>Ga0075433_10000828_pt1 | contig 21628 bp, 18 predicted proteins | sample RhiMethybrSRZTD2_FD_75299 | JGI IMG/M metagenome (GOLD analysis project Ga0075433, IMG submission 75299) | Populus rhizosphere microbial communities from Tennessee, USA - Rhizosphere MetaG P. TD hybrid SRZTD2 | ecosystem: Host-associated > Plants > Roots > Rhizosphere > Soil | place: USA... | reverse complement strand
CCCCGCGCGGGCAGCGCTCTTCCCGGCTGCGCCGCAGGCGCGGGCAGGCTCAGGCGGCACGCCCGGACATCCGATACATGCCCGGGATGGCGCCCACGAGGGAGCCTCGGCTGGTCCTGCGGTTCGCGCTCGCGAGCCTGCTGGCGTTCGTCCTGGTTGCCGTCGGGGCCCTGTACCTGCTCGTGCGCAACGCGCGGGACCGGGCCGAGCTCGTGGGGGCGCGCCACGCGACGTTCGTCGGGGAGTCGGTGCTCGGTCCCCTGTTCGCGGGCGTGAACCTGAACCGCCCGGTCGTCGGCGCCGAGTACCGGCGGGCGACCGCCGCCGTTCGCTCACGCGTGCTCTCGGACGGGCTGGCCGTGCGCGTGAAGGTCTGGCGGCCGGACGGCACGATCGTGTTCTCGGACGAACCCCGGCTGGTGGGCGAGCGCTTCCCCGACGAGGCCTCCGAGCTGGCCGAGGTCGCCGAGGGCCACCTCGAGCTGGGCGTGTCGGACCTGGAGGACGAGGAGAACGAGTTCGAGCGCCGGCTCGCGGACACGCTCTTCTACACGTATCTACCGCTCCGAACCCGGCCGAAGGGTCCGGTGGTCGCGGTAGCCGAGATCTACCAGGACTACTCGTTCATCCAGGACGACATCGACGCGGTCGTCCGCCGCGTCGCCGTGATCGTGGTCGGCGGCCTCGCGGTGCTGTACGCGCTGCTGCTCCCGATCGCGCTACGAGCCTCCAGGGAGCTTCGCCGGCGCAACGACCAACTGGCCGAGCTCCTGCAGCGCGAGCAGCGGACCGTCGCCGAGCTGCGTGACCTGGCCCGCAAGAAGGACGACTTCGTAAGCGCCGCGTCGCACGAGCTCCGCTCGCCGCTCACGTCGATCCTGGGCTCGCTCGCCACGCTCACGCAGCCCGACGTGGATGGGGACGCGGCCGCCCGCGGAGAGTTCGTGGAGGCGGCCCAGCGCCAGGCCAAGCGGCTCGAGCGGCTGGTCGAGAACCTGCTGACCGAGGCTCAACTCGAGGAGGGCCGGCCGGTCGAGCTCGACGACGTCGACCTGGCCGAGGCCGCCGGGGCCGTAGTCGAAGAGCTCGGGGCGACCGACCGCGTCTCGTTCGACCTGCCGGCCGGCACCGTTCGGACGGACCGGGCGCGGATCGTCGAGGTCCTGCGGTACCTGCTCGACAACGCCCTCAAGTACTCGCCAGCGGGGTCCGCCATCACGGTGGATGGCACCGTCGAGGACGGCGAGCTGCGACTGCGGGTGACCGACCATGGTCCGGGGATCGACCCGGCCGACCAGGCCGAGATCTTCGAGCGGTTCCACCAGGTCGACCAGTCGAGCACCCGTTCGCACGACGGGCTCGGCCTCGGGCTGCACCTGGCTCGCGAGCTCGTCGAGGAGCTTCGCGGGCGGGTCGAGGTCGACAGCGGTCCCGAGCGCGGAAGCACGTTCACGGTGACGGTGCCGACGGAGGCCCCGGACGTGCAGGGCGAGAGCGTGCGGGCCGGGGACGAGGCCGCGTCTTCGGTCAGCCCGAGCCGGCGATGAACGCGGAGATCCGCGCGACCAGCTGCGGGATCTGACCGAACAGCTCCTCCTGGCTCTCGAACGCGAGCAGCTCCGCGTTCGGCATCAGGTCGGCGAAGATGCGGCCGAGTTCGGCCGGATGGATCTCGTCCCCCTCGATCGTCACGATCACCGTCGGGATCCGGACCTCTCGCAGCATCTCGCGGTCCGGGATCGGCCAGTCCTCCACGACGCCGTGGATCGCCCGCGCCAGGCCGTCCGGGTCCTCGTGCCGCCACATCATGCGATCGACTTCGAGCCGCCACGGGGTCTGGAGGTACTCGGCCACGCGCGCGGGGTCGTTAAGCACCGCCTCGAGCGCCTCCTCCGGCGTCCTGCCCTCCAGGTCCCCCGCCAGCAGGTGGTACCGAGACGCGAGACCGAAGGGCAGGTCCAGCCCCGCCGGCAGCAGCCACACCATGCGCTCGAACCGGTCGGGGACGCTGCACACGAGATTCCCGATCGCCCCCGCACCCAGCGACGTGCCGACCGCGACCGTGGCGCCGAACGCGTTCGCGACCGCATCCACGTCGCGCGCGAAGTCCTCGAACCGGAAGCCCTTGGGGTCCGCGGGCGCGCTCGAACGCCCGTGCCCGCGGAAGTCGAACCGGACCTTGGTCCCGGGGACGAGCGGGGTGAACGCTGCGAGCTCGTTCCGGTTGTTCGTCAGGCCGTGCGCGAGCACGGTGACGGGCCGCCCCTCGCCCTCCACCTCGCAGAACAGCGTCGCATCGTGGTTGCGGACCTCGGCCACTGCGCGCGTACGATACCCGCCGGGGTCCGGGGCCTCGACGAGCGATCGCGAACACGCGAGCGACAGGGCTCCCGGGAGCACAGAGGATGGCCGAGATCACCGTCCGACCGGCGGGTGAGGGCCACTTCTCGGTGCGGGTCGAGGACGGTGCCTCCGCCACGGAGCACGACGTCACGGTCTCGACGGAGGACCTCGAGCGCCTGGGTGCCGGCAGGCCGCCGGACGCGTTCGTGCGCGACTGCTTCGACTTCCTGCTCGAACGCGAGCCGAAGGAGTCGATCCTTCGATCGTTCGACGTGTCGGTGATCGGGCGGTACTTCCCCGAGTTCGAGCGCGAGATCGTCCGCGCGCGCTAGGCCTCAGCCGAGCGCGGCGAGCGCGCGCCGGGCCTGATCCAGGTGGAACCGGTCGTGCCCGGCCAGCATGCGGAACGTGAGGTCGTAGCTCTCGGGCCCGCGCTCGGAGTGGACGCCCACGCGCGCCTTCTCCTCGTCCGACGAGCGCGCCCACAGCGCGAGGTTCGCCCGCCGGAGCGCCTCGAACGTCTCCAGCAGCGCCTCGGGATCGTCCTGCCCGTGGTGGAGCCGGTCGACCCACAGGTCCTGGTCGTAACCGATCAGCGGGGGCTCGTCATGGGCAAGGATCCAGCGGTACCGGCCCGAGGCCACGAGCTCGGCGTCGGTGGCGTGGCCCAGGCATTCGAGCACCGACCACTCGTCGGGTTCGGGTCGGTCGGCCACGCGGGCGCCGGCCTCGCGTAGGAGCTCGCGCCAGGCGTCCGGGCCGGCCGCCTGCACCTCGGCCGGATCGTCCTCGCCCACCAGGCCGACGAGGTAGTCCTGGTACTCGGCCGCCTGCGAGACCGGGTCGGGGGTGGGCACGCGCTCCATCTACGCCTCCCGATCGACCAGGTCGTCCTGCGGCGCGAACCCCTCTCGGATCGAGCGCGCCCAGCGCCACACCAGCGCGGTCAGCACCAGGAACACCGCACCCGAGGCCACCAGGATGGTGCGCACCTGGGACGGGTCGTTCTCGACCCAGACGAACGACAGGACCAGCGCCGGCACGATGAAGCCGAGGTTGTACGCGATGTCGAACAGCGCGAACGCGCGCCCGCGGAAGTCGTCGGGCATCGCCTGCTGCACGATCGTGTCGGCCGAGATCTTGCCGAGGAAGAACGAGAAGAATCCGACGAACAGGAGCGCCGCGAACCCGGCAAGCGACACCGGGAAGCCGAACACCACCGTCCCGATCCCCAGCAGGACCATCGAGCCCAGCAGCATCCGGATCGGCGGGACCCGATCCTTCCACGTCTGCGCGAGGATCAGGCCGAGCGCGCCGCCCAGCAGCCCGCCGCCGCCGGACAGCCCCAGCGCGATGTTGCTGGCGTCGCCGCCCTCCACGAGGTTCTTCGCATAGAGCGCGAACGTGAACAGCACGAACCCCCAGAACTGGTAGCGCAGCATCTGGAACGAGGACAGACCCACGGCGGCCGGCGGCCGCGCGGCGAGCTCGCGGATCCCCGCCCAGACGTTGTGCAGCACACGCGACGCCTCGTGGCCGAAGCTCGTCCGGTGTTCGGCCACCTCGGCGTGGCGCATGCGCGTCGCGACGATCGCCGCGGCGACCAGCAGCCCGGCTCCCACGACCACGACCATCCACGCCGGCAGCGCGGCCGCGGCGCCCAGCGCGAACCCGATCCCCACCACCTGGAACAGCGCGCCGCCGGCCTGGGACAGCCCGTTGCCCTGGAGCAGGTCCTTGCCGGACAGCACGTCGGGCATCGCCGCCGACTTGACCGCGAGCACCACGCGAACGCACCCCTGCGCCGCGAGCAGTCCGATCACCAGCGCGATCGTCGCGCCCACGTCGCCCTCGCTCGTGGCCTTGCCGAGCGGGATCATCGCGATGAGCGCGACCAGGACGACGATCCCGGCCACGACGATGTTGGTCAGGCCCGCGACCCGCTTGCGCTGGAACCGGTCGATGAACACGCCGATGAACGGCGAGATCAGCGTGTAGGGGACGTACAGCGCGAGCACGACCTTGAGCAGGTAGTCGGCCGAGGGCACCGTCGAGACGTCGAATCCCTTCTCGCCACCGAACGCGATCGATTTGCCGATCGCGCCCTGGATCACGCCCTGCCCGGCCTGCGCGAGGAACTGCATGCCGACCAACACGGAGAAGTCCGCGTTCGAGAACACCGAGAACAGGCGGTCGAAGAAGCCGCTGAACCCGTTCAGCACGCGCAGCAGCGGGGCCGCGCCGAACCGGAGCGCGGCGGCGGCCGCCGTGGCGAGCGTGAGGGACGCCCATCCGTGCGCGACGCCGAACGGCGCGCGTGTGACCGCCACCACGACGATGCCCGAGAGCGCGAGCAGCGTGATCGAGATGCCCGGGATCAGCGCGATCCTCAGCCACGGCCCGTCGAGCTCGAACCAGCGGGCCGCGAGTGCGCCGGGGACAACGAGCATCAATGCCAGCGCGAACACCACCCACAGCGTGTGTCCGAGGTTCCCGAAGATCCCTGGGTGATCGGCGTAGAAGGCCGCGACCTGCTGCTCGGCGGCGCGGGCGTCGGCCACCGCGCCGTCCGAGGGCGTCGTGAAGCCGCTCCCGGTGACCACCGCCACGTCGTCCCCCAGGACCACGAGGTTGTCCGGGGCCTGATCGAGCAGGTCCTCGTTCACCGTGCCCTCGTTGAACTGCCGGATCAGGAACGCGATCGGCGGGCCCGTGTACTCCTCACGCAGGTCGGTGAGCTCGCGATGGAACGCGCGCGACATCTTGTTGTAGGTCGGATCGGAGAGCACGGTGGGCTGGTCGGCCAGCAGGTCGTCCACGCTGCCGAAATAGGTCATCGAGCGCTTGACGGCGTCGCCGGGCAGGCCGGTGCGAGACACGTTGGTGAAGGTCTTCGACCAGCCGTAGGCCTGGTAGGTGTCCTGGTAGTTCACGACGAACACCACGGGCCGATCGGTCGGTTCGTTCTCGACCACGGCGCGCGCAGCCTCGAGCGCGGTCCGGGTCGGCTGGTCGATCCACTGGCTGTCGGGGTCGGCCCAGTGCGAGATCTCGCGGCCCTGCACCCAGATGTAGCCGAACGAGGCCACGATCAGCAGCGATGCGAGCACGCCGGCGATCTTGGCCGCGCCCTCGCGCCTCCACAGCCATCGGATCGCGACGTACGCGCCCAGGCCGCCGAGCGCGAACAGCGCCATCGTGGCGTTCATGAACCGGTAGTAGGGATAGGTGGCCGCGACGAACCCGAACACGCCCAGGAACGGCAGCAGCAGCATCGCCGAGATCGTCCCGAACTCGTCGGAGCGTTCCCGGTTCCGGCGGGCCGTCCAGATCGTCCACGCGATCGCGAGCACGACCAGCGGGATGAGGATCCCGGGCTGCAGCGAGCCGACCCATCCCTTCAGCCGGTCGAAGAACACGTCGCGCGTGTACGGCGGCGGGAGTGCCGCGTCGGCGAGCGAGCCACTCACGCCCCACGGGGCGATCAGCCACGTCGCCAGGCCGAAGATCATCCCGAACCCGACCGACATCAGCGACGGGCCGAGCTCCTTCAGCGGCGGCCCCAGGTGGAACCGGCTCGTCAGGACGCGCAGCCCGAACACGGCCATCAACGAGAAGCCGAAGATCACGCATGTGGTCGGATGCGTGAACGCGGCCGCGATCCCGATCAGGAACATCGCGGTGCGTGCGCCCCACGACGTTCGCGCCGGTAGGAAGAACGCGAGGATCAGCGACAGGAAGTACAGGACCGTGATGTTGTCGAGGTAGCCGACGTACGGCGTCGTCATGAACAGCGCGGCGGTCGACAGCATCACGAGCAGGAACAGGACCGGGTCGCGGTGCGATCGCCACGAGAACGCGCCCAGCGCCAGCCCGGTGAGGACCGGGACACCGATCATCATGAAGGCGCTGAACGTGTACAGGTCGATGCCGGCGACGCGTTGCAGGATCGAACCGAGCAGCGGCACCGTCACCCGGTATCCGCCGCCGAACATCGAGAACGGGCCCCAGTCCCCGGCGATCAGCCCGGGATCGTCGTGCATCATCAGGTTCGAGCGCCACGTGTACCAGGCCGGGTCGCGGGTGGGGGCGCTGATCGAGGGATCGCGAAGGAACGTCCAGCCGAACGCGATCAACAGGATCGCGATCGCTCCGACCAGGACCCACGGGCTCGAGAGACGGGACCGCCCCCCGGCCTCAGGAACCTGAACGGCCGCCTCCGAGCGGTCCTTCGTCAGCGCCATCTCGTGCGTGTCTCCTCGCGCATCGTTCGGGTCACGCCCGAACGCGGGCGCAGCCCGAGAGCATAGACGCCCGATCTGGGTCAAGGTGAGAGCCCGCGCGTCTCGGGCGGCCCCGGAGGGCATCGGTTCGTACGAGAAACACGACCCTCAGGCGTACACTCGGCGCTCCGTGAATCGGCGCATGCTCCTCATCGTCGGCACCTTGAACTCGGTCAGCCTGCTCGCGGGGGCGTTCGTGCCTGCGCGAGGCAACGTCGCGGACTCGCCCGCCCCTTCGGGATCAACGGCACCGTCGGGCCCGGCAGGCGCCGTGGGTATCGAGAAGATCGAGCACGTGATCGTGATCGTCCAGGAGAACCGCTCGTTCGATCACTACTTCGGGACGTATCCGGGGGCCGACGGGATCCCGATGCGCAACGGCAAGCCGAAGCAGTGCATGCCGAACCCGTTCGGGCCACGCTGCGGCTCGCCCTACCACTCCAGGAACCTTCACCAGGAGGGCGGACCGCACAACCACCAGGCGGCCGTCACGGACGTCAACGGCGGGAAGATGAACGGCTTCCTGAGGGCTCTGGGGACCGCGAAGTACTTCTGCCACGTGACACCGTCGCAGCACAAGTGCAAAGGATATGTCGGCCCCGACGGCCAAGCCGACGTGCTGAGCTACCACGACCGGCGGGAGATCCCGAACTACTGGACGTATGCGGACCGCTTCGTCCTGCAGGATCGGATGTTCGCGCCGACCGACTCGTGGACGCTGCCGGCTCACCTGTTCCTCGTCTCCGGCTGGTCGGCGTCGTGCACGGACCCCGCCGACCCGATGAGCTGTCGCTCGAACATCCTCTTGGAGGCTGAGCGCTACCAGGTGGAATACGGCGAGCCTCCCATCTACGCCTGGACCGACATCACGTACCTGCTCTACAAGGCGGGTGTCAGCTGGGCGTACTACGTCGACCCCGCCACTTGCATGGATCCGCCATGCGCACCCGTGCCGGGCAAGGGCACGCCGACGCACAAGAACCCGCTCTACGGGTTCACCGACGTCTACGAGAACGGTCAGTTCGGCAACATCAGGATCCACACCGACTACTTCGACGCGGTGCGGAACGGAACCCTGCCATCGGTCTCGTGGATCGCGCCCGGCGGCTGCTGCAGCGAGCACCCCTCGTCCGTCGGTTCGATCGCCAACGGGCAGGCGTACGTGACTCGGCTCATCAACGCGGCGATGCATGGCCCCGATTGGAACTCGACCGCGATCTTCCTCACCTGGGACGACTGGGGCGGGTTCTACGACCACGTCGAGCCCCCCGACATCGACGTGAACGGCTACGGCCTTCGCGTGCCCGGCCTGCTGATCAGCCCGTGGGCTCGAGCGGGCCTGATCGACCACCAGACGCTGTCGTTCGACGCCTACCTCAAGTTCATCGAGGACCGCTTCCTGGGCGGACAGCGCCTTGACCCGGCGACGGACGGACGGCCGGATCCGCGGCCGACGGTGCGTGAGGAGGTTCCGTTCCTGGGCGACCTGGCGCTCGAGTTCGACTTCGACCAGGATCCGATCCCGCCGCTGATCCTCGACCCGTGGCCGGACCGCGGCTGAGGCCATCCCGAGAGAGCATGCGCGCGCGTATCCCCGCCGAGGTGAGACGGACAAGAGTCGCGTACACGGCCGCCGTGGCGCTGATGCTGCTCGTCGGCGCTGCTTGCACGCGGTCCGACGCCGACGTGAAGGCCACGGAGGGCGTGGGCGGCTCGAGCGGGACGATCGCACCCGACGCCCCACAGGGCATCGAGAAGATCGACCACGTCATCGTCATCATCCAGGAGAACCGGTCGTTCGATCACTACTTCGGGACCTACCCCGGCGCCGACGGCATCCCGATGAAGAACGGCAAGCCGACGCCGTGCATCCCGAACCCCTGGGGTTCGCAGTGCGCGCACCTGTACAAGACGACCAGTCAGTTCCAGGACGGCGGGCCGCACAACCATCACGCGGCGGTCAAGGACATCCACGGCGGCAAGATGGACGGGTTCCTCAACGCGCTCGGGCCGGCGAAGTACTTCTGCTACGTGACCCCGTCGCAGCCCGGGTGCCAGAAGAAGCTTGGCCCGCAGAACCAGGCCGACGTCCTCAGCTATCACACACGCGAGGACATCCCGAACTACTGGACGTACGCGGATCACTTCGTCCTGCAGGACCGGCTGTTCGCGCCCTCGGACTCGTGGACGCTGCCGTCACATCTGTTCCTGGTCTCGGCATGGTCGGCGGCGTGCCAGGACCCCAAGGACCCGATGAGCTGCCGCTCGAACATCATCCTGAACAACCCGAAGTACGTGGTCAGCTACGGCGACAAACCCGCCTACGGCTGGACGGACATCACCTACCTGCTCCACAAGAACGACGTCAGCTGGGCCTATTACGTGCACCCGGGGACGTGCTTCAATCGTCCGTGCCCAGGCGCGCACGGCGACGGCACGACCCCGAACAAGAATCCGCTGTACGGGTTCGTCACGGTCCGCCAGAACAAGCAGTTCGGCAACCTCAAGCGCTACCCCGACTACTTCGAAGCCGCGAAGAACGGCACGCTCCCATCGGTCTCCTGGATCGCACCCGGCGAGTGCTGCAGCGAGCATCCCGCCTCCGGCTCCCCGATCCGCCACGGCGAGGCGTACGTCACCCGCCTGATCAATGCGGCGATGCGCGGACCCGACTGGAACTCGACCGCGATCTGGGTCACGTGGGACGACTGGGGAGGCTTCTACGACCACGTCGTTCCGCCGGTCGTGGACGAAAACGGGTTCGGCCTGCGGGTGCCGGGTCTGCTCATCAGCCCGTGGGCACGCGCCGGGATGATCGACCACCAGACGCTGTCGTTCGACGCGTACCTCAAGTTCATCGAGGACCGGTTCCTGGGGGGCCAGCGCCTGGATCCCGCGACCGACGGCCGGCCGGACCGGCGCCCCACCGTGCGGGAGGAGATCGACATCCTGGGCGACCTCAGCAAGGAGTTCGACTTCGACCAGGAGCCGATCCCACCGTTGATCCTGGATCCCCTGCCGGACCGAGGGGACGGGTCAGCCCGCTGACTGCGCTTCGGGCAGACACGGCAGGTCGGAGAGCATCGAGATCGGGAACGCGGCCGAGAACACGCGCTTGACGCCCTCGGACGCGGGCAGCGGCGGCGAGCCGTCGGGTGTCCCCTGTGCCTCGGTGTAGTCGAGGATGAACCGCGAGATCTGCTCGGCCGTGTAGGAGCTGCCGGCCAGCACGTCCTCGTTCAGGTAGATCTGGCTCGACCGCACCGCCTGGAACACCGACTTCCCGCCCGACACTGGGAACGCGGCGTTCAGGTCGCGCTCGAGCTCGGGCGGGGTCAGTTGGAACGCGCCCGAGACCGCCGGGTCGAATTGCGCCCCGTGGTCGGCGGTCACGATCAGGACGTAGCGGCCCTTGCCGACCTGCTGGTTCAGGAAGCGGACGAACCGGCCGAGGTCCTCGTCCTGCCAGGAGAGCGTGTCGACCATCTCGGGGCTGTTGACGCTGAACAGGTGGCTGATGTGATCGATCGCCTTCGAGTTGATGAACAGCAGGTCCGGCGTGTCGTCGGCGCCGAACCCCTCGCGCTTGATGACGTCCTCGACCATGCGCCCCTGGTACGGGATGCGCGCCGGCGTCGCCCACCCCTCCTCGAACTGCGCGATCGAGTTGTCCCGCCACTTGCCGTCGAGGGCCCCGTCCTGCCGGTCGAGCCCGCCGGTGTAAGCGGAGAGCGGCGGCAGATCGTTCACGTAGGACGGGAACTGGTAGAAGGGCTGGTAGCGCCCCTGCAGGTTCCACTCCTTGCCCTCGGCGCCCTCGTTGCTCGCGTCGACCGGCACGCGAAGCACGGCGATGTCACGGTCGCCGCCGCCCCACAGCGACCCGTGGCTGGCCATGTTGAGGTGCCAGGTGACGCTGGCGAGCGCACCCACCAGCGGCTCGTTGCCCATCGCGCGGTCGTACAGATCGGCGAGCGTGGGCTCCATCATCAGGACCGGCCCGAGCGCGCCCGCCCGGACGAGGTCGTCCCCCAGGCGGAACTCGGCGTCGGTCTGCCCGGTGTGCATCGGGTAGGCGCCCGTGCCGATCGTCGCGTGCGTCGCCGGCGTGATCGAGGGCGAGGAGCCGACGCTCGCATGATCGAACCAGATGCCCTTGTCGATCAGCGACCGGAGCACCGGCCAATCGTTCGGATAGGCGTCGAGCACGCTCCGTCCGCCCGCATCCCACACGAGCGTGACGATCAGCGGCGGCGGCGTCTGCGGCTTGGGGATCTCGTCCAGCGGATGCCCGTCCGGCGCGTCGAAGCCGAATCCGAGCATCTTGGCCTGCGTGGGGGCGACGTCGGCGAGCGTGACCGGCCGGTCGACGCTGCCCAACGCCGGGATGATCCCCGGCCCGTACCAGAGCAGCGGGACGTCCTGCAGGTAGTCCCACGGCCCCGAGTGCGGGAAGTTCGTCCCGACGTAGTTCGGCTCCGTCGGAACGAACACGATCTGCCCCGACCGCTCCGGATCGGTGCCGCGCCAGATCCGGAGGAGCTCGCGGTGCGGGATCGAGCAGGCGGCGTTCGCCAGCGCGCCGGGCGCGGGGGCCGCGATGGTCGCCGGCGACGCGGACCCCGAGGGCCCGGTGGAGCCCGAGGCGGCCGCGTTCGACCCGATCCCCGCGGCGCAGGCCGCGGCCAGCAGCACCAGCGTGAGCGCCGGCGCCAGGCGTCTCACGGGCGTGCCTCGGGCAGGCACGGCAGCCGGTGCATGATCTTGGACGGGTACGCCGCCTCGAACACCCGATCGCCGGCCTGGTCGGCCGGGACGGAGACGGTCGGGAGCGCGGTCTGGCCCTTGGTCAGGCTCATCACGTACTCGGCCACGTCCTCCAGCGTGTGGCCGTTCTGGCGGAGCTCGGCCTGGTCCACGAAGATCTGCGTCGGCTGGATCAGCTGGACGATCTTGGTCGAGTCGCCGTCGGTGTCGAACGCGGCGTTGATCCCGTCCTGCATCGCCGTGGTCGAGATCTGGAAGGCGCCGGTCACCTTCGGGTCCGGGATCGAGCCGTGGTCGGCGGTCAGCACCATCGCCCACTGCCCCTGCCCGACCCGCTTGTTCAGGAAGTCGACGAAGTCGTGCAACGCCGCGTCCTGTGCGACGACTGCGTCCTGCATCTCGGGGCTGTTCACCGTCCACACGTGGCTGATGTAGTCGATCATCTTGTAGTTGATGAACAGCATGTCCGGCGTGTCGTCCGCGCCGAACCCCTCACGCTCGATCATCTTCTTGATCACGCGCGTCTGGTACGGGATGCGAGCCGGCGTGTCGAACCCCTGCAGCAGGTTCTGGATGTCGTTGGTCCGCCACTGGCCGTCGATCTGGCCGTCGTTGGCGTCCATGGCTCGCACGTCCCGCGCGAACCCGCCGACGTCGTTGATGTACTTCGGGAAGCGGTAGTAGGGCGTGAGGTTCGGCGTCAGGTTCCAGTCGAAGCCCTCCTCGCCCAGCGTGTCCGCGCCCACGACCTCCCGGATCGCGGCGATGTCCTGATCGCCGCCGCCCCACATCGCCCCGTGGCCGAGCATCCCCAGGTGGATGCTCACGGTCCCGATCTCGCCCACGACCGGCCTGTTGCCCATCGCCCGGTCGTACAGGTCGGCAAGCGTGGGCTCGATCAGGTAGGCGGGACCTTCGGCCCACGGCGTGGTGAGGTCGGCGCCGATGCGCAGCCGATGCGCGACGATCCCGTGGGCATCGGGGAACGCGCCCGTGCCGATGATCGCGTGCGTCTGGGCGGTCGATGTGGGGCTCGAGCCCACCGTCGCGTGCTCGTACCACGCGCCCTGCGGGATCAACGACCTGAGGTACGGCCAGTCGTCGGCCCACCGGCGGAGCACGTCGCGGCCGCCCGCGTCCCACACCATCGTCACGAGCAGCTTGGGCGGGTTCGGGTTGCCGGCGGTGGCCTCCACCATCGGCGAGCCGTCGATCGCCTTGAACGGGAACCCGAGCATCTGCGCCTGCGTCGGCGCGATGCCGGCGAGCGTCACCGGGCGCTGCACGACGCCGGCCGGCGCGACGTGTCCGGGCCCGTACCAGAACATCGGGATGTCCTGCGCGTACGGCCACGGGCCGACGTGCGGCAGGCCGGAGCCCACGTAGTTCGGCTCGATCGGCAGGATCTGGATCTCGGCGCTACGGTCGTCTCGGTTGCCGCGCCAGGTCCGCAGCAGCCACTCGTGCGGCATCGAGCACGCGAGCGCGACCGGGCCGGCGTTCGGGTTCGCCAGATCGGGTGGGGTGGAGGCGGTGGCGCCGGTCGGACCGGTGGCTTGCGCGGCCACGACCGCCTGGGCGACCGTTGCGTCGGCGCGGTCCGAGCACGCGACGCCGACCAACAACAAGACGCCGAGCAGCGCGAACACGCGTCTGGGAGCCATGGGTCGGCGCATACCAAACACGACCTCGCACGGAACGACAACCCAACGGGTACGGTGGCTCGTCGTGACCGGCAGGCGGATGCTCGTGCTGCTCGTCGCGCTCGCGGCGATCGGGATCCCCGCGGCCGTGCTGACGGCGACGTGCGCGGGACGCTCGTGTCAGAGCGCGAGCGGCGGTGAGGTTCGTGTGCCCTTCTGCCCCCTGCCGCAATCGGTGAAGGACGGCATCGTGAACGGGTTCCGCGAGGGTCGCTCGCCCGACGTCCTGGGCGTGGCCGACGGGACGCCGGTGTACACGGGCTCGGGACGCACGCGAGCGCCCTGGCCCGCCGCCGGAACCACGGACACCCGCGTCCCGATCGTGCTGTCGGGCGCGGGCGTGTCCGAAGGCTCGACGCTGCCGAACGGAGTGACGCTCGACCGGATCGCGCCCACGGTGAGCCGGATCCTCGGGTTCGAGCGCGAGCACCCGGAGGTGCGTTCGGGCACCGCGGTCCCGGGCGTGGCCGACGGGACGCGCCCTCGCCTGGTCCTGCTCGTCGCGTGGAAAGGCGTCGGGACGTCGGAACTCGGCGGGGGACATCGGGCGTGGCCGTTCCTGTCGTCGCAGATGCGCGACGGCGCCGGGACGAGCGAGGGCCGAAGCGGCTCGCTCCCGCTCGACCCGGCGGCCACCGAGACCACGATCGGGACCGGCGGGCTGCCGTCGCAGCACGGGATCACCGGTTCGTACGTCCGGAACACGCAGGGACAGGTCGTACCGGCCTACGCCGCGAACGCGCCCGTGCAGATCATCGCGACGCTCGCGGACGACCTCGACGAACACGACCACGCGACGCTCGTCGGGCTCGTGGCCCCCGATCCCACCGATCGTGGGCTCGTCGGCGGCGGCTGGTACCCGGACGAGGATCCCGTCCACGTCGTGACGGGCCAGGGCGAGGCCGTGCCGAACGCGGTGCAGGCGCAACTGGACGCTGGGTACGGCGCGGACGATGTTCCCGACGTCCTCGGCGTGGTGCTCGACGGGCCCGTTCGTTCGATGGATCGATGGACGGAGCAGATCGTCACCGAGGCGCGGCGCGCCACCGGCGACTCGACGCTGGTCGTGGTGGCCGGGACGGGGTCGTGGGAGTCGCGCGCGCGTGCCGTCCCGGACACGTCGCTCGTGGACGCCGTCGAGGACGCCGTCCCCGGGGACGAGCCGGCGGTGGCCGCGAGCGTGCCGGGCGGCGTGTTCCTCGACCAGCAGGTCCTCACGGACGAGCAGGTCACCGGGCAGGTCGCGGTCGATGCGATGCTCTCGGCCGACGCGCCGGATGGTGAGAGGATGCTGGCGGACGCGTTCCAGGGATTCGCGGTGTCGTTCGCCCGATACTGCTGAGACCCGCCGGGAGACCGCTCGATGGACCAGCTGACCGCCCCCGTCACGACCGCCGGCCCGCGCCGCGTCGCCGATCGCCGCACCATGGTCGGCGTGGCGGCGATGCTCGTAGCCGTCGCGCTGATCGTGAGCGTGGGCGACCCGGGCCGGATCGCGTGGGTCCGGACGTTCTTCGTGATCTTCGGCTCGCTGCTGATCCAGGCGCTGCCGTTCGTGATGCTGGGGGCGTTCGCGGCGGCGCTGGTCGAGGTGTTCGTGCCGATCGGCGTATTCGAGAAGCTCGGCGCGCTCCCCCGCCCGTTGCAGCTGCCGGCGGCCGCGCTCGCCGGCCTCGCGTTCCCGATCTGCGAGTGCGGCTCGGTCCCCGTCGCACGACGACTGATGCAGCGCGGCCTGATGCCGTCGGCCGCCGTGACGTTCATGCTCGCCGCGCCGGTGCTGAACCCGGTCGTGATCGCATCCACGTACGTCGCGTTCCGCGGTCGCAGCACACTGTGGACGATGGTGGGCGGCCGGTTCCTGCTGGGCATGCTCGTCGCGATCGCGGTCGGCTGGGTGGTCGGCAACCGCTCGAAGGAACAGCTCCTCAAGCCGAACCCCGAGGAGGAGCACGAGGACCTGCTCGAGCTGGGACGCCCCGAGGCTCGGTGGCGCCGCTTCTTCGTGCACCTCGGCAACGACTTCCTCTTCATGGGCCGCTACCTGCTCCTGGGCGCGACGATCGCGGCCGCGATCCAGACGTTCCTGCCCACGTCGCTGCTGACCGGCGTGGCCGCGCGGCCGGTGATCAGCGTGCTGACGATGATGGCGCTCGCGGCGGCGCTCTCGCTGTGCTCGGAGTCCGACGCGTTCGTGGCGGCGTCGTTCGTGCAGTTTGGGCCGGCGGCGCAGCTGGGGTTCCTGGTGTTCGGCCCGATGGTCGACATGAAGCTGGTCGCGCTCTACGCGGGGACGTTCCGCCGGCCGTTCGCGCGCACGGTCGTGGTGGTGTCGGCGGTGGCGACGCTCGTCGGCGCGCTGTGGGTGGGGGTGGCGTTCGGATGAGCGACGCGATCGTCGCCCGGACCGGCGCGCGCGTCCTGGACGAGTCGGCGCCCCCTCGCCGATGGAGCCCGACGCGTCTAGCGGGGACGATCGTGCTCGGGGCGTGGGCCGGGCTGTTCTGGTTCCTGTGGCTCACCGGCCGCGAGGCGTTCTACCTCTCGACGCGGACCGAGTGGGTCGTCCCGGTCGCCGCAGCGTTGCTCACCGCCGCGACGATCGGGCGGCTGGCCTCGGCGAAGGTCACGACCCCCAAGCCCATCGCCGCTCGCGAGCTGTGGATCATGGGCCTGATGGTGGTGCCGGTCGTGCTGGTCGTGTTCTCCCACCCGGCCACGCTCGGCTCGTTCTCGGCGGGCAAGCGGGCCGGGTTCTCGGGAACGTCGGTCGCCGCCTCGGCGAGCGACATCGGCAGCGGTGAGCTGACGCTGATCGACGTCGCGGCCGGCGAGACCAGCCCCGACGGCGAGCGGGCGCTCGCCAAGCGGGCCGGCGAGCAGGTCGACTTCGTCGGGTTCGTCTCGATCCGCGACGACACGCCGGCCGATGAGTTCCTCCTGGCCCGCTACGTGGTGACGTGCTGCGTCGCCGACGCGACGATCGCCGAGGTTCGCGTGGTGAACGTCACGCCCGGCCAGTTCTCCAACGAGGATTGGGTGCGGGTGCGAGGGACGATCTTCCCACTCGGCCGTGAGGTGATCGTGGACGCGAGCGACGTCGGCGCGGTCGATCGGCCGGACCACCCGTACCTCACGCCGTAGCGCTCGGCGGTTGCGCCGCATCCGTCGTGTAGCCTCAGCGCGTGCTGGCCGCCTCCTCCTCGGTATGGGCCCAGACGATCCTGTCCGTCCTGATCGTGAGCGTGATCTCGTTCGTCGGGATCGTGCTCCTCGTGCTGCGCGAGCAGCGGCTGCGGCAGATCGTACCGGTCCTGGTGAGCTTCGCGGTGGGCGCGCTGTTGGGCGACGCGCTGTTCCACATCCTGCCGGAGCTGGCCGAGAACGGCGGCATCACGGTCGGCATCTCGTGGATCATGGCGCTATCGATCCTGGGGTTCTTCGTCCTGGAGAAGCTGATCCACATGCACCACCGGCTCTACGCCCCGGCGCACGGACACCTGCACCCGGTGGCGCTCACCAACCTGCTGGGTGACGGACTGCACAACTTCGTCGACGGCGCCATCATCGCCGGCTCGTACCTGGCGAGCGCGCCGCTCGGCATCGCCACCACCGCTGCGGTCGTGCTGCACGAGATTCCGCAGGAGATGGGCGACCTGGGCGTCTTGGTACACGCCGGCCTCACCCCCAGGCGCGCGCTGGTCTTCAACTTCGTGACCGCGCTCACGGCGGTCGCCGGTGCGATCATCACGTTGCTGCTCGAAGACACGATCGGCGGCGTCGTGCGGCCGATGCTCGCGCTGTCGGCAGGGGCGTTCATCTACATCGCCGGCTCGGACCTGATCCCCGAGCTGCACAAGGAATCGGCGTTGCGGATCTCGATCCTGCAGTTTCTCGGCGTGGCCGCCGGGTTCGGCGTCATGGCCGCGCTGCTGGCCCTCGACTAGCGTTCGCGAAGGGCGCGCGCCAGCGCCCGCCGCACCTCCGCCTCGCCGAACCCGAGCTGCTCGCCCCGCCGCGCGAACGCCACCGCTGCCTCGCCCAGCCGGCGTTCGCGATCGGGGAGCTGCGCCGGAAGGCGGTCGGCGACGAAGGTGCCCAGCCGCCCGCGGCCCTCGATCAGGCCCTCCTCATCGAGCCTGCGATAGGCCTTCGCCACCGTGTTGGGCGCGAGCCCGAGCTGCTCCGCGAGCGCGCGCACGGTCGGCAGCCTGTTCCCAGGCCCGAGCGTGCCCCGCCGGATGCGTTCCTCGATCGCATGTGCGACCCGTTCCGACGCGGCCGCCCGATCGTCGTCGCCGATCGTGATCCGCACGCCGGCATCATCCCCCGCGGCCGGACCGCCGTGTAACGTTCGGCCGATGGGCGTCCGCGTCGGCATCGGCCTGTTCACGGCCCAGATCCCCGCGGGCTCCCACCGCACCTTCGGGCGCGAGTACCGGGACACGCTCGAGCTCGTCCGACTGGCCGAGCGGCTCGGGTTCGACTCGGCATGGGTGAGCGAGCACCACGGGTCCTCCGACGGATACCTGCCGTCGCAACTCGCGCTCCTGGCGGCGTTCGCCGCCGTCACCGAACGCATCGAGCTGGGCACCGGCGTGATCCTCGCACCGATGCACGACCCACTCCGTCTGGCGGAGGACGCGGCGGTCGTCGACCAGCTCTCGGGCGGCCGGCTGATCCTGGGACTGGGCAACGGCTGGCGCGAGGAGGAGTTCCGCATGTTCGGGTCGCCCCGCGCCGAACGCGGGGCGCGCACCGAGGAGACCGTCGAGGTGCTCCGGCGAGCTTGGACCGGGCGGCGATTCTCCTTCGAGGGCCGGACGCTCGTGTACGACCGCGTGAAGATCACGCCGCGACCCGCCCGGCCGGAGGGCCTCCCGATCGTCCTCGGCGGTTACGACCGGCGGGCGGTGCTCCGCGCGGGAAGACTGGCGGACGGCTACGTCACGGACGAAAGCGGCACTGAGGAGGTTCGCGAGAGCCTCGCGCTGGTGGACGAGGGCGCGACCGGCGTCGGCCGCGACCCCGCGTCGCTCGCGATCGTCGTCCTGCAGAACGCGTTCGCCTGGCGCGACGGCGACCCGTGGGCGCTGATCCGCGAGGGCGTCGTGCACCAGTTGGGCACGTACGCCGCGTGGGGCCGGGGTTCGGACACGCCCGAGCTCGACCGGCTGGATCCCCTCGCGCCGTCCGAGGAGGACCTGCGCGCCTCGACGCCGGCCGGCACGCCGCAGGAGGTGCTCGCGGCGCTGCTGCCGCTCGTCCGCGCGTTCGGCGACCGCGACCTGCACGTGGTGGTACGGCTGCACTTCCCGGAGATGGATCTGGAGACGGCAGCCCGGGCCGTGGAGATCTTCGCCGCCGACGTGATGCCCGTCCTGAAGTCCGGTTAGCGCGTCCCCGCCGCCGGAACCATCAACCGGCGCGTCATCCCTCCGGGTCCGCGAAGAAGGCGAAGACCGTCTCGGGTGCAGCCTCGATCCGGACCTCGAGCTCACCGGCCTCGGGCCGGATCTGCGCCTTGCCGCTTCCTCTCCTCGCGCTCGGCCCCTCGCCTGATGACCGCGGGCTCGGTCCACATCTCCTCGATGAAGTCGCGGAGCTCCCGGACGCCCTCTGGCCGGAGGCCGTAGATCCGCTTGGTCCCGTCGCGGCGTTCGGCCAGGAGTCCCGAGTCCTTCAGGACCGTCAGGTGCTGGCTGATCGCGGGGCGGGTGATCTCGAAGTGCGAGGCGATCTCGCCCGCCGTCATCTCCCCCTCGCGAACCAGGCGCAGGATCTGACGGCGGTGCGGTTCGGCGATCGCCTTGAGCGCGGCCTCCACGCGAGCATGGTACGCCTTCGCTTACGTTAGCGTCAACGAACACTCTCTGATCGGATGGCGCTCAGGGGGCGAGCCGGACCCGTCCGGCCGTGCGCTCGACGAGCCCGTCGGCGGCAAGCCCATCGATCGCCGCATCGACTCGCTCGACCTTGAACCCGGTCTCGGCGGCCAGGCGTCCCGGCGTGAGCGGCTCGTGCGCCCGCAGCGTCCGAACGATCGCGCCGCGCACCTGACGCGACGAGCCCTCGAACGCGTCCGTCGCGCCCTTCCCTCGCGTCGCGACCGCCCCCGAGGTTCGGAACGCGCACGCGCGGGCCAGCGGGCAGACGTCGCACCGCGGGCGGGGCCGGCACACCTCACGGCCGAGGTCCATCACGGCCTGGTTCCACGTGACCGGGTCCTGGCGGTCGAGCCACGCCTGCGCGAGCTCCCACACGCGTCGCGTCCGGGCCTGCCGGCCGTCCACGCCGAGGTGCACCCGCGCCACCACCCGCCGAACGTTCGTGTCGACCACCGCCACCGGCTCTCCGAACGCGATCGAGGAGATGGCCGCCGCGGTGTACGGGCCGACGCCGGGGAGCGTTCGGAGCGTCTGGGGATCGCGCGGCATGCGACCGCGGTGCTCGTGGACGATCGCGCGGGCACCTTCGGACAGCCAGACCGCGCGGCGGTTGTAGCCGAGGCCGTCCCACGCCCGGACCACGTCCCGGCGTGGCGCCGCCGCGAGCGCCCGAACCGTCGGGAAGCGCGCGAGGAAGTCCCGGAACGCGGGGACGACGCGCGAGGCCTGCGTCTGCTGGAGCATCACCTCCGAGACCCAGATCGCGTACGGGTCCCGGGTCTCGCGCCACGGGTACGCCGTGCGCCGTGGCACGTACCAGTCCCTGAGGGCTTTCGCGCCCGCGCGGCGAGGACTAGGCTTGCTCGACGGCATGACGACGGTCCGAGACATCATGAGCAAGGACCTCGTCGCGGTCGAACCCACCTCCACCGTGGCCGAGGCGGCCACGATGATGGGTGAGCGACACGTCGGCTCGGCCCTGGTGATTGGGGACGATCGCCCCACCGGGATCTTCACCGAGCGCGACGTCCTTCGCGCGCTCGCGAGCGACTTCGACGCGGCACATCACCCGGTGGCCGACTGGATGACCCACGACCCCACGACGGTGGACGTGTCCGCCGACGTTCGCACGGCCCGCAACCTCATGCTGGACGGCGGGTTCCGTCACCTGCCCGTCCTCGAGTCCGGCCGCCTGGTCGGGATCGTCTCGCTCCGCGACATCTCGCGGGCCTACGACTAGCGAACGCCTACGGGGACTGGGCGAAGCCGGCGCGGCCGCGCTCGGGCAGTTCCTCGGCCGCCTGCTTGAGGGCTCCCCACACCTCCCGGAACACATCGCCGGCGTAGGCGGCCGGCTGGCTGCTCTCGCCGCCCATCGCGCCGCGGACGGCGGACGCGGTGATCTCCACGGCCTTCTCGAACACGGCCCAGTCGAGCTCTCGTGCCATCTCGGTCGAACCTCCGGTCGTCGGGTTCGCAAAGGCTACCCGGGCCCGGCGCGACCCGAGGGGCGGGTCCGCCTACTCGTAGGCGCGTAGGCCCGTGAGAGCCTCGCCGATCACCAGCGTGTGGATCTCGGTCGTGCCCTCGTAGGTGAGGACCGACTCGAGATTGTTCATGTGCCGGATCACCGGATACTCGAGCGTGATGCCGCTCGCGCCCAGGATCGTGCGCGCCTCGCGCGCGATCTCAAGCGCCTCGCGGACGTTGTTGAGCTTGCCCATGCTGACGTGCTGCGGCAGCAGCCGGCCCTCGTCCTTCATGCGTCCGAGGTGCAGCGCGAGCAGCGTTCCCTTGTTCAGCTCGAGCGCCATCTCCGCGAGCTTGCGCTGCGTGAGCTGGAACCCGCCGATCGGCCGCCCCCACTGCTCGCGGGTCTTCGCGTACTCGAGCGCGGTCTCGAAGCAGGTGCGCGCGGCCCCCATCGCCCCCCACACGATGCCGAAGCGGGCCTCGGACAGACACGACAGCGGGCCCTTCAACCCGGTGACGCCGGGAAGGACCGCATCGGCGGGAAGCCGCACCTCGTCCAGGACGAGCTCCGAGGTGACGGAGGCACGAAGCGACAGCTTGCGGTGGACGTCGCTGGCGCTGAACCCCGGCGTGTCGGTGGGCACCAGGAACCCGCGGACGCCCTCGTCGGCACGCGCCCACACGATCGCGAGGTCGGCCACGCTCCCGTTGGTGATCCACATCTTCGTGCCCGAGAGCACCCAGTCCTCGCCCTCGCGCCGGGCGCTCGTGCGCATCCGGCCGGGATCCGAGCCCACGTCGGGTTCGGTCAGGCCGAAGCAGCCGATCACCTCGCCCCGGGCCATGGGCGGGAGCCACGTCTCCTTCTGCTCGTCCGACCCGAACGCCCAGATCGGGAACATGCACAGCGACCCCTGGACGCTGACGAACGAGCGGAACCCGCTGTCCCCCGCCTCGAGCTCCAGGCACGCCAGTCCGTAGCTGACCGCGTTCGAGCCCGCGGTCTCGTAGCCGGAGAGGTGCATGCCCAGCAGGCCCATCGCGCCGAGCTCCTTGGCCACCTCGAGCGGGAACTCGCCGACCTCGAACCAGGTCTCGATCTCGGGCAGGACGCGCGCGCGGACCCACTCCCGGACGGTGTCCCGGATCGCGCGTTCTTCCTGCGACAACA
>Ga0075433_10000825_pt1 | contig 21651 bp, 21 predicted proteins | sample RhiMethybrSRZTD2_FD_75299 | JGI IMG/M metagenome (GOLD analysis project Ga0075433, IMG submission 75299) | Populus rhizosphere microbial communities from Tennessee, USA - Rhizosphere MetaG P. TD hybrid SRZTD2 | ecosystem: Host-associated > Plants > Roots > Rhizosphere > Soil | place: USA... | reverse complement strand
ACGCTCAGGAGCAGAGTCACGTAGGCGCGTGTTTGACTCGCTCCGGGCACCTGCCTATCATAGCCCGCGCGTCATGGCCGACTACATCCTCGAGTCGCGCGTGTGGCTCGCCAGGGCGCGACCCGAGGTCTTCGCCTTCTTCGCCGCCGCCGAGAATCTCATCTTGTTGACGCCGCCGTCGTTCCACCTGCGGATCGTCGACGGACCCCGCGCGCTCTCGACCAGCGCGGTGCTCGATCTCAGGCTCACGTGGCTCGGCGTGCCGGTGAAGTGGCGCGCGTTCATCCGCGAGTGGGACCCGCCCTATCGGTTCGTCGACGTCCAGGTGCGCGGGCCCTACGCGCGCTGGGAGCACCGGCACCGCTTCCTCGAGGAAAGGGGCGGGACGTGGGTGGAAGATCGGGTGACGTATCGACTGCCGCTCGGGCCGCTCGGACGCGCGACGCACGCCTTGCTGGTGCGCCGGCAGATCGCGGCGATGTGGCGCTATCGGACTTCGCGCCTGGGTGAGCTGGTCGGGCCGGTCAGCTCGCCGGCGGTAAGCTGATGCCGAGCTTCTCGAGACGCGGCCGCACGCGATCGGTCAGGAGACCGAGCCGCGCGAGGTTCGACACCATCGTCGCGTGCATGTCCTTCTTGAAGTATTTCCTGAAGGGCGCGTAGTCGTTGGCGGCGGCGGTCTCGCGGCGATAGCGCTTGACCTCTTCGATCTGCTTTCCGCTGAAGCCCACGTCCTGGTAGGCCTCGAGCGGGAAGAAGCCCATCAGGGTCTTCTCGAGGGCGAAGCACGTGTAGTCCTCGAGCTCGCGGCGCTCGGTCTCGGAAGCCTCGTTCACCACACGGGGCAGCGACAGCATGCCGAAGCCCATGTGGCGCGACTCGTCCTGGAGGATCCGCTTGCAGATCGTGCCGAGCACCGGATCGAGCGCGCTCTCACTCATCATCTTGAACAGCGCGACCGCGAAGGTCTCGGCCACCAGCTGCAGCGCGATCGTCTTGAGGTACCAGCGGCTCTCCGAGAGGATCGAATCGAAGAGGTCCTTCTCGTTGGCCGGCATCGGGTACGTCAGGCCCTCGAGGCGGTCGGCGAGAAAGCGGCTCAGGACCTCGTTGTGGCGAGCCTCGTCCTGGACCTGCGTGGCCTGGAAGAACTTCTGGTCGGCGCCCTGCACGATGTCGACCATCTGGCTGCAGGCCAGGAGCGCTCCCTGCTCGCCGTGCATGAGCACCGAGAGTCGCCACGCGGCGATGCGGCGGTTCAGCGCAACCCGGTCGGCTTCCGGGAGGCTCTCCCACAGTGGGCTTCCATAGATATCGATGAGCTCATCGGCGATCACGCGCCCGTCGGCGGGCAGGGCGTCCGTCCACGGAATGTCCTTCGAGGCGTTCCACTGGTCTCGCTTGGCGTTCTCGTAGAGCCGGCGCATGTCGGCCTCGGAGACCCCGTAGTCGAGCGTGAAGGTCGTCGTGAACGCCGAGGGGACCGTGAAAGGTTTCATTGGGGCAGAATAGCAGAGTGCTAGCGGGGCCGCCATGAGTCCGCGTCGCGATGAGATCGGCGCCCACATGTCCATCGCGGGCGGCCTGCACCTGGCCCTCGAGCGCGGGCGCGAGCTCGGCTGTGGAAGTGTCCAGATCTTCCTGAAAAACCAGCGGCAGTGGGCGGCCCGACCCCTCACGTCCGACGAGGCACGGACGTTCGCCGCGGTCCGCCGGACGACCGCGATCCGACACGTCTTCGCCCACGCGAGCTATCTCATCAATCTGGGCAATCCGCATCCATCGCTTTGGACCCAGGCGGTGGACTTTTTCACCGACGAGCTCGAGCGCGCCGAGGCCCTGGGGCTCTCGTGTGTCGTGATCCATCCCGGCTCCCACATGGGCGCCGGACTCGAGGCCGGCCTCGCCCGGGTCACCGCAGCGGTCGACGAGTGCGTGGCGCGGACCGCCGGCTATCGCGTCAAGGTCGCGCTCGAGAATACCGCGGGCGCCGGCAACTCGATCGGCCGCACCTTCGGTGAGCTCGCGACCTTGATCGAGCGCGCGGCGCGGCCGGAGCGCATCGCGGTCTGCCTCGACACCTGTCATCTGTTCGCCGCGGGCTACGACATCCGCACCGCGGCCGGCTACCGGCGCGCGATGGCCGAGTGCGAAGCCACCATCGGACGGCGACGCGTCGTTGCCTTTCATCTGAACGACGCGCGGGCGCCGCTCGGCTCCGGGCTCGATCGGCACGAGAACATCGGGCGCGGACGGCTCGGCCTTCCTCCCTTCCGGCTTCTGCTCAACGACCGGCGCTTTGCCAGCGTGCCCAAAGTGCTCGAGACTCCCAAAGAGCCTGAACCCGCCGCTGACCTGCGCAACCTGGCGGTGCTTCGTCGGCTGCGGCGTCAGCTCGACCGTCAGCGTGGGGGTGGAAGATAGGTCATCCCGCGCGTTCCGCGGCGAGTTTCTTCCGCCGCGCCAGCTCCGCATTGGACGGATTGTCAGGAGGCAATGTCCCCTGCGGCAGCGACCCGGCCGGGCGGGATGTGCGGTATCGATTGATGAGGACGCCCTTGGGCGTGCTTCGCGTTTCGACCAGGGCAAGGCCGCGTGGCGGAACGCCGTTCTCGAACAGCCGCTTCCCTTTGCCGAGCACCAACGGAAAGACCCAGATTCGATATTCGTCGACGAGCTCGCCCGCGATCAGCGTCTGCAGCAATTCACTGCTGCCCCAGATATGTAATGTCGGTCCATCCGATGCCTTCAGCCGGCGGACCTCGTCCACGACATCACCGCCTATCTGCAGTGACTTCTCCCAGTCGAACTGGTCGAGGGTGCGCGTGACGACGTACTTCGTGGCCTTGTTGAACGCCTTCGCGATCGGGTTGTCGCCCTGGTTCGGCCAGTAGGCGGCAAAGATCTCGTAGGTCCGGCGTCCCAAAAGCATGTCGAACTCACCGGCAACGGTCTCGCCGATGGCGTGGCTGAGGGCGTCGTCCCAGAAGGGCATGACCCAGCCCCCATGGGTGAACTCGTTCCTCGGATCCTCCTCGGGACCGCCGGGCGACTGCATGACGCCGTCCACCGTGATCTGAGTAATGGCGATGAGCCTTCTCATTGTGTTTTCTCTCCGAACCCAGCCTAGCACCGGCGGTCGGGGCGCGAGGCCGCGGTCGGGAGAGGTAGCCGCCATGCTCGGGTCAGCGCTTGGTGGTGACACCGATTCGGGGGCAGAGCGTGGTGACGGGGCAGAGGGAGCAGCGAGGGGAGATCGGGGCGCAGATGTTCTGGCCGAAGGAGACGAGCAGGTCGTTGTAGCCGATCCAGTAGCGGCGCGGCAGCTTCTCGCGCAGCGCCATCTCGGTTTCTTCCGGGTTCTTCGTCTTCACGTAGCCCAGACGGTTCGAGATCCGGTGCACGTGCGTGTCGACGCAGATGCCGGGCTTGCCGAAGCCCATCGTGACGACGAGGTTGGCCGTCTTGCGCCCGACGCCGTTGAGGGTGAGCAGCTCGTCGATGGTGTCGGGCACGCGGCCCTCGAATCGATCGATCAGGTCGCGACAGATGCCGAGGATCACCTGCGCCTTGGTCCGATAGAAGCCGACGGGATAGATCAGGCGCGCGATCCGCTGCGGCGAGAGCTTCAGCATCTCGGCCGGCGTCGCGGCCACCGCGAACAGCCGGTCGGAGGCGGGCCCGGTGGTCGTGTCCTGCGTGCGCAGTGAGAGGATGCAGGCGATCAGCACGCGGAACGGATCGCGGTCGCGGTCCGCAACGATCGCCAGCGCGGTCGGGTTCCAGCGCGACCGGCTCCCGCGCAGGCGACGGATGACCGTGCCGATCGCTACTTTTTGTCTTTGATCGACTCGAGGAGCTTTCTGGCGCGTGGCGCGTCCTTCACAGTCCAGTCGGCAACGACCGACGGATTGGTCTCCTTCACGACTCGCTGCAGCTCGCGGCGAGCGTCGACATAGCGCGCATCGGCGATGTAGACCCGCGCGAGATCGACGCGAGCGTTCGTGAACCGCGGATCGATGTCGAGCGCCTTCTTGAAGTGCTCCTCGGCCTTGGCACGATCGCCGCCGGCGAATCCCGGCACCTCCAGGAGCACGTTGCCGGCCAGGATGTGGGCGCGTACCGAGCGCGGGTCGAGCTCGAGCAGGATGCGCAGCTCCTCACGGATGGTCGGCAGCAGGAACAGCGAGCGGAGCACGCCCTTGGTCTCGCCCCACCGCGCGGTGTTGATCGCGTACCAGAGGTGCGCGTCGTGGCTCTTCGGCGCCAGCTCGACCGCGCGCTGGCCGATCTCGCGGCCACGATCGTACGCAACGAGCTTGTCCTCCGGTGTCGTGGCGCGCACATCGCCGATGAGGAACTGCACGTACGAGAGCATCGCCATCGTCTCGACCTTCCGGTCCTTCGCGAGCGCCGCGTCGAGCAGATCGCGCGCGCGGTCGAGCCCGGCCGGATCCTCGTGGTAGCGTGCCACCAGGACGCGCGCGGACTCGAGCGGCGTCTGCGCCCGCGCTGGCGCGGCGGCGAGAACGAAGGCGACAACGGCCAGCGCGCACGCTCGCATCGCCGCGCACTCTACCGTCGCGCGTCAGACCCGTCAATCTTGACTCGTCCGGGATGCGTCGGCGATGCTCCGATGCGTGGTCGCGATCGGCGTGCAGACGTGGGGGACCGACGTCGTCGCGCTCCAGCGGTACTGGCGGCGCGCCGACGAGCTCGGCTTTGCGCGCATCACGTACGGCGACGGCCTCTGGGGCTTCACGCACGACGGCTGGACCATGCTGGGCGCGCTGGCCGGGCTCACCCGGCGCGCCCGTCTCGGCCCGGCCGTAACGTACTGCTTCGATCCCTCGTCTCATCACCCGTCATGGCTCGCCAAGCGCGCGGTCACCATCGATCACCTCTCCGGGGGCCGGCTCGATCTGAGGCTCGCGGTGGGCGCGGCGGACGCGGGCACGGCGGCCGCGTGGCGGAGCCACGCCATCCCGTATCCCGACGCGCCGGCGCGCGTCGCGCTGGTCGACGAGACGATCGAGATCCTCGAGCGCCTCTGGACCGGCGAATCGGTGGACCACGCGGGCCGCTTCTACGTCCTCCGCGGCGCGCGCCTGACACCGACCCCCATTCAGAAACCCGGCCCGCCGATCTGGCTGGCGGCGATGGGCCCGGGCGCGCTCGGCGTGGCCGCGCGGCGAGCCGCCGGCTGGGAAGCGTCGTACGTGACGCCCGCCGCCTTCGGCGAGCGCTGGCATCGTCTCAAGACTTCGCTCGAGGAGACCGGGCGACCCTGGTGGGACTACCGGCGCTCCGTCGAGGTCGACGTCGTCATCGGGGCGACCGACGCGGCGGTCGCCGAGGAGCTCGGCCGCTTCCGCGCGGCGCGCGGCATCGGGGAGCGCGATCCGCTCCTCGAGACCGCGCTGATCGGCACTCCGAATGTCGTCCGCGCGCGCATCGCGGACTACGCGGCGGCCGGGGCGACCGACCTGATGCTCGGCTTCGCCGATTTTCCAGCCACCCGCATGACCGAGCTCTTCGCCGAGCGCGTGGCGGCCTTCGAATAGCCGCGACGCGCGTTGCCCGCCTCGTTCGCTCGCTGGCCCGGGGCTCGGCGCGATCGTTCACACGCGGTCGCCGCGTGTAGCGCGTGTCGACCCGCCGAATTCGATCATGGAGGATTTCGCATGAATCGCTTGCGCCTACTGCTGCTCGTGTTGCTGGTCACCCCGCTTCCCGTCGTGGCCGCGCCGGCGAGCGCGCTCGCCCAGGCCGCGCCGGTCCCGCCGACGGCGCGCGTCGTCGGGCGCGTGCTCACGCTCGACGAGGCCATCGCCATCGCGCTCGAGGCCCAGCCGTCGATCCAGGCCACGCTCTACGATTACGCCTCCGCGCGGGCGCGCGTGCGCGAGGCCTTCGCGCCGCTGCTCCCCCAGCTCTCGGGCTCGGTGAGCGCAACGCGCAGCAGCAGCTCGGTCACCCAGACGTCGACCCTGACCGGTCAGACCCTCGTGGTCCGGGTGACCCGCCAGCCGGCCGACACCTTCCTGGCGCAGGTCCAGCTCTCGCAGCTGCTCTTCGATTTCGGCAAGACGATGGCGGCGACCCAGGTGGCGCGCAAGCTCGCCGAGGTCTCGGCCGAGGGCGTCGAGCTGCAGCGCCAGGTGATCGCGCTCACCGTGAAGGAGGCGTACACCAACATCCTGCTGGCGCAGCGCCTGATCCGCGTCCAGGAGCAGGCCGTCGAGCGCGCCGAGCTCAATCTCTCCTCGGCGAAGGGCTTCTACGACGTGGGCACGCAGCCGCTGTCGACGGTCGTCCGCGCCGAGGTCGACGTGGCCAACGCCAAGGTCGACCTGATCAACGCGCGCAACGCGCTCCGGACCGCGCGGGTCGCGCTCAACACCGCGCTGGCCATCGACGCCGGCACGCCGACCGAGATCACGGACAACCTGGAGTACGAGCCGACCACCATCGATCGGGCCGCGCTCCGCGCCGAGGCGCTCAAGCAGAGCCCGGAATACCGGCAGGCGCGGTTGCAGAGCGCGGCCGCCGAGGCATCGGTACAGCACGCGTCGCGCAACTTCCTACCCAACATCAGCGGCACGGGCTCCTACGGCGGGAGCCAGCTCGAGCTCAATCCCAACTGGTCGCTGGGCCTCGTGTTCAGCTGGAACATCTTCGACGGCGGGAATCTGATCGCGGCGCTGGACGAGGCGAAGGCCAACCTGGGCGCGGCGGCCGCGCGGGTCAAGGTCGCCGAGCTCACGTTGATCCAGAACCTCGAGCAGGCGGAGATCGCCGTCGAGGCGGCTCAGGAGCGGATCCAGGCGGCCCACGTGCTCATCGCATCGTCGCAGGAGAACTTTCGCCTCGCGCAAGGCCGCTTCGACGTGGGCGTCGGCACGATCCTGGAGCTGACCGACGCGCAGCTCGCCCTGACCCAGGCCCAGAACACCGAGGCGCAGGCGCTGGCCGACTACCGCATCGCGCTCGCCCAGCTCGACCGGGCCGCGGGGCGACGCTAGAGCGCCGCATGACTCGAGGAGGACCCATGGACATCCTGCGCATGCTCTCGGCGGTCTGCGTCGCCGGCTGGCTCGCGATCAGCGCGTTCTTCTCGTTCGCGGTCGCGCCGCTCGCCTTCAAGACGATCGACCGCGCGGTCGCCGGCCAGCTGGTCTCCGCGGTGCTCCCGCGCTACTACGACTCGGGCGTGGTCCTGTGCGCGATCGCGCTGACCGCCTCGGCGATCCTCGCGCTGTCCGGCGCCAGGCCGCGCTGGCGCGCGGTCACCGGCGTCGTCCTGTGCGGCGCGATGGTGTGTCTCTTGCTCTGGGCCTCGATCGTGGTCCTGCCGCAGGCGGAATCCGCGCGCCGCGCGCGCGACGACAGCGCGTTCGCGCTCGCGCACCGCGCGTCGGTCCAGGCCAACGGTCTCACGATGCTCGCGGGCGTGGCGGTGCTGTTGCTCGAGGCATTCAGCCGGCCGGCGCGGCGTGACCGCTGAGCTCGAGCACGGCGCGCACCCGGTCGACGACCGCCGAAGGCGGCTCGTGGGCGATCGCCTCGCACGCGGCCAGCACCAGCCACGCCAGCGTGTCCGGCGCAAGCCCGGCGGGTAGCTTCGCCGCCGGTGAGCGGGCGATGGTCTCCTCCAGGCTCAGCCTGAGCTGCTCGCGCGCCCAGCTGAGCGCCAGCGAGGCGGTCTTCTCGCGGCGGCTCTTGATCCAAGCCGCGTAGATTTCCCCCGGCAGGTCAGCGCTGGGCGCGAAGGCGTCGGCGAGGCGCTTGACCGCGTGATCTAGCGGCGCCCCGGCCAGGTCCTTCGCGAGCGCCAGCAGCATGGTCTCGGCGCGGGTCGGGCGCGGCAGGGTGACGCGAACGGGACGTGGGCGCGGCGTCGGGACCGAAGCCGCCTTCGTCCGGTGGCGCTTCTTGCGCTGGCTCTTTTCCCGCCGAGTGGTGTTCCGCTGAGTCTTCTTCCGCGGGATCTTCTGCCGGCGGCGCTTGGCCCGCCGCGGCGCCTTGCGCCGGGTCTTCGTCGGCCGGATCTTCTTGTGGGGCCGGCGCGCTCGGGCCATCGCTCTCTCAAAATAGCAGGAGACACGCGCGGCGCCCCATTCTGCGAGCGGCGCGCCGGGGGACGCGGGCGACTACTCGTAGCGAAGCGCTTCGATCGGGTCGAGCCGCGATGCCTTCCGGGCCGGGTAGAACCCGAAGAAGATCCCGATGGCCGCGGCGAAGCCGAAGGCGAGCACGATCGACTCGGGGGCGACGAGCGTGCGCCACTCGGCGAAGTAACTGATCGCCTCGGAGCCGGCGATGCCGAGCGCGATCCCCATGATGCCGCCGATCAGCGAGAGCGTGACGGCCTCGATCAGGAACTGCAGCAGGATGTGACGCCGCCGGGCGCCGACCGCCATCCGCAGTCCGATCTCGCGCGTCCGCTCGGTGACGGAGACCAGCATGATGTTCATGATCCCGATGCCGCCGACCAGCAGCGACACCGAGGCGATCGCCGCCAGCAGATACGTCATGACCCGCGACGACTCCTCCTGAGTCTGGAGGATCTCCGAGAGATTGCGCAGCCAGAAGTCGTCGTCCTGGAACGGCTGCAGGCGGTGGCGCTGGCGGAGGAGCGCGCGGATCTGATCCTCGGCTTCCGACATGTCCTCGCCTGGGCGGACCTTGATCGAGATCGAGTTGACCGCGCGCGCGTTGGCCTGGCTCACGCCCAGCACCTTCTTCTTCGCGGTCGAGAGCGGCACCAGGATGATGTCGTCCTGGTCCTGCCCCCATGAGTTCTGCCCCTTGCGCGAGAGGACGCCGATCACCGTGAACGGGACCTTCTTGATCCGGATGATCTGGCCCAGAGGGTCGGATTCGCCGAAGAGATTGAGGGCGGTGGTCTGGCCGAGCAGCGCGACCTTCGTCGCGCCGTCGACGTCTTCCTGGACGACCTGGCGCCCCTCGTCGACCGGCCAGTCGCGCGCCTCGAAGTACGGCGGCGTGACGCCCTGGACCTGAGTGGCCCAGTTCAGGTTGCCGTAGACGACCTGGGCGCTGCCGCGCACGGAGCCCGCCGACGCCTGTACGCTCGGGATCTCGCGGCCGATCGCGGAGGCGTCTTCCTCGGAGATCGTGAGCTGGCTGCCCATCCCGAGCCGCACGCCGGCACTGTTGGTGCTGCCGGACAGCACGATGATCAGGTTCGATCCGAGACTCTGGATCTGCTCGGCGACGCGCGCCTGGGCGCCGGAGCCGACTCCCACCATCGCGATGACCGCGCTGACGCCGATGATGATGCCGAGCATGGTCAAGGCGCTCCGGAGCTTGTTGACCCGAAGCGCCCGGCCGGCGATGCGCACGCTCTGCCAGATGCTCACGCGGCGTCCTCGTCCTCGCGCGGCAGGGACGTGAGCGCGAGGGCGGCATCGACCGGCTCGGCCACGCGCTCGTCGGCCCGCAGCCGGCCGTCGCGGAAGATGAGATGCCGGCTCGCGTAGGTCGCGATGTCCGGCTCGTGGGTCACGAGGACGATCGTGAGGCCGGCACGGTTGAGCCCCTGCAGGAGGGCCAGGACCTCGACGCTCGTGCGCGTGTCGAGGTTCCCGGTGGGCTCGTCGGCGAGGATCATCGCGGGGTCGTTGACGAGGGCGCGCGCGATCGCGACGCGCTGCTGCTGGCCGCCCGAGAGCTGGCTCGGGTGGTGGCCGGCGCGATCGGCGAGCCCGACCGACGCGAGCCGCTGCTGCGCGCGCGTGCGGCGCTCGCGGGCGGGAATCGCGCCGTAGAGCAACGGCAGCTCGACGTTCTCGAGCGCCGTGGTGCGCGGCAGCAGGTTGAACTGCTGGAAGACGAACCCGATCTTGGTGTTGCGGATCCGCGCGAGCTCGTCGGCCGAGAGCCCGGCCACGTCCTGGCCGTCGAGCACGTAGCGGCCGGCGCTCGGCGTGTCGAGGCAGCCCAGGAGATTCATGAAGGTCGACTTGCCCGAGCCCGAGGGGCCCATGACCGCGACGAACTCGCCTTGCTCGATCGTGACCGAGACGCCGCGCAGCGCGTGGACGGTGTGCGGGCCGAGGTGATAGTCCTTCGTCAGCCCCTCGGTGACGACGATCGGCTCGGCCATGGCTAGAGCCTGAGACGCGGCGCGCCTTGCTGCGGCTGGGCGCCGCCGCGACCGCCGCCGGCGGACCCGACGATGACTTCCTGGCCCTCGCGCAGCTCGCCGCGCAGCACTTCGGTCGACGCCCCGTCGCTCAGCCCGAGCGTGAGCGAGATCGCCGCGGGCTTTCCGTCCGGCCCAATCACCCAGACGCGACCGGCGGAGCCGCTGCGCGCCTCGCCGGCCGAGGCCGCCATCTCGTCGTAGCGCGTCTTCTGCTGGTCGGTGAGGATCTCCCGGATGCGCGCGCGTTGGGCCTCGCGGATCTTCTGGGCCTTGGAACGGCGCTCGGCGTCGGGCAAGCCCTGCAGGCCGCGGAGCTGCTCGCGGCCATCTTGCAGGATCGGATCGAGCTTCTTCTGTTGCTCATCGGTCAGGTTGAGATTCTTCACCAGACGCTCGCGGATCTGCTCGACGGACGGCGGCCCACCGGTGCCCCCGCCTCCGCTGCCACCGCCGGCCGATCCGCCCGCGCCGGGCCCGGTGGGCGTCGGCGCATCGACGCCGGGAGGACGGAACCGCAGCGCCGCGTTCGGGACCTTGAGCGCGCTCGGCTTCTGCGCGACGACGAGCTTCACGTTGGCCGTCATCCCCGGCATCAGCTTGCCCGACGGATTCTCGACGCCGACGATGACCGTGTAAGTCACGACGTTCTGGACGACCTGGGGCGCCTTGCGGATCTGGGTCACCGTGCCGGTGAACGTCTCACCCGGGAACGCGTCGACCGTGAAGCTCGCGCTGTCCTCGAGCTTGAGCCGGCCGATGTCGGCCTCGTCCACGCTCGTCTCGACCTGCATCTTCGTGAGGTCCTGGGCGATCGTAAACAGGACGGGAGCCTGCAAGCTCGCCGCGACCGTCTGGCCCACGTCGACCTGCCGCGAGACGACGACGCCGTTCACCGGCGCCAGGATCGTCGTGTGATCGAGATCGACCTGCGCCTGCTTGAGCGCGGCGGCCTTCTGCTCGACCTGGGCCCGCGCGGAGACGAGCATCGCCTGGACCACGCGGAGCTGAGCGGTGGCGGACTGGATCGCGGAGTCGAGCGCCTGATCGTGGGCCTTCGCCGCCTCGACCTGGGCGATCGCGGAGTCGTGCGCGGCCTGAGAGGAGTCGAGATCGCTCCGGGCGATCAGCTTGCGGGCGAACAGCTCGGTCTTGCGCTCGAAGTCGCGCTTGGCGTCGACCACGGCGACCTGCGCCTTCGCGGTCTGCGCCTTCGACTCGGCGAGCGCCGCTCGCGCGTTCTCGACGTCCGCCCGCGCGCGCTCGATCTGCGCCTCCTGATTGAGCACGGTCGCCCGCGCCGAGTCGAGGTCGGCCTTCGCTTGATTCACCTTGGCCAGGAAGATGTCCTGGTCGATCCGCGCAATGACCTGGTCCTTCTTCACGATCGAGTTGAAGTCGACCATCAGCTCCTTGATTTGACCGGAGACCTGGCTGCCGACCTGAACCGTGATGACCGCGTTGAGATTGCCGGTGGCCGAGACCGCCGCGGTGAGGGGGCCGCGCTCGACGCGGGCCAGGCGGAACTTGGGAACGTTTCCCCGGCTCTGAGCGTAGAAGTATCCCCAGACGGCGCCCCCGATGACGACGGCGACGACGACGAGGGAAAGAAGCCGCTTCATCAGCTTGTTAGACGTAGGGGCGGGCGAACCGTTTCCTCGGGCTCAGCGGCGTCCGACGGCACGATCCAGCCTCGCGAGCGCGATCCGGTAATCGGCCAGGGCCTGGCTTTCGGTGTTCTGTGCTTGCGTCAGCGCGAGCTGCGCGTCGGTCAGCTCCAGGATCGTGCCGACCCCGGCGTCGAATCGCCCCTGGGCCAGCCGGAAATTCTCCTGGGCCGAGGCTACGAGCGTCTGGGCCGCCAGGATCCGCTCCTGGGCCTCCTCGACGGCGATCTCCGCCTGCTCGACGTTCTGGATGATGTCGAGCTCGGTCGACTTCACGCGTGCCCGAGCGCCCTCGAGGTTCGCCTTGGCCTCCTGATACCTCGCGATCCGGTTGCCGCCGTCGAACAGCGACCAGTTCAAGGATAGCGTCGCCGACCACGACTCGTTGAGCGGCGTCTGGGCGCCGCCGTAGGCGCCGGTGCCCGTCACGTCCGGAAAAAAATTACGGAACGTCTGGCGCTCGGTGGCCTCGGCGGCGGCCGCGCGCAGCCTGGCCTGCCGGTACTCGGGGCGCTGGCGCAAGGAATCGCCCCGGAGCTGCTGGCGGTCGAGCGTGATCGGCTGATAGATGAGGTTGTCGACGATCTGGGTCTGCGAATCGACGTCGATCGCCATCGCGATGTTGAGCGCGACGATCGCCGTCCGCAGCGCATTGCGCGCCCTGATGAGATCGACGCGCGCGTTGGCCACGTCGACCTCGGCGCGCGCCACGTCCGATTTGGGACGCGTGCCCACGTCGAAGAAGCCCTTCGCCGAGCGGAGGTTCAGCTCGGCGCGCTCGACGGCCTGCTCCTGCACGCGAATCAGCCGCTGGCTGAAGAGCGTGTTCGTGTACGCCTCTTTCACCGTCAAGGAGATCAGCTGGCGCTGCAGCTCGACGTCCTCGACCGCGACCTCGGCGAGCTTGCGGGCCGCGTCGGTCGCCGCCAGCGCCTTGCCGAAATCGAAGAGGAGCTGCGAGAGCTGGACCTGGGCGACGAAGCTGTCGCCCAACTGCCGAGTCTGCACGACGGTCACGTTCGTGCCGGCGGCGTTGGTGGTGACGGTCGGGATGTTGCTCCGCGTGGCGCTGACGAGCCCACTTAGTTGCGGGAGCAGCGGCGAGAACGCTTGATTCACGCGATAGCGCGCCGCGGCATAGTCGGCGAGCGTGGCCTGGATCCTCGGCTGAGCCTCGAGGGCGATTGCGATGCACTCCTCGAGCGTCAGCAGGCGGCCCGCGACCTGTGTCGACGGCGGAGCGGGTGTGGGCGGTGGCGGCGCCGCGGGCGGCGGCGTCTGCTGGGGCTGAGCCGGCGCCTGCGCACTTACGCCCGTGAAAGCTGCGAAAAGGAAGAGGGCGATCAGCGCGAGCGGCGCAACTGCGCGAGCGGTGGACATAGGCACAAGAGAATACCACGCTGTGTTGTGGGGCCTGGAAGGACCTTCCGCACGTTTTGTGGACAGGCGGTGGATGCGCGGTGGATACCTTTTTACTTGACGCACGCTAGATTCAGCGTGCTAGTCTGCCGCTCACCACAAGATATAGTGAACTGAAGGCTTGCCGTCCAATTTTTAGGAGGAGGAGGTCCTGCAATGCAGTCTGAGACTCGCCCAGCAAAAGTCGGGAAGTGGACCGAGCCTGCCTTGCGGGTTCTGCGGGAGCGATACCTCACGAGGCAGGGGGGCGAGGTCGTCGAAACTCCCGAGGAGATGTGCTGGCGGGTTGCGCTGACGATCGCCCGGGGTGAGGAGCGCTACGGCCGGAGCGAGGCGGCGGTACGGGAGATCGCCGAAGCCTTCTACGACATCATGATCGAGGGCAGCTTCCTGCCGAACTCGCCCACGCTCATGAACGCGGGCAAGGGCAACGGGCTGCAGTACTCGGCCTGCTACGTGCTGCCGGTCGGCGACTCGATGGAGGAGATCTTCGACTCCGTCAAGGCCGCCGCGATCATCCACAAGTCGGGCGGCGGGACCGGATTCGCGTTCTCGCGTCTTCGTCCCAAAGACGACATCGTCGCCTCGACGGGCGGCCGCGCCTCGGGCCCCGTGTCGTTCCTGAAGGTCTTCAACAGCGCGACCGAGGCGGTGAAGCAGGGCGGTACGCGCCGCGGGGCGAACATGGGGATCCTCCGGGTCGATCATCCGGACATCCTCGAGTTCATCGATTGCAAGCTCGACGGCGGCATCACCAACTTCAACATCTCCGTGGCGGTCACCGACCGCTTCATGGAGGCGTTGGCCTCCGGCGCCGAGTACGACCTGATCAACCCGCACACCGGGGACGTCACGGGCCGTCTCCTGGCAAAGGAAGTGTTCGATCGGATGGTCCGCGCCGCGTGGCGCACCGGCGATCCGGGGATGGTCTTCATCGACCGGATCAACAAGAGCCCGGCGAATCCAACGCCCGCCATCGGCACGGTCGAGGCGACCAATCCGTGCGGCGAGCAGCCGCTGCTGCCCAACGAGGCGTGCAACCTCGGCTCGCTCAACGTCTCGAAATTCGCGCGCCGCAGCGAGGCGGGCGAATGGTCGGTCGACTGGGACGAGATGGAGCGGGTGGTGCGCCTGGCCGTGCGCTTCCTCGACGACGTCATCGAGATGAACCCGTACCCGCTGCCGGTGATCGACGAGACCGTCAAGGCCAACCGGCGGATCGGTCTGGGCATCATGGGCTGGGCCGACCTCCTGTTCACGATGGGCATCCCGTACGACTCGCAGGAGGCGATCAAGCTGGCCGACCGACTGATGGTGTTCGTCAAGGACAAGTCGCACGACCAGTCGGCGAAGCTCGCCGACGAGCGCGGCACCTTCACGAACTGGGATCGCTCGATCTATCGCAACGAGCGGCCGATGCGCAACTCGACGGTCACGACGATCGCGCCGACCGGGACGATCTCGATGATCGCCGGCTGCTCGTCCGGCGTCGAGCCGATCTTCGCGCTGGCGTTCGAGCATCGTGTGAAGCAGCCGGACGGCGAGCGCGTGCTGACGTTCGTGAACGAGACCTTCGAGCGCATCGCCAAGGAGCAGGGGTTCTTCTCGGACGCGCTCATGCAGGAGATCGCCAAGCGCGGCTCGCTGCACGGCATCCGCGGGCTCCCCGAGCGCGCGGCGGAGGTGTTCAAGACCTCGCACGAGATCGGGTTCGAGTGGCATGTGCGCCACCAGGCCGCGTTCCAGCGCTCGACGGACAACGGCGTCTCGAAGACGATCAACCTGCCCAACAACGCGACCGAGGAGGATGTGGCGCGCGCCTACCGTCTGGCGTGGGATCTGGGATGCCTGGGCATCACGGTGTTCCGCGACGGCTGCAAGGGCGAGCAGGTCCTGAACATCGGCCTCGGGGCCAAGAAGGACAAGGCGGCGGCCACTGCGGCGCCGGCGAGCCCGGCGACCATCAAGCCGCGCCCGCGGAGCCTCAAGGGCTCGACCTACCGGACGCACACGCCGATCGGCACGGCGTGGATCACGATCACCGAGAACGACGAGCACGAGCCCTTCGAGGTGTTCGTGCAGGTCGGCAAGGGCGGCTCCGATACGATGGCCGTGGCCGAGTCGCTCGGCCGGCTTATTTCGCTCATTCTCAGGCTGCCTTCGCCGCTCTCCGCTCAGCGGCGCCTCGAAGAGGTGATCAGCCAGCTCAAGCACATCGGCGGCGGCCAGCCGACGGGCTTCGGGCCCGACAAGATCCTCTCGCTGCCGGACGCGCTGTCGCGCACCCTGGCCGAGCACATCGGCGATCTGAAGCCCTCGTCGGTGGATGCGCCGCCGATGGCGGAGAGCCGCAAGCAGATCGGCGATCTCTGCAAGGAGTGCGGCCAGGCGACGTTCGTCTACGAAGAAGGCTGCAAGAAGTGCCTCTCGTGCGGCTTCAACGAGTGCTGATCGACGAGCGAGACGACGGGGCCGGTCGCCGGCCCCGTCGTGTGTCCCACATCGGAGGGCGCCGGGAGATGATCACACCGATCTCCCGGTGCTAGAATGCCGCCGTGTTCTCGGGCGGAACGTACGAAGAAGTCGCTCGCTGGCTCTGGAACTTCCTGACGGCGCACGCCAAGCGCGTCGATCCCCGCATCGAAGTCGTCCTCGACGCCGAGGACCAGCGTGAAGGGAAGTCGTACGGGGCGCGGCTGAGCTTCCGCCACCGGCTCGGCTCCACCATCGAGTTCGAGTTCCGCGAGGTCGCCGACAACCGCGGGAGCCTCGCGTGGTGCTCGGCGCTCGCCGAGCGCACCAAGAGCCTCGCGCGCGAGCTGGTGGGCGCGCGAGGGGTCGCCGACGTCAGAACAACCTAGCTTCCCGCGCTGGATCCGGCCGGGGGATCTCAACGGCTTCCTCGGCCTCGCCCTCGACAACGTCACCCAGCTCGTCATCCTCGCATCGCTCCTGATCGGCGTGTTCAAGTTTCCGGCCGACCTGGTGCTGCAGCGCATGGTCCCGGGCACGGCGCTCGGCGTCCTCGTCGGCGATCTGGCCTACACGTGGCTCGCAGTCAGGCTCATGCGGCGGACTGGGCGCGACGACGTCACCGCGATGCCGTTCGGCATCGACACGCCGACGCTCTTCGCGATGGTGTTCGGCGTGCTCGGGCCGGTGATGATCGCGACCGGTGACGCGGTGCTCGCGTGGAAGGTCGGGATGGCCGCGACCGTCGCGATCGGCCTGGCGAAGCTCGCGCTCGCCTTCGCCGGAGACTGGGCGCGCCGGGTCGTGCCGCGCGCAGCGCTGCTCGGATCGATCGCCGGCATCTCGATTCTGTTGATCGCGTTCCTGCCGATGCTCAAGATCCTCCGCGACCCGCTCGTCGGCCTGGTCGCGCTGACGCTCCTGCTGATGGCGCTCGTTGGACGCGTGCGCATGCCGTTCGGGCTTCCCGGCGCATTCGTCGCGGTGCTCGTCGGCACCGCGGTTTTCTGGGGGCGCGCGGCGCTCGGCCTGGGCCCGAGCGGCGCGATCGGGCCGAGCCCGCTTGGCCTGTCGCTGCCGTGGCCGGCGCTCGGCTGGCTCGAGGCGCTGCCGGAGACCGCGCCGTATCTCTCGATCGCGCTCCCATTCGCGCTCGTCACGATCATCGGCGGGATCGACAACACCGAGAGCGCGGCGGCCGCGGGCGACGAGTACCGGGCGCGCGATGTTCTGTTGGTCGAGGCCGCTGCGACGGTCCTGGCCGGGTGCTGCGGCGGCGTCGTGCAGAACACGCCGTATATCGGTCATCCCGCCTACAAGGCGATGGGCGCGCGCGCGGGCTACACCCTCGCGACTGGTCTCGTGATCGGGGCCGGCGCGGCGACCGGCTTGCTGTCCGCGCTGGTCGCGCTCTTGCCCGAGGCCGCGATCGCGCCGATCCTCGTCTTCATCGGGCTCGAGATCACGGCGCAGGGCTTCCTGGCCACGCCGCCACGCCATGGCGCCGCGGTCGCGCTCACGTTCGTGCCGGTCGCCGCGGCGGTGGTGCTGATCGAGTCCGGCAGTCTGCTGGCGGCGCTCGGCACCGCGCCGACGGCGCTCACCGGCGAAGCCGCGCACGGCTACCAGGCGCTGGTGGTCCTGGGCAACGGGTTCATCCTGACCGCGGTGCTGTGGGGCTGGGCGCTGGCCGCGATCATCGACCACCGATTGGTGCTCGCCGGGCTCCTGCTCGCGGTCGCGAGCGTGGCCTCGTTGTTCGGCGTGATCCATTCGCCGCTTCAAAGCGGCGCGCTGTTCTGGCCGTGGGCGCCGCCCTCGGCGATGCCGGGGCGCCTCGCCGGCGCCTATGGCGTCGCCGCGGCGCTCTGCTGGCTCGCCGCGCGCCGAAATCACCGAATAACTGCTTGACCTCTTTCGTCGGAGGAGTGTTAAATGGGTTTTGTTTTTGTGAACCTGCTCACGATCGTACGAGAGGAGGCTTCATGAGCGCGTTCGAGAAGTCGCTGTGCATCGCGGTCGCCGCGATCACTGTGCTCGTGTCGGTCGGGGCGGCGGTGGTCTCGGCCCAGGGGCCCTGGGTTGCGCCGCCCGAAGCGAAGGCACTGAAGAATCCAGTGAAAGGTATCGGGGACGCCAAGAAGACGGTCGAGACGAACTGCGTCTCGTGTCACGGCCCTGGGGGCAAGGGTGACGGCCCGGCCGCCGCGGCACTGCCTCCGCCGAAGCCGGCGAACTGGACTTCCGAAGCCGTCCAGAAGGAGTCCGATGGTGAGATCTTCTGGAAGATGTCGAACGGCCGGGGCGCGATGCCGCCCTGGAAGCACCTCCCGGAAAAGGATCGCTGGGAGCTCGTGAACTACATTCGAACCCTGAAGGGGAAGTAACCGACCCCGTTCCGATGTCCACACGCCCCGCCGGCAATCCCGGCGGGGCGTCGTTGCGTTTGGCCATGCGCCTGGGCGCGATCGACGTCGGCAGCAACACGGTGCGGCTCCTCGTCGCCGACGCGACCGGCCCCGCCAGCTGGCGGATCGCCGACCAGGATCAAACGATCACGCGGCTCGGCGAAAATCTGGCGCGCACCGGTCGCCTGGGCGAGACACCGATGGCGCGAACCCTGGCGGCGATCCGCGACTATGTCGAGCGTGCGGTGCGCCTTGGCGTCCGTGACATCCGCATCGTCGCAACCAGCGCCGTCCGCGAAGCCTCCAACGGCCGTGACTTCGCCGCGGCGGTCGAGCGCGCGACGGGCCGCCGCGTCGATGTGGTCAGCGGCGAGGTCGAGGCGCGCCTGATCTTGCGCGGCGTACGCCATGGCCTCGGCGCGATGCCGGGCCCCTTGCTCGCCTTCGACATCGGGGGCGGCAGCACCGAGTACGTGCTGTCCGAGGGCGACGCCATCCGGTCCATGGTCAGCCTCCGTCTCGGCGTTGTTCCACTCGCCGAGCGGTTTCCGTTTCCGGGTCGGGCCGACCGGCGGGTCTACGCCGAGCTCCTGGATGACGTCCGCCAACGGCTCGCCGCCGAGCTGCCCGAGCCGATTCGCACGGCGCGCGGTGCGCAGCTGGTCGGGACCGCGGGCACCGTGACCGCGCTCGCCGCCCTCGATCTCGGCCTCAATCGCTACGATCCCGATCGCGTGCAAGGACACGTGCTGAGCCGCGCCGCGGTGGAGCGGCTCCTGGTCCGGCTCATGGATCTCACGGTGGCCGAGCGGGCGGTGCTACCGTGCCTCGAGCCCGGTCGCGCCGATCTCATCATTCCGGGTACGGCGATCGTGATGGCGACCTTCGATCAGGTCGGCGTGGACGCGTTACGGGTCAGCGAATACTCCTTGCGCGAGGGCGTTCTGGTAGACGCGATCGAGGAATCCTACGGATCTCGGCCGGGCGCTGCTCCTTAAGCTCTCGACGCATCGGAAGATCGGCGATGCGATGGACCGCCTTCCGGCGGCACGGCGATTCGTCCGGCGCTTCGTCGCGGGCCCGGCGCTCGAGGACGCGCTCGGCGTCGCGGCGCGCCTGAACGCCGAAGGCGTCGACGCCGCGGTGACGCACCTGGGCGAGAACGTCGCGACCGTCGGCGACGCCGCGCACGCCGCCGAGGCATACCTCGAGATACTCGAGCAGATCGACCGCCGCAAGCTGAGGGCCGTGCCCTCGCTGAAGCTGACCCACCTGGGCCTCGACCTCGGCGAGGCGGTGTGCCGCGCGAACCTCGAGCGGGTGGCGGCGAGGGGACTCACCGCGCACACGCTGGTATGGGTCGATATGGAGTCATCGGCCTACACCGACCGCACGCTCGACCTGTACCGCCGCCTACGCGGCACCTATTCGAACCTCGCCTGCGTCGTTCAGGCCTACCTGCGCCGCACGGCCCAGGACATCGAGCGGCTCATCGAAAACGGTGCGACGCTACGGCTCTGCAAGGGAGCGTATCGCGAGCCGCCCGAGATCGCGTTCCCGGCCAAGCGGGACGTCGACGAGAGCTACGCTCGGGGAATCGACCGTCTGCTCTCCGCTGGCGCGATGGCGCGCAACGTCTATCCCGCCTTCGCCACGCACGACGAGCGCTTGCTCGACCGGGCCCGCGAGCAGGCCAGGGCGGGCGGCATCACCGCCGACCGGTTCGAGCTCCAAATGCTCTACGGCATCCGCCACGACCTGCACGGGCCGATGCGCGCCGCCGGGCTCCGGCTGAGGGTCCTCGTGCCCTACGGGGAGGACTGGTATGGCTACTTCATGCGGCGCCTGGCCGAGCGGCCGGCGAACCTGGCGTTCTTCCTCCGCCAGCTTCTGCGCGGATGACGTCGTGATTTGACACCCCGGGACGCGCCGACTAGACTAGCTCGGTAAGTATGGATGAAATCGCGGTATTAGTGCTCAACTACACCTTTGAGCCGCTGCATTTCACCAACGCCCGCCGCGCGATCACGCTGCTCCTCGCCGGCAAGGCGGAAGCCGTCGAGGCGTCGCCCCGTGTCGTCCGCTCGCCGTCGGTGGCCTTCGCGCTGCCGGCCGTGATCCGGCTGGCGATGTACATACGCAAGCCGTTCCTCGATCGCGTGGCGTTCAACAAGAAGAACATACTCCGGCGCGACGGCTACACCTGCCAGTACTGCAACCGGCGCGGCGAGCGGCTTACCGTCGATCACGTGGTGCCGCGCTCCCGCGGGGGGGAGACCAGCTGGGTGAACGTGGTCGCAGCTTGTCTGCGGTGCAATCTGAGAAAAGGCAACCGCCTCGCCGACGAGGTCGGCATGCGACTGATCCGGGAGCCGGTGCATCCCAAGTTCGTGTTCTCCACGCACATGCTCCGGCATCCGCACGCCCACTCGCTCCTGGATTCGTGGCGCAAGTACCTCCTGGCCGTTCCGACGCCGTCCTGACGTAGCGCCGTGTTCCGGTTGTCGTCCGAATACTCGCCGCGCGGCGACCAGCCGCAGGCCATCGCCGCCCTCACGGGGTTCGTGCGCGAGAACTGCCGCCACATGGTGCTCCGTGGCGTCACCGGCTCGGGCAAGACCTACTCGATCGCCAACGTGGTCGCCAGCGTCAACCGGCCGACCCTGGTGATCTCGCCGAACAAGACGCTGGCCGCACAGCTCTTCAGCGAGTTCCGGGCCTTCTTCCCGACGAACGCGGTCGAGTACTTCGTGTCGTACTACGACTACTACCAGCCCGAGGCCTACATCCCGCAGTCGGACACCTACATCGAGAAGGACGCGCTGATCAACGACGAGATCGACCGCATGCGCCACTCGGCGACCAAGTCGCTGCTGGAGCGCCGCGACGTCCTGGTGGTCGCCTCGGTGTCATGCATCTACGGCATCGGCGAGCCCGACACCTATCAGGGCCTGCACCTCGAGCTCGGCGAGGGCGAGCGGATGGACCGCGACGAGATCATCCGCCGGCTGATCGCGGTGCAGTACGAGCGCAACGACTACGACTTCCACCGCGGCACGTTCCGCGTGCGCGGCGACGTGGTCGAGGTCTTCCCGGCCAACGAGGAATCGATCGCGCTCCGGATCGAGCTCTTCGGCGACGTGATCGACGCGATCTCGCGCATCGATCCCCTGCGGGGGGCGGTGCTGGAGCGGGTCGACCGCGTCCACATCTACCCGGCCAGCCACTACGTGACCGAGGCCTCGCAGCTCGCGCGCGCGTTCGAGACCATCCAGGAAGAGCTCGGCGAGCGGCTCTTGTTCCTGCGCCAGAAGAACCGGCTACTGGAGGCGCAGCGGCTCGAGCAGCGCACCCTGTTCGACATCGAGATGCTGCGCGAGCTTGGGTTCTGTCACGGCATCGAGAACTACTCGCGCCACCTGACCGGCCACAAGCCCGGCGAGGCGCCGCCGACCCTGATCGACTATCTGCCGAAGGACGCGCTGATCATCATCGACGAGAGCCACGTCGCGGT
>Ga0075433_10000817_pt1 | contig 21667 bp, 19 predicted proteins | sample RhiMethybrSRZTD2_FD_75299 | JGI IMG/M metagenome (GOLD analysis project Ga0075433, IMG submission 75299) | Populus rhizosphere microbial communities from Tennessee, USA - Rhizosphere MetaG P. TD hybrid SRZTD2 | ecosystem: Host-associated > Plants > Roots > Rhizosphere > Soil | place: USA... | reverse complement strand
CCGAGGAGGCGGATGCCGTCGAGCTCGCCGCGGTTGCGCAGCATCGCGGTGAAGCGGAAGTAGTCGGGCGCGGTCGAGACGAGGCCGCCGCCGCCCGAGAAGAAGGTGCACTCGCGGTACTGGCTCTGGGCCGGGTCGTCGAGGAGGGTCAGCGCGCCGCCGGCCTCGTGCAGGTAGTTGGCCGCGAAGCGCGGCACCTGGTCCTCGCGGACGAGGAAGCCGGTGTCGTGCATGCCGAGCGGCTGGAACACGTGCTCGGCCAGGTACCGATCGAGCCGCTGCCCGGAGATCACCTCGATGAGGTGGCCGACCACGTCGGTGGAGACCGAGTAGTTCCAGAGCGTACCCGGGGAGAACTCGAGCGGGAGCTTGGCGAGCGCGTCGATCATGTGCTGGAGCGTGTAGCCGGGCCGGCCCGTGTCCGCGATGCCCAGCTTGCGGTAGGCGGCGTCCACGTTGGTCCGCTCCATGAACCCGTAGGTCAGCCCCGAGGTGTGGGTGAGGAGATCGCGCACGGTCATGGGCCGCTCGACGGGGACGGTCTTGAACGTGGGATGGTTGCCGCTCACGAACACCCGGAGATCCTTCCACGAGGGGATGAAGCGATGCACCGGGTCGTCGAGCTGCAGCCGCCCCTGCTCGTAGAGCATCATGAGCCCGACGGTCGCGATGGGCTTCGTCATCGAGTAGATGCGGAAGACCGCGTCGGCGGACATCGGCCGCTGCCGCTCGATCTCGAGGTGGCCCTGCGACTCGAGGTACGCCAGGCGACCCCGCCGGGCCAGCAGGGTCACGGTGCCCGCGAGCTGCCCGGCGTCGATGTACCGCTGGAAGTGCTCACGGATCCGGGCCAGCCGGGGGGACGAGAGACCGACCTCTTCGGGTTTCACGAGCATGGAGCGACGCTCCTCATGACAGGTTGTACGCGCGGGCGACGTTGGCGCCCAGGATCGCGCGGCGGGCCGAGTCGGGCATGGGCGCGACCATCTCGCGCAGCTCCTCGAGGTAGTTGCCCGGATGATCGGGATGTGGATAGTCGCTCGCCCAGAAGAACCGGTCCTCGCCCACGAGCTGCATCATCGCGGGAATGGTCCGCTCGTCCGGGTCGGCCGAGATGTAGCACTGGCGCTTGAAGTAGTGCGACGGCTTCTCGGCGAGCCTCACGGTGGCGCCGAGGGTGGTGCCGGTGAAGATCGCGTCGGCGCGGTCCAGGAAGTAGCCGATCCATCCCGCCTGGGACTCGAGCACGACCACCCGCAGCCGCGGGAAGCGCTCGAAGACGCCGAGCTGGAAGAAGGTGGCGAAGGCCTGCTGGACGCCGTGGCCGGCGAAGAGATCGAAGTACCACACCGCCCAGCCGAACTTGTCGTAGCGGTGGTGGACGTTCCAGGCGGGCGGCTCGAAGGTGGGATGGATCGCGAGCGGCACGTCCAGGTCCTGCGCCGCCGCGAAGACCGCGTCGTGCGCCGGCGCGCCGTGGGGCACGCGGGTGATGGTGAACGGGCACACGAAGGCCCCACGGCAGCCGTCGCGCACCGCCCGCTCGAGCTCGCGCGCCGCCTCGGCGGGGTCGCCGAGGGAGAGGTGCGCGATCGGGATCAGCCGCCCGCCCGAGTCGCGGCAGAAGTCGGCGATCCAGCGATTGTAGGCGCGGCAGTAGGCGCTCGACAGCTCGGGGTCCATCAGCTCCGCTTCCCACAGCAGCCCGATCGTCGGGTAGAGGATCGCTCGAGCCAGGCCCTCGCGGTCGAGGAGCTCCACCCGCTCGCGCATGTCCATGGTGCCGAAGGCGGCTCCGCGGAGGTAGGTGTGCTCGGGTCCGGGCCGGATCCCGCGCATCTCCTCCGGACGGATCTCGCCGCGCAGCGCCCGCTCGCGCATCTTCCGGGCGTCCTCCACTCGCTTGCCCATGCCGCCCAGGGTGCCGAGCTGGCCCGGACGGGGCAGGGTGGCGCGCTGGCCCGCGATCTCAAGGTACTCGTAGCCGTCGTCGCCGACGCGGATCCGGAGCGCGCGGTCGCGGTAGCGCGGCTCGAGGTGCTTCTCCCAGAGGTCGGGTGGCTCGAGGATGTGCCCGTCGCAATCGATGATCGGGGTGGTCTCGGCCATCTCATCGACTCCGCGGCTTCAACAGGCGGGGCCTACTGGTAGCGTGTCTCGACGATCAGGTTCATGTCTTCCCCGGCAGGGATGGTAGACCTCGTCGAGAGCGTAGGCAACTCCCGCACCCTCGGGCACCCTCCGGGGGCGATCGCCTCGGCCGGGCGGCGGATCCGCGGCTAGTGGTCGGGGTACCCGACCGCGTAGCCGGAGCCCCGGATCGTCCGGATCAACGGAGCGCCACCCGTGACGTCGAGCTTGCGGCGGAGATTGTGCACGTGGACATCCAGGGCAGTGGAGAGCGACTCGCCATCGCCCGTCCAGACGCTCTGGGTGAGCCGGGAGCGGCTCACCACCTCGCCGGCGTGACGCATCAGCACGGCGAGGAGGGCGTATTCCGTCCGGGTGAGGTGGATCGTCCGGCCGCCTCGAACCACGTGGTGACTCACCGGATCGAGCGTCAGGTCGGCCACGCGGAGCCCCATCGGACGCGCCGAGTTCGACCGGCGCACGAGGGTGTGGACGCGCGCCAGCAGCTCGTCGAAGTGGAACGGCTTGGTGAGGAAGTCGTCGGTGGCCTTCAGCTCGGTCACGCGGTCCTTGAGTGAGGCGCGAGCGGTGAGGAGCAGGATCGGGGTCGAGATGCCGCGGGCACGCAGCTCACGAGAGAGCATGATCCCGCTCGTGTCGGGCAGGATCCAATCCAGGACGATCACGTCGTAGGGGTTCACGCTGGCCATCGCGTCACCGGCCGCGCCGGCGTGGGCCATGTCGACGACGAATCGCTCGTCTCGAAGGCGGGTCGCCAGGACGCGGGTCGCCTCCTGGTCGGAGTCGACGATCAGGAGGCGCACGGTGTCGACCCCCGCGCCGCCGGGATTGCGGGAGCGTGCCCCTGAGCGAATAGCCGAGCGATCCAAGCGATCCGGTCGTGCATCGATGCCCCTTCGGCTCCCGTCGGAGCCAGGACTGCTTCGGCACCGCCGGGGCGCGGGCTCCTGGACGGGAGCCACGTCGCGACCCGGTGGTGCCGGAGCGACACTGCGGGTGCCGCGGACTAGCCGCGGCGCTTGCGGACGGGGGGCGTCAGGAAGCGGGCGGAGCGCGAGACTGGAGCGAGGAGAAGGGGCGAGTCGGAGCGGGGCCTTCGACGGGCTGAGCGGTCAGCCCGGGGCACGGCGGAAGAAGTCGAATGTCGACGACGAGCACCGGGGTGGCCACCGCGGCCGCCGAGGTGATCAGCACGACGACGTCGTCGTAGTCGGCGTCGTCGTAGATGCCGCCGACCCAGGAGGGATCGGGGGGAGTGGCGTAGGCGAGAGGGGTCAGCGCAGCGAGCCCGAGCAGGAGCAACAAGACCAGAGCGATCCGGGCGGCGCGCACGTTCATCTCACCTGCTTGTATCCTACCCGAGAAGGGTCGGTCAAGTTGCCGCGCTCGACGGTCCGGCTCGAACCTTAAGAATCTCTGAAGAATCCCCCTGGCGACGGAGCGGGCCGCCAGGCTTCACGAATCTTCAGCGAGATTTCGAATCCTGACGACGACTGTCCATGCGCGTAGCGAAAAGCAGTACGCGAGAGGCCTCGGCGGTCGGGTCGAGCGGCGCGCGAGTCGCGAAATGCCTCGCCGGGTCCGGTGGCCCCGGTCTTGCTGTGCTCCATCTCCACGACTCCATCTGGAGCGTCAAGACGTGTCACGGAGGAGGCCACGATGAGCGGATGGGTGAAGGTGCTGCGTGGCGAGCGCGGGGTGGCCTTGCCCCTCGCGATGATTCTCCTGATGGTCTTGACGTTGCTGACGATCACCTTCATGTCGCTGGGCTCGGTGGAGCCCCAGATCTCGCAGAACCTGTCCGACGGGGCGCGGGCGCGCCAGCTCGCCGAGTCCGGGATCGAGTGGGCGATGAGCACCCAGATCGCCAACAACGACCTCAACGGTCCGAACCTGCTCGGGGGAATTATGACCACGAACGGGGCCTGCGGCACCGGCAACACCTGCCGGGTGCTGGCGACCGCCCAGGCGCTCCCGGGCCTGACGTCGACCCAGGGCACGTTCGGGGTCACGCTGCGAAACGACATCAACACCAACCCGGGGGACCAGCAGCTGATCGGGACCGGCCTGACCGTCGACGGCAGCACGAGCGTGGACAGCAACGGCGTGGTGATCCTCACCTCGACCGGCGTCTACAACGGAGCCAGCCGAACGATCACCGCGGTGCTGCAGCGGGGCAACCTCAACATCAACGCGGCGCTGAGCCTGCCGGGCGTCCAGACCGACACGTATAGCAATGATCCGCCCTGCGGCGGTTGCTACTCCATCGACGGCCGGGACTGGAAGATCGCGGACACCACGACGCCGACCGGAAGCAATCCGACCAAGTACGGGGTGTCCACGTATAGCGGGAGCGAGACCCTCACCGGCCTCAGCTATGAAGCGAACGCCGAGGCGGGCTTCAATGACTCGGCCAAGCAGGGCTACGTCCAGGGCAACAACCAGACTGCCCCGGGAACCGCGACGACCGGGCTCAATACCATCGCGCCCGACTCGGGGCTCAATCCCACCGTGATCCAGACGTTCTTGTCGAATCTGGCGGGCAACGCGTCGACCCAGATGCTCAGCAGCACGCAGGCCTGCGAGTTCCCCAGCTCCGGCCAGCCCGTCGGGCTGCAGATGACCTCGACGGGTACCCCGAACCAGGTCACGATCGCCAACAACTGCACCGGCGCGAGCCAGATCAACCAGACCGTGAACCTGGGCACCGCCGCGGCTCCCGCGATGGTCTACATCAAGGGCGAGTTCGATCCCACCTCCAACTTCACCGGGGTCGGCGTGATGGGCAGCCAGCCGATCACCGGCTACGGCATCCTGGTGATGGAGGAGGCCGACCTCTCCTTCTTCCAGACCGGCCAGTTCACCTGGAACGGCATCGTGATCGTGACCGGCCGCAACATCGGAGTCGGCTTCCGCTCCGGCAGCAACACCGAGATTCGCGGCGCCCTCATCTCCAACGAGACGAACCCGGGGGAGGTGGCCGGCTACTACGAGTTCCTGAACCAGGCCGCCACCATGAATCTGCGGTATAGCAAGGAGGCCATCGATCTGGCCCTGCGGGGCCTCTACAACACCCGCATCGCGGTCTACCGGGAGAACTAGGGGTGCGGCGGATCGCGATCGGCGTCGCGCTCCTGCTGGCCGCCTGCCAGGCGGGGCCGGCGCCGCGAGCGCCGAAGGCCACCGCGCTCTCCCCGGTGGAGCGGCTCCGCGTGGAGGGCGAGGCGTTCTTCGCCAAGGGCGACTACGTCGATGCGGTCGAGAAGTATCGGCAGGCCGCCGATCTCGATCCCGCCGCGGTCGCTCCCCGCTTCGGCCTCGGGACCGCGTACTCGTTTCTCGACAAGCGGCCCGAAGCCATCGTGCAGTTCCGGTGGGTGATGGATCACGCCGCCGCCACCTCGAGCGAGTACCAGGACGCTCAGCGCTGGCTGACACGGGTCGGCGCGCTGACCGCGGCCTCGGCCCAGCCGGATCTCGCCGGCACGACCGACCCGACCGGCCTCGGCCGGCTCGCTGGCCGCACGGAGTGGCCCGGGCTGACTGCCCACAGCCCTCGAATCGCGGGGACGCTCTCCCTCATCGGTGACGAGCCGGGCACCTTCGGCGTCAAGCGGAGCCGCGAGTTCGGCCTGGGCGACCGGTACGGGTTCAGGGACGTGCCGGCGGGGCGCTATCGGATCGTGGCGGTCATCGACGAGACGACGATCTGGAACGAGAGCGTGACGGTCGAGGCGGGGAAGGATACGACGCTGACCCTCAGCCAGTCGAGCAGCCCGGTCCCGGCCGACCGATTCCCGCCGCCCGCCACTCTCGGGGCCGACGGCAGTTAGCGCGCCTCGTCCGGGTCGAGCCGTGGCTCGAGCGGGACGCGGGTCTCACGGCACCCGTAGGCGTGCGGAGTCAGCTCGATCACGGTGTGGAGCGGAATGGGCAGGTAGGGGCAACGCTCGCGGGGGACACCCTGGAAGTACGCGTAGAGCGCGCGCAGGACCGCGTTGTGGGCGATGACCAGGACCGGCTTCCGCGTGCGCTCGAGCTCGATGATCACCGGGTCGAGGCGCACGATGAGGTCCTGGTACGACTCCCCGCGCGGATAGCGGTAGGTGAACTTGTTGCGCCGGCGCGCCTCGTACTCGGCGGGGAGTCGCTCCCGGATCTGCGCGTGACTCATGCTGTCGCAGATGCCGCCGTCGATCTCGTCGAGCGCGCGCCACGCCCAGGACGTGCGGCCGAGGGGCGCGGCGGTCTGCACCGCGCGCCGGAGGGAGCTGGTCCAGACGACCACCTCGTCGCGCTCCGGGTGGCGGTCGTCCAGGAACCGGGCGACGGATCGCCCGTAGCGGTGACCCTCGGGGGTCAGGTCGGGATCCCCCCCGAGGATCCCGGCCGCGTTGTACACGCTCTCGCCGTGTCGGGTCAGCCAGATCGGCCGCATGGTGAGGTGCAGGTTCATCAGGAAGAACACGAGGCGGGCCGCCAGGTAGCCGTCGACGTTGCTCTCGGTCACGCTCCGTCCGGCGCCGGTGAGGCGTAGATAGGGGCCCTCGTCGTCCGCGAGCGGCTCGTACACGCGCTGGTAGTGGGCGATGCGCGCGCGGAAGTCCGCCACCGCCTCGTCGGGGGCGACGTCCTCGTAGTCGGGGGACGACAGCTTGGTGCTGCGGATGTTGGCCTCGATGACGTCCGCGTCGTCGCAGCGCATCTCGATGAACAGGACCTGGAAGCCCGCCTCCTCGCAGCGCGCGCGCACCGTGGTGCGCCTCGCCCGGGTCGTGTTGGTGGCGTCGTAGATCGCCACCTGGCCGTCGTCCGTGAGCCACGCCCGCATGTCCTCGAGCGCGGCCATGGCGACGGCGCGGCGCGCCTCCTCGCCGCGTGGATTGTCGGGGTCGAAGAAGCTGTGCGGGACCTGGGCCCCGACTCGCTCGCGTCGGTACTGGCCGACGTTGAAGACGCGGGTCCGGTAGCCGAGCCAGGACAGGTAACGCTCGATGCGGCGCGCGATGTAGCTCTTCCCGCGAGCCGGCAGCCCGGTCATCACGACCGCGAGCTTCGGGCTGTCCGGCGCGATGTGCATCGGGACGGCCATCGTCACCCCCGGAGGATCCTCGAGACGCCGAGCCGGCGTAGCATGTCAGGGTCCACTCTACTCCCGGCGGCAACCCAGAGCCGACGATCGGATGACGGCACGAAGGGCGTATCACGGACCCCGGGCGCGCTTGACTTCGGCCGCCGGGGGCGCGATGGTGGCGCCATCCCGGCCACACGTCGCGTGAGCGAGAGAGGAGAGTCGCCATGCCGTTCTACGAGAGAGGCCCCGTCCGCATCCACTACGAAGAGGTCGGCACCGGCTTCCCCCTGCTGCTCATCCCGGGGGGCGGGCTCAACTCGGCCCTCTCGTCCTGGCAGACCGCCTCGCCGTTCGACCCGATGGAGCGGTACCGGAACGACTTCCGCTGCGTCTGCGCCGACCTGCGCAACGCCAACCCCGGCCGGTCCAGCGGCCCGCTGGAGATCGACCGCCCCTGGGACGCCTACACCGACGACCAGCTCGGGCTGATGGACCACCTCGGCATCCGACAGTTCCTGGTCATGGGCTTCTGCATCGGTGGCCCGATGATCCACAACCTCATCCGCCGGGCTCCCGAGCGCGTGGTCGCGGCCGCGATGATGCAGCCCAGCGGCTCGCGTCCGGAGATGCGGGACCTGTTCTACCAGAACAACATCAAGGGCTGGGGACCGGCGCTGTGCGAGAGGCGCCCGGACGTCACGATGGCCATGGTTCACGACTTCCTCACCAGCATGTACACCAACCGCGCCGACTTCGTGTTCACGGTCTCGCGCGACTTCGTGCGCTCCATCCAGACGCCGCTGCTGATCGCGCCGGACGATGTGCCCGCCCACCCGTACAAGGTCGCGATGGAGGTGGCCACCCTCGCCCCGAAGGCCGAGGTGACCATCTATCCCTGGAAGGATTCCCCGGAGCACATCGACGAGGTCGTGGAGCACGCGCGCCGCTTCCTGAAGGCGCACGCGCCGGTCGCGGCCGGGCAGCGGGCACGAGCCTAGCCCGGTTGTCCCGCGGGAGGGTCGCCCGCGGGAGCCTCATCGTCCTCTCGGCCCTGGTGATGACGACGATGGCCGGCTGCCGGGCGCTGCCCGGCTCCGTGCCGGCGGGCACGTCCGCGTCCAGCGCGGACGCTCCCCGCGACGCGCTGGAGGCCGAGGCCATCCGGCGCGCGATGCGCGTCGTGGCCGACTGGCAGCTCGCCCATCCCGGCCCCCACGGGCCGGACGAGTGGCACGGCGCGCCCTTCTGGGCCGGCGTCGTGGCGTTCGCGCCGCTGTCCGGCGATCGAGAGCGATACCTCGCGGCGGCGCGCGCGAACGGCGAGCGCAACGGCTGGCGGCCCGGTCCCGAGCCCTTCTCCGCGGATGATCACGCCATCACCCAGAGCTACTTCATGCTCTACGCGGTGGACCGGGACCCGAGGGAGATCGAGGCCTCTCTCCGGCGGTTCGACGAGGTCCTGCGCCAGCCGATCGAGCCGTCGCTCGAGTTCGACTACGATCGATCCGAGCGAGCCTGGGTGTGGTGCGACGCGCTGTTCATGGCGCCGCCCGCGCTGGCCCTCGCGACGCAGGCGACCGGCGACCGGCGCTACGCGGACCGCATGAGCCGCCTGTGGTGGAACACCACCGACTACCTCTACGACCGCGACGCCGGCCTGTTCTACCGCGACAGCCGCGCCTTCGTCCGTCGCGAGGGCAACGGCGCCAAGGTGTTCTGGAGTCGCGGCAACGGCTGGGTGCTCGCGGGCCTCGCGCGGGTGCTGCAGTACCTGCCCCCGGACTATCCGGAGCGCCCGCGCTTCGTCGCGCTGTTCCGCGAGATGTCCCGGGCGGTCGCCCCGCTCCAGGGCGCAGACGGCTACTGGCGGGCGAGCCTGCTCGCCCCGGAGAGCTGGCCGGGCCCGGAGACCAGCGGCACCGCGTTCTTCACCTACGCCCTCGCGTGGGGCATCAATGCGGGCATCCTCGACCGCGGCGAGTATGCGCCGGTCGTGCGCCGGGGTTGGTCGGCCCTGGTCCGGGCGGTGGGATCGGACGGCCGGCTCGGGTACGTCCAGGGCCCGGCCGAGGGCCCCGGGCCGGCGGGGCCGGACGAGACGGAGATCTACGGCACGGGCGCTTTCCTGCTCGCGGGAAGCGAGATGTACCGGCTCGCGATCGGCGCGCGGTGAAGGCTCTAAGCCGGGCGACGGCGGAAGACGGATCTCACGCGCCGCAGGGGCGCGGTGAGACGCCACGATAGGCTGCTCCGCATGGCGTGTGCTTCCGTGGCACTCTCGGCCATGCGCCGGATCTCTTCCATGAGGCAGAGCTCGTGGCTGAGGCCCAGAGCCTCCGGTTCGCGGGCCGAACCGCCCGTGAGCGCGAGCTGCAACAGCGCGGGCACATCGAAGAACGCGAGCGGCTGACACTCCGAGGTGACGACCAGGACGCTCGAGTTCCGGTCGATGTCGAGCCCCTTCGGTCCGCCCTCCTCGGGATTGTGCCGCCCCCGCTCGAAGACCGCGTCGGCCATGACCCGCACGCTGGCGACCGGATGGCGCACGCCGCGCCACTCGTCGGAGTCCTGCGCGTACACGTTCAGGTAGGGGGCGCCCGCGTCGGCGACGAAGAGGTGGCGACCATCGGCGCTGAAGCGCACGCCGTGGGGATAGTACAGCCGGCGTAGGATGCCGTCCGGCTCGGCGTCGGCGTTCAGGGCCGGCGAGTTCTCGTACAGCAGCACGTTGTGGGTGCTGTGATTGCTCACCGCGATCCATCGACGATCCGGGCTCACGCTCACGCCGTCCGGGATGCGGAGGCACTTCTGCAGCAGGATCTCGCTGTGCCGGAGCGCACCCCCCGCGCCGCGATCGAGCCGGTGCCGGGTGACGGTATGGCCGTCGTTGTTGCAGATGAGGACCTCGCACGCGTCGTCTGCGATCCGGGTGACCATCACGGAGCCGGGGGCATCCAGGAAGCTCGTCCGGTCCGCCGGCCACTGCGCGATCGGGGTCACCTCGTGGGATGGCACGTCGGTCTTCCCCGGCGGCAGGGTGAACAGGGTGACGTCACGCCCACGGCTCGTGACGACCAGGGTCTCGTCGTCGATGAATTCGACCCCGTGCGGCCACCGCAGGGCCGGAGAAGACAGCTCCACGCCGCCGGTCAGCGCGACGCGCGGGGCGCCCGCAGATCCCGCGACGTCGACGTCGAAGACGACGACCCGGTTTCGGTGGAAGGAGGCCACGGCAAGACGACGATTGCCCGGGGAGAACCGCACATCTTCCGTGCGTCCCAGGCGGTTCAGCGCATCGGTCACGCTCGGGGGCGCGACACAGTGAAGCTCGAGCGACATGTGCGGTGTGGAGAGACTAGGCGAAGGCGGGGGCCGGGGCAAGTGAGACCGAGTGTCCCGCGAGGAAGAGGCACTCGCCGGCCGCACCTCAGAGGCGCGTGACGTTGGCCGCCACGCACACCCAGCCGGCTCCACGCCGCGCCCACACGTCGGTGTAGCGCCCGGCCCCCGGCTGGCCGTCCGCCTTGGTGTACGTGGTGCGGGCGTGGATCAGCGCCCCGTCGCCCAGCACCCGGATCAGCACGTCCTCGATGGCGAGGTTCTTCACGGTCGACCCGCGGGCGATCTGGGCGAGGAAGCCCGCCCGGTCCAGCAACGAGCCGTCCGGGTTGCTGTTCACGAAGTCCCCGGAGAGGTTCGCGTCGAACCATCGCACGTCGGCCTCGCTGACCGATCGGATGTACTCGCGGTTGAGCGCCTCCAGTGTCGCCTGGTCGGTGGCCATGGTCAGCACCTCACGAAGTGGGCGGACACGCAGACCCAGCGTCCGTTCCGCCGCTGCCAGATGTCGGTGTAGCGTCCCCGGCCGTGACCGCCGTCCGGCCGCGTGTCCTCGAAGCTCGCGTGGATCAGGGCGAGGTCGCCCACATGCTGGATGTGGACCTCGGGCGCCCGGAAGCTCGTGAGGGCGTGGGGCCGTCCGATGCGGGCCAGGAAGCCCGCCTTGTCCACGAAGGAGCCGTCGGGGTTGGTGGCACGGTAGTCGTCGGCCAGATGCTCCGCGTACCACGCCACGTCGGACTTCTCCGCGGCCAGGAGATACCCTCGGTTCAAGGCCTCGAGCGTCTCGCGCTCGTCCGTTCCGCTCACCATCGTCATTTCCTCCTTCCGTCGTGGTTCGAGCACGGCTATCCTAGACCCGAGTCTGGCACCAAGGAAGAGCCAGATTTCTGTGAATTGAAGGAGCCAGCGGAGGCGCCGTGCTGCTGAATCTGCGAGAGGCGGAGGGCCCGCTCTATCGCCGGGTCTACCTGGCCCTCAAGACCAAGATCCGGGCCGGCGGCCTCGGCCCGGCCGCCCGGGTGCCGTCGACGCGCGCTCTCGCGCGAGACCTCGGCGTGTCGCGCAACACCGTGATGCTCGCGTACGAGCAGCTCGCCGCGGAGGGCTACCTGGTGAGCCGCCACCGCGGCGCCACCTCGGTGGCGGGCGTCGCGCCCCCGCGCGCGGTGCCGGCGGCCGGTCGCCCCGCGCCGGAGGGCCCCGCGCCGGTGTCCGCTTACGCCCGGCGGCTCTCCGCGCGGCTCGACCTCGAGCCCGCGCGCCCGCCCGGCCCGCGCCCGGCGCTCCGCTACGACTTCCGCTACGGCCGGCCCGCGGTCGACGAGTTCCCGCGCGAGATCTGGCGCCGGCTCCTCGCCGCGCACGCGCGCCGCGCCTCCTCCGACGCGCTCGGCTACGCCTCGCCCGCCGGCCACGGCCCGCTGCGCGCGGCGCTCGGCGAGTACCTCAGCCGGGCGCGCGGCGTGGTCTGCGACCCCGAGCGCATCGTCGTGGTGAACGGCACGCAGCAGGCGCTGGACCTGGTCGCGCGCGTGCTGCTCGATCCGGGCGACGGCGCGGTGGTGGAGGAGCCGCACTACCCCGGCGCCACCATCCCCTTCGAGGCGGTGGGCGCCCGCCTCCTGCGCGTGCCGGTGGACGCGGGCGGGCTCGACCCCGCGAAGCTCCCGGGCGCCGCGGAGCGCCCGCGGCTCGCCTACGTGACGCCCTGCCACCAGTTCCCCAGCGGCGTGATCATGGCGCTCGAGCGGCGCCTGGCCCTGCTCCGGTGGGCGTCCCGGGTCGGCGCCTGGGTCGTCGAGGACGACTACGTGAGCGAGTTCCGCTACGAGGGCCGCCCGCTGGAGGCGCTCCAGTCCCTGGACCGCGACGATCGGGCGATCTACCTGGGATCCTTTTCGAAGACCTTGTTCCCCGCGCTGCGGGTGGGCTATCTGGTGCTGCCGCGCCGCCTCGTGCGTCCCTTCCTCGCCGCCAAGTGGGTGGCGGACCGCTTCTCCGCCCCGCTCTACCAGGAGGCGCTGGCCGAGCTCATCACCAGCGGCCAGTTCGAGCGCTATCTCCGCCGCGCGGGCGGCCGGAACGCGGGGCGGCGGCGGGCCCTCATCAAAGCGCTGCGCGAGGGCTTCGGAGACCGGGTGGAGATCGCGGGCGAGAACACCGGCGTGCACCTGGTGGTCTGGCTGAACGACGTGCCGCCGCGGGCGCTGGACGCTCTCATCGCGCGGGCGGCCCGCGCCGGGATGGGGATCTACCCGGTGGCCCCGTACTACACGGAGCCGCCGCGGCGCGCGGGCCTCCTCTTCGGCTACGCCGCGCTCACGGAAGGGGAGATCCGCGCGGGCGTGCGGCGGCTGGCCGAGTTGCTCCGATGAGGTAGACTGCTGGCGATGCGCGTGCTCTTGATCGAGGACGACCGGAAGGCCGCGAAGCTCGTCGCCAAGGGGCTTCAGGAGGAAGGGTTCGTCGTCGACGTCGCGGCGAGCGGCGAGGAGGGAGAGGAGCAGGCCACCCTGAACGAGTACGACGTGATCGTGCTCGACTGGCTGCTGCCGACCAAGGACGGGATCGCGGTGTGCCGCGCGCTCCGCGCGCGTGACGTCTCCACCCCGATCTTGATGCTGACCGCGCGCGACAGCGTCGCCGATCGGGTCGACGGCCTGAGCAGCGGCGCCGACGACTACCTGACCAAGCCCTTCGGATTCGCGGAGCTGGTGGCGCGCATCCGGGCCCTGCTCCGGCGGTCGCGCCTCGTGCGCGCGGAGGTGCTGCGGGTGGCGGATCTGACCCTCGAGCCCGCGACCCGCCGGGTGACACGCGGGGGGACGTCGATCACGCTCACCTCCAAGGAGTACGCGATCCTCGAGGTGCTCATGCGGAGCGCCGGTGAGATCGTGAGCCGCACGCGCCTGGTCGAGCACGTGTGGGACGAGGCCTCCGAGGTGATCGACAACGTGGTCGACGTCCACGTGAGCCACCTCCGGAAGAAGATCGAGCGGGGCGAGGGCGGGTCCCTGATCCACACCGTGCGCGGGTTCGGCTACCGATTGGGGCCGCCCGAGGACTGACCGGCGCATGCGGCCACCCGGCTTCAAGACCCGGCTCTGGCTCGGTCAGGTGGTGGTCCTGGCGGCGATGCTGGGGTTCGCCGCGTTGGGCGCGGAGTGGGCGCTGCGTCGGGTGGTGCTCGGCGAGATCATCGACGACGCGATCCTGTCGCTCGCCTCCACGGAGGCGGCGGCGGTCCAGAGCGAGCCGACCCACCCGCGGGTACACGAGATCGCGGCCGGCACGGGGCCGCCGTCGTTCGCGCGCCTAGACAAGTTCGTGCAGATCACGACCCTCGACACCCTAGACGGCGCGGTGGTCGCGAGGAGCGCCACCCTCGGCACCGCCCGGCTGCCCACCCCGCCCGCGCTCCTCACGCGGTTGCGGGACGGGGAGACCGTGTTCCAGACGGTGAGCGACTTCGGAGAGGAGCCGGTGCGGATGGTGTCGCTCCCGGTGAGCGTCGGCCCGAGTCGCTACGCGGTCCAGGTGGCGATGTCGCTCGACGACGCCCACGCGGTGCTGCGGGTCGGCCGCTGGCTCTTCCTCAGCCTCTCGGTGGTGATGCTCGCGGCCATCGGCTTGACGGGCGCGCTGCTCGCCCGCCGGGCCCTGCGTCCGATCGACCGGGTGGTCGGCCGCGCTCGTCACATCGGCGAGGCCAACCTGGGGGAGCGCCTGCCCCACCCGGGCACCCGGGACGAGATCGCGCGGCTCGTGGAGACGCTCAACCAGATGCTGGCGAGGCTCGAGCGGAGCTTCGAGATCCAGCGTCGCTTCACCGCGGATGCCTCGCACGAGCTCCGCTCGCCCCTTTCCCGCCTCCGAGCGGAGCTGGAGGTGACGCTGCGCCGGCCGCGGGCGGTGGCGGAATACGAGGAGGCCCTGCGCTCCTGCCTCGACGAGGTGCAGCGGGTCCAGGGGCTGACCGAGGACCTGCTCGAGCTGGCCCGCATCGACGCCCAGCAGGAGCCGGAGGCGGCGCTGCCGGTCGCGGTGGACGAGATCGTCCGGGCGGCCGTCTCGGTGGTCACGCGCGAGGCGGAGCGGCGGGGCATCGCGGTGGTGGTGGAGCCTCCTGCCCAGGCGCTCATCATCGCCGCGCCGGTGGCCGCGAAGGTCGCGCTGGCCAACATCCTCGACAACGCGGTGAAATTCTCCCCGCCCGACGGCCTCGTGCGGGTGGTGGTGAGGCTGGGCCGGGACGAGGCGGTCATCGCGGTGTCCGACTCCGGGCCGGGCGTCTCGGCGGAGGACGTTCCCCGGCTGTTCCAGCGCTTCTATCGCGGCAAGGCCTCCCGCGCCACCGACGCCCCGGGCGTCGGCCTGGGACTGGCGATCTCCCGGGCCCTGATCGAGCGTCAGGGCGGGCGGCTCTCGGTGGAAGTCTCGGGCGGCGAGAAAGGCGCGACGTTCACGGTCCACCTGCCGCGCGCCTGAGCGAACGTGAAGAAAGAATTCAGGTGCCCTTCAGGCAGCCTTCAGGCAGGCCTCGCTAGACTCGGGGCGGTCGTGTGAGCCGGCCAGGAGGAGTGCATGAACATCAGGTGCGCGGTGGGCGTGGTCTGCGTGGTGACGCTGGCCGCGTCGGGGACGGTCGGTGCCCAGGCGCCGCTCGCGCGCCTGACGCTCGACGAGGCGGTGAGCCTGGCCGGGCGCGCGAATCCGACGATCCGGGCCAAGGAGTTCGAGCAGCGGGCCGTCACCGCGGGTGAGATCACCGCGGCGCTCCGGCCGAATCCCACCGCCAACTTCCTCGCCGAGCAATTCGGCGGGGCCAGCGACGCGAGTCAGGTCCAGTACACCATCAACGTGGGCCAGCCCATCGAGCTGGGCGGCAAGCGGCAGCGCCGGATCGACAGCGCGAGAGCGGCCACCCGCGTGACCGGCCACGAGCTCGACGACGTCCGCCGGCAGATCATCTTCCTGGTGAAGAAGTCGTTCGGCGATGCCCTCGCCGGCCGCGAGAGCCTGAACCTGGCCGAGCAGAACCTCCAGTCCCTGGACGAGCTCGAGCGGATCCAGCGGTTCCGGGCGGAGCGCGGAGACATCTCCGAGCTCGAGCTGCTCCGCATCCAGGTGCAGCGCTTCGCCTTCGAGCGGGACGCGGCCGACGCCCGCCAGGCGCTGAAGGCGGCGAAGATCGCCCTGCGGGCCATCGTGGGCCAGGAGCAGATCGCGGAGGACTTCGAGGTGGTGGGAGACCTCGCGTTCAAGGACGTCACGCTCACCCAGGCCGACCTCTACCGGCGGGCCCTGGCCAATCGCCCGGACCTGCGGGCCGCCGAGGCCGCCCGCGAGAAGGCCAAGGCCGACATCCGCCTGGCCCGGGCCAACGCGTGGTGGGACGTCACGCCCCAGATCGAGTATCAGCGCCTCGGTCCCGACAACACCATCGGGTTCGGGTTCAGCATGCCCCTCCGGATCTTCGACCGCAATCAGGGAGAGATCGCGCGGACCCGGGCGGAGGCCGGTCGAGTCGACGCGGCCCGCGAGGTGGTGGCGGTCCAGGCGCTGTCGGAGGTGGACACCGCGCTGGCGGCGCTGCGCACCGAGAGCGGCAAGCTCACCGTGCTGCGCGACACCTATCTCCCCAAGGCGAAGCAGGCCCGGGACACGGTGGAGTACGCGTATCGACGGGGCGGCGCGAGCCTTCTCGAGTACCTGGACGCCCAGCGGACCTACCGCGACACCGCCGCCGAGTACGTGCGCTCGCTGGGCAGCTACTGGACGTCGTTCTATCAGCTCGAGACCGCGGTGGGCGGGTCGCTGGGGGAGTGACGATGCGAGGTGCGATGCCGACCCTCCGGGTGTGGTGCGTCCTCGGCCTGTGTCTGGCCGCCGGATGCGGGCGCGGGGAGGGGAAGGCCTCGACCGCGCAGGCGGCGGACGCGCCGTCCTCCCCGGCGCCCGGCGTCATCGTGGTGGCGTCCGACTCGCCCCAGTCGAAGCAGCTGCGGGTGGGGCCGGTGGAGCTCGCGGAGGTGGCGACCGACGAGGTCGTCGCGCCGGGGCGGGTGACCCCCGATCCGAACCGTATCTCGCGGGTGCTGCCCGCGGTGGGCGGCCGCGTCCTGAAGGTGCTCGTGAAGTTCGGCGATCACGTGGAGCAGGGCCAGCCCCTGCTCACGATGGACAGCCCCGACGGGGACGCCGCGGTGTCGGCCCATCTCCAGGCCGAGTCGAGCGAGCGCCAGACGAAGACCGCGCTCGAGAAGTCCGACGTCGATCTCCGGCGCGCGCGCGATCTCTACGAGCACAAGGCGATCGCGGAGAAGGATCTGCTCCAGGCCGAGAACGACGCGGCGGCGGCCCGGTCGAATTACGAGATCGCCCAGGCCGTCCGCGAGCAGGCGTGGCGGAAGATCCAGGTGCTCGAGCTGAAGCCGCGCGAGTTCCGTCAGCCCGTCCTGGTGCGGGCGCCGATCACCGGCCAGGTCCTCGAGGTGAACGTCGCGCCCGCCGAGTACCGCGCCGCGATCTCCTTCCACACCGACACCACCGCCCCGCTCATGTCGATCGTGGATCTGAGCACGGTCTGGGTCGCCTCCGATGTTCCGGAGCGGTCCGTCAGCCTGGTTCACGTCGGCGAGCCGGTGACGATCAGTTTCGTGGCCTTCCCGGACGAGGTCTTCCGGGGCCGCGTCGCGCGGATCGGCGACGTGCTCGATCCGCAGACGCGAACGCTGAAGGTCTACGTCGAGCTGCCCAACCCGGGCGGACGACTTCGGCCCGAGATGTTCGGCAGCGTCCGCCAGGCGGGAACCCCCCGGATGGTCCCGGTGCTGCCGGCGGAGGCGGTCGTCCAGGAGTACGGGCGCAGCACGGTCTTCGCCGAGCGGGCGCCGGGGCAATACGAGCGGCGCCCGGTGACGCTCGGCCGGCCGGTGGGCGAGCGCCTGCCGGTGCTCAGCGGCGTGCACGCCGGCGACCGCGTCGTGGTGGACGGTGCGGTGCTGCTCAAGGACCGGTAGTCCCCTCCCGCAGGCGTCGTGGTCGCCCGACTCGTGCAGTTCGCGCTCGCCCGGCGACTCGTCGTCGTGGGGGCGGCGCTCGTCCTGGCCGGGGCCGGCGTCTGGGCGTTCCAGCACCTCAAGATCGAGGCCTATCCGGACCTGACCGACCCCACCGTGGTGGTCGTCACCCTGTACCCGGGCTTCGCCGCGGAGGAGGTGGAGCAGCAGGTGACGGTGCCGGTCGAGCGGGCGCTCAACAACACGCCCTTCGTGATCTCCCGGCGCTCCCGGACCATCTTCGGGCTGTCGGTGGTCGAGCTCACCTTCGAGGACGGCACGAACGACTACCTGGCGCGCCAGCTCGTGCTCGAGCGCGTGCAGACCGCGCAGCTTCCGGACGGCGTGACGCCGACCCTCGGCCCGCTGTCGGGAGGCGTGAGCGAGTTCTACCGGTACGTGCTGGTGGGCGCGGGCCACGACGCGATGAGCCTGCGGGAGCTCCAGGACTGGGTCGTCACTCCCCGATTGCTGCAGGTCCCCGGGGTGGCCGACGTGGCCGCGTTCGGCGGCCTGGTGCGCCAGTACGAGATCCAGGTCGATCCGAAGGCGCTCGACAAGTACCGGTTCAGCATGCGCCAGCTGGCCGACGCGGTGAAGAACAACAACCGCAACGCGGGCGGGTCGTTACTGCGGTCGGGCCAGCAGGCCCTGCCGATTCGCGGGTCGGGGCTCATCCGGTCGGGCGAGGACATCGAGAACATCGTGCTCGACTCGCCGAAGGGCGTCCCGATCTTCGTCCGGGACCTCGGGCGGGTGCAGGTGGGCACGCTCCCGCAGACCGGGATCTTCGCCACGGACGATCAGCCCCTGGGGCCGGGAGGGGTCGAGGGCATCGTGCTGATGCGCCGCGGCGAGAACCCGAGCGAGGTGCTCCCCCGGGTGCGCGCGGCGGTCGACGAGCTGAACGAGCGGCTACCGCAAGGCGTGCGGCTCGTGGCGATTCACGATCGCTCGGACCTGGTCCAGAGCACCCTCCACACCGTGTCGCACGTCCTGGTGGCCGGCTTCGTCATCGTGATCACGGTGCTGCTCGTGTTCCTGCTGAGCATCCGGGCCGCGCTGCTCACCGCGGTCATCATCCCGCTCTCGTTGCTCTTCGCGCTCGTGTGCATGTACGTGAGCGGCGTCTCGCTGAGCCTCCTGAGCATCGGGGCGCTGGACTTCGGGATCATCGTCGACGGGACGATCGTGATGGTGGAGCGGATCATCCACGCCCTCGGGGAGCGGCGCGGCGATCGGGCGGACACCCGGGACGCGATCGCCGCCGCCGCGCTGGCGGTCTGGCGCCCGATCCTGTTCTCCCTCGTGATCATCATCGCGGCCTACATCCCGCTCCTGACCCTCGAGCGGGTGGAGCGCCGCCTGTTCACCCCCATGGCGCTGACCGTCTGCTACGCGCTGCTGGGCTCGCTGCTGCTCAGCCTGACCCTGATTCCCGCGCTCGCGACGTACCTGTTCCACGGCCGGGCGAAGGTCCGCCGGCATCGCGCCTTGGAGGCGGTCACCGCCTGGTACGGACGCGCGGTCGGCTGGGTGGTCGACCACGCGGCGTGGACGGTCGCGGCGGCCGGCCTGGTCGTCGGGGGGGCGGTCTACCTCGGCAGCTCGCTCGGCACCGAGTTCCTCCCGCAGCTCGACGAGGGGGTCATCTGGATCCGGGCCAACTTCCCGGCCGGGATCTCGCTCGAGAAATCGGCCGCGATGGCGCGCCAGATTCGCGGGCTGATCCGGCAGTCGCCCGAGGTGAACCTGGTGGCCTCCCAGACGGGGCGAAACGACTCCGGGACCGACCCGTTCGGGCCCAATCGCAACGAGCTGCTCGTCGATCTCCGGCCGTACGACACCTGGGCCCCCGGTCGGACGAAGACCGCGCTGGTCGAGGAGCTGTCGCACCGCCTCACCGACAACATCCCCGGGGTCGCGCTCAACTTCACCCAGCCGATCATCGACACCGCCACCGAGATCGTCACCGGGTCCTCGGCGGACCTCGCGGTCATCATCAGCGGGCCGAGCCTCGGAGACCTGCGCGCGCTGGCCCGGCAGACCCTCGACGTGCTGCGGCGGGTGCCGGGAGCGGCGGATACCTCGATCGAGCAGGAGGCCGACCAGGCGCAGCTCCGGATCGTGATCGACCGCCTGCGCGTCGCCCGTTACGGGGTGAACGTGAGCGACGTGCAGGACGTCATCGACCTGGCGCTGGGCGGCTCGCCCATCACCGGCGTTTTCGAGGGCGACCGACGCTTCGACGTGGTCGCCCGCTTCGCGCCCGAGGCGCGGGCCAACCCGGTGGCCATCGGGGCCCTGCTGATCCCCACCCGCGACGGGGCGCGGGTCCCGCTCGCCGACCTCGCCGACATCCGGACGTCGGACGGCGCGAGCATCATCGCCCGCCGGGAGAATCAGCGCGCCATCGCGGTACGCACGAACATCCGGGGCCGCGACCAGGGCGGGTTCGTGGCCGACGCCCAGGCCCGGTTCGCGGAGGCGGTGAAGCTGCCGCCGGGCTACACGGTGGACTGGGGCGGGCAGTTCGAGAACTTCGCGCGCGCTCGGGGGCGGCTGGTTGTCATCATGCCGATCACCCTCGGGGTCATCTTCGTCTTGCTGTTCATCGCCTTCGGGTCGGCCTTCGATGCCGCGCTCGTGCTGGTCACGGTGCCCTTCTCGCTGGCCGGGGGGCTGGTGGCGCTCTACCTCCGCGGCATGAACCTCAACGTGTCGGCCGCGGTGGGCTTCATCTCGCTGTTCGGGGTCGCGGTGATGAGCGGGGTGCTCTATCTCTCCGAGATCAATCGCCGGCGGCTGGGGCCCGACGTGTCGCTGCGTGAGGCGGTGATCGAGGGCTCGCGGGTCCAGCTGCGTCCGGTCCTGATGGTCGTGATGGTGGCGGCGCTGGGCATGGTCCCGGCGATGGTGGCGCGAGGCATCGGCTCCGACATCCAGCGCCCGCTGGCGACGGTGGTGGTGGGGGGGCTCGCCTCCACGCTGATCCTGACGCCGCTCGCCTTGCCGGCGGTCTTCTGGCTCGGCGAGCGGCTGGGATTGCGGAGGTCAGGGACTACCGCTGGCCGAAGCTCGTCGAGCCCGTGATCGGCTTTCCGTCCGGCGTGCTGGGGTTGGTCATGCTCTCGCCCTTCCACCGCTCGACCGGGGGCTGATCGAAGTTCGTGATCGGCTGCCCGGCGGGCGTGGACGGGTTCGTCATGCTCACGCCCGAGCCCCGCTCGACGGCCTGGGGCTGGGTTTGCGGTTGTGGCTGGGGCTGCTGGGCGACGGCAACCCCGGTGACCGTGAGTGTCGATGCCACTACGAGCAATGTCATCCGGCCTCTGAGCGTCATGGTCCCGACCTCCGTGGCTGCGCCGAGCGTGGCGGTGACCAGGTCCGCGGCTCATTCCGAGGACGGGACCACGCTCGACCGCAGCGGTTGTCCGTGAACAGAATAGTGGTAGGCACCTGAAGGAATCCTGAACCGCACGTGAAGAAATTCTTAAGAGGGAAGTTGCTTGACAAACGAGGGGGGCGAGCATATCCAGAAGCCATGCGGAGCGAGAGCGAGCGGATTCGCCGTCGGCTCACGCTTCGCATCCTGCCGCTCCTCGTGGTCGCGCTCAGCGTGGCGGCCATCAGCGCCGTCACCCCGCTGGCGTACGCGAGCCCCCCGGATCCGTCCTGGGTCAAGGGCATCTACGACGATGCGGATTTCGACGATGTGGTGGGGCTCATCACCTCCGGGGCCGGCGTGGTCGAGCCGTTCCTCCAGGCGGACCTCCGACCCGTCCCGCCCCTCGTCGGCGACGCCCCGCAGCCAGAGCCCGAGGCGGTTTGCAGTCTCCTCGGCTCATCGCTCCAGCCCCGCGCCCCTCCCGCTGCCTGAGTCCTCTCGGGTAGCACTCCCGCGGTGAACCCGCGGGCTCGAAGGCACCGTCGCGCCACCCGGCGTTCATCGATCGCCTGATCGCGCGACGTCGTGACACGCCTTCGACGAGCGTCCTGGCACAGATCGACTCTCGAGTCGGCGGGGGGTTGCGTATGG
>Ga0075433_10000815_pt1 | contig 21690 bp, 16 predicted proteins | sample RhiMethybrSRZTD2_FD_75299 | JGI IMG/M metagenome (GOLD analysis project Ga0075433, IMG submission 75299) | Populus rhizosphere microbial communities from Tennessee, USA - Rhizosphere MetaG P. TD hybrid SRZTD2 | ecosystem: Host-associated > Plants > Roots > Rhizosphere > Soil | place: USA... | reverse complement strand
TCCCGTGCCCCAGATAAATCTGATTACAGTACAGAGTCATGATCTGTGGCTTGGTGTAATATCGCTCGATCTGTATTGAAAAGAGGATCTCCTGGAACTTTCGTCTGAAACTCTTCTCCGGCGTCAGAAAATACAGCCGGCTCAATTGCTGGGTCAGTGTGCTGGCTCCTTCGGCCTTTTTCATCGCGACCAAGTCCTTAATCACAGCTCTGGCAATGCCATAGAAGTCGATACCCCAGTGCTTCTCAAAATGCTGGTCCTCCGTTGCGACAATCGCATCCCTCAGGCGCTTTGGAATTTGTTCGTAGCTGACAACAATTCGACGCTCCAAAGCGAAGGAGCCAATCGTGCGACCGTCATCCGAGTAAAGCTCCGTGATGACATTTGGTCTATAGTGTTCTAATTGCTGGACTTGTGGAAGATCGCTCTTGTAAACGATAAAGAGTCCCGCAAGTGCCCCGAGAGCAATTGAGGCAAGCAGCAAGAGAACAAAGACTATCTTTCCCAGAACATTCCGGCCCTGGATGATGATAGACATGGTTGTAAAGTAAGGGCATCCTTCAACTTCGCCAAGCGACAAATCTTAAGTGATGATATTGGAATCTGACCGTGCAAACAAGATCGCAATGTTGTTGAATTCAAGATAAATAGTGCGGTCTCCACAAAAGGGCCCGCGCACCCCTTACCCTATTTTGACCCATTACTTGACAGTCAAACACTCAGATATTATATTCGCTCGTGACTAAAGGAACGTTGGAACGATGTCTTTAGAGAAATTGAATCGCTAGGAGGAGTTCCAGATGAGCAAGATCATTGGAATCGACTTGGGTACCACCAATTCCGTAGTTGCGGTCATGGAGGGTGGCGAACCGGTTGTGATTACTAACCCAGAGGGTAGCCGCACTACGCCTTCAGTGGTGGCCTTTACCAAAGGTGGCGAACGCCTGGTCGGCCAAGTGGCTAAGAGGCAGGCCGTTACGAACCCGGAAAACACCGTTTACTCCATAAAACGCTTTATGGGGCGGAAATATGAGGAAGTCAATGAGGAAATGAAGATTGTTCCTTATCGGGTCACCCGAGCTTCGAACAATGACGCCCGAGTTGTCATTATGGGGAAGGAGTATAGCCCGCCCGAGATCTCATCCATGATCTTGCAGAAGATGAAACAGGCGGCGGAAGAGTATCTGGGGCAGAAAGTCACCAAAGCAGTCATCACTGTACCGGCCTACTTTAATGACTCCCAACGTCAGGCGACGAAGGATGCCGGTAAAATCGCAGGCCTAGAGGTGCTCAGGATTGTAAATGAACCCACGGCAGCAGCTTTGGCCTACGGTCTAGACAAGAAGAAGGACGAGACAATTGCCGTCTATGACTTTGGTGGCGGCACTTTTGACATCTCCATCCTCGAGGTGGGGGAGGGTGTGGTGGAGGTGAAGTCGACGAACGGTGACACTCACCTTGGTGGAGACAACATCGATCAACGCATCATTGACTGGATTGTTGATGAGTTTATCAAAGATCAGGGCATTGATCTCTCCAAAGACAAGATGGCCCTGCAGCGCCTGAAGGAAGCCGCAGAAAAGGCCAAGATGGAACTCTCCACCACGCTGGAGACGGAAATCAGTTTGCCGTTTATCACGGCCGATGCCTCTGGCCCCAAACACATGAGCATGAAATTGAGCCGGGCCAAGTTTGAGCAACTGGTTGAAGACATTCTGCAGAAGAGCGTTCAACCTTGCAAGCAGGCTTTGTCTGATGCAGGGGTCAAACCGGAAGACATTGACGAAGTGGTTTTGGTGGGTGGTTCAACGCGAATCCCCAGAGTTCAGCAGATTGTCCGGGAGCTTTTTAAGAAGGAGCCTCATAAGGGAGTCAACCCTGACGAGGTGGTTGCCGTCGGTGCTGCCGTTCAGGCGGGTGTGCTGGCCGGTGACGTGAAAGATCTGCTGTTGCTGGATGTAACCCCGTTGTCATTGGGTATCGAAACCTTGGGAGGAGTTTTTACCAAGCTCATCGAGCGCAATACGACCATCCCAACCCGAAAGAGCGAGATCTTCTCGACAGCTGCTGACAATCAGACTTCAGTGGAAGTGCACGTTTTGCAGGGAGAGCGCAGCATGTCTAAAGATAATCGGACTCTCGGTAAGTTTCACCTTGTGGGTATTCCGCCGGCGCCTCGTGGAGTCCCTCAGGTTGAAGTGACCTTTGATATAGACGCAAATGGGATCGTCAACGTGTCTGCCAAGGATCTGGGAACTAACAAAGAACAGAAGATCACAATTACGGCCTCCAGTGGGTTGGCTAAGGACGAGATCGAGAAAATGACCCGGGACGCGGAGTCGCATTCGGAGGAAGATCGGAAGTACCGGGAAGAGGTTGAAGCAAGAAACAAGGCGGACAACCTCGTGTACAACACCGAGAAACTTCTGAAGGAAAACCGTGACAAAATCTCTGATAGCGATGCCAAGAGTATTGAATCAGCATTAGAAGATTGCAAGCGGGCCATTCAGGAAGGAGGAGCGGATCGTATCAATCGGTCTGTTGAGCAGCTTACCACAGCTACTCACAAACTGGCCGATGTGCTGTACAAACAAGCGGGGACTCGAAGCGGGGCTGGCCCTACCCCCGCTGACGGACAACCATCGACTGGAGCCCCAAGCCAAGGGCCTGCTGAGGGTGAAGTGATCGACGCAGACTATGTCGATGTCGACGAAAAGAAGAACTAGAGGTCTCTTTGTCCACCAAGCGGGATTTGATCAAAAGGATCGAGGCGCTACAGGGACGAATTCACTCCATTTTTGAAGAGTCCTCGATAGCCTCACAAAATCTTCCGGGAGATCACCTGCGGTCCAGTTGGTCTCCCGCCGTCGATATTTATGAGACGGATCAAGAATACGTCTTGACCGCCGAAGTTCCTGGCCTGGAACGGGAAAAAATCGATCTCCAGATCATTAACAATGTTCTGTTTCTCCGGGGCGGACGAGATCTTTCAAGTGAATCACCCAGACAGGTCTATCATCGACTGGAACGGCCCTCGGGAAACTTTGAGCGCCAATTTAACCTTCCTGAAGAAGTCAACCAGGACAAGATTAGGGCCCAAATTACGGAGGGTGTACTGATGGTGCTACTTCCCAAAAGGCAAGATCGTCCTCAAACCATCAGAGTTGAAATCAACAAGAAGTGAAGGTTTGTCGTAACGCAGTTGCAGGAAGTGGGGGGTGTGCCCGGAGCGAGTGGCTTTCACGTCCAGGGGCGGGTTCGGGCAGAACCGCCACAAGAACGCAAATTGGTCGCGGCAATGCCCTGACTACAAAGTAAGCTCTCTGTTTGCTCCTGAAGGTTGGCGGAGTGCGACTAATGGACACAGTAAAATGCGGGCTTTGATTCAAGCTTATGAGTCAAGAGGATTACTACAGAACCTTGGGAATCAGTCGCGATGCCAAGGCTGAAGAGGTTAAGAAGGCATATCGAAAGCTGGCACGCAAGTATCATCCGGACGTGAATCCGGGAGACAAGCATGCTGAAGAGCGGTTCAAGAAGATCTCTGAAGCATACGAAGTCCTGAGTGACCCCAAGAAGCGTGAAGTCTATGACGCCTATGGAACCTATTCTGATAATTTTCAACCTGGGGCGGCGCGAGGGGAGGGCTTTGATTTCTCGGGATTCGATTTTTCGAATATGGGCGGCGCGGGCTTCTCGGACATCTTCTCGCAATTTTTCCAAGGTGAAACCAGCATCCCTCGGTCCCAAAAAGGCGATGATCTAGAGTATCAAATCTCCATCGGATTCAACGAAGCTCTCAACGGACTGCAAACTCGGATCACCTATGCCCGCAGAGATGTGTGTCATGTCTGTTCAGGCAAGGGAGAGGTCTCGGGAGGGAAGGAGCGAGTCTGCCCTTCCTGCAAGGGAAGCGGCAAAGTCGGACAGGCCCGTGGCCGTATGCGATTCAGCTCAACCTGTCCACAGTGCGGTGGCAGCGGCCATATCGGCAGGCAATGTACGGAGTGCGGAGGCGAAGGCCGGATCCGCAAAACTGAGAATCTGGAGATCAAGATTCCACCGGGAGTACAGACCGGGTCACGCATTCGGTTTGCCGGCAAGGGTGATAGCGGAGTATTGGGAGGCCCGCCGGGTGACTTGTACATTGTCGCGACGGTGAGCCCTCACCCATTCTTTGAGCGAGTCGGGGACAACCTTTATTGTAAGGTCCCAATCACCATTACTGAGGCGGCACTGGGGGCTAAGATCGAGGTTCCAACGGTCGATGGCAGAGCGGTCTTGAAGATTCCGCCAGGAACTCAGAGCGGGCAGAAGTTTCGCCTGAGAGAGAAGGGGGCCCCCTCGCTCCGTGCCGCGACTCGAGGAGACCAGTTCGTGGAAGTCAAGATTGTGGTGCCTCGAGTTGCAGACGAGCGAAGCAAGGAGATTCTTCGTGAATTGGCCCGCTTAAATCCGGACGATCCCAGGAGCGAAGTTTTCAATTTTTGACTTGGTTCAGGAGTAGCCCGCATATGCGAAAACGGGGTAGGACGGCTTTCACGATCAGTAATGTTGCCAGCACCTATCACATTCATCCCCAAACACTCAGGCTTTACGAACGCCAGGGTCTACTAAAGCCGTCCCGATCCGAAGGGAATACACGCCTGTACGCGGACCAGGACTTGGAGAGACTGGAACTGATCCTAAACCTGACAAGAGACCTGGGCGTGAACTTGGCAGGTGTCGAAATCATCCTGAACATGCGCGAGAAAATGGAAGAAATGCAAAATGAAATTAGGGATTTCATGAGGCAAGTCAAGCGTGAGTTCGCCATCCAGTCGCCTCGCTTTCGGTCCAGAACCGAGAATGCCCTCGTCCGGACTCCTCCTCCCAAGATTGTTCGTCTAAATCGTTAGCCCAAACTTTTCGTATAGCTGAAGTTGCCGGGAAAGAAAGTGCAAAAGTGGAGCGGCCCTTGCGAGGCCAGTGAGGCGGAGCGGGCGTTCCACGACGTGCAACTAACCCTTGCAACTTTCTTTGCCTATCTCCCGAATTTCTTGTAATAGAATTGCCGTCATGGAGAGAATGGTCTGTCCGCTCTGCAATGGAACCGGCTGGAGGTTGCTCGACGCCGATGGCCACGAAGTCGTGAAGCGCTGCGAGTGTTTTGAGAAGGACCAACTGGAACGGCTCGTTGGCAACGCGAATATTCCAGCCCGCTATGAGTCTTGCTCGTTCGACAGTTTCAATCCTATTAACCCCAGTTTGGATCGGGCGCAAACTTTGGCCAAAAAGTTCGTCGAAGATTACCCAATCGTCGATTGTGGACTACTCATTCTCGGACGTTGTGGCGTGGGCAAAACTCATTTGGCTGTTTCCATTCTGAAGGCGCTTGTCTATAAGCATGGTTCGGTCGCGCTTTTCTACGATTTCCGTGATCTCCTGAAGAAAATTCAGAACTCTTACAATCCTGTGTCCCAGACCTCTGAATTACAGATACTCGAGCCGGTTCTGAGTTCTGACGTCTTGGTGCTCGATGACCTTGGGTCCGAACGGCCGACGGAATGGGTGAGGGACATGTTTGCCTACATTGTCAATACCCGGTACAACCAGAAGCTAACCACCATCATTACCTCAAACTTCGAGGACAAGCCTAAAGAGCACAAGGCCCTAAGCAACGGTTACCGCGTCTCATCTGAAGAGAGTTTGGAAGAACGCATTGGGGTTAGACTGAGGTCTCGCCTCTATGAGATGTGTCGGGAAATTACGCTGGAAGGCTCAGACTTTCGCAAAGAAGTCAAACCGGCAAGCCACCATTTCTAACTCAGGTTTGCGATGATTTCAAGGTTTGCGGTTGTTTCTGTAGGACTACTCTTCAGCCTCCTGCCGAGTTTCGCGGTTTCACTGCTAGCAGACGGTCTTATCCCGCCACTCACCTCGGAACAGGTCGAGCAGGCGCGAAAAACGCTCTCCGAGTTCAAAGCTAACCCCAAAGGTCCCTATTTCCGTATACGCTGGTTCTGCAATGACGGCACGGTACATCCTCCCCAGGGAGCTCCGTGCCGGGAGCGCGGGGGAGGGAAGCAGTTTGCAGAGCTGAGTCCGAATGCGCGCAACCTGGCAGCGTGGAACATTGACGTAGGCATCATCCTGGCGAGCCTTGACTTTCCGAGCTTTTTCGATGCCAAGAGAGATCACTACCTGCCGCGAGAACTGGTTTTGGAAAAATATCTGGTTGAAGTAGACCGCGGTTGGATCTATCGGCAAGCTAAAGCATATCGAGGTGCCCGCCAGATTGAAGACGAAGAAAGAGCTGGGCGGCAGTTACTCGAAGAGTTGCTGGCCAACCCTGAGTGGGCGGCACGGAACTATTTTCTGTTAACACGACTTATTCTCGCCGTGCCTCACGGGGTCCCTGACAGCACCGTCCTCAAGGTTCGAGCCCTGGCGACCTCGATTGCAAATCAGGACCCACGTTTCCAACCGATCCGAGCCAAAATCCACTCCCAGCCAAGTTCCGCCGACTTGTCTGCAGTGGAGAAGTTCATTGCCGAGCGCAAACCTTCCGATGTGAAACAGCTCACCGAACTAGTGAACTTGTTGCGAGAGGAGTATGCAGTCGATGGATCGCCTGGGCGCCTCGAGATGTTTCGGAAGAAGGTGGCCGGAACGTCGATTGCCCCCACTCTGGACCGGTACGTAGCAGCAATTGGCAAGGGCCACGACGAAAGCTTGGGCCCGTCCTTGAGTTTGGAGATTCTGCGGCAGGTCACTCAACCCGGTGATGCGCGCCGCAAACTTGACTTGCTTGACCTCAACGCGCTAGTTCTGGAAAGAGCCTTTCAAAAAGGCCAGGCCAATTCTGAATCCGCGACACGTCGTCAGCGGCTGGATGGACTACTGGAGTCCTTTCGGCTTGCCACGGGCAACGGTCTGCTTTCGCTCCGCCAGCTCGAAGCGCTGAGCTCCGAGATTGAGTTGCTTATAAGGCAGGACAGAGTTCCGGCCGACCGTTACTTTCAGACAATCCGCTACCTGGAACACAGTGCCGAGTGGTGCCGTGCCACTGCCGCACAGAATTTTGGTCCCGTGTCCCTGCACTATCGCGAGGTGGAACCCCTGGCTGCTCATCTGGTGGATGAACTCTTGCGTGGTTCCGTGGCACTGCCACTCACAGCGCGTTTGGAGGCATTGGTGGCTGATGCCAACCGAGCTGCGGGAGTTCGGCATTCCATCTTCGGCGAGCCTTTCAGCCGGGGAATCGTGGGGCTGAATCCGGGGCTCGCTATCGGGCGTCTGGGCATCATTGATCCTGCGGACACAGCAACTCCAGTCATCGATCCCAACCGGATCTACGTTATTCCGCAAACCCTGTCCGATCTCAAGCCGATGGCAGGAATCTTGACTCTCGACAGCGGAAATGCCTTGTCTCATTCGCAGCTTCTGGCTGCCAACCTGGGCATCCCAAACGCTTCGGTACCTTCCAGCCAGCTTTCCATTCTGGAAAAGCACCGCGATCAGGAGTTGTTCTATGCGGTGACCCGTCGAGGGGTGGTGGTGCTGCGGGAAAAGGCAAGTCTTACGCCTGAAGAGAGAAAGATGTGGGTGGAACAGCCTGGGGCCCCCAAGAGACGCATTGAGCTCGATACCAGCAAGGTCGATTTGACCGACACGCGAATCTTCCCACTATCTGACCTAGGCGCCGGAGACGCAGGTGTGAAAGCGGGTCCGAAGGCTGCGAACTTGGGCCAGTTAGCTCGTTTTTTTCCTGCTCAAGTAGCACCGGGGTTGGTGATTCCCTTCGGCATTTACTATAAACACATTCATCAGGCGCAACTCGATGGCCAGCCGCTTGACGAGCAGATCACGACAGTTTTTGCCGAAGCCGAACGGCTGCGACAATCAGGTGCTCCGCAATCCGAAGTGGACCGTTACATCAACCCTCGGCTGGAGCAGATTCGGAAAGCCATTCAGACAGTTCGCTTGCTGCCGGAATTCGAGCAACAGCTCGCAGTCAAGATGGGCGAGGCCTTTGGTGCGGAAGGAACTTACGGTGTGTTTGTCCGGAGCGATACCAACGCGGAAGATCTGCCGGAGTTCACTGGCGCCGGGCTCAACCTCACGGTTCCCAACCAGGTTGGCGCTCAGCAGATTCTTCAATCAATCAAAGATGTTTGGGCATCGCCGTTCGAAGAACGGGCCTATGAGTGGCGCAGCCGCATCCTGAGCTCAAGTGACAAAGTTTATCCCTCAGTGTTGTTGTTGCGATCGGTTCCATCGGACAAGTCTGGTGTTATTGCGACGGTCAATCTCGAAACTGGAGAAGATGACATTACCGTCAACGTCAGCCAAGGGGTGAGCGCTGTCGTAGATGGTGGTGTGGCCGAATCGCTCCTGCTGAAGCCTGACGGCAAGGTCCGGCTGCTGGAACAAGCACGTGGAACCTACCGCAAGACGCTTCGCCCGGACGGAGGTTTTGTCAACCTGCCGGTCAGCCGTCAGGACACCATCCTTTTGCCTGATGAAATCAGGCAACTCAGAGGGATGGTCGCTGAGGTCAAGCGAAAGTATCCGCCTGCCCGAACCAGCAAAGGCGAGGCCCTTCCTTGGGATATTGAATTCGGCTTTGTCAAAGGGCAGTTACGCCTCTTCCAAATCCGCCCGCTCGTCCGTTATCAGGAAGTGAAAACCTTGGAGGCGCTCAGCCGCCTGGATGCCGAGGTTAACCCGGACAGTCTGGTTCGATTGGACCAGAAACCATGAACAAAGGGCTATCTCTCCTTCTGATCGCTCTCTCGGCGCTTCCCATCCAAGCCTATCCTCTCGACGGAGCTGCTCGGACTGGAATTCGCCGGCTGACCGGTTATCGCCTGGTTTATGAAGGCAAGATCAAGGGGAGTGTCCGCCTTCCTCCCGGAGCGCTGCTAACCAGCGACCGGGTTGTGCTGCGGTTGAGGGAAGTCAATAGCAGTTTTGACGTCAATGGCTCAACGCCCCGGGATCCCTATCTGCAGGCGGGGATTGAAAGAATTTTGGGCGGACGCGATCCTTCCTACAGCATTGCATTGCTTGATATCTCCGACCCTCAGCACCCGCGCTATGCCTGCTTGCGGCCGGACGACAAGAAGATCCCGGGCAGTTTGGGAAAGCTCTTCGTTGCTACAGGTTTCTTTGGAGCGCTGGCAGAGACTTACCCGTCGATCCCGGCCCGGGAAAAGCTCTTGCGCGAGACCCTGGTTACGGCCGACTCGTTCATTTATCGTGACGGGAAGACCGTTCCCATCTATCACGACGGTGACCCTGCGGTAGTCAATCGCCGGCTTGAGGTGGGCGATCGCTTCAACCTCTGGGAATGGTTGGACCACATGCTTTCGCAGAGTTCCAACGCAGCTGGCTCGACTGTTTGGAAGCAAGCCCTCCTGCTCCGTCAGTTTCGCGAGGCCTATCCTCCTTCGAAGATAGATGAGACAGCCTTTCTGAAAGATACCCCCAAAATGGAGCTCAGTAAACTGGCCCTTGGCACCCTTGAAGATCCGCTGACGGCAGCCAGTTTGGATACTTCACGAATTCGTCTGGGAACTTTTTTCACCCGCAATGCGTCGGCAGTAATCCCTGGCACTGCCAGCTATGCCTGTCCCGGCGAGCTTCTGCGCTGGCTCATCAAACTCGAGCAGGGCAAGATTATCGATGAATGGTCAAGTCTGGAAATCAAGAAACTGATTTATTTTGCGCGACCGCGCTATCGCTACGCTTCCTCGCCGGCGCTCGCCAAGGCCGCGGTATTTTTCAAGTCTGGTTCGCTGTTCGAATGCAAGCCCGAACCCGGATATCATTGCGGACAGTACCGCGGAAATGAGACCAATCTGATGCACTCTGTGGCGATCGTCGAGTCAGGTTCAAAAGCCTACCTGATCGCCATGATGTCGAATGTGCTGAAAATCAATTCCGCTGTGGAACACCAGACCATTGCGGGAGAAATTGAAAAACTCATTCAGGCCAGGCCGGTACAATAGGGTAGGGACGAGCTGCCACGCCTCCGCCACGCGCTATCGGCTTGAGATCAGGCTGTCCATCCTCTGGATGAGCTTGGGGAAAATTTCACCTCCGCGAGCGTCTTCCATCAAGGCAACCGCAATATACTTCTTCTCGCCGTGTTCTATCAACGCAGCGTCTGCGTGCCATTTTGACCAGGTGCCGGACTTTCTGTAAATCTCGTATCCAGGCCGGTCCTCGAGCCCTTTCACGAATTTGTGGTGGAGGCCCGGCTTGGAGAGGATCTCTTTGATCTCGGCATTATACTCCGGGCTGACCAGGCGTCCCTGCTCTAACAGCAAAAAGAATCGGGCCACTTGTAGACTCGTGGCGCCGTGAGAAAGGTTATGGAGCGGATCACGCTTCCACTGATCATGGGGCCCGCCGTAACCCTTGCCGAGCCAAAGTCCGCCGTTCATGGCGGGGTCGTAAAAGTGATATTTGGAACTGGTGAGCACCTTAGCGATGGTGTCAAACCCCACGGCCTGGATAGCTTGTGAGGCATCCAAGTTGCTTGAATAGCGGGTCATGCGTGTGAACATCTCTTTCAGGGCGGGTGTGTATTGGAGAGCGCCTTCGCGGATTTGCTCGAACCCAGCGACCAAGACACAAATCTTGGGGAGGCTTGCTGCGTACATCATCTCGTTATCATTCAGACCTGCATAGCGAGGATTTCCTGAGTTGCTCACATCCACCAGCGAGACGGCTAGACGGTGCTCCGCGAGAGGACCCGTCAGATTCATGGTCTCGATCATTTCTCGGAGCGAATGCTGCAAGAGTGGGTCGGGAACAAGAGAATCCGTTACTTCCGCTTGCTCAACCCCAACGAGCAACAGGAGCATTAGTATGAAGAGCTGGAATTTTCGACAAGTTATGAGACAGCTCAATCCGTTTTCTCCCTTACAAAGGCTAGTCCTCGATGCGATCAGTTAATGCGCCAAGGCATCGAGTGAGATTTGTACAGGCCGCTTATCGACTTCTCCTCTAATTTAAAACATCCACAAAAGAATGCAACAAATAAGTCTTTGAAGTGGACCTCCGCTGGAACGGTGATAGAAGACGGTGCGTCCGGCCTGGCTTGGCTGATTGCTTGCCTCTCGGATCACGGGACTTCCCTCCTGGCCGTCAGAAATTACGAAGCCATAACAGTGGAGAATCGGCTGAGTTCAGAAATTCGAGTACAAAAACGAGCTCATCCTGACGATAAGAGAGCATGCCTGCTATGTAGAATTGGAATCGGCCATTTCCACAAATCAGGCAAGGCTGTATTCTCTTTCACCCCTTTAGGATGAAGGCGCTATGAAAATATGCGCCGGGTCAGGGGACCCGGCCTGCAACGTGTTTGCAACGCCTGTCGAATCATTGCAGGCTGCGTGCTTTCGCGCGGCGTTTCCTGTGCTCTTGAGCTCCGAGAGGGGCCAAAGAGCGGGTGAAGGGATTCGCTGGCTACAGAATAGAGAATGAGCTTCAAGATACCATGGCAGGGAAACGCTGAGGGGGAGGTAGGAGCAAACTCTTCCTCCCACGACGGCCCACAGCTCGGGCTGAAGATATCTCTTTCGAGGCTTCAGACCTTCGTTAGCCTTGCAGCCGGGCTTGTCTCGATTACCGGCGCACTCGTTGCAATCCCGAACTTGTTCAAACCTGCTTCGGGCAAAGGCGAACTGGTGGCGATCGTGCAGGATGCGAAGACCGACAAAGCCCTTTCCGGCGCCATGATTGAGATCCTGTCGCCAGAAGGTGTACTTGTCACAACGCTGTCGCCGAACTCATCGGGCAAGGCCAGCTGCACGTTAGATCAAGGGCGCTTTCGAGTGCGGGTAAGCCATCCCGGGTTCGGAGGCGAGGTCCGGGAGGTGCAGGTGGTCTCGCGAGAAAGTACACAGGTTCGTGTCCAAATGCGGCCCAGCAGCCCTGTTCCTCGCAGCATCCGACGGATCTTCCGTCGCTAGAGGCTCTTGGCCGGCAAAATTGAAACTGTCAATGGGTCAACAAGGAGGTTCTTATGAATGTTGGAAAGTATGTAATGACTGTAACGTTCTCTGTACTTTTAGGAGTCGGCATCGGTTTCGGAGGATCCTATTCTGGGACTGCTGCCGCAGCGGCAACCCCAATGTCAGAGGCGTCTGCGTTCGTTTCGTTCTCTCAGCCAGGGTTTGTACCAGGTGGCGCCGAGTTTCCTCTCGAAGCAAAGGAATTGGCTTGGTTACAAACCGGCAGGTTTGATTCGATAGTCCTGTTATTGCCGGCGAATGGCAAAAACAAGAAGCATGGCAACCAAGGCGAAAACGAGGGAAATTCGGAGGACCACCGAAGAGGCGAGGAGCATGCCGGGAAATCGGTGTCGGTTCAGGCAGTGTTTGGTGATCGGGACCGGCAAGTCATTCGCGAGTATTGCTCGCAACCTACCTCCAATCTTCCTCCGGGATTGGCCAAACGCGGGGGTCAGCTTCCTCCCGGACTCGAAAAGCAGCTGCGGCGCAACGGCCAACTGCCGCCGGGCCTTCAGAAGAAGGTGCAACCATTTCCGGTGGAACTGGAAAGGCGCCTGCCACCATTGCCCACGAATTATGCTCGTGTTTGTATTGGAGGCCGAGGCCTGATTGTAGATGCCCAGTTCAACATTGTTGATATCATCGATATCTTTCGATAGTTTGGTCATCGGTATCTCACACGGTGGGTTCAGCTCCATGTCCGAACGAATGGGCCCACCGGCTGTCCTCCCAAGGTAGGTCGAACCCACAAATCTGGGAAGGGCTCCTTGACTGCTCTGCAGCCTTAACCCTGAACAATCCAAAGCCACCCCCAAGCTGACTCTGAAACCAGATGTACTCGATGCTGATTGTTGCTATCTCTTGGAGAGCGAGATAAACTCAAGGCAATTCAAGACAAGCTCAAGAGCTGAGCGGTATGCCAAAGCCCCCAATGCTGGTAACGGTGTCTTGCTCCCAAGCGACCCGGGAATGAGAAAACCTCTCACCCTCTCGATTCTTCTCGCCGCTCTGGCCGGGTTGTCTTTCGCCCAGAGTGGTCGTGGCACGATTACGGGAGTGATCACGGATGTGTCCGGCGCTGATGTGGCAGGCGCGGAGATCGTGATCACAAGCCAGACCACTGGCCTGGAGACCCGTGCGGTCTCGACCAGTTCTGGAGTCTATCGAGCCCCTTACCTGGCTCCCGACCGTTATCGCGGGGTTGTCACGTTGAAGGGCTTCAAGACGGCAGTCAAGGACAACATCGAGTTGCTGCTGGGGCAGACCATCACTGCTGACTTTCGGCTTGAGGTGGGTGAACTGTCGGAATCCATCACCGTCTCTTCAGAACCTCTATCGCTGGAAGTCGGCTCGATGGAGATTGGCACTAATGCGACTGAAGAGAGGTTCATAACTGGCCCATCATCATCGACGACGGAACCCGCCAGCTTCAAAGCTTCATTTTCCGCACGATGCCGGGAACACAAGGAGACAGCTTTTGCTGGGTCGATCAACGGCGGCCAATCTTTTAGCCACGAGATTCTGATTGATGGAATCTCGCTTGGCCGGATGGACCTCAATGGCGGAAGCAGCGTGGAGTTCACTGCCACGATGGATGCGGTTTCTGAGTTCCGATTGCAAACCGGGGCGCTATCCGCCCAGTACGGTAGCACACAAACCGCTGTCGCCAGTGCTACTCTACGGGACTCCAGTGGGGTCAGGCGCGAATGTTCACCCAGGCGCGTACGTGCGGCGCGCCACGGAAGTACCAAACCATGTTGGGACTTTCCAATTGCCACATTTCCAGTGCGGGTGGTGCCCAACCCCATTGGAGCCGCGACGGCAAGCAAATCTTCTACATCCAACCCGACAGGAAGTTGATGGCGGTCAGCTTCGACCCAAGAAGGGGCCTGCCGGCGCGCCGCGCATGCTCTTCCAGACGCGCATCATTGCCCCCGCCTACATAAGCTGGCAGTATGATGTCTCGCCGGATGGCCACTTTCTGATCAACTCGTTTACCTCCAACTCCTCTTCTCCTCTTACCCTGCTCACCAGGTGGGCCGCGATTCTGAAGTGAATGTGGGAGGCGCTCTCTGAGCGGCGACCGGGAATCGACAGTCGCCCGTCGGAGACGGCCTCCCACATTCATTATCCGGTGTGTTAGAGAGCTTTGAACCTCATCCCCTGAATATGTTTACAGCGAGACCGAGGACCCAGGCGGAGGTCTTGAGATTGTGCATCACAGTGATGCAGTTGATGCATCTTCCCCCTTGACTGGGTTTTCTACAGTCTTGGCCTTCGTGGTCAAAAGAGACCGGGCAAACCCTAAAGCCACGCGCAGCAAAATTGAAACCCAGCATCGAGAGAGTATGGTAGAGTCAGTTGTTCATAATGATCCGTTGGCAACAAGTCGAGAAAATTTGTCAATCAGCACTGGACCTGGAAGAGGGCCGGCGGAGGGCTTTTGTTGAACAAGCTTGTGGCGGCGATCAGGAGCTGCGTCAGGAAGTGGAATCCCTGCTCAAGTTTGAGAGTTGTGGGGACCATTTCATTCAACAACCGGCCTTGGAGGTAGCAGCTAAGATGGTGGCCCAAGAAAAACCCGGGTCGCTGATCGGCCAACGGCTCGGCTCTTACCAGATCCTTTCTTTGCTGGGCGCCGGCGGAATGGGGGAAGTTTACCTGGCATATGATCCGCGTCTGGATCGTCGTGTCGCCATCAAGCTCCTGCCGGCTCATCTCGCCGCTGACGCAGCAGCCCGCGAGCGCCTTCGCCGCGAAGCGCTGGCCGCGGCGGCGCTGGATCACCCATTTATCTGCAAGATCTTCGAGGTTGGTGAAGATAACGGCCGCTTATATTTCGTCATGGAGTATGTGCGTGGCGAGGCTCTTTCGGCCCGCATTTGCGCCGGGCGCTTGCCGCTTTCCGAAGGTTTGGGCATCGCGGGCGAAATTGCCGAGGCGGTCGAGGAAGCGCACGCGAAGAGCTTTGTACACCGGGATCTGAAGCCCGCCAATATCATGTTGATGCCTCAGGGCCACGCGAAGGTGATGGATTTTGGTCTGGCCAAGCGGGTGTCATTTGGCGAATGCGACGTAACGCTCACAGGCGATGGCGCGCAGTTGACTGGGCGTGGAATACTGGTCGGCACCCCAGACTACATGTCACCTGAACAGGTGATGGGCGCTCCGCTCCACTACCGCTCAGACCTGTTCTCCTTCGGCCTCATCCTTTGCGAGTTGCTTACTGGCAAGCATCCGTTCCGCCGCGGTTCGGCCTTGGAGACAATGAACGCGATTTTGAATGACCCACCCGACCTGGCCGCTGGAGGAAGCTCGGGTTTGTCGCCGGGACTGGCCGTCCTAATACGCCGGTTGCTGGCGAGGTCGCCGGAGGACCGTTATCGCTCCATGAGCGAAGCCCGCGCGGACTTGGCGCGTCTGGCAGCGACGCCTGCTGCGGAACCGGCCCAGGAGGCAGCACAGCCAGCTCCCTTGATCGGCCGCGACCAGGAGCGAGCCGAACTGCTGCGCATGCTCGACGCGGCGCTGGCCGGACGCGGTTCGCTGACACTGATCGGCGGCGAGCCCGGCATCGGCAAGACCCACCTGACGCGAGCGATCCTCAGGGAGGCTGCACGGCGTGGATGCTTCACCGTGGTTGGTCACTGCTATGAATTGGAAGGAGCGCCGCCGTACGTGCCGTTCATCGAGATGCTCGAGTATGGCGCACGGGTCATGCCTCGCGAGTCCTTCCGCTATGCACTGGGCGAGGCCGCTCCGGAAATCGCCAAGCTCATGCCGGAGCTGCGGCGTATGTACCCGGACATCCCTCCTCCTCTCGAGTTGCCGCCTGAACGGCAGCGGCGGTTTCTGTTCAACGCCTATCGGGAGTTCGTTGAGCGTGCGGCCCGGCTGACACCTTGTGTGGCGGTTTTTGAAGACCTGCACTGGGCCGACGGGACCACACTACTGTTGCTCCAGCACTTGACGCAGACCATCTCGACCATGCCCGCGCTGCTGATCGGAACCTACCGCGATGTGGAGTTGGACGTTACGCGGCCATTCGCCCGGACGCTGGAAAACCTGCTGCGGCAGAAACTGGCCTCACGGATGCCCCTGCGGCGCCTGCCGCAATCCGGGGTGGAAGCCATGCTGGGAGCCCTGAGCGGGCAGACTCCGCCGCCCTCTCTGGCCAAGATCATCTTCGACGAAACCGAGGGCAACCCGTTCTTTGTGGAGGAGGTATACCGGCATCTGGCCGAAGAAGGCAAGTTGTTCGATGAGGAAGGCGCCTGGAGGCAGCGGTTGCAGGCGGATGAATTGCGGGTTCCGGAAGGGGTGCGGCTGGTGATCGGACGGCGCCTGGAGCGGCTGGGTGAAGACGCGCGGCGCGTATTGACCGTCGCCGCGGTGATTGGCCGGTCATTCAGCCTGCGGCTGCTCGAGGATCTGGAGAACGCACGGGCGGATCTGGCGCTTGAGGCGGTGGAAGAGGCCGAAGGTGCGCACCTGGTGGCGGTGGAGCAGGCGGGCCGGGAAACGCGCTATCGCTTCGTGCACGAGCTGATCCGGCAGACATTGGCGGAGCAGCTGTCGCTGCCACGGCGCCAGCGGTTGCACGCGCGTGTGGCCGATGCCATCGAGCGGATCTACGGGGTTGACGTCGAAAGCCAGGCGCCCGCGCTCGCGCACCACCTGTATCAGGCGGGGGCCGGGGCCGATCCCGGCAAGGCGCTCAAATACCTCATGTTGGCGGCGAAGCTCGCATCGGCCGGCGCGGCTCACAAAGAAGCGCTGGCTCATCTGGATAACGCCCTGTCGCTTATCGAAGGGGAGCGAGACCCGCATGCGGCCGAGCTGCACTTAGGGCGTGCGGTGGCTTTGCGCAGTCTGGCGCGCTTGAGCGAAGCGGTGGATTCCTACGAACGTGCAATAGAATTGTTCATTGAGTCAGGTGACTTCCACACCGCGGCGGAAGCCGGTTTTCAACTCGCGGGCACCCACGGCTGGAACGCGGATGGTGCACGTGTGCTCAACATATTGGATCGCGCTCTGCGCCTTGTCGGGCCTGAATCCTCTCCGCTGCGCCATCGCCTCTTGATGTATAGAGCTACGTGTCTAGGTTGTTTTGTGGACATTGAGGCCGGATTTACTGCTCTGGCGGAAGCGAAGTTGGTAGAAGCCGCCCTGCCGGAGGGCGGCGCGCAGGGCTTCGCCAGCTTGTTCGAAGCTCGTCTCCATTACCTCGCTGCGCAACTGGACCGCACAGATGAGTGTGCGCGCAAGGCGAGCGCCCGGTTTCGCGCCGCAGGCGATCTCTGGGGAGAATCGGAATTGTGGGAACCGGTTGCGGTCGCACTCTGGACAGGCCGTCCTACCGAGGCGGAAGGGCTGATTCGCGATACAGTGGCGCGCGCCGAACGTGTTGGTAATCAAATGACTATCTGTGGGTGCCGGAGCTTCTCCGCCGAAATGCATCTGGCGATGGGCGAGCTGGAACGGGCAGATCAGGCAGCGCGCGACTCCTTTGATCTCAGCCAGTCGATTTTGTCGCGCTGGCTCTTTCTAGATATGATCGGTCTCGGCAACCTCGCTCACTATCGCGGACGGCTCGAGGATGCCGCAAACTGGTTCCGTCACGGTATGGAGATTGACCCACATACCGCCTGGACAGGACTGTTGGAGGGGGGCCTCTTCTGGACCTTAGCTGCCAAAGGCGATCCCTCCGCGGAAGGGGCGCTCGCCAGAGCTTACCCGCTCTTGCCAGAGCCGGGTCGCCCTTTGTCGATGGGCGCCTGTGGATGTCTGGCGTTGCTCGTTGAAGGTCTCGCCTGGCTCGGCCGCCAGGAAGAGGCAGGCGCCCTTCTGCCACGCGCCGAACACGTTGTCGCAAACGGCCCTTTGTGTACTAGCGGCCAGCACCTATTTCGAACATCCGCCGGCATCGCCGCTACTTGCGCACGCGGCTGGTCACGCGCTGAAGAGCACCATCGAATGGCAATCCACCAGGCAAACACCGCGCCCTATCGAGTCGCGCAACCCATCGCTCGCTATTGGTATGCCGAGATGCTGCTTGGACGCTGCGGCGCCGGCGATAAATCGAGCGCCCGCACTCTGCTGACCGAGGCCCTTGCCATGTTCGACTCTCTGGGCATGCCCGGATATAGCCGCCGCGCTAGCGAGAGATTGGCTTCACTGAGTCCGTGAACGTTCCGACGGGGTGTTGATGGCTGCTGAAGTTAAGCCTGGAAGGGATTCTTTCTCGGTCGGCGCGTTTGCCCCCGTTTCAGAGAGACATTTGGCTGGGACATCATATGAGGCAATCCATCCCGTGTTTCCGGATGGACAACGCTTCGTGACGGCCGTAGTAAAGAGAGTTCGCTCCACACACCTCTCACGCTGCTGACCAATGGAACTGCAGCGCTCAAACCGTAAATTCCCGTCCTGGGGAATGGATGCGCCCTACACGAGCCCAAAGGCGATGTCCTCCATTCCCGATTCCCAACTATCTTTTGTAAGTTTGGTCCAAACACAGCCGTTATCTTGCGGAGGACTTGTTAGCGGTGGTCGAGCCCGTTTCGGGTTTGTGTCTCTCGATGGCCTCCATCATCCCTTGCTCCCACTTCTCCGTCGAGTCGTATCCGATCCCCTTCAATCGCACGACGCCGCTCCCATCTACAATCCAATTCTGCGGGATGCCAAATACCTTAAGCGTATCCTCCACATAGCTGTAAGCCGGAAGCACGATGAGATTGAGCTGGTGTTCTTGCAGAAATGGCTCGAGGAGCCCGGGGTTTTCATCCATGTTCAATGTCAGGAATTGAACGTCGGAGCGACTCACGTACTGTTCGATGAGTTTCTGTAAGCGAGGCAACTCCTCGCGACAGGACCCTCACCAAGACGCCCAAAAGTTCAGGAACGTCACCTTACCTTTCAGGTCGGCTGTGCTCCAAGTCTTGCCACGAAGGTCGGCTAACTCAAAAGAAGGCAGCGGCTGGTTGGCGTCTTCCCAGGTGAGGGTGGTCGCTGCAGCCAAGGCATCGGCGCGGCGACCGTACCAGTTCTTCCAGCCTTCTTCGGTGCCGCCCAGATCGCTCCAGAGCTTACGAGCGTTCTCCGCCAGTTCGTCCTTCTGTCCCGTTTCTGGCTTCTCCTCTGCTTCGAGCCGAGCCAGCAGTGCTCTCTCGTAATAGGCCATGGCATCAAGCTTCTTGTCTTGAATTTCCGCTAAGCGCGCGGTCAGCCGCCAATAAGCGGATTCGCGGCTGGAACAATCCTTCTTCCGGGAAGCCTTATCGCCAGCCAGCGACACCAATTCGCGCAGGTGTTCGTCGAGCCGTGCCAGGTTCGCTTGCGCTTTTTCCGCCTGTTTTAGTCTCAGATGTCCGTCGGTTTCAAGCGCCAGAAGCTGGATGCGCTGGGAAGCCTGCCAGAACCGGTTGTCTTCGACGTTCTCCTTAGTGGCATATAAGTCAAAGATCGGATCCTTAAGTTCGATATCCAATCGCTCGAGGCCTTTTTGCGACAACTCCATTAAGCGCTCGGGGTCGAGTCCTTTCCTGGAGAGTAACCCTGCAAAGTTGAAATAATCGTAAGAGTTGAGCTCTTTGGGTCCCGCGTTTCGCTGGGCAACCTGAAGCACCCCATCGATGGCGGCCTTAAATTCCGTCGACGGCACATCGTCGAGATGTTCCATGGCATCCAGGCGCTGCCACCAGATGAACGTGCTATTGGGTCGCTCTTTCAACCACCCAGCGGTCTGTTTTAGCAGCTCACTGTAATAGGCCCGCTTTTTTTCGGGCAATTCCTCCGGGGACGGATATTTGTGGTCCTTCTGCCACTTCTCCATCGCCGCCAATTGCCATTGCCGAGGGAAGCGACGCAGGCGCTCGTCCTTCGCCCAATCCGATTGCTTCGGGTCGTTCGCCAGCTTATAGCCTTCCTCGAGTGCCAAGTACCACTGCACTTTGTCTTCCAAGGCGAGCGCGCGGATGCGGCTCAAGTCCTCAGCAACCTGCTTGCGTAGCGGGTCATACTCCGCAGGCGGATGTGCCTTGAACTCGAGCGCCCACAAAATGGTGTAAGCCCCGATACCTTCGGGGTCGCGACGAGTTTGAAGAAATGGGCGCAACCTCTCAGCGCCTTGCCGCGCCAATTCGCGGTCGTCCATTCGGGTCAGCTGCTCGTATCCTTCGAGGGACGAAGGGCAGGCCGCCAGGAATGCCTTCATGTTCGTTTTTGCCTTTTCCTTTTCTAGAAAAGCCGGTGACATATAGATGCTCACCAGCGACAAGTGAGGCCAGGGAAATTTGGGCTCTCTTTCGAGAGCGCCATCAAACAGTTTGATGGCGGCGGGCGATTTCCGGCCGACCAGCGTGAGTCCGTAGAGATAAGCCAGCTGCGGATCGTCCTGTTTCTGCTCGTGCCGAGCCTTGTATTCGTCAATCGTTTTGGTGAATTCGTCTCGGCCGGCCCCGGTCATGAAATTGATAAAGGCCCGCTGAACGAACAGGTCGTCCGGAAATTGCTTTAGCAGATCGCGAATCGCTGAGAGCTGTCTTTCGCGATATTGCCAATCGGTTTGGTCCGGCGATTGATACGACGGCACTTGATCCAGCCCTGCCTTCACTGACGGCGCGGGCTCGCAAGCATCAAGTGATTGTGCTCGAGCTAAAGCGCAAGTAAAACCAAGCAGCGACGCCGCAAGAATAACCTGCGTCATCACGTGCCTTGAGATGATAACGTGACTTAGTTTCATCTTAGCCTCCAGCAAGGGGGATTTACAGAACCATTATACAGCTGAAGACGTGATGACAAACTGCTTGTGCAAGAAATTTTGAGTGCGGGTTCGCGCCGTTTCAGTGCCACTGAGAGGATTTAAACGGGATTTCATCGCTTCGGTAACCCCGCTTTTCTCAGCGTCGGGTTAGCGGTCTACATAGCCACTGATTCAGATTAGAAAGAGCGGTGTATCACCTTAGATTGACTCGCTCTTCCTGTCGGATGCGGGTTCCCACGTGAAGTTATTGCCCTGTTGACTCACAAAGCCGTCGGAAGGGAAGTGGAATGCGATGACTCTGCAGCGGTCTGCAGAGGCCCGGTCGAGGATCTGTCTGCGCGTGTTAACAAGGGTTGGTCGGTCCGTATCGAAAATCAACTTCCACTCAGGACACTTCACCTGTTCAGGCAGCAGGAAAGCATCGGCTACATACAAGGCCTGCTCGCCGCCAGAAGCAAGTGCCACTCCCATGTGACCAGGAGTGTGCCCGGGGGCAGCGAAGGCGTTCACGCCTCGAGAGATCTCCCGCTCACCATCAAGGAGCTCGACTCGGTCAGCCAGTGGGAACAGGTAGCGTTTCATCCACTGATGCATGAGATCTTCCAGGGGTGGAATTCCCATCAATTGGCCCGTTCCGAGTTTTCCGCTCAACGACAGCGAGAGCCAGAACTCCCATTCAGCTCGGGCCATCAAGAGCTGTGCGTTCGGGTACGCGAACCGGCCATCTTCGTTCAGCAGGCCGCCGATGTGATCTGCATGTGCATGCGTGATGAGGACGGTATCAATCTGATCCGGCGTGTAGCCTGCTTCGCGAATTTGCGATGGCAACCTGCCCGTGTACGGTCCGAGCGGCCCGGCGCCGGTGTCAACCAGGATCCGGTGAGTGCCGTTATCGAGAAGTATCGCCGTATACGGAATGGG
>Ga0075433_10000814_pt1 | contig 21702 bp, 17 predicted proteins | sample RhiMethybrSRZTD2_FD_75299 | JGI IMG/M metagenome (GOLD analysis project Ga0075433, IMG submission 75299) | Populus rhizosphere microbial communities from Tennessee, USA - Rhizosphere MetaG P. TD hybrid SRZTD2 | ecosystem: Host-associated > Plants > Roots > Rhizosphere > Soil | place: USA... | reverse complement strand
TGCGCGAGATTCACCCGCTCCCCCCGCTCGAGTTCCAGCGACGTCGCGATGCTCCGGAGGTCCTTCGGAAAATCCTCCGCCCCCACGTTGCCGTTGATCCCGACGCCGATCACGAACAAGTCGGGCCGTCCCGAGATGAACCGCGACTCGACGAGCACCCCGGCGATCTTCTTCTCGCCGACGAAGACGTCGTTCGGAAACCGGATCCGCGACTCCGTGCCCGCGACCGAGTCGACCGCGTCCGACGCCGCCAGCGCGGCGATCGCCGTCACGAGCGGCACGCGCTCGACCTCCAGCTCCGGCCGCAGCACGACCGAGCAGAGGATCGACGACCCCTTCGGCGCGAACCACGTGCGCCCCATCCGGCCGCGCCCGCGACGCTGCTCCTCCGCGAAGATCGCGAAGCCGTGCTCCGCGCCCTTCACCGCCTCCGCCCACGCGAGGTCGTTGGTGGAGTCCGCGGAAGCGACGCACTGGATCCGTTTGCCGACGGCTCGCGTGGTGAGCCGCGACCGGATCGCCTGCGGGGTGAGGCTCATCGGAGGGCGAGGTCGAGCGAAAAGTCGGCCGCGGGCGCCGAATGGGTGAGCGCGCCCACGCTGATCCAGTCGACGCCCGTCTTCGCGACGGCGCGGACGGACTTCAACGTCACGCCGCCGGAAGCTTCGATCAGGAGCCTGGGTCGGAGCTTTCGAATCTCCTTCACGAGGCGGCCCATGTCGGATGGCGGCATGTTGTCGAGCATGAGGACGTCGATGTCGAGCTCCGCGAAGGCGAGCGCCTGGGCGCGCGACTGCGCCTCGATCTCGATCCGGAAACGCGGGCCGCGGAGGCGCCTCATCTCGTCGATGGCCGAGGCGATCGACCTCGAGGCCGCGATGTGGTTGTCCTTGATGATCGCGGCGTCGTTGAGCCCGAACCGGTGATTGGTCCCGCCCCCCGCGCGTACGGCCGCCTTTTCGAGGGCCCGCAACCCGGGAGTCGTCTTTCGAGTGTCGAGGATCTTGGCGCCGGTCCCCTTCACGGCGTCGACGAACGCGCGGGTGAGCGTCGCGGTGCCGGAGAGGCGCTGGAGAAAGTTGAGGGCCACGCGTTCGCCGGCGAGGATCGACCGCGCGCGGCCGCGTACTTCGGCGACGACCCGGGCCGGCCGGATCTCCTCCCCGTCCATCGCGCGAGGGCGCCACGTGACGCCGCGGACCTGCTTGAAAACCTGGCGCGCGACCTCGAGGCCCGCGACGACGCCCTCCTGGCGGGCGACGAGCCGTCCGACGGCGCGGGTCCCGGGGGGAATCGTGGCGTCCGACGTGATGTCGCCGCGGCCGATGTCCTCGGCGAGGGCCGATGCGACGATCGACCGGAGGGTCACGCGGCTTTGCCTTCCAGGACCTTCTTCATGGTCGCGCCGATTTCGGCGGGGCTGATGACGCAGGCGACGCCAGCCTCGCGCAAGGCCTTGTACTTCTCGGCCGCCGTGCCCTTCCCGCCCTGGATGATCGCGCCGGCGTGACCCATCCGCTTGCCGGGGGGCGCCGTCTGGCCGCCGACGAACGCGACGACCGGCTTCCGGACGTGCTCCTTGATGTACGCCGCCGCCTCTTCCTCCATCGTGCCGCCGATCTCGCCCGCCATCACGATGGCCCGCGTCCCGGCGTCGGCGTTGAAGAGTTTCAGGCAGTCGATGAAGTCGGTGCCCTGCACGGGATCGCCGCCGATCCCGATGCACGTCGACTGGCCGAGGCCCAGGTTCGAGAGCTGCCACACGATCTCGTACGTCAGCGTCCCGCTGCGGGAGACGACGCCGATGTCGCCCTTCTTGTGAATGTACCCGGGCATGATGCCGAGCTTCGTCTCGCCCGGCGTGATGATCCCCGGGCAGTTCGGCCCGATCATCCGCGTCGAGGTGCGCTGGAGGAACGCGCGCAGGCGGCACTCGTCCATGATCGAGATGCCTTCCGTGATGCAGACGACGAGCGGGATCCCCGCCGCGGCCGCCTCCATCACGCTGTCCGCCGCCGCGATCCCGGGGACGAAGCAGACGCTCGCGTTCGCCCCCTCGTTCCGCACCGCCTCCTCGCACGAGTTGAAAACGGGGACCTTCCCCTCCCAGAGCTGGCCCCCCTTGCCGGGCGTCACCCCCGCGACGACCTGCGTGCCGTACTCCATCATCGCCTTGGCGTGGAATCCGCCCGCGCTGCCGGTGATGCCTTGCACGATCACGCGCGTGTTCTTGTCGACGAGTACGCTCATCGGGCCAGCCCCGCCGCTTCGATCACCTTCTTCGCGGCCTCCCCCATGTCCGCCGCGGAAATCACCTTCAGCCCGGACTCCTTCAGGATCTTCCGCCCCGCCTCGACGTTCGTGCCCTCGAGCCGCACGACGATCGGGACGGCGACCTTGACCTCCTTGATCGCGTCGACGATCCCCTGCGCCAGGACGTCGCACTTGAGGATGCCGCCAAAGATGTTGATGAGGACCGCCTTCACGGAGGGGTTCGCGAGCAGGAGCTTGAAGGCCTTCGCGACCTGGTCCTTGTTCGCGCCGCCGCCGACGTCGAGGAAGTTCGCGGGCGCCCCGCCGGCGAGCTTGATGATGTCCATCGTCGACATCGCGAGCCCCGCGCCGTTCACCATGCAGCCGATGTTGCCGTCCATCGAGACGTAGTTGAGGCCGTACGACGCCGCCTCGTGCTCGATCGGGTCCTCCTCGTGGACGTCGCGCATCGCGGCGAGCTCGGGCTGCTTCTTGAGCTCGATCGCGCGGTCGTCGATCCCCATCTTCCCGTCGAGGGCGACGATTCCCCCCGACTTCGGGACGACGAGGGGATTGATCTCGAGGAGGCTGCAGTCGCGTTCGACGAACATCCGCGCGACAGCGTGGGCCATCGACGCGAAGGCCTTGAACGTCTCGCCCTCGAGGCCGAGCCCGAATCCCAGCGCGCGCGCCTGGAAGGCCTGCAGGCCGTGGCCTACGTCGAAGGGCTGTTTCAGGATCGCCTGGGGGTCGCGCGCGGCGACCTCCTCGATCTCGACGCCGCCCTGCTTCGAGGCCATGAGGACCGGAAGGCCGAGGCGGCGATCGAGGACGCACCCGAGGTAGAGTTCTCGCGCGATGTCGCAGCCCGCCTCGACGAGGACCTTGCGGACGATGCGCCCCTGGGGTCCGGTCTGCGGGGTGACGAGGGGTTTCCCGAGAATCTTCGCGGCGAAGTCGCGCGCCTCCTCGGCGCTTCGGACGAGCTTCACGCCGCCGCCCTTGCCGCGCCCGCCGGCGTGGATCTGCGCCTTCACCACCGCCACGGGGCTCCCGATCGCGCGGTAGGCTTCAGCCGCCTGTTCGGGGCTTTCGGCGACGCGTCCGGGGAGCGTGGGGATGCCGTACTTACTGAGGACCTGCTTGGTCTGATACTCGTGGAGGTTCATGGGTTCCGGGGTCCCGAGTCCCGCCGTCGGCGGGTTTGGTCCGGCGGACCGGCTGGATGCCGCCCCGCATGCTGGGCTCGGTGATCTTCTCCTCCATGATCTTGCCCTGGGAGAATTTCACCATCTTCCGCTTGGGAATGAAGACTTCCTGCGAGGTCGCCTTCGGGTTGCGGGCGATCCGCGCCGCCCGGTCGACGACCTCGAAGACGCCGAAGTTCCGGAGCTCGACCCGCGAGCCCCGGAGGAGCGACTCGATGATCATGTCGAGCGTTCCTTGAACCACCCGGCGGGTGGAGGCGATTTCGAGGCGGTGCTTGTCGGCCAGCGTGCGGACGATGTCGTTCTTGGTCAGGGTCTTCGCCGTTTCGGCCACTCGCCCACCTCGCTGAACCGGTCCGGCCAGTAAAGCAACGGGGCCGGGAGGGGTCAAGCAAAAGCCTACGGGCGAGGGGGTTGCGTCAGGATATCTTCCATGGAGTACAGGCCCGGCTTGGCCCGGGCCACGAAGGCGGCCGCCCGCAGGGCGCCGCGCGCGAAGAGATCGCGCGACCCGGCCCGGTGGGTCACCTCGATCACGTCGTCGTCCGATGCAAATATGACCGTGTGCTCGCCGACGACGCCGCCCCCGCGCACCGCGTGGATGCCGATCTCGAGAGGCCCCCGCCCGCCGGAATCGCCCTTTCGACCGAACTTGAAATCGTCGGGCCAGGTCCGGCCCGTCGCGGCGGCCAGGCGTTCCGCGAGGCTCGCCGCCGTACCGCTCGGCGCGTCGCGCTTGCCGCGGTGGTGGGTCTCGACGATCTCGATGTCGTACGCGTCCCCGAGCAGCTTGGCCAGCTCGGGCACCGCCTTCAGGAGCGCCGCGACGCCGACGCTCATGTTCGGAGAAAGGAGGACCGGGATCTTCTTCGCCGCGGCCTGGATCGTCCGGCGCTGGCCGTCCGCGAACCCGGTCGTGCAGACCACCGCGGGCGACTTCGTCCGGACGCACTCCTCGAGGCGCGCGAGCGACGCCGCCGGGATGGAAAAATCGACGAGCGCGTCGACCTTGCGGTCGAGCCGGTCCGCGACCTTCACGCCGGACGGCTCGCCGCCGAGCGCCGACCCGTAGTCCTTTCCCAACGACGGCGATCCCGGCGCCTCGAGGGCCGCCGCGACCGCGAACTCCCGGCTCTCCAAGGCCAGGCGGCCCACCGCGCGGCCCATGCGGCCGAGCGCTCCGTTGATCGCGATGCGGATCATAGGCAGGGGAGTCTAGTGCGGATCGGAGCCGCGGTAAAGGGGGCGCTGGTATCATGGGCCGCGCATGGGTTCCGTGGCCGCCCCTTGGTTTTCACTCCGTCATACCCTCGAGTCGGGCCAGTACTTCCGCTGGAGGCGCGACGGCGACGCCTACGACGTCATCGTCCGCGATCGATGCTTCCGCGTACGCCAGGCCGGCGACCGGCTCCGTTTCGAAGGCGTGGACGCGGAATTCATCCGGCGGTTTTTCTCGCTCGACCACGACCTGCCCGCGATCCACGCCGCGCTCGCCGTCGATCCGGTCCTGCGCGCGCCGCTCGAGCGGTACCGCGGGCTCCGCATCCTCCGCCAGGATCCGTGGGAGTGCGTCGCCGCCTTCCTCACCTCGATGGCCTCGAACATCCCCCGCATCACGCGCAACGTCGCCGACATGGCGGCCGCCTTCGGGACGCCGCCGGCATTCCCGCGACCGGAGCAGATGGGAACCGAGGCCGAGTTGCGGACGCTCCGCCTGGGATTCCGGGCGCGCTACCTCGCGGGGGCGGCCCGGCTCGCCCGCGACGGGCGGCTCGAACGCCTCGCCGGCCTCCCGCACGAGGAGGTCCGCGCGGAGCTGATGGAGATTCCCGGGATCGCGGAGAAGGTCGCGGACTGCGTGTCGCTCTTCGCGTGCGGACGGCTCGAGGCCTTTCCGGTCGACACGTGGGTCCGGAAGACGATGCGGAGGCTTTACTTCCGGAACCGGCGGGCGACCGACGCGAAGATCCGGGAATTCGCGCGGCGCCGGTTCGGTGCGTACGCGGGCTACGCCCAGCAATATCTCTTCATCGCCGCGCGCGAGGCGCGGGTCACGGGGATTCCGCCGACCGCCCGCCCAGCTTGATCTTCATCTTCCTGGTGTCGCCGGCCCGGCGGTAGGTGATCTCGACTTCGTCCCCCTCCCGCATCTCCATGATCACGCCCCTCAGCGTTTCAAAGGAGTCGGTCGAGATGGCGCCGACCATGATGATGACATCGCCGACCTGGAGGCCGGCCTTCTCGGCGGCGCTCCCGGGGACGAGGGTGCTGATGGAGACTCCCGCCTCCGCGCCGTCGAGGGTGTCCCCGGTGATGCCGAGAAATCCCGGGTTTCCCGTCCGGGGCTCGGAGGGTTTCGGCCATCCGAGGGAGGAACCGCCGCCGCCCCACAGCCGGATCGAGCCGTCGGAGGCGGCGAGGGCGAGGTAGCGGCCGTCGGGGGTGAAGACCGCCTGCGTCACCGGGCCCGCCTCGAATTCACGGAGTTTCCGTCCCGTCCGCGGATCCCAGATCCGCACGATGGACCGGATGTCGACCGCGGCCATCAGCAGGCCGTCGCGCGAGAATGCCACGGATTGAGTTCCCGGGACCGTGTCGCCGAGCTCCAGCGTCTGGCGTCCCGAACGGTCGTAGAGGCGGATCTTGGAGTCCTGCGCCGCGTGGACGATTGTGGAGCTGTCGGGCGAGAAACCGACGAAGGCGGCCTGGGGTCCGATGCCGGAAAACGTGCCCGTCGTGTCGCCCTTCTCCACGTCGAAGATCCGGACCTGCGAATCCCACCCGTGGCAGACGAGGGTCTTGCCGTCCGGAGACCACGTGGGCTGGCCCCCCTGCCCGTTGTTGGGCTCGACGATCTGCTTCGTCTCCTCGCCGTCCGCCACGTTGAAGATCTTCACCGACTGGTCGCGTCTCAGGACCACGATCCGCCGGCCGTCGGGCGACAGGTCGAAACCGTACGGGAGGGGCCACGCCTCCGGGATCGAGCGGATCTCCGTCCCCTTCTCGAGGTCGAGAATCCGGATCGATTGCCGGTTCGAACTCAGCCCGGCGACGACGGTGCCGTCCGCGGAGAGATCGATCCGCCCGCGGAAGAACGCGCCGGGGATCGTGCGGATCGACCGGCGCGTGGGGAGATCCCAGACCGAGAGCGTCCCGCCCGTGTCGAGCGCCACGAGGCGGCGGCCGTCGCGCGAGAAGGCGATGGAGCTGATGGCCGCTTTCGAGAGCTGCAGCGTGCCGAGCTGGCGCGCCGTGCCGACGCGAAAGAGCTCGCCGCGCGGGGTGACGTCGACCAGGAGCAGAGCCGCAAGAATCCAGACGCGGGCCATGCGCTACTTCCCTTCCCCGGCCGGACGGGTGGCCGCGCCGCTGCGGGGTCCGAAGACGCGCATCGTGCCGTCCGCTCCGGAGGCGAGGACCCGGCCGTCGAACGTGAACTCCAGGGGCCCGTCCGGCACGAGGCCTTCACCCACGGCGCCCACGTCGGCTCCCGTGGCGGCTTCCCAAAAGTGGAGCTTGCCCGCGGCGTCGATGACCGAAACGTACCGCCCGTCGCGCGTGAAGCCGAGGTACCCGCGGCCCCCGGTCGCGGCCGCCCCGCCGACGCGGCGGACTTCCTTCCAGGTGCGCGCGTCCCAGATGATGATCCCCGACGCCCCGCCGGCCGCCATGTACTTGCCGTCCGACGAGAATCGGTACTCCGGCACCCATCCGATGCCGCCGTCGATCACGGTGACGGTGCCCTTCTCGAGATTGATGGCGTGGAAGCCCGGCCCGGGGCCGCTCACGATCACGTTGCGCCCGCGGGAGTCGAACTCGACGGTCGGGACCATCCCGCCCGCCGCGAGGGAGAACGACCGGACCTCGCGACCCGTGGAGATCTCGAACACCTTGACCAGGCCGTCACGGCTACCGCCGGTAGCCAGGAGTTTGCCATCGGGGCTGATGGCGAGCGCTCAGGTGTAGCCCGTGTGGGGCGTCAGCGAGACGAGCTCCTTTTTCGTCACGGCGTCCCAGACCTTGACAGAGCCGTCGTTCGACGCGGAGGCGAAGGTGCGGCCGTCGGCGCCCCAGTTGCCGTCGTGCCGTCCCGAGCCGCCGGGGCCGCCGAGCTGGCCCGCCTCGCGTCCGGTGGCGGCGTCGAGGAGCCCGATGTCGTCGCCCCCCGAGTCGACGGCGATGAAGCGCCCGCCGGAGCCGACGAGCCAGAGTCCGGGCGCCGGGTAGGAGCGCAGTTCGACCAGGCGGCGCGGATCGAGGGAGTTCGACCTCGGCGTGACGTCCCCGAACAGCACGCAAACGACGGCAAAAAGGATCGCGGCGGACTTCATCTGCTTATCATTATGACGTTCTTCCCCGTCCGGGGATGAGAGGAATCCGCTGGCGCGCGTCGACGTCTGGCTGCCGGTCCGCGACGGAGCGGCCACCCTGGCCCGCGCCGTGGCGTCGATCCGCCGGCAGACGTTCCGCGACTGGCGGATGATCCTGGTCGACGACGGTTCGACCGATGCCACCCCGAAGATCGCGGCCCGGCTCGAGGCCCGCGACGACCGGATCCGCGTGATCCGCCAGCCCGCCCTCGGGTTGGTCCCCGCGTTGCGGACCGCGGAGGCCCGATCGGACGCCCCCTTCGTCGCCCGCATGGACGCGGACGACGTCGCCCATCCGGAACGAATCGAAGCGCAGCTCGCGCTCGGCGGCGACATCCGCGCGACGCGCGTGCGGGGACGCGGCGCCGGCCAGGGCATGTCGCTCTACATCAAGTGGAACAATTCCCTGTGCGCGTCGGCCGAGATGGAGAACGCGCTCTTCGTGGAGAGCCCGCTCGTCCATCCGACGGCGCTCTTCGCGCGGGAGTCGTATGAGCGGGCGGGCGGCTACCGCGATCCGGGGTGGGCGGAGGATTACGATCTCTGGTTGCGCGCGTGGTCGAAGGGCCTGAAGTTCGCGAAGGTTCCGCGCGTCCTGCTGACGTGGAGCGACCGGCCGGGACGACTCACGCGAACGCATGAGGCGTACTCGGAGAAGGCGATGCGGCGCGCGAAGCTCGAGTACCTGCCGCGCCATCCGATCATGGCGAAGGGTCCGCTCACGATCTGGGGGGCCGGTCCGATCGGGCGCGGATGGATACGCGACCTGCGCGCGAAGGGATTCGAGGTCGAGCAGGCGATCGACATCGATGCCCGCAAGATCGGGAGACGGCTCGCGAACGAAATCCCGGTGCGCGATCCGGAAGATGCGCTGGCGCGGCGCGGAGGTCCCATCCTGGGGGCTGTGGGCAGTCGCGGTGCCCGCGCCCTGATCCGGCGCCGGCTGGTAAGGGCCGGGCTTGAGGTAGGCCGCGACTTCCTCTTCCTGGCGTAACGCCCGATTCAGGGGATTCTTGATTCCTCATTCCTTATTCCTGATTCTTGATTCCTGATTCTTGATTGATTCTGGGCTGTGCAATCCGCAATCCGCAATCCGCAATCGGCAATCGGGTATACTCTCCCCGCCGCGCTAGACGGGGAGGTGGCGGTTCCTTCCCGCTCCGAAAGGGGCGGTGCCTGAAACCCGCTTACGCAGGGTCGACAGCCTTTCATGAGGGCGACCGGCGATAGAAGCGCGCGAGTACGTGGCGTTGAACCCTCTGCCCCATGCAATGCAGGGGGCCGTGAACCCCGCCAGGGCCGGAAGGCAGCAACGGTAGCGGTCACTCTCATGTGCCGTGGGACGCGGAGGGGGAGCCGGCGGCTCGAAGCGGGATGTCGTCCGGGCGTTCGAAGAAAGGGCGCGGCATTTTAAGCTCCCAGCTCCCAGCTTCCAGATCCCAGCCTCCGGCCTCGCGACGCATATCACGCGGCTTGGGTGTCGCATGCGCGGAAGAAGGTCCTCTTGCGAGGTGGGACGGCCAACGGAAAACGGTCCGGTCTCAGACAAAACGACTGGATCTGAGATAGAGCAGCTTGAACTCGGGCTTCTTCTCGACCAGGATTCGCTTCACCGCTTCCAGGTACCACCGCTTCTGCTCGGCGTACTTCTCGGGATGCTCCTCGCGGTCCGACTTGTAGTCGATCACCGTGAGCCGGCCGTCGATCCGCGCCACGAGGTCGATCGCCCCTTGGAGGATCGTCCCGTCCACCTTCAGGAAGAAGGGAAGCTCGCGCGCCACGATCTCCGCTGTCGCCAACGTCCGGAACGCGTCGGATTTCACAAAGGCGGCGAGGATCTTGCGGGCTTCCGACGAATCTTCGATCCCCAATTCCCGCGCGCCCGACTCGAGCAGGCCCCGTACGTCCGGCTTCCGGAAGTCGAGCCGCTCCAGGACGAGGTGGCAGAGCGTCCCCGTCTCAGCGCCGCGTGACCGATCCGCCTCGTCCACCGCGACCTGGCCACGCTCGGCGAGCGATTCCTGGAGGCGCGTCGGGCTCGTGAATCGAGGCGAGGACGCGGCCGCCTGCGCCTCGGCCTCGCGCTTCTTCCAGCGACCGTCGAGCGCCTTCCAGTCGGTCCGCTCCCCCGCCGACCGCGACTTCGCGCGCTTCGCCGGCGGCGGACTCTCCTTCCACGCGACGCGACGCACCGTCATCCGGAGGTCGCCCGACGACACCTCCCCGTCGGCGGCCCCCAGGTCGACGTCCACCGCGCCCTTCAGCGCCCGCGCGATCTCGGCCATCGGCGAGTTCGCGGGAAAATCGGCGCTCGCCGAGATCGCCAGCCGCTCCCGCGCCCGGGTGAAGGCGACGTAGAGCACCCGCCGCGCCTCCTCGCGCTGGCGCACCTTCCAGAGGTATCCGAGCGCCGCGCCGCCGGGATCGACGAATCCCCGCGCGCGCACGCCGAGCGTCGCCGCCGGCCAGTCGTACCGCACCGCGCGATCGTCCTGCTCCTGCGTCATGCGGTGCAGGTCGGGCACGAAGACGACCGGGAACTCGAGGCCCTTCGACTTGTGGATCGAGAGGATCCGCACCGCGTCGAGCGCCTCGTCCGCCAGCGGGCTCTCCCCCTCGTCCGTCAGCTCGCGGACGTCGCGCCGCACCTTCGCCAGGAACGACGCGAGCGTCGGCGCCGTGGCCCCCGAGGCCTCGAACTCCTCCGCCGCGCGGCGCATCTTGAGCAGGTTCGCCACCGCCTGCGGCCCGTGATACGAGAGGCCCGCGAGCGCGAGGATGCCGGTCCGCGCGAAGGTCTCGTCGATGAGCGCCGGCACCGACATCCGGCGGTGATGCTCGTGGAGATCGCCCAGCTTCGCGTACAGCGCCGCGACCGCCTTCGGGGGATTCTTCATCCGGTAGTCGAGCGCGTCCGCCTTCGCGAGGTCGAAGAGCGTGGGATCGTCCACTGCGCCCAGCGGCGAACGGAGGAGGCCTGCCAGCGCGACGCGGTCGAACGGATTCGAAACGGCGCGCAGCAGGTTCACGAAGTCGATCACCTCTTGCGTCCCGTAGTAGTACTTCTCGCCCTCGACGACGTACGGCACGCCGTGCGCGCGGAGGCGTTCCAGCAGGAGGTGCACGTCGGTCAGCGCCTTGAGGAGGACCGCGACGTCGCGGAACTCCATCGGCCGCTCCCGGTCGGGCACGCGGATCCGCAGCTTCTTCACGTTCGACTTGATCCACCGCGCGATCTCCTCCGCCTCGGCCTCCCTCGCCTCGCGGGTCGAGAGCTTGTCCTTCGCCCCCTCGAACAGGACCGCCTCCACTTTCTGGGAGGGCAGGCCGGGCGCGCGATCCTCGTGGGCGAAAATCTCCTCGTACTCCGGTTGGAGCTCCCCCTTCCGGCGGATGATCCGCGCGAAGAGCGTGTTGACCGTCCCGATGATTCCCGAGTGGCTCCGGAAGTTCGTCCGCAGGACGTGCGGCTCTCCGCCCTGGCCGACGATCTGGTTCTTGAGCCGGTCGTACGCCACGATGTCGGCGCCCCGGAAGCTGTAGATCGACTGCTTGGGATCGCCGACGATGAAGAGCCGCCCGCGGGCGAGCTTCACGTCCGCCGCCGACTCCGCGCGCGACTCCCGCTCCTCCGCCAGGAAGAGGACAATTTCGCACTGAACGGGATCGGTGTCCTGCACCTCGTCGACAACGACGAAGTCGTACTTCGCCTTGACCGCCTCGCGCGCCTCGGGGAAGGCGTCGGACCGGAGCAGGGAGCGAACGCGCATCAGGAGGCCGCCGAAGCTGATGTACCCTTCGCGCGCGTACGTCCGGCGGAACGCGGCGGCAAAGTCGCACAGGAGGGAGAGCGCTTCACGCGCCAGATCCCCGTCGACCGACGCCGCGTCGCGGGCCAGCGCCAAGGCGTCCTTGAGGGCCGACTGCGCCTCGGCGAAGTCCTCCGGCTTCCATCCCTTCTCCGCCTTGCTCATGGACTTTCCCGGTTCCTCGCCCGCCGGAGATTTCAGGAAGTCCGCGATCTCAAGAAGTTGCTTCTGGAGATTGTTGGGTCCCGGGTGCCGCGCCGCGATTTCGCGGAGGCGCGCCTCGACCTCCGCGCAAACCTCGCGAAGCCGCGCCCGTCCCGTTGCCAGGATCCGGTCGGCGTCGAGCGCCTCGTCGGGCACGTCGAAGGAGCAGAGCCCTTCCGCGACCTCGCGCAGGACGTGCAGCTCCAAGCCCGCCAGCACCTTGAGCCATGCCGCGCGGCGCGGCGCCGCCGGGCCGAGTTCGACGTCCAGCCACCGGTCCCATTCGCGCGTGAAGAGTTCGTCGCGCTTCGGGCCCTCGTCGATCGTGAAGGCCGGATCCAAGCCGGCCTCGATCGGGAACTCGCGCAGGAGGTGGGCGCAGAAGCCGTGGATCGTCGATATCTCCGCGCGGTCCAGGACGGCGAGCGCCGCCTTCGCGCGCTCCCGGACCTCCGGCCCCTCCCAGCGGTCGCGCTCCTCGCGGTCCTCCCCGGTCTGGGGGTCGAGCACCGCCCGCAGGCGCTGTTCGAGCCGGATCCGCATCTCCGCGGCCGCCTTCTCCGTGAAGGTCATCATGAGGATGCGGCGCGCGTCGAGCCCGCGGTCGAGGATCCGCGCGAGCACGGCGTCGATGAGGAGCGTCGTCTTGCCCGTGCCGGCGCCCGCCGTGACGGCGACGTTCTCCCGTGAGAAGGCCGCGCGGCGGCGGACCTCGAGGTCCTTCAGCGGAGGCTTCATGCGTGGCGCTCCGCCCGCATCCGCGTCGGAGTATGCTGTTTTCGACATACGGTCGACATGTCGCAGTGGTCGCAGTGCGAGGCCACGCGCAGGACGAACTCCCCCTTGTCGATCGCCCCGATCGCACGGCCCAGGCCCTCCTCGAAACCGGCCGCGGGGTCCCAGCCGTCGCCCTCGAGCCACATCTCGGGCGGATCGCCCTGCTCGAGGTCGCGCAGGAACAGGTAGCCCGATCTCGATCCCTCGCGGACGGTCTTGATCCCCTCCTTCGCGAAGAGCATCTCGGCCAGGAGGAGATAGAGCGGCGGCTGGAAGTAGCGCCCCTTGGCGACCCCGTGATCCACGGTCCAGAGGTACTTCCCCTTCGAGCGCGAGCGCTTGTAATCGATGACGCGCACCGCGCCGTCGGGGCGGAGGTCCACCCGGTCCACGAAGCCCCGGACGCCCACCTTCACCGGGCCCGCCGTCACCTCGCCCTCGACCGGCCATTCGAACCGCATGGGGACGAAGCCGTCGCGATGGGCGAGATCGTGGGTTACCGCCGCTTCGAGCACGCGTCTCATGTACGCCCGTTCCGCCTCCCACAGGACCGGGTGGCGGATCGAGCGCTGCGCCTCGAGCTCGCCGTAACCGACGGCCAGCTCCCTTTCGAACGCCGCGCGCGCGCCCTCGAGCGTCTCCGGCATCCGACCCTTGAGCCCCTTGTAGAAGCGCTCGAGGACCCCGTGATAAATGAGTCCTTCCTCGAGAGCTGAAGTCGACTCTTCCCGTTCGGGTTCGTCGAGCTCGCGGAGCCGCAGGACGCGCTCGGCGAAGTAGCGGAAGGGGCACGCGGCGAAGGTCTCGAGCGCCGTCGGCGAGATGAACTTCCCACGACCGGGACGGCCGACGATCCCATCGGCGGGCCCCGGCTTGCGCGCGTGGTCAATTCCCCGGAGAAACGCGGCGCCCCGCTTCAGCGCATTCGAGTCCCACCCCAACGTCTCCGCGGCCGCCACGACCCGGGCCGGATCGCCCCGAAGCGATTCGAGCACGATCGCTTCCCGGCGAGTGAGCGCTTCGTCTCCGGCCCACGCGAGCCGCTCCGCGGGCGGCCGCGGCACCTGTTCGTGCCGGGGCGCCGCCTCCCGCAGGAAGATGGAGGGCACCTGGACGCGCCCCTTTTCGTCCGAGCGCTGCCACGAGAGAACCAGCTCTTCGGAAGCGGAGGCCGCGAGCAAGGTGAAGAGCAGCCTCTCCTCTTCGTACCCTTTGAGCTTGAGGGGAAGGCGCGAGCCGAGGCGGGCGTGGAGGCGCGACCGGACGGCGTCGCGCAGGAACGCTTCCTCGAGGATGAAGCGCGGGAAGAATTTCTCGTTGAGGCCCAGGACGATCAGCCGCCGGAACGGCAGTCCGCGCGCAGCCATCGCGTCGAGCACCCGCACCCCCGATCCGCCCGGGGCGCCGACGGGAAGGCGCAGTTCCGACAGCCGCCTCAAGGCCGCTTCACGGAACTCCGAGGCGCCCTCCACGCGCGCCAGGGTCGCGAGGCCTTCGAGAGTTTCGTGGGCCCGGCCCGCGATATCCTCCGAGCCCGCCGGATCGAGCAGGTCGCGCAGGAGTTCGGAGGCCCACGATGCGTACGAAGCCCAGGTCGGGTTCGAGGGCGGCCTGGCCCGATCGAGAACCGCCAGGACGGCCGCACGGAAGCGCGCCACCTGGTCGGCGGGGACGCGCAGTTCGCGCTCGTCACCGCGCTCGCCACGCTCCTTCAGGTAATCCCCCTCCGGCGGCAAGCGGCGGCGCCACTCGTCGGCGCCCCGGCCGATGCCCTGCGCGCGGCTGAGGGCGTCCCAGAGCGCCGGCTCTCCCGAGGCGCCGAGGCGGAAATGGGGGGACGACAGGAGGGAGATCATCGCGTCGCGCGGAAACTCCTCGTCGGCGATCGTCAGGAGCGTGAGCGCCGCGGAGAGATAGGGATCGCGCCCCGCGGGGAGCGTCGCGTTCGAGGCGAAGGGAATCGCGTTCTCGGAGAAAACGGCCTCCACGTGGACCAGGTACGGTTCGAGCGCGCGGGCGACGACGCCGATCTCCTCGAACGCCACCCCCTCGTCGCGCCACTTCAGGATCTTCTTGGCCGCGGCCCAAACTTCGTCGCGGGCTCCCGATGCGGCGACCACGCGGGCGTTGAGAAATCCGCCGGAGAAAAGACCCAACGTGAGCTTGCTCGGTTTGAGCTCCTCGTGCGACGTCGCCATCCCCAGGACCGTCTGCGCGAAGAACTCGTCGGAAAACGCGTACCCGGGGTGCTTCTCGTACGGGTAGAAAAGCCGGGCGGGAACGCGCCGGACGACTTCCTTGAGCAGGTCGATCTGGACCTGGACCAGCTCGACGAACCCGTAGTAGATCACCTCGGCGAACCGGCCCAGCGCGAGCGACTCGGGCGCGCGCTCGGCCGCGATCCGGACGAGGTCGGCCCGGTCGCTCCAACCCCGCCGCTCCAGCTCGTCGGCGTAGGCCTTCTGCAGGGCGAGGATCTCCCCGACTTTCAGCGGATCGGCGTCGCCCAGGACCCCTTCCTTCAGCGCGGTGTACGCGGCCTCGGGATCGACCGCGCCCTCGCGCAGCTCCAGCAGGACCGCGAGGATGGCGCGCGCGAGCCTCGGAGAGTGGGCGACCGCGGAAAGGAATCGAGCCTTGGGAAATTCGCGCTCGATGAGGCCGGCGACCAGGCGCTCGAGGAGGAGCGCATCGTCGATTAATTCCACGTCGGGGGCGATCTCGCGCGCAAACGACATCAGGTGGTGGACTTGGAGCGCCGCGACGCCCTTCGGGCAGGCGCGCAGGGCGAGCTCCTTGACGCGATTCGCGAGACGGCTCGAAGGGGCGACGACGCAGACCGGGGCGAGGGGATCCTTCGATTTCAGGTCGCGAATCCGCCCGACGAGCGCCTCCTCCAGCGAGGGATGGAACGGCCCGTGGGAGACGTGGAGCACAGGCCAATTATAGGGAAGACCGTGACATCACAGGACACAGGTGGAGCTTCCCGCGGCCCGATTTCCGTTCCCCGTTTCAGAAGCTCCAAGCTTCGAGTCGAAGTGGGGACCCGCAAACAGGGTATCACGTGCGTATATCTGCCATGCGCACACTGATCATCCTCGCGGTGCTGGTTCTCGGCCTCCAGGACGCGCCCAAGAAGCGCGGGTTCCTCGGGGCGAGCGTGACCCCCTCGGGCTCCGCGCTCAAGGTCGACCGGATCGTCCCGGGCAGTCCCGCCGAGAAGGCCGGTCTGGCGGTCGACGACCTGATCCTGAAGATCGACGACGCCGACGTCACGACCGTCCCCGCCTTCGTGAAGGTGATGCAGGAGCGCGGCCCGGGAGGCGCGATCCGGCTACAGGTTTCGCGCGACGGGGAGTCGCGGGAACTCAAGATCACCCTGGCCGCCCACCCGCAGGACCTCCTCGAGGAGCCCGACACGGCGCCGGGGATGCTCAAGGTTCGGAAGTTCTTCGACCTGCCCTACGACACCGGCGAACGGCAGAAGCTGAACCTGGTCCTGCCCGTGACGGACAAGCCCTTTCCCACCGTGATGTGGATCCACGCGGGCGCGTGGTCGTTCGGCGGGCGCGAGAACGAGACCGCGCTCGGCGTGCGGCTCGCGGAGCGCGGCATCGGGTTCGCCGCGATCAGCCACCGGCTCACCGGTGGCGCGTGGATGGATCCGAATTACCCCAAGGAGGGCGTCCGCCATCCCGCGCACGTCGAGGACGCCGCCAAGGCCTTCGCGTGGCTGCGCGGGAACCTCAAGGCGCGCGGCGGCGACCCCGACCGGATCTTCGTCGCGGGCCATTCGTCGGGCGGCCACCTCGCGGCGCTCCTCGCCATGGATCCCCGCTACCTCAAGGCGCACGGGCTTCCCCTGGCCGCGATCCGGGGCTCGATCCCGATGGGCGGCGCGTACGACCTGGCGAAGTACCACACCCACCTGGTCGAGGGAGGATTCGCGCAGGCCGACGCGCACCTCGAGGCGATCTTCGGCGCTCCCGCGGACTGGGCCGCGGCATCGCCGGTCACCTACGTGAAGGAGGCGAAGGTCCCGATGCTCGTCATCACCGAGGACGTTCCCGGGTTCCAGCTCTACAAGGCCGACTTCGAGGCCGTCGTCGCGAAGGGCTCGCCGATCACGTTCTGGACCGCGGCCGACCGCGAGCACGGGAACATCACGTCGATGATGAGCCGCAAGGAGCCCGACGCCCCGCGCGACCGGATGATCGAGTTCATCCGGGCGCAGTCGGAGAAATAGGCGGGCGAGGGGGGACGGTTCAACGCTCGGAGTCGGGCGCGTCCATCGACAGGCGCACGGCCTTCAGCGCGATCGGCACGTTGATGCCGAGTCCCACGAAGTCGGTGGCGAACCCGCCGTTCAGGACTCCCGCGGAGTAGATGACCTTCAGCGGGAAATCGAAGGCCCCGATCTCCAGGCTCGCCGCCGAGACCAGGTAGTCGTCGCGCCTTCCCAGGTGGTGGTTGATCCGCGCGAAGGGCTTCAGGCTGAACTTGCACTCGACGTCCCCCACCGAGAGGCTCCGGTTGAAGCCGCGAAGGTAGACGTAGCCCGCCATGACGCAGGGCCCGACGACGTAGTCGACGGCCTCCCATCGCGACGGATCGAAAGCGTCTCGACGCAGTCGCCGGTCGAACGGGGCCGCGTACCGGCCCAGGTACGCCTTCCCCAGCGCGTGGGTGAAGACCTTCCGCTGGTCATGGTAGAAGTGGGCCGAGTCGAAATCCTCGAGTCCCTCCTCGTACGCGATCGTCGCGAGCGGCGTCTCCTCGACGTGGGCGAGGTACTTCACTTCGCGCGCCGCGAGCACGTCGACGAGCTCGTCGAACGGGCGCTCCATGCCCCCGATGTCGACGGCGCCGATGAGACGCGGGAGGAGCGCGCGCCGGGACTCCTCCCCCATCGAGAACCGGCCCTCCTCGTGGCACAGCCCGTACGCGGCATCGGTGGCGACCTGCACGGCCTGGTCCGGAAGACCGACGAAGAAATCCAGGACGTGCGAAGATCCGAATCGAGGCGATTCGACGCACGCCTCGAGCCACGCCTGGTGGATCCGCCGATCGACTTCCGATTCCTCGAGGGAGCCCGGCACCCGGAACAGGGGGGCGGCGGGCAGGGTCCGGCCGATGCGAGCGCGGCCCGGCTCGCGGATCGGGGAATCGACGACGAGCGTGGCGTTCGAGGGAGACATGACGGAGACGCGTCCATCCTGCGCGCAGGCGAGGTGATCGCCCGCCGCGAACGCGGCGAAGGCCGCGACCAGGACTCCCCGCAATCTCGGCCCCAACGTCATGGAAATCGGGCCTCGATGAGATCGGTGAGGAGGCATGGTACCCCCGCGGATTCCGCATCACAAGTGAATCACGGATCCGGTCCCCGGGCGAAGTTGCTTTCCCCCGGCCCCCGGAAAATGTTCAATGAGCCCAGCGACTCCACCCCGACCGGCACCCGTCCCCGTGGGGGCCCCGCCATGAAGGCCGTCTGTCCGAAATGCGCGATGGAGACGCGCTTCACCCAATCGCTGCCCCCCGACGCGTTCACCTGCCCCTCGTGCGGCCTCGAGCTCGAGGAATCGACGCTGCGCGTGGACGCCTCCTCGATGGACGTCGACGCGGGCGCGCTCCCGACGCTCCTCGAGTACCACGTGCAGGACGTCATCGCGCGCGGGGCGTACGCGGTGGTCTACCGCGCGTGGACGCCGGCGGGCGGCCTCGTCGCGCTCAAGGTGCTCGCCGGCAATTCCACCGTCTCGCCCGAGGCCATCGCCCGGTTCCGGCGCGAGGCGGGCACGACGACGATCCTCGATCACCCCAACATCGTGCGGGTCTTCGCGGCGGGCGTCACGATGCCGTGGTACTACCTGGCGATGGAGTACATCGACGGGTCGACGCTCCGCACGGTCATCGCGCAGCGGCTCATGGCGCTCGTCGATTTCGTCCGGACGATCCGCGAGGTCGCGGGCGGGCTCCAGTACGCGCACGAGAAGGGCATCGTCCACCGGGACCTGAAGCCCGAGAACATCCTGATCCGCCACGACGGCTCGCCGAAGATCACCGACTTCGGGATCGCGCGGTTCAAGCACGAAGATGACACGCGGCTGACGGGCACCGAGGTAATCCTCGGGACGCTCGACTACGCGAGCCCCGAGCAGGTGGCCGGGCGGAGCCACTACGTGACGCCGGCGAGCGACCTGTACAGCCTCGGCGTGATTCTCTACGAATGCGCCTCGGGCAAGCTCCCCTTCACCGGCACGGGAACGTTCCAGAAGCTCTGGAATATCCGCAACATGGAGCCGGAGCCGCCGTCGCGTCTCAATCCGGAGGCGGACGCGGAGCTCGACAAGATCATCCTCCGGTGCATGGCCAAGGATCCCGCCGCGCGCTACCCCAGCGCGGGCGCGCTCGCCGGGGAGCTGGAGCGGTGGATCGCGTCGGCCCAGCCGGTGTGAGATGGACTCCGCGGATCATCAGCGGATCGGTCGATAGTCCCGCGCCCGCACCAGGAGGAATCTCTCCGTCTTTCCCCAGAACTTCTTCACCTCGACGGTCTCGGGATCCTCGATGGCGCCGAAACGATCCATCAGGAATTCCAAGGCCTTCGGGTGATCGGAGGGGGCGAGGACGATGATCGCGTTTTTTCCCGCCATCTCCTCCGGCCGCCACCAGTCCAGGAAGGATTGGCTGCTCCGGCCCGCCGGCGCGAGGTCGGTCGCGATCGTCGGATGCAGGTGATATCCGAGCTGCGCGGCGACGTGATAGTTCGCCGCGATGACGAACTCCGGCGATCGGCGCCGCACCTCGCCCGCGAGCTGGGTCCACCCGCTCAACCAGTCGTCCGGCACGACGGCGAGGGCGACCGGCGCGGCGAGCAGGGCCGCGAGGAGAATCGCGATCGTCCCCACGTGTAGCCGGCGCCCCCACCGGCCGCCCCGGGCAACTACCGCCGCGGAGAGGATCAGGCCACCCAGGTAGCCCGGCGCCGTCCAATGGCCGTGTATGCGGACGAACGGCGCGAGCGACGCGAAGAAGAGAAGGAGGGGCATCCCCAGCGAGGCGACGAGCCGGTCCTGCCACGGGGCCCCTTTCCATTTCAGGAGCGTCCACGCGCCGGCGCCCCACATCCACGCGGCGACGAAGGGCGTGAGGTGGAACAATTCGGTCAGGGGAAAGCGGCGGGAGAGGCTGACGACGCCGCCCGGGCCCCGCTCGAATCGCGAGAGCCCCTGGTAGTGGAAGGAGACCCATGCATGGCCGGCGTTCCAGAGGAGGGTCGGCGAGAAGAGAAGCAGAGCGATACCGACCGCGAGGTACGGCTCCCGGCGCCGGAGCCAGCCGCGATGGTCCGGACTCGCCGCGAGAAAGAGGAGCACTCCGACGCCGATGAAGATCGCCGGGTATTTCGAAAGCATCGCGAGTCCCAGGAAAGCGCCCGCGGCGTACCACCAGGCGGGCCGGCCTCCACCGAGGGCATGCGCGAGCGCCCAGATCGTCGCGGTCCAGAAGAGGAAGAGGGGCGCCTCCGGAAGCGCCGTGGAGCCCGACTGGACGAGTTCCGGGACCACGCCCGTCAAGAAGGCCGCAAGGCGACCCGCGTTGTCGTCGTAGAGCCGGCGACCCGCCAGGAAGGTCAGCCAGACGCCCACGCTTCCCCCGAGAATCAGGAGAAGGCGGGTACCCAGGAGGCCGTTTCCGAAGAGGGAGGTCGAGAGCCAGAGAATCCAGCCGATCATCGGGGGATGATTGTGGTAGCCCGCCGCGAGGTGTTGCGCGTAGTGCCAGTGGTAGGCCTCGTTGGAATTCAGCTCAATCCTGGCGGCGACGGCGATCTTGGCGGCCGTCAGGATAAGAAGGAACAGGAAAACCTGGAAGGCGGGCCTTTTCACGAGGGCCCCGGGCTTCGGAGAGTCTTCGAGGGTGGTCATGGGAGATCCTGATCATAGGAAATCGGGACCCCAAGCCGGTGTGAATGACGCGAGGATCGTTCCGTTCCCGCCGTCCAAGATTCCGGAGGGTCCGATCTTGCGACCGATGATCGCTGGACTCCTGCTGATTCTCTCGGCGTGCGCTTCCCGCAAGCCGGTTGAAAAGCCGACGATCACGTCGGTGCCTGCGGCGCTCATTCCAGACAAGGGCGCGTCGCTCTATCTCATCGAGGCCTTCGACGATTGGCTCGACGACGGATGCGACATCGGCCTGACAATCGAGACCCCGAAGAACACGATCCTGATCGGCGAACAGGCGTTGACGCTCGTCCTGCGGAGCGCGCTTTCCCAGAAGTCGGTGGAGTTCAAGGCGCAAGGCGACTTCCTGATCACCTCGGGCCGTCCCACGGAAGTGACGCTCGCGGATCCGGAGGGCTTGGAGAAGTCTCCCTACGTCGGCTTTCACATGAAACTCGAGGCCTCCCACGGCCGGAGCGCGGAATATGTCAACCTGAAATGGTCGGCGCAAGCGCTGATGACGGACGCGCGGGGGAACGAGATCGTCGAGCCCATAGCCGAGGGAAGCGGGGAGTATCCGTACCGCGCGACGCTGCTGATGCGACGGCACAAGACCAAGGACCGCTCCCACTTCCTCCTGCTCCGGATCGCGTCGCTCGCGGAGTGATTACGCCCGGAACGTGAACTCCGGATCGAGGGGAGGCAGCGGCGCGCCGAAGAGGATCCGCCGCTGGACGAGCGGGAAGAGCTTCGAGCGAACCATCAAGGGAAGCCCGCGCTGGATGAAGGCCCGGAGCGCCGGGTTGCCGCTTCCGGAACCCAGGAGGACGTTGCCCGCCGTACGCTGCAACCGGTGCAGCGTCCGGACATCGGGCTCGCGGATCTTCTGAATGCGCGCCAGGTCTTTCTTTGCGATCGGCCCGTGGCCGAGCTTGGGGTAGATCTCCTGCGCCGCGACGGCCGCCGTCGCCAGCGCCACGTTGACGCCGATCGCCCCCGCCGGACTCATCGTGTGGGCCGCGTCGCCGATCAGGAGGAGCCCGTCGCGCGCCCAGTCGCGGACGAGCGCGATGATCGCGGCGAGCGGGAAGAAGGGCGTGAAGTCCTTCAAGCCGTCCGCGAATTTTTCGAAGAG
>Ga0075433_10000812_pt1 | contig 21706 bp, 21 predicted proteins | sample RhiMethybrSRZTD2_FD_75299 | JGI IMG/M metagenome (GOLD analysis project Ga0075433, IMG submission 75299) | Populus rhizosphere microbial communities from Tennessee, USA - Rhizosphere MetaG P. TD hybrid SRZTD2 | ecosystem: Host-associated > Plants > Roots > Rhizosphere > Soil | place: USA... | reverse complement strand
TCCAGCAGTACCTTGGGCATTCGAGCGACAGCATGACGCGGAGGTACGCTCACTTGGAGTGCGCTACGGTGAAGCAGGGAGGGCTGGACAGCCTTCCGACGCTCCCCCGAGTGCCAGAACTGCTAGATTCCTGCAAGATGGAAGTTGCCTCGAATGCGAAGGCTGTGTAAGGTGTTGGGCCGCAAGACAGGCCGGGGTAGCTCAACGGTTAGAGCGGCGGTTTCATAAGCCGTAGGCTCCGGGTTCGAATCCCGGTCCCGGCATTCTCTTAAGCCCGAGGCGTCAATCGACTTTCTCCGAAGCCCCAACCGAACTCATGAGAATCTCGCCGTAGTCCCAACAGAAACTCTCAGGTAGTAGCGGGGCAATGGCGGATTCGAATCCCGGTTCCGGCACCATTCACCTTGAATGTTGAATTCATCGCAGACGTGAAGCCCGGGGGGTGGAACTCGTAGAAAACGCAATCCCGAATGGGTTGATTCAGTCCGACGAAGGCGTGAAGTGACTGATATTCAATCCTTTCCTCCGCCCATTGGGTACCCCAGCGGAAGGCTGATGGCAAATTGAAGTTCAGAAACCGTCATCAACAGGCCAATAACTGAATCCCTATACCCCATGAGTACCTGCAATAAATGTTCTCGCGGAGGTTGCTGCTGAGTCAGAATCACTTCGGATCATGTCATGACTGAAGAAGAAATTCACGAAATGGTCGACAGGGTTTTCGACCTGAAATTCTACGTTCGCACGTGGGGACCGATGTGGTGGGACGAGTGGCATAGGCGGATGGCCGACGGTCCCGCCAGAACCGAGCTCCAACGGCTCATTTTCCGGGGAAAGTCGACATCATTCGGGGCGACTCACCGGACTCCAGGCATCCTTCGATGGCGCCGGGTCCTGAAGTGCGTCTTGAAGCATCCCGCACTCCGTTCCATTGTGGACGAGGGATGGCGTTCGTTTCAGAGGGTTGAAATCCGACACTTTCGCGCGCTCGATGGGAAGCGCGCTCCCGAACTGATGCGGGAGGAGGGCGGACGACTCCATGAGAATGTGAAGAAGGTGCTGACTGGCTTCGGAAGAATCGATGAAGCGCACGCTGATTTCATTCTAGAAGAGCCCAAGGAGGGCATTCTCTGGGTGCAGGTGTACTCGCTTTCCTCCTTGAAGAAGGAAGTGGCTTTCCGGATTCAGGACCTGTTGCATGGTTTGAAGAACCGGTGGTGCGTGGTTATCAAGCCCCAGATTGAGGATGCCGCCTTTCTCGGAAGACACTTTGACATCGAGATCTATGCAAACCGAATGGAGGAGTTCTGGGACATCAACCACCTGCGCGACCGCTTGGGAGATCGATTCGAGTGGTGAGGTTCAGTCTTATCGCGACGCATGAAAGCAGCGAGCCGTAGTTCGGAACCGGTCCCCGCACCTGTCCCCACTGGGCGACGTTCAGATGCCTTCAGGTTCGTCGGATGTGCTAGGACTCGTCCGATTCGGGGTCTAGGCGGCCTTTTCCCGAATTCATGAGCCGTAGGCTCCGGGTTCGAATCCCGGTCCCGGCACCATCATGCGCCCGAGGCTCACCTTCAACTCCGGCCGGATTCACGCAAGAGTAGCGCGTCGGAGACGTTTCACCAGAGAGAGGATTCCCACCGGGATCAAAAACTCGATTCCCAAGGCGCCGCAGCCGCGATTCCCACCGCCGCTCTCCTCCTCAACCACTGCCGGCGGTTCAGGGACGATCGCGAAGGTGCTGAGTAAGTCGCCGCCCGCGGCCCCGTTGCCGGAGGGCAGGCCGCCTGAGAATTCGCCGTCAAGGACGTCGCCGGCGGCGCTACGTACGCAACCGGTGAGTTCGGCCAGGCTCGTGATCTCCGCACCCGTCAGGATGCGCGGGTAGACGTGGACTTCGCTGAGCAGGCCGGTCAAGGAGTGGGTGACGTTCGCCCGCGCGCTGCCCAGCTTGTCCAGGTGCAGATTGAATCCCCGCGAAGAGGTATTCATCGGCGCGCCGTTGACATAGAGCTGCGCGTTGGATCCGGTGCTCGTGAAGGCGAGGTGGACCCACGTGCCCAGGGGCGCCACGTAGCCGAAGCCGTAATCGACGGTCGTGTACTCCGTGATCCCGACCTGGTCGACCTGGTTGACCTGCTCCATCCGGAGCGATGTCCCGTATTGAGAATTGGAATCCATCAAGGTGGCCGCCGTGCCCACCACGTCGGCGCTCCGGTGGACCCACATCGTGACGGTCCAATCAGGGACGATGATTCCGGCGTCGATGTCGACGCGAGGCACCACGCCATCGAATTTTAGGGCATTCCCGAAGAGGCCCGTCGTCCAAGTGGGTCCGTTGAGAACGCCCGTACGGCCATTGCCGGACGAGTCGGCCGCGGTTGACCCCGTACCCTCATCCAGCTTCCAGCGGGCGTACAATCCGCCGGCAGGCGTCGGCACCACCGCGGTGCCGGAAACCTTGATCCTGTAGGAACCCAGGGGCAGCGTCAGGCCCGTCAAATCCAGAGTCACCGTCGCACCGTTGACGGTTGTCGATGTCGGCGTAAGGGTCACATCATCACCCGTGTTGAATGTGCCGTCCGGTCCCGCCTCGACAAGCGTGACGGTGGAAGGCGCTATCGTGGCGGAATCTAGGTCAGCGCTGAAAACGATCGAGACCGATGTGGGACTCGTCGTCGTTTGACTGCCGGGAGAGGGGCTGACGCCGGTGACGGTAAGTTGCTGTGCGCTTACGGGCAAGGCCGATGCCAGGAAGCAACAGACCAGGAAAGTTCGGTGTGTAAAGCCCATTTACGTCTCGGCAGAAACCCCTTCGATCACCACTCTAACGATTCGGCGCGTTGAAGGCGAGTCCCGCGTCTTGAGCCGCAGGCCGCGGAGTCGATTTGGGCCACCGGATCTGGGTTTCATGCATCCCTTCGAACTTCCTTCGCGTCTGATTCAAGGGGCAGAATCCATGCACTTGCGTCGACTGGTTTCTTTCCTGGCGTTGGCAGTGTCCTTCGGATGCGCACGGCCCTTTGCTTCGACCGAAGAGTCGGCGCAGGGTGGATTAACACACGAGGCGCCAATCGAGGGTGCGCCTTGGGGACCGGGATGCAATGAAGCACATTTGAAAGACGGCCTCTGGTCGCTTCTTCGTGCACCGGACTACGCTCTGAGCCCGAGCTCCCGCGCCCGAATTGATCAAGTCATCGCGGAGGTGAAGGGCAGCTATGGAGGAACGCTTGTCACGGCTCCGCCGGATGACGTCCTCGACACGCCGGCATTCCTCGCCCACTATCTCCGAGAGTTTGCGACCGCACCGGAACTGACGCCCAATGGGCTGGCTTCGTACGACTATCGCTTCGAGCGCATCCTCGATCGCATCTCCGGCGCACCGGGGATGCTTGAGGACCCCCGACTGGATTGGGATGTCTGGCGCGCGTTTCTGGCCTATGAGAATTTCACGGACGGCAAGGCGAGTTACTTGCACCTCAACGCCATCAATTGGCTCAACGGCGCGAAGGACCTGCTGTGGGTATACCTCGAGTACAATTCGGCCGCCCTCCTGGAGGATCGCCGACGCCTGGCCGCTTGGATCGACAGGCTGACGCTTGATCTACATGCGCCGGGTGGACGCCCTCTCCGGCGTTGGTACCTTCTGGCCTTCACCTCGTGGACCGATGAGATGACGTCGAAGATCGTCGAGAAGGAGGAGGCCCGGCGTGCGAAAGTCGAGGCGGATCTTCAGAGGGATTCCCCCGGCTGCATTCTCAGTATCTCCAAGGGCAATGCCTATCGGCCGTTTCTCGTTGTTCGGAAGGACAATCGCAAACCGGGGTCAGAGGATCCCACGCCTCCATTCGCGGAAGCCATCAAGCGGCTTGCCCGGGAGCACGGCCTCTCCTACCAGGTGCTGGGCATCAACCCGGGAAAGATGCCGCGAACGCAGAGCTTCGAGATCAATCTTCTGGGCCGGCCTATGCAGATATGGATGGACTACGTGCTGGATCAGGAGAGCTGGTCAACCGAGCATCACTACTATCACGTGACCCTCAGCCATACGATTGGAAGGCGCGCGGGATGGTGCAATGTCCACCTTCCCGAGATCGCAGTGACCGATGGCGTCTACTTCTTCACGTACAACGGGCGGCTTTACGTCTGGCCGAAGACTCGAATGGATGACGCCGCGATCGACATGCTCCATCTGTGCGGCCTCATCGACCAGGCCCGACGGGCGAGTTTCGCCGCGCAGGGATTCGCTCCACTTGAGACCACCCTCCAAGGAGAGTAGGCGACCCTTTAACCCCGCAAGTTCTTGTCCCACTGGCGCGCGCCTCCGGCCAATCCGGTATAAAGTCCCATCATCGATGGCAAGTCCCACGAACTCGACTCCTGATGACCTCGTCACCGACCCCATCTGCGGGATGAGGTTTCCGCCGGAGAAGGCGGCGGCCCACGTCGTGCGCGACGGGAAGACGGTCTACTTCTGCGCCGATTTCTGCCGCCAGAAATTCGAGGCGCAGTCTCCCCCTCCGGCCGGACCTGGCGCCCTTCGACTCCCTTCGGTCGCTCAGGGCAAGTACACCTGCCCGATGCATCCCGAGATCGTGCGCGACGGGCCGGGCTCCTGCCCCAAATGCGGCATGGCGCTCGAACCAATTTCGGTCTCCGCCGCGGAGGGGCCCGATCCCGAGCTGGCCGACATGACACGCCGACTCTGGGTCTGCGCCCTCCTGACCGCCCCGCTCGTCGTCCTCGCGATGACGTCGATGCATGGATCCTCGTCGACCTGGATCCAGCTCGCGCTCGCCACGCCCGTCGTCCTCTGGGGCGGCCGGCCCTTCTTCGCCCGCGGCGCGGCCTCGATCCGCCACGCCAGCCCCAACATGTTCACGCTCATCGCCCTCGGGACCGGCTCGGCCTACCTGTACAGCGCGGTCGCCGCGCTCCAGGGACACGGCGCGACGCTCTACTTCGAGGCGGCGGCCGCCATCGTCACGCTCGTCCTCGTGGGACAAGTCCTCGAACTTCGCGCGCGGCGCGCCACGAGTTCCGCGATCCGCGCGCTCCTCGGACTCGCCCCCAAGACCGCCCGCCGGATCGACGCGACCGGCGCCGAGGAGGACGTGCCGCTCGAATCGGTCCAGGTGGGCGACAGGCTCCGCGTCCGCCCCGGCGAGCGCGTCCCCGTGGACGGCGTCGTCCTCGAAGGATCGAGCTCGGTCGATGAATCGATGATCACCGGCGAGCCGATACCCGTCGAGAAACAGCCCGGGGTCCGCGCGACGGGCGGCACGGTCAACGGCGCGGGCGGCTTCGTGCTGCGCGCCGAGAGAGTCGGTCGCGACACGCTCCTCGCCAAGATCGTGCGCCACGTCGAGGAAGCCCAGCGCCGTCGCGCCCCGGCGCAGAAGCTCGCCGACCGCGTCTCGGGAGTGTTCGTGCCCGCCGTGATCGCGATCGCGGCGCTCACGTACGTCGGCTGGCTCTCGAAGGGTTCCGGCCCCGCCCTCGTGAACGCCGTGGCGGTCCTCATCATCGCCTGCCCCTGCGCAGTCGGATTGGCGACGCCGATGTCGATCATGGTCGGCATGGGCCGCGGCGCGTCGCACGGCATCCTCGTCCGCGACGCGGCGGCGCTCGAGGCGCTCGCGCGGGTCGACACCGTCGTCCTCGACAAGACCGGCACGGTCACCGAGGGAAAACCGAAGCTGACCGAAGCGCCGGCCGACGACGTCCTGCGACTCGCGGCGGGACTCGAAATGGGAAGCGAACATCCCCTCGCGGCGGCCATCGTCGAAGCCGCGAAAGCCCGGGGCCTGAAGATCCCGGGCGCGACCGGACTCAAGGTTCGGCCCGGCCGCGGATTGACCGGCATCGTCGAAGGGCGGCAGGTCGCGGTCGGCAACGCGGCGCTGATTCCGGAAATGAAAAGCGAGGGCGTCGCCGTCGCCATCGACGGCCGGATCGCCGGAATCATCAAGGTCTCCGATCCGATCAAGGCGGGCGCCGGGGAGGCGATCCGCGCGTTGAAACGGCGCGCCATCCGCGTCGTCATGCTGACCGGCGACACCAAGGCGACGGCGGAGTCGGTCGCGGAGAAGCTCGGCATCGATGCGTTCGAAGCGGAGGTGCTTCCCGAGGCGAAGGGCGGGCGGGTGAAGGAGCTTCAGGCGCAGGGCCGCGTCGTCGCGATGGCGGGCGACGGCATTAACGACGCGCCGGCGCTCGCGCAGGCGGACGTCGGGATCGCGATGGGCACGGGCACCGACATCGCGATGGAGACCGCCGCGGTGACGCTCGTGAAAGGCGACGTGCGCGGCATAGTCCGCGCCCTGGAGCTCGGTCGCGCGGTCGTCGGGAACATCCGGCAGAACCTCTTCCTGGCGTTCGTCTACAACGTCGTCGCCATCCCGATCGCGGCGGCGGGCCTGCTCAACCCGATGGTCGCGGGCGCCGCGATGTCGCTGAGCTCCGTCTCGGTGATCGGGAACGCCCTGCGCCTGCGACGTACGGGGTCATCCGAGAATTGAGCAACCCCAGTTCAGCGGCCGCTTCGAAATCGTCGCTTACGGAACTCGCTCTCCAGCTTTTCGAGTCGATACGCGGTGGCCAGGGTCGTATCCGAAATCTGGGCAATCGCGAAGCACCCGGTTACCAGGAGGACCGCGCCCAAGGCTCCTTCAGCGCTGCCCTTGATGAGGACATAAATCCCCCACCCTCCCAGGAGAAGTCCAAAGAGCCTCAGGATCAGCGAAAGCACCGAAATGGTTGGACCATCGGAACTGGCCTCCGGGTCTGGACCCGGGTCGGCCTTGAAGGCGTGAATCGTCCCGCAGCCGGGGCACTTCTCCTGGATGACGGGATTGAACTGCCCGCAGGACGAACACTGGTAGCGGATGTCCGCCTTGCAGGACGCGCACTGGAGATCGCGATCGTCCACCTCGGCGTCGCAGAAGTCGCATTTCATGTGATGACCTCGGATCTTCGCGGGCGCCGCGATGTCGCTGAGCTCGGTCTCGGTGATCGGGAACGCCCTGCGCCTGCGCCGGGTGTAGTCTCCCGATCGTCTTCCTTCTTTCCGGCTCGAAGCGCGAAGCGTCTGGAGCGGGGAACGGGAATCGGGTATCGGGAAGCGATACCACTTCCCAACGCCTACTCTTTCACGAGGAGCACGTGGATCGCCTTGACGATCACGCGCACCTTGTCGCCCTTCTTCAGCTTGAGGTCGTCGCACGAGTCGACCGTCATCACCGAACTCATCTTGATCGGGCCCTCGACGTCGAGCCCGACCTGGCACATCACGTTGCCCTTCTTGAGGTCCGTCACGGTCCCGACGATCTGGTTGCGCGCGCCGAATTTCATGGGATTTCCTCCGGGGGTTCGCGGACATTCTCGCCACTCGGGGCCGCGAAAGCCATCTCCACGGCGTAGTAAGATGCTATTGGAGACCCGATGGAAGAAGTTGCCGAGGCTCCCAGGTCGATCCCCACGAGCCTGAAGGTCGTGGCGTGGATCTACCTGTTCCAGGGGGTCTGTTCCCTCGTCGCGATGGTGGTGGGATGGATCCTCGGACACGGCACGATCGATCTCGGGGTCATCAATCTGCTGATCGGATGGGGCCTGCTCGATCTCAAGGCCGGCTGGAGAAGTTGCGCCCTCATCTTCCTGTGGATCACGCTCATCGTGGCGCCGCTCGGCGCCGTCTTGCTCCTGATCGCCTCGCACCCGGCGACCTTCAAGATCTTCGGAGTGCCGGTCGGCATCCTTTCAACCGATGTAATGGGGGCCTTCCTGGCCTTGGTCTTTTTCCTCGCCCTCTGGCAGTACCGGGTCCTCACCCGGCCCGACGTCCGCGCGCTCTTCGAGTAGCGTCTCGTTTCCTCCTTGACCCCGCCACCGCATTTCTGTAGTTTCTGTTTGGACAGAAATGACTGACAAGAACAAACTCGAGCTCAGCCCCGTGCAGGAGCGGTTCGTCCTCCACTGGGGGGAGATGGGCGCGCGCTGGGGGATCAACCGGACCGTCGCGCAGATCCACGCGCTCCTCTACCTCGCGCCGCGCCCCCTGAACGCCGAGGAGATCTCCGCGACGCTCTCCGTGGCCCGGTCCAACGTGAGCACGAGCCTCCGCGAGCTCCTCTCCTGGGGAATCATCCGGACCGTCCGCGTCCTCGGCGACCGGCGCGTCCACTTCGAGTCGCTCCAGGACGTCTGGGAGATGTTCCGGCGCGTCCTCGAGGGGCGCAAGAAGCGGGAGATGGATCCGACCCTCGCCGTCCTCCGCGAGGCCGTGGAGGACCTCAAGCGGCCCGGCGCCCGCGACGCGCGCACCGAGGAGCGGCTCCGGTCCCTCCTCGAATTCTTCGAGACGGCCTCGGCCTGGTACGAGCGGTTCCGGTCGCTCCCCCTCGGCGCGATCGGCAAGGTCGGACGGATCGGATCGGGATTGAAGAAGCTCTTCGGCGGCCTCAAATGATCGCACTGATGGCGGCCCTCCCCCGCTGGGCGCTCATGTGGCTCCTGGCCGGCGCGATCTTCGCGGCCTGCAAGCTGCTGACGTGGTGGCCCCACCGCCGCAAGGCCGGCGCCGCGCGCTCGATGGGCTATCTCTTCCTCTGGCCGGGGATGGACGCCCGCGCGTTTCTCGATCCCGCGCTCCGGCCTGCCGCTCCGCGCGCGCTCGATTGGGTTTTCGCGACGGCCAAGACGCTGTTCGGCATCGCGCTCCTCGCCTTCGCGCCCCAAGGTCCCCCCCTCGTGCGCGGCTGGGTCGGCCTCGCGGGGATGATCTTCGTCCTCCACTTCGGGACGTTCCACCTCGTGGCGCTCCTCTGGAAGCGGTTCGGCGTCCAGGCCGAGCCGATCATGCGCGCCCCGATCCTCGCGCGCTCCCTCGGCGATTTCTGGGGCCACCGATGGAACCGCGGGTTCCACAATTTGGCGCACGACCACCTCTACCAGCGGCTCGCGCCCAAGGCGGGACGCGCCGCCGCGGTGATGGCGGTCTTCCTCGCCTCCGGGCTCGTACACGACCTCGTGATCTCGGTCCCCGCGGGAGGCGGCTACGGGCTCCCCTCCGCCTATTTCGCCCTGCAGGGACTCGGCGTCCTCATCGAGCGCTCGGCGGCCGGCAAGGATTTCGGACTCGGCCACGGGATCGCCGGCCGGATCTTCATGGCCGCGTTCACCGCGGGACCGGCGTACGCGCTCTTCCATCCGCCGTTCGTCCGAGAAGTGATTATCCCCTTCATGGCCGACCTGGGAATCGCGTGAGGCTTCCATGGAAACGATGACCGCGCTCCTCTGGGCCGTCGGGGCCGTCCACCTGCTCGTGGCGGCGATGAACTTCTTCCTCCCGGCCAAGATCGAGCTCGCGCCCAACCTGGCGAAGGTCTCGCCGCTCGTGCGGCAGATGGTGATCATCCACCACGTCTACATCGTGGCCGTGATCTTCGCCTTCGCGGGCCTCTGCTTCTTCCGCACGGCCGACCTGGCGGGCGGACACGGGCTCGGCCGGGTCCTCGCCGCGGGCATGTCGCTCTTCTGGCTCGCGCGGATCCCGATCCAGCTTTTCTACTACGACCGCGAGACGCGTCGGCGCCATCCCGTGGTGGACGCCGGATTCCTCCTCATGCTCGCCTTCATGGCGGGCGTGCTCGGGCTCGCGGCGATCGGAGGCGCGCGGTGACGAGCCTCGCCCTCTGGCTCGCCGGCGCGGGCCATTTCGTGATCCTCGTCGCGAGCGCGCAGGTCCCGTCGCGGCTCGGGTGGCGGGAGGATCTCGCGAAGTTGACGCCCTTCAACCGGAAACTGATGTGGACGTACGGCGGCTTCACCGTGCTGACGATCGTCGCGTTCGGCGTCCTCACGCTCGTCCTCCACGACGAGATCCTGAGGGGCGACCGGGCGGCGCTCGCGCTCGCCGCCTTCATCGGGATCTACTGGTCCGTGCGGATCTTGGTCGACCTGCTCTACTTCGGCCACTCGGGCTGGCCGCGCGGCCGCGTCTTTGTCGCGGGCCACGCGCTCCTGCTGGCGCTCTTCGCCGCGCTCGCGACGACATACCTCGTGCTCGTCTTTCGGGGGCCGACGCCATGAAACTCTCGGTGACGCATCGCAAGGCGCTCGCCGGCCTCGCGCTCTGGCTGATCGCGCTCCTGATCCCGGGGATCGGCGTCGTCGAGATGCTCTTCCTCTGGGCGCCGCTGGTGATCGTGCCGCTGGGCCTCGACCTCGTGCCGCGCCCCGAGGGGTTCTTCGGCCGCATCGATAGCGCGGTGCGGATCGCCCAGCCCTTCGCGGCGGCCTTCGCCGTCGTCGCGTTCCTCTTCCCGCCCGGCGCGATGGCCCTGCTCTTCGCGGCGCCGTGGGTGGCCGTGTGCGGGGCGCTGGCGATGCTGGGGGCGGCGCGGTTCGCGCGGCGCAAGGGCTGGGATCCCGTCGAGATATGCACCGACGCGGCGCTCGGATTTCTCGCCGTCGGCGGCTTCGGACTCGCGGCGTCGCGCTTCGGCCTGCCGCTCGGTTTCAAGGAGCCGATCATTCTCCTGACGGCCGTGCACTTCCACTACACCGGCTTCGTCGCGCCGCTCCTCATCGGATTCGCCGGCCGGAAGCTCGGCCCCAGGTCGCCCGTGCTCTACGCGGCGTCGGCGGTGGTGATCGGGTCGCCGCTCACGGCCATTGGCTTCCTGTTCTCCCCCACCCTGAAGGTGGTCGCGGTGCTCTGGATCGCCGCGGGCATGCTCGTCTTCGCGGGATTGCTGATGCGCCTCGCCGCCGTCGTGACGGACAATCGTCCGCGATTCCTCTTCATGCTGGCCTCGCTCTCGCTCCTGATCGGCATGGGCCTCGTCGCGGTCTACTCGATCGGCGAGTACCGCGACCGGCTCCTGATCGAGATTCCGGCGATGGCGTGGTTCCATGGAATCGCCAACGCCGGCGGCTTCGCGACGTGCGGGCTGCTGGCGGCGAGGTGGCCCCAATGACCCAATTGCGCCACCTGATCCTGTACGACGGCGTCTGCGCGCTGTGCAATTGGCTGGCGCGATTCGTCCTGCCGCGCGACCGGAAGGACTGGTTCCGGTACGCCCCGCTCCAGGGAGAAACGGCGCGCGGTTTCCTTCGAACGTACGGCAAGAATCCGGACGATCTCGACACCTTCTACGTGATCGCGGACTACGAGACCGGCGCTCCGAGCATGCTCGACCGCGACCGCGCGGCGCTCTTCGTCCTGGCGAGGCTCGGCTTCCCGTGGAACCTGGCGGTCGTCTTCCGGATCATCCCCCGATTCCTGCGCCGGCCGCTCTACAACCTCGTCGCGCGGCGCCGGTACAAGTGGTTCGGCAAGTACGACAGCTGCCCGCTCCCCGCGCAGGAGGTTCGGCACAAGTTTCTTCCCTAAGCCTCACCACGGAATCCGTTTGCGATGGCGGAAGAACCCGCCGCTCGGGCCGTCGGCGGGCAGCGTCGCGAGCCACACGATCGTGTCGGCACCCTGCTCGACGCTGGAATTGGCGCCGGGCCCGCCCATCCGGGTCCGCACCCAGCCGGGACAGGCCGCATTCACCTTGACGTCGTCCCCCACCTCCGACGCGAGCTTGATCGTCAGCGCGTTGAGCGCCGCCTTCGAGACGCTGTACGGCGCGGGGCCCTCGAGGCCCTCCGAGATCGCACCGTAGCCGCTCGAGACGTTGACGACGCGCCCGTACCCGCGCTCCAGCATGCCGGGGACGAAGGCGCGGCAGGTCCAGAGCGCGCCGAAGAAGTTCACGTCGAAGCACTCGCGCCACGGCGACGAATCCTCGTCGAGCACCTTTCCGGACGGATAGACGCCCGCGTTGTTGACGAGGACGTCGACCGGCCCCACCCGCTTCGCCGCGGCGGCGACCGAGTCCGGGTCGGCCACGTCGAGCTTCACGAACTCGACACCCAATTGCGCGGCGGCTTTCCTTCCGAGCGCGGCATCGCGAGCCCCGAGCAGTATGCGCAGTCCTTGCGACGCGAGCTGGCGGCACACCTCGAACCCGATGCCCCGGTTGCCGCCGGTGACGAGCGCGACGCGTGTTGCTTGTGGAGGTCGTTTCAAGGATCCGGTCCCCTGTCTCGTTTTCGGAAGCTCGCCGCTTGAAGCTGCTGAAGTCTGATGTCTGAAGTCCGTCAACTCACTCAATACCCAGTTGCTTATCTTACACTGGCCGGATGAGGCGCGCGGGTCTGTGGGCCGTCGTCCTCCTCGCGGCGGCGGCATCGACGCTCGCGTTCCAGGCGCGCGTGACCAACGGGGGGACGCCCCCCTGGGACTCCGCCTCCCACGGGCTCCAGGGGTACGCCGTCGCGCAAGACGTTGCGCACTTCGACGTCGCCAACTTCACGGCGGACGTCTTCGGCCACCGGTACCGGTACGCGCCGGGCCATCCGCTCCTTCTCGCGGCCGCGTACCTCGGATTCGGACCCTCGTGGTGGACCGCGATCGCCGTCAGCACGCTCCTCTTCGGCGCGCTCGCCATCCTGCTCTACGCGACCGCCGAGTCAAAGGTCTCGGGCTGGATCTCCGCCCTGCTGGCGCTCACCTGTCCCGGTCTTCTCGCGCTCTCGGGCGAGATCATGCTCGAGATCCCGGCCGCGATCCTCGCGACGCTCGCATTGCGACTCTACGCGCGATCGCTCGAAGACGACCGCGCGGTGCGGCCACTCGGGTGGACGCTCACGATCTTCATGCTCACCGCGGCGCAGTACGCGGTCTGCTGGATCGTGATCCTGGTCTGCTTCGAAGCGTGGCGCATGCGCGAGTTTCTTCGCGGCCCCCTCGTCCGCTTCGTGAAATCGCGCGCTCTCTACCATCCGGTGCACCTCCTGATCGCGGTCTGCCTCCTGATCGCGATCGCGGTCCGCGTCAGCGGCGGGTGGTCGATTCCGCTCGGATCGAAGACGCTCTCGATGACGCGGGCGGGCGGAGCGCTGATCGCCGCGGCGCTGCTCACCGGGGCACGCGTCGGGTGGCTCGTCTGGAAGCATCGCGCGGCTCTTCGCGACACGGCGCCCTGGCGTTTCCGGGCCATCTTCCTGACCGCCGTCGTGCCGATCTACGTCTGGATCTTCGTGATCTACCCGCCGCGGTTCCAGCAGTACGCCGAGTGGTTCATGCGGCCCCCCTCCGACCAGCCGCGGACCGATCCGTCCCACTGGACGTATTACCCCGAGTACTTTTTCACCGGCGGTCACGCCGCGTGGGTGATCGGGGCCGTCGTGGTCCTCCTGGCCGCGGCCTCGTTCTTCCGCCGGGGCGTGACGGAGCGCGTCCGGTTCCTCCAGTGGGCGGTGATCGCGGGAACGACCCTGGTCCTCGCCCACCCCGCGCGCCAGACGCGGTTCCTCATCCCGTTCCTCCCGGCGTGGTGGATTCTCGCGTCGGACGGTCTCATGGAATTCCTGCCCGCGGCGCGGGCCCGACTCTTCGCGGCGACGATGGCGACCGCGGCGCTCCTGCCGGCGGCGTGCCTGCTGTACGGGATGGAACTTCGACCCACGATCGGCCCGCCGCCCGTGCATCGCGAGTACGAGGCGGCGCTCAAGTGGACGATCGAACGGATCGACCGCGCCGGCTCGGTCCGGATCGTGGGAGGATTCGAAGGCCTGAGCCGCCACCTCTTCGAGTGGGAGCTCCGGAAGCGCGTCGACATCCGGACGCGCCGTCTCGGCTTCAACCTGGACCTGCCCGAGTCGTGGGATCGCGACCCCGAGGGTCCGCGCAAGGTGTACGACCGGTGGTTGGCGAGCCGGCCCGAGGAATTCGTCGTGGCCCTCGAGCCGGATGACTTGAAGGCCCGTCCTCCGCGCCCCTTAGACGAAATCCGCAAGGCGGACCACGACTGGCCCGAGTTCACGATGCGGTTCCTGCGCGACGAGCCCAGGTACGAGGTCGCCGCCGAGCGACTCTTCGACGCCGCCGCTTTGCGGGTGAGGATTTACCGACGGAAGTCGTGAGTCATGCGTCAGGAGTCTGGAGTCGCTTCGAGCGACGAGCTTCCAGCCAGACTTGAAATGGTCCGGCTTGGCGCTTGAAACTCGAAACGACTCACGACGCTCGACTCTAGACTCAGGACTTCCTATCGAAGCGCCTGGTCGGAGTTCGCGATTTTCTCGGCAAGCCAGAAGACCATCTTCCCGATGAGTTCTTCCTTCGGGAAATTGATCCGCTCGACGTCGTCGCGCTCGGTGTGGTAGTCCGCGTGCAGGCCGCCCGTGAAGAAGACGGCGGGCACGCCCTTCTCCATGAAGCTCCAGTGGTCGCTCCGCCGGATCAGGTCGTCCGCGCCCTCCCAGTCGAACTTGATCCCGAACTTCTGCTGGGTCTGCGTGAGCGCCGCCGCCAGCTTCGGGTAGCGCGGCTCCTTCCCTTCCTTCTCGACGCCGATCAGAATCTTGGTCGTGTCGTTCCGGCCGATCATGTCCATGTTGAGCATCGCGACGATGTGGTCGAGGGGCACCGTCGGCGAGCCGCACCAGGTGTTCGAACCGACCAGGCCCTTCTCCTCCGAGTCGAACCACATCAGGAAAATGGACCGCTTGGGCTTCGTTTCCTTGATGGCTTCCGCGACGTCGAGCAGGGTCGATGTCCCCGACGCGTTGTCGTCCGCGCCGTTGTGGATCTCTCCCACCTTGCCCCGGCTGTTCTGCGGCGAGCCCCGCCCGACGTGATCATAGTGGGCGCCGAGGACGACGAATTCATCCTTCAGCTTCGAATGGATGCCGCGCCAGATCGCGAGAATATTCTTGGTCCCCTTGCCGGGGAGCGGGCGGACGGAGAGCGAAATTTCCGCTACGAGCGCTCCCTTGAGGGACCGCGGCTTGAGATCGGCGTCGATCTCCGTGCGCAGCGCCTTAAGCGCCTTCCCCGCGAGCTTGTCGGCCAGCTCCGCGGAGACCAGCGCGACGGGAATCTTCACCGGCGGCGACTTGCCGTCGGGAGGCCAGACGAATTCCGGTTTCTTCGCCAAGCCTTCCCGCGACGCCACGAGGAGCGCGGCCGCCCCGGCCTTCTCCGCCATCTGGATCTTGTGCTCGAGCTCGGAGTACTTCGTCGGCTTCGTCCCGTCGAACTTGCTCTGTTCGTCCGCCTCCTGCGGCTCGCCGTCGAGGACAAGGGCGATCGATCCCTTCACGGTCACGCCCTTCCAGTCGTCGTAGCCCAGTTCGGGAGCGCAGATGCCGTACCCCGCGAAGACCACCGACCCGTCGGCCGAGCCGGCGCGCGAGCGGCCGTACGGCGTGATGCCGGCGCCGAGCTTGAATTCCTCGGAGGTCCGCCGCGAGGCGTCCTTGTACAGGCGCAGGAGGTTGGCGTCCGCGAGCTCGCCCGGCGACGAGCCGCCGCCGAAGGGCTGGAAGTAGCCGCCGTCGGAGGCGCCGCCTTCGAACCCGAGGCTCGCCAGCTGGTCGACGATGTGGAGCGCCGCCCGCTGGCCCCCTTCGCTGCCGGCCTCGCGTCCCTCGAGCTCGTCGGAGGCGAGGTACGCCTGGTGGCGCTGGATGTCGAGCGCGCGGATCGTCTTGAGCCCCCGGTCGATTTCGCCCGACTGGACCGGAGCGAGCGCGAGAATCGCGATCATCGCGGCCGGCACGAAGAGCTTCATCCGCTGGTCCCCGGGTTGGACGGATCCGCCTGACGACCTTACAGTATACGGATGATTTCCTTCTCCGTTTCGGCGCGCGACCCGAAGAGCCGCGCCCGCGCGGGACGGATCGAGACGCCCCACGGCGCGTTCGACACGCCGGCGTTCATGCCCGTCGGGACGAAAGCGGCGGTGAAGTCGCTCGCTCCCGCGCAGCTCGAGGCGGCCGGCGCCCGGATACTCCTCTGCAACGCGTACCATCTCGCGCTCCGCCCCGGCGAGGCGCTCATCCACAAGCTGGGCGGCCTCCACCGGTTCATGGGGTGGAAAGGGCCGATCCTCACCGACAGCGGCGGCTACCAGGTCTTCAGTCTCGCGAAATTGCGGAAGGTGGACGACGCGGGCGTGGAATTCCAGTCGCACCTGGACGGCTCGCGCATTCACCTCACGCCGGAGCGCGCGCTCGAGATCCAGCGGCTCCTCGGCGCGGACATCGTCATGCCGCTCGACGAGCCGGCGCCCTTCCCGTCGACGCCGGCCCAGTCGGAAGCGGCCTTGAACCGCACCGCGGCGTGGCTGGAGCGCACGGTGAAGGCGCGGCGCGACGAGGGTTTGTTCGGAATCGTGCAGGGCGGGACCGACGCGAAACTGCGCCGCCGTTCGGCGGAGGACGTGGAGCGCCACGACCTCTCGGGCGCGGCGATCGGCGGCCTCTCGCTCGGCGAGCCCGCGACGACGATGATCGAGATGACCGCGGCGGTCTGCGAGGCGGTGCCGGAATCCAAGCCGCGCTACCTGATGGGAGTCGGGACGCCCGGCGACATCGCGAACGCCGTCCTGCAGGGCGTCGACATGTTCGACTGCGTCCTGCCGACGCGGATGGGCCGGACCGGGTGGGCCTTCACGAGCGAGGGGATGTTGAAAATCCGCAACGCGGCGTTCAAGGAAGACGAGCGGCCGCTCGATCCCGCCTGCGCCTGCCCCGCCTGCCGCGGCTTCAGCCGCGCGTACTTGCGCCACTGCTTCGCGGTCGACGAGATCCTCGGGCTCTCGATGCTCTCGCTCCACAACGTGACGTACTACCAGACGCTCATGAAGCGGATCCGCGATGCGATACCCAGCGGAAGCCTGACGAGACTTGCCCAGCAGGAATCAGAGCGCTGTCCGCCTCTGGAGGGGCGGCGCACGAAAACGTGAAGTCTCGGGTCTTAAGTCGAGGGTCGGGGGTCGAAGAGAAGAGGTCACGGGTCAACCGTCCCGCGTCGAGAGTCCCTGATCGGGCAACACGTGACCTGGGACTTCTGGACGCGACTCTCGACCCACAACTCCTGGCTCATGACTTCCGCATCGGCGGAAACCACGCCATCGCGACATCGTCGATGTGCGATCCATCTTCGAGGCGGATGCGATTCTTGAGCCGGCCCTCTTCGACGAATCCGAACTTGCGATAGAGCTCGATCGCCCCCGCGTTGACGGCGCGTACTAGAAGCTCGATCTTGCCGACCGCGGGATTCCCCGTCGCCCAATCCACCAGGTCTCTCATGAGCGCGGCTCCCACGCCCCTCCGATGGTGTCCCGGGTGAACGACGATCGTCAGTCGCTGTACGTGCGCGACCCGCTCCAGCGACATGGGTTCGAGCACGGCGTGCCCGACGGGCCGACCGTTCTCCTCGGCCACCACGTAGCGGCCCTTGTCGCGGACCTCGGCGATCCTCGAGGCGAAGGCCTCCGGCTTGAGTTCGTGAGGGCGCGAGACGAGCCGGCCCGGCGTCCGCGCGGTCTCGACCTCCGCCGCGCACAGGATCTCCGCGTCCTCGACGCGCGCCGGACGAATCTTCACGGCCATTCAATACACCGGCCCGCGCTCGTACCCGACCGTGCTCTGCTCGTACGTCGACTTGTCGAGCTCCAGCAGGAAAATCGACGGGCGCTGGATGACGGAGCTCATCCGACGCTCGTCCGCCACCACGGGGTGGACCAGGTACAGCAGGTCCTTGGCGCGCGTGCAGGCGACGTAGAAGAGTCGCCGCTCCTCCTCGAGCCCGTCGTCCTCTTTCATCGCCCGCGCGTCGGGGAGCTTCCCCTCCGCGAGCCACAGGACGAAGACCGCGCGCCACTCCAGGCCCTTCGCCTGGTGGACGGTCGTCAGGACGAGCTCGTCCCGATCCTCGGGATCGACCGGCGCCTGCACCCCGGCCGCGGGCCCGGCGAGCGCGAGCTCCGCCAGGAGCTCCTGGACGTCCGCGAAGCGGTCGGAGTAGTCGGCGAGCCGGCGTACGTCCTCGACCCGCAGCGCGAAATTGGGAAACGTCGCCTCCAGGTAGTCCTGGTAGCCGCCCTCGAGCACCGCGCGGATCATCTCCGCCGGCGCCTGGCGCAAGTCGGGCCCGGTGATCGCGCGCAGCGTCACCGCGAGTCCCCTCCACCCCGAATGGCCCGCGCGCGGGACCGCCCTGAGGACCGCGTCCGACTGGAGCGCCGCGAAGGGCTCGTCGACCTTCGAGACCGCGTCCCAGATCTTGTCCGCCGCGGCGCGCCCGATCCGCGGATAGAGCTGGGCGACGCGCTTCCACGCCATCTCGTCCTTCGGGTTGGCGGCGATCTTGAGGTACGACGCGACGTCCTTGATGTGCGCCTGCTCGAAGAAGCGCATCCCGGAGCGCACCTGGAACGGGACGCCGCGCCGCGTCAGGTCCATCTGGAGCTCCATCGAGTGCCAGTGGGCGCGGTAGAGGATCGCGATGTCCTTGAGCGCGTACCCCTCGTCGCGCAGTTCCTCCACGCGCTGGGCCGTGAACGCGGCCTGCTCCTGGACGTTGCCGCAGGTCACGCGCTCCGGCTTCGCGCCCTCCTTGCGGACGGCGCGCAGCGCTTTCGGGAACTGCCGCTCGTTCTTGCGGATGCTCGAGTTGGCGAGATCGAGGATCTGCGGCGTCGACCGGTAGTTCGTCTCGAGCTTGAAGAGTCGCGCCTTCGGATGGCGCTTCGGAAAGTCGATGATGTTCCCGAAGTTCGCGCCGCGGAACGAGTAGATGCTCTGCGCGTCGTCGCCCACGACCATCAGATTCCCGTCCTCGCCCGCGATCACGTCGACGATCTCCGCCTGGAGCACGTTCGTGTCCTGGTACTCGTCGACGAGGATGTGGCGCCACGCGGCCCGCAGTCCCTGGACGATCTCCTCGCGCTTGAGGAGGTCGCGCCACAGGAGGAGCAGGTCGTCGAAGTCGACGAGGTTCATCTCCCCCTTGCGGGTGACGTACGCCCGGACGGCGCGGAGGATCTCGTCGCCCAGCTCGAGGAACATCGGGTAATGGTCGGCGAGGACGCGCTCGGGCGGCGTCCGGGTGTTCACGGAGTAGCTGTGGAGGTCGATGAGGATGTCCGCGCGCGGGAATTTCAGGTCGTCCGCCTTCTTGCGGAGTCGGCGGAGGATGTCGTCCATGAGATCGCGGGCGTCTTCGCGGTCGAGGATCGTGAAATCCTGGCGCCGACCCGCGAGCTCGGCGTGCCTCCGGAGCACGAGGTGGCCGACGTGGTGGTACGTCCCGCCGGTGATGCGCCGGATGTCGGGGCCGAGGAGCGACTCGACGCGGTGGAGCATCTCGCGGGCGGCCTTGTTCGTGAAGGTGAGGAGGAGGATCTGCGCGGGCGGGACGCCCGACTCGATGAGCCGCGCGACGCGGTAGGTCAGGGTGCGCGTCTTGCCCGAGCCGGCGCCGGCGATGACGAGGAGCGGACCGTCGCCCGCCTGGACGGCCTCGAGCTGCTGCGGGTTGAGCTCGCGGGCGTAGTCGATCGAGAAGGGGCGCTGACGCCCGTCCGATCGAATGATGTACTCAGCCATGGGGAATTCAATCGTAGCGAAAGACTGCCGGCGAGAGGAGCATCAGCCATCCGGCATCAAGCATCAGGGGTGAGTGCCAAGGGAATCTTCCCCGGATGCTGGATGCTGGATGCCGGCTACCGGATGCCGGGACTGGACCTATGAAGTGGAACCTTCCGCGGGCTTCGATTCGGGGGCGGGCGCCGGCGCGGCCTTGGGTTCCGGCCCGGCGTCCTTCTTCTTCTTCTCGAGGAGGCGGTTGATCTTCTTGATCCGCTTGTTGAACGACTTGGTCTTCTTGCGGAGCGAGTGGACGTACGGGTTGCCGACGACCTTCTTGGCGCCCTGGGTCATCTCGCTGAGCGACTTGCCGATGAGCTCCAGGATCTTCTGGGAGCGCTTGAGCTGGTCCTCGAGCGAGAGCGGCGTGAGGGAGGCGAAGCGGCGCTGGGAACGCTTGAGCTCCTTGCGGAGCGCGCGCACCTTGGGATCGCCCTTGGCGGTCTCCTTCTGGCCCGCGAGCTGCTTCTTCAGCTCCTCGATCTTCTTCTTCAGCGCGTCGGCGTTCGAAACCATCCCAAAAGCCCCTCGTACAAGCGCGCCATAGTAGCCACCGACCTCGGCATGGTCAAGGCGAAATGACGTGCGGAAGTGCGAAGTGCAAGGTGCAAAGTCGTCGAGGAGTCCGAAGTCCAAAGTCCCCCCGATCGCGGGAATGGGTCCCGCGACGGCGGGGTTGTCGAGGAACAGGGCAGGGTTGAAACCGGGCCTTGCGTCATGTTCAATGTCCGGCCTCCGGTGCGGTCGGATGACGTTCCTTAAGGGAGTTCGCTCCATGATGTCGCGCTGTACCGCCCTCCTGCTGTGCCTCGGCCTCCTCTCCTGCGGCTCGTCGAAGAAGGACAACGAGAATTTCCGGACGACGTTCGGGTACTTCTTCGAGACGGGCAACACCTCGCTCTCCGGCGTTCTGATGTCCATCACGAGCGAGAAGGACATCGACGTCTTTGAAGCGCAGACGGGCGCGACCCAGATCGACAGCCTCGGCTTCCTCGTCGGCCGGGTTCTCGACCCCGCGGGCACGCCCCTCGGCGGCGTGGTCGTCACGGCCCAGAACGATTTCGGCCTCGCCGCGGGGTCGCTCTTCTACCAGTCCGCGATCACCGGCGCCTTCATTCCCGGCTTCACCCAGACGACCGCCACGGGCCGGTTCATCGTGATGAACGTGAGCCCCGGCCGCGTCAACCTGAAGTGCGGGAACGGCGCGGACGGCAATCTGTACGTGCAGTCCTACGGCGGCACCGCCAACTTCGTCCAGCTCACCGCCTCCACCCCGAAGGCGGCGCCCCAGCCGACCTGGACCGGGACCACGCAGAATCTCGGGGGCACCGGCTCGGCGCTCCCCGGGGCGCCCGAGGCGTCGGTCAACTACCAGATCTTCGGCACGACGGGGCTGACGGGCTCGAGCGACGGCACGACGGGCGCCTTCAACCTCGGGACCGTGAACGCGCTGAACACGTACATCATGAAGTGCTCGAAGGCCTCCTTCGTCGACACCTACACGTACGTGCTGACGCAGACCGCGAACCTCACGTCGGGCGCGGGCGGCGGCAACGTCCTCATCGCGAGCGTGGCGAACCGGGACGCCGAGCTCGTCCCCGGGACCGTCGCGTTGACACCCGGCACGGGAATCATGAGGGGTCGGGTGCTCGACAGCGCGGGCGGATTCACGGTCGAGGCGCGCGATGGGAGCGACTCGGCGGTCGGCGAGGTGTGGTACGGCAACGGCTCGAACGGCGCGCCCGACGCGACGGTGACGGCGACGCAGCCCGACGGGATTTTCTACGTCTACAACCTGCCGCCCGGGCAGATCTTCCTGCGCGCGACGAAATCGAGCCAGGTGGCGACCGCGTACCTGGACGCGTTCGCGGACGGGATCACGGTGGCGTACGACCTCGCCCCGGTGACCCAGGCCCAGGCCACGATCACGATCAGCGGCGCGCTGATCTCGCTCCAGGGCTTCGCGGTCCCCGACGGGAACATCTTCCTGCACGGGATGGGGATCGGGGCGACGAGCGACGGGTTTGGCGAATACTCGCTCAAGAACGTTCCAACCCGGCATCTCTTCATCGTCCGCACATCGAAATAGGAATTTCGACGTGCGGAGTCACGCGTCGAGAGTCGGGAGTCGAGGGTCGAAGTCCGACGAGTCGCGGGTCTCGGGTCGCCCGTCGCGGGTCGAATTCAGTAATCTCTTCGCGAGAATATCCAGCAC
>Ga0075433_10000810_pt1 | contig 21711 bp, 20 predicted proteins | sample RhiMethybrSRZTD2_FD_75299 | JGI IMG/M metagenome (GOLD analysis project Ga0075433, IMG submission 75299) | Populus rhizosphere microbial communities from Tennessee, USA - Rhizosphere MetaG P. TD hybrid SRZTD2 | ecosystem: Host-associated > Plants > Roots > Rhizosphere > Soil | place: USA... | reverse complement strand
TTGAGTTTTGAGTTTACGTGTCGTCCAGCTCGGCGTTCCAGTACAGATAGTCCCGCCAGCTCTCCGGCGCGTAGCGCAATTCGATCGTAATCCGAATCGCCGGTGCGGAATCCGGACGCCGCGGAACCTTGAGCAGGCGCATGCCCGCCTCAGCCGGCGTACGGCCTCCCTTCTGCCGGTTGCAGTTGATGCAGCAGGTCACGATGTTCTCCCAGTCCTTGCGGCCGCCTTGCGCAACCGGCACGACGTGGTCGAACGTCAGTTCCGAGGTCGGGAACTGCTCCGCACAGTACTGGCAGGTGTGATTGTCCCGGGCGTAGATGTTATTGCGGGAAAACGGGACGTAATCGAACCGGCGTTTGATCTTGACGAAGCGAAGCAGGCGGATCACGGACGGCAGCTTGAAGCTGAACTTGACCGACCTTATCTCGCGGTCATGTTCCGCGATCACCTCCACCTTCCCCTGACACCACAGGGTTATGGCCTTCTGCCAAGGAACGACCTTCAGAGGCTCGTACGTCGCGTTGAGAAGCAGGGCCTGCTCCATTATCCCGATCCCATGATGCGGGACGGCCGGCTGGACTGTCAAGGTTCTGACGCCTTAAATCTAAGCAACGAAAGGGTTACGTCGCTACAATGTGATGACGATGATCCGTCAGGCACTTGTGGCGGTCGTGATCGCATCCTGCGCTGGCGTCGCCTGCGCGACGAGTGGTGGCGCCGGCGGCAAGGTGGCTCGCGTGCCGCGTCCGTTCCCTGGAGCGCCTGTTCCCCCAGGGGCGACCGACGAACCTCCTCTTCCGGGACCTCCTGCGGTCGCATCACCCGGCGCTCTTCCGCTGTCGCCGGGCATCGTCGCCACAGCTCTCACACTGCGGGGCACGCCGTACCGCGACGGCGGCAGCCAGCCCTCGGAAGGATTCGACTGCAGCGGGTTCGTGCAGTGGGTGTTCGCGAAGCATGGGACCTCGCTTCCTCGCGACGTGAAGCATCAGTTCGATGCCGGCGAGAAGATCGAGGCCGACGATCTGAAGCCCGGCGATCTTGTGTTCTTCGAGACGGTGAGCAAGGGACCCTCGCACGTCGGCATCGCCATCGGCGCGAACGAATTCGTCCACGCGCCGAGCTCCAAGGGTGTCGTCCGAATCGAGAGGCTGTCGACTGACTACTGGGCCAGGCGCTGGGTAGGCGCGAGGCGCATCACGCCATATCCAGCGGCCAGCGATTGATTCGGTCGTGTCCGGTTACGCGGCGCGGAAAGCGCCCTTGCGAACCAGCCGGCGCGAAGTCTGCTGAAGGAATTCGCGGATCACCAGGTCGTCTTCGGTGAACACCTTGGCCAGCCGCGTCGGCTTGATCGGGTCGATGCGGCAATACTCGGCGTCGACTGACAGCGGCTGCGGGACCAGCGCTTCGGTGTAGCGCTGCGGGTACGAGGGGAACGCACGGAACGTGGTGCCCACCACGCCTCCGAAGCGTTGCTGCAGCTGCGCGAAGTCGTGGCGAAGGAAGTCGTACGTCTCCGGATTGGGATTCGTGGCGAGGTACTGCTTCACCATCGACACCACATGACGAAAGAAGTGCTGCCCGTGGCAGTGCGCCGAGGCGGTGCCGTCGGCGCGCTCCATGCGGCGGATGCCCGCGCGCTCGGGATCGATGTGGTAGAGCTCGTGCACGATGGTGTCGAGCTTGGTGATCCAGTTCTCGTGGCCGCTATAGTGCGCAAGCTTGCGCGACCGAGACAGACTCTGGTCGCAGAACCGCGGCAGGGCAAACGACACCATGTAATCGATGGTCACAGTGCCGACCTTGACGATCGGTGATTTGGTGACGAACCACTCCGAACGTCGGGTCAAGAGACCAGTGCGCCGATCGCGCCAGTAGTAGTATCCCGGTTCGCTTTCCGGCAGGCACAGGCAATGGCAGGTCGCGTAGGGGCCCTCGGCCTGCGCGCGGCCAGCCCGCGCGAAAACGAGCACTTTGTTCATGTCCAGGAATTCGAGCGTCGGCACGCGCTCGACGATGTCGGACATGAGACGCCAGATGTTGTCCGTGTAGTTGATCATTGCGTCTTCAGAAATTTCGGCACGTTGCCGCGCTCACTTCACTGAACCATTTGGCGCCTGGTCGAAGTTTTCGCAGCATTGCGCATCCTTGGTCAGCGTGAGGGATCTCCCCCGGTGGTCGGTGGTTCGGGCTGTGGAATCGGCGGCGCAGGTTCGTCGCCTTCGGGCACCGAATCGGGGCTGGGTGCTTCGGGCGCGTCAAGCGGAGTGGCGGCCACGCCCTCTCCCTCGTCCGTTGGCACCGGGCTAGGCACCGGAGGCGGCGGTTCGACGCCGCCCATGCGCGCCAGGATGATGCGTTGCCGTCCCAGAAGCCGACGCGGCGGATGGGCCGGACTGTAAACGCGAGGGTTGATGATGGCGCCGGCGAGCAGCGCCGCCTGCTCACGCGAGAGCGCGGCCGCGGTCACGCCGAAATACGTGCGTGCGGCTGCCTCGGCGCCCCACAGCTGATCGCCCCACTCGATCACATTGAGGTAGATCTCAAAAATGCGCGCTTTGGGAAGCGCCACCTCGAGCCGTCTGGTGATGATGAGCTCACGGAGTTTACGCAGCGGATCGCGCGACGGCGACAGATACAGGTTTTTCGCGAGCTGCTGCGTGATGGTGCTGGCGCCGCGGATGGGAGACCCGCGCTCCATGCTGATCCGAATCGATTCCTTGATCTCCTCGAGATCGATGCCTTCGTGCTCGAAGAACGCGCTGTCCTCGGCGACGATGACCGCGCGTTTGAGATGCTGTGAGATGCGCGTGTACGGCACCCACTGCTGCACCCGTCGGACCGGATGTCCTTGTGCACGCGCCTCGCGCGCCCGCAGCTCCATGAACGCCGTGGTCGTCGGATTGGTGGTCGCCAGCGTGCGCACGTCGGGCAGCGTCACGTAGACGTAGACGACGACGCCAAACGCGAACGCCGACACGGCGCCCACACTCCGCAACACCGACCGCCGCGCCGGTCGCGGGAACGACTTCATTGCTACGCGCTGGTGAGAGCTGGACGCAGTGCCTGGCTCGCCGCGGCAACACCCGCGCCTTCCGGCACGTCATGTCCGTGCACGGCCAGAGCCCCTTCGAGAGCAGCAAGAAACTGCAGCACCGTCTGCGGCGTGGAGCTTGCGCCCATGAGACCAACCCGCCAGATCTTTCCGGCCAGCGGTCCGAGACCTGCGCCCACTTCGATGTTATAGGTGTCCAACAACGTCCTGCGTACCGCGGCTTCTTCAACGCCTGCCGGAACGCGAATCGTATTGAGTGTCCACAGCCGCTCGCCTTCGGGCGGCAGCAGCGACAACCCCATCGCGCCCACACCGGCTGCCAGCACCTGATGATGTCGCTCGTGCCGCGCGATGCGCGACGCCAGTCCTTCTTCTTCGACCATCAACAGCGCTTCGCGCAGCGCGTAGACGAGCGTCGAGGACATCGTGTGGTGATACTTGCGCCCGACCCAGTAATCCTCGAGCAGCCTGAGATCGAGATAGAAGCTGCGGCACTTCACGAGCCGCTCGCGCGCGGCGCCCGACACGGCCAGTGGTGCGAGCCCCGACGGCGCGCCGATGCACTTCTGCGTGCACGAGTACGCGACGTCGACACCCCAGCCTGCGAGATCAACCTCATGTCCGCCGAGCGACGTGACCGTGTCGACGATCGTGAGCGCGCCGCGATCGCGCGCGACCGCCGTCAGCTCTTTGATCGGGTTTCTGACGCCGGTCGACGTTTCCGCATGCACGAGCCCGATCACGTCGGCACCGTCGTGCGCCAGTTCGTCCTTCAGTTGTTGCGGATCGACGGCGCGGCCCCACTCCACGTCGATACGGCGAACGCGCGCGCCATAGCGCTCCATGATCTGCGCGAGCCGATCGCCGAAGTAGCCGGTGACGACCACGACCGCGCGCGTGCGTTCGTCGACGATGTTGGCGACGGCGGCTTCCATCGCCGATGTGCCGGTACCGGAGATCGCGATCGTCAACGCCTTGCTGTCGGCGCGAAACACGCGCTGCAGCGATGCGCGAACGTCGTCCAGCATCGGCACGAAATCCGGATCGAGGTGACTGAGAACGGGAGCGGCCATTGCCCGCATGACGCGCGGTGCGATCAGACTGGGACCAGGGCCGAGCAGAATGCGTTCGGTCGACGGGAGCGGCATCAGGGATTTACCGTAGCGACGAAGATATTACGCCGAGAGCCTCGAGTTGTTCACTGATCAATTCAGAAATTTTTGATGAAACTGAGCGGAGTGGCGGTCGGGGTGCGCCGCCGGCATAGCCCATCAGATCGAGCGCCGCTTTGAGGCCGGGCACACCGTACAGACCGCCCACCGATCGCGCGAGGGGCAGCAGCTCTCTCTGCAGAGCATTCGCCTCGTCGAGCTTGCGATCCTTGATGAGCAATAACATCCGCTGACATGCATCAGGTACAAGCGCGGCAAGCGCGAGGATGGCGCCATCGCAGCCGGCGCACAACGCGTGCACCAACGTCGTGGCTGATCCGGCAAGCACGGTGAACTGATCGGGCGTGCGCCCGACGAACTCGGCAATCTGCGCGATGTCGCCGCCTGATTCCTTCATGCCGATGATGTTCGGATGAGTCGCGAGCCGCTCGACCGCATCGGGCAGCAGATTCACACCGGTGTACAGCGTCACGTTGTACAGCAGCACCGGAATCGGCGAGGCATCGGCGACTTCGGTGTAGTGGCGCACGAACGCGTCGCTGGTCATCTGCGGCTTGAAGAACGACGGCGTTCTGACGAGCGCGGCGTCGACGCCAGCCGCGGCGGCGCGGCGCGTGGCCGCGATTGTCGCGCGCGTCGACTCGCGACCGGTGCCAGCAATGAGCGGACGATCTTTCGGGACACCCTGGCGCGCGATATCGACGATGCGATCGGCCTCGTCATCGTCGAGCGAGGGCGCTTCGGCGTTGGAGCCGAGGACGACGAGACCCGTAAGCGAGGTTGCCATCCACTTCGCGACATTCGATCGCAGCGCGGCTTCGTTCAGCGTGTCGTCGTCGCGAAACGGCGTGGCAATTGGCGTGAAGATTCCTGAAAACCTCTTCATGGCTCTAATTGTACAGGCGCACGCCCGGTGCCCTGAACCACCAGATTCACGCCGAGCACGACGAGAAAGATCGCCGCCGCGGGCGACAGCGACCATGGCGCGTCGCCGAGGAGCGCGACATTCGACGCTTCTTGCAGCATGGTTCCCCACGTTGGCGTGGTGTCGGGGAACCCGAGACCGACGTACGAGAGCGTGGCTTCGGCGAGGATGAACGCGGGCAGCAGCAGTGTCGCCTGCGTCCGCAGGTAACCGCCGGCCGCGGGTACCAGGTGCCGCGTCAGTACGCGCGTGGCGCTCGCGCCAGCCGCGCGCGCCGCGATCGCGTACTCGCGCTCGCGCTCGGAGGCCACGATTGCCCGCACACCTCGTGCGACGATCGGCCATCCCAGCAGCGCGAAGATCGCGAGCAACAGCGCAAATACGTCCGCTGCAGGCAAGACCAGCGGCATCACCGCGCGCAACGCGAGCGCGACGTACACCGCGGGGAGCACGAGCACGAACTCGGAGACGCGCGACAGCACCGCATCCGCCCACCCTCCGGCGTATCCCGCGATGCCGCCGATGATCGCGCCGAACAACGTGGCCGCCAGCGTCGCGCTCAACGCGAGTGCGAGCGTCGCGCGGGCGCCGTGCAGCAGTCGCGAGAAGCTGTCGCGACCGTACGCATCGGCGCCAAGCACTAGCAGCGGTCCGCGCTGAGTGGCGTCCTCTTCGAACCGGCGCTCGATTCGGCTGACCAGGCGCCAGGCGTGCGCGTGCGGCGCAGCGCCGTGATCGTCGAAGACGTGGATCGGCGTGGGCGGCGCGTACAACAGATCGGGGAATCGGCGATCGGGCGGATTCGGCGCGAGCCACGATGCCAGCAGTGCCGACATCGCTGTGAGCGCAAGCAACGCGATCCCGATGCGTCTCATGCGTGTTGGTCCCGCACCCGCGGATCCGCGGCCGCGAGCAGCAGATCGCCGGCCAGCGTGCCGATGGCGAGGAAGCACGCGCCCATCGCCGCGCACGCCGCAACGAGGTAGATGTCGCGCGCCCGCAGCGCTGAGTACATCAGTTGTCCAACTCCGGGCCACGAGGTGACGTACTCGACGACGAACGAGCCGGACAGCAGCGCGCCGATCACGAGCCCGTATACGGCGCACAGGGGTCTGAGCGACACCGGCCAGGCATGACGAAGAATCAACGCGCGTCGTGGAACGCCGCGCGCGATCGCCGCGACCATGAACGGCTGCTGCACGGCATCGGACATCGACTGCGACTGCAGGCGTTCGAAGATGGCTGCAATCGGCACCGCCAACGCGAGTGACGGCAGCGGCAGATGCCACGCGACATCGATCGCCCACGCCGCCCAGCTCACATCCGATGTGCCAGCTGACGACATGCCGCCCGGCGGCAGCCATCCTGTGCGCGCGGCGAAGAACACGAAGATCAACGATGTGAGGAGAGGAGGGAGCGAGACGCCCACGAGTGACGCGCCGCCCACGAGTGTCGCCGTGTGACTTCCCTGCCGGCTGCCGGTGACGATGCCGAACGAGATGCCCACGAGCGTCGCGATCGCGAGTGCGGCGAGCGCCAGCACCGCGGTGTTCCCCGCGGCGCGAATCACCAGGGGAGCGACCGGCCGGTTGTAGAGAAACGAATCGCCGAAATCCAGACGAACGGCGCGACCGGCCCACAGGATCCACTGCGACAGCGGGCTGCGATCCAGATCGAAGCGCGCCCGTGTCGACTCGATCTCGCTGCGCGAAGCGTTGGGACCAAGTTGCGCGGTGACATCTCCAGGCGCCAGTCGCGTGAGAAAGAGCGCTGCAGACGAGGTGCACACGAGCAGCAGCAGGGCGAACACCAGCCGCCGCAGGAAGAATCGGACCATCAGAGTCGAGTCGGCCGTCCCGCCGAAGCCAGTGGCGAAGGCGAACGAATCAAGGATTCGTGACGCTCAGCGTATCGGCGCTCCAGAGCAGTTGCGGGCGCATCACCGACGGCGTGACGCCAATCAGCCGGCGACTGTGCGCATAGTACAGACGAGGAGCGGCAAAATACAGCGCCGGCAGGTTCTCGGCGAAAATCCGCTGCACGTCGTTGAACAGCGCTTGTCGTCGCATGAGATCGAGCGTTCCCGCCTGCTCGATCATGAGCGTATCGATGCGCTGCTCCCATTCGGTGCCCGGCATCTTCTGCCCGATGTTCCAGAAGTGCGTCGATCCCGAACTGAGCCAGAAATCAGGGTTGCCCGCGGGATCCGGATCGGAGAAAAGCGGGCGCGTGTAGATCGCGTCGTAGTCGCACGCGAGCATGCGCGGCATCATTGCCCCGATCTCGAGCGGCGCGATGTCGAGGGCGATGCCGACTTTGGCCGCCTCTTCTCGAAGCACCGACGTGCCGCGCTCATAGTAGCCGACGCCCCGCTGCGTAATCACCGTGAAGCGCGCTTCGGTGCCCTTCGCATCCTCCACCACACCGTTGTTGTTGCGATCCTCGAGACCAATGCCCTTGAGCAGATCGCGGGCGCGCGCGACATCGTGCGCGTATCGCGGAAGATTTGGTGTGAACCATTGGCGGTTTCCAGGCGTGATCGGTCCCCAGATGGGAACCGCCTCACCGAGGAACACGGTTCGCGCAAACTCCTCGCGATCGACCGCGTGCGAGATCGCCTGACGGAACTCGCGCTTCTGCACGAACGCCAATCGCGGATCGTTCTTCTTCGCCTCGGGCTTCAGGCAGAACCAGAATGCGTCGGCGTCGGTGCCGACTCCGAGCTCGACCATCTTGAGCTTGCCCTCTTGCTCGCCGCGCCGCACCGGGACGTAGTCTTCGGGCCGCAGCTCGCTGTAGGTGATGTCGGTGGCGCCCGACTGCAGGCGCAGCAGTTCGGCATTCTGATCGGGCACGAGCTCGAGCACGATGCGATCGAGATAGGGGAGCGAGCCGCCGTCCGGTGCCTTCCGCCAGTACCGCGGGTTGCGATCAAGGACAAGGCGCTGGCCGACCTGAAACTCACGAAGCACGAACGGCCCGGTGCCAACGATCTCGGTTGGCGCCGTGCCTGGCGACCACGCCTTGGCAAAGTCGCCGGCGGCGAGCGCGGACTCGAGCTTGTGCTTTGGCATGATCGGCAGCATGTCGAGCAGACGGACGCCCGGCCCAGACGGCGCCGCGTAAGCGAAGACCACCGTGTTGGCGTCCGGAGCGGTTGCCGCGATCGGCTGTCCCCCGACGATCAGGCTGCTGCTGACGACGCTCCCTGCTTTCGGGTCGAACACCGCTTTCAGCGAGAACAGCACGTCGGCCGAGGTGAGCGGCATCCCGTCGGACCACGTGACGCCTTGACGGAGATGTACGGTGTGCGTCCGGCCGTCCGGGCTCGATTCCCAGCGTTCGGCCAGCCACGGCTCCAGTTCGAAGGTGGCGCGATTGATTCGGATCAGGCGCCCCTGCGTGAGCACGCCAAACAGGTCCGAGGCCTGATCGGCAGCCACGAGTCGATCGAAAGATCGCGGCGTCGATCGAATGGATCCGACGATCTGCCCTCCGCGACGCGGGGCCGCGTTGCTGTCGCCGGTCGCGTTGCGATTCGACGGGCAGCCCCGCACGAGGAAGAACGCGACGAGGAGTCCGGCCGTCACGCCGAGCCCGACATACCGTGATGGCTTCATCAGTCGCGACCCACCGCTCGCTCGGGAGGGGCCGGTCAACGTTGGCCGCCCCGGCCAATTTGTTGGCCGCCAAAGATGCCGTGCAAATTCCAAGACATTAGGTATGCAGTTTCCTCGAGGCTGGGCATCGTACGCAGATGCGGGTCAAGAAACAGGCTAAGGGTTTTCCCTGAGGGCCCCCTCGCGTGTTTACCTGATCTCGACATCAACTGGTTGGTAATCAAAGAGATGAGAGGAAGTATACAGATCACCCTCATTTCTGGCACTCGCCAAGCAATAGACGAGGACGCGAGGTTCCTAAATGGCGTCCACGTCCCCCTTTGATCTCCATCACACCGAGCCCAGGCTAGGTCGTAGCGTCTCGATCGAACAGGCGGCGCAGCTGCTCAACGTGTCGCGCCGCACGATTTACAACCGTATTCGTGAGGGCCGTCTTCAGACCCTTCGCACGCTCGGCGGTTCGCAGCGCGTGTTGCTCGACTCGGTTCACGAACTCCTCGGATTCCGCCCGCAGGTGCTGCCGACATCGACACAGCCTGCGATCCCGTTTACGCCGCGTCTGACGAACCGGAACTAACGCCTCATGTGTTTTCGGATGGTGCTGTGATGACTGCAACCCCCCGCACAGCGAGTTTCTCGCGCATATCCCGAGCCACGGTCGCGTCCGTATTTACGGCGGCGATCCTGCTCGGAGCGTTTGCGGCCGACGTCCATGCCCAGTCGGGCCGCCGCGCGCGGCTGTCGTCCGATCTGGTTCAGCGTCTCGGCTCGGGGGATGCCCAAGCCACGAGCGTCATCGTGACAGGGTCACAGCAGCAGATCGATCGGATTGCGGCTCGCAACGGACTGCACGTTCGCAAGCGTCTCGAGTCCGGCGCGGTGGTCGATGTGCCCGCCGGCCGATTGGCCGCTCTGGCGGCCGACGCCGAGGCTGATCAGGTGTCGGGCAACCTCGTGGTGCAAGCGCATGACGACATCACCAACCAGACCATCGGTGCGGATGTCGTGCAGGATGGCAATTGGACCGCCAACGGGTCTGGTCTCACCGGTTTGGGGATTGGCGTCGCGGTCATCGACACGGGTGTGGCGATCATGCCCGAGCTGCGCGGGCGCATCATCGCGAGCCGCGATTTCACCGACGATCGCGGCTCCGGGCTCGATCAGAACGGACACGGCACGCACGTCGCCGGCATCATCGCCGCCGCGGGCGCGATGCGTTACACCAACGCCACGGGCGTGGCGCCGGGCGCGAACATCGTCAGCCTGAAAGTCCTCGACGCGCAGGGCAAGGGATTGATGGGCGATGTGATCGAGGCGATCGACTGGGCCGTGGCCAATCGAGGTCGCTTCAACATCCGCGTCATCAATCTGTCGCTTGGCGGTCCGGTGACTCAAAGCTACCGTGACGATCCGCTGTGCCAGGCGGTGGAGCGCGCGTATCGCGCCGGCGTCGTGGTTGTGGCGTCGGCGGGGAATCACGGGAAGCATCCGGAGACCGGCCAGAAGATTTACGGCAGCATCACCTCGCCTGGAAATTCTCCGTTCGCCATCACGGTCGGAGCGCTGAATACCAAAGGGACGCCGTATCGCAGCGACGACGAGATCGCGTCGTACAGCTCGAAGGGCCCGACGCTGGTGGATGGGCTCACGAAACCGGACCTCGTGGCGCCTGGGAACAAGATTCTGAGTTTGGCCGCGCCCGGGACGACCCTGGTGCGGGAGCATCCGGAGTTGGTGATTGGGTCGGGGCGCGATGCGCGCTTGCAGCTTTCGGGCACGAGCATGGCGGCTGCGGTCGTTGCCGGAGCAGTGGCGCTGCTAGCTCAGCAACAGGTGAATGGCACAGAGCGAACGCGTTGGGTGCTTCAACGAACGAGTCTCCGCGTCGACGAGGCTCCAGCGTTCGTCGCTGGGACAGGAAGTCTTGCGGTTGATCTCGCGGTCGGCTCGGCGGCTGCTCACGGCGAACTGGTCGATCTCGGTAGTGAGCAAGGAGTGCAGTCGGGCATCGCGTTCTGCACGAAAGCAACTTGCAGGCTTGAAAACAATGGTTTGGTCTGGTCGGACGGCCTGGTCTGGTCGGACGGCCTGGTCTGGTCGGACGGCCTGGTCTGGTCGGATGGTCTGGTCTGGTCGGACGGCTTGGTCTGGTCGGATGGTCTGGTTTGGTCAGACGGCTTGGTCTGGTCCGACGGGCTGGTCTGGTCCGACGGGTTGGTCTGGTCCGACGGGTTGGTCTGGTCCGACGGGTTGGTCTGGTCCGACGGCCTGGTGTGGTCCGACGGCCTTGTGTGGTCGGACGGGCTGGTGTGGTCGGACGGCCTCGTTTGGTCCGACTAGCGGGTTTGCGGTGCGATTCAGAATTGGAGCAAATATGTGCAGACTAATTATTTGGAGCGAATGAGCCGATAGGGGGCTTGCCGGACTCTGCCGGTTGGCATGAATAGGCGACCGCCCACGCTTTCAACTCGTGCCCGCGTCTACATCGCGACTGTGGTTGCGACGGGTGCGTCGGTCATTGCGATTTCCGCCTACGATCTACTCAGGCGACCGATCGGTTCGGAGTGGCTGATCCTTGCCGGACTGACGCTTCTGACTGGGTCGTTCAGTATTAAGCTTCCCTCAATCAGCGCCCGGATTTCAGTCTCCGAGGCCTTCGTCTTCGCATCGGTTCTGTTGTACGGCCCCTCCGCAACCACAATCATCGTTGCGTTCGACACAATTATTCTGACGAGTTGGGCCCGGAACAGAACGCGCGATCGAATTCGCGCGATGTTCAACGTGGCGTGCGGCTCCGCTGCGATCTGGGTTAGCGCGCACGTGTTTCAATGGCTCCTTCCGACCACAGCGACACGGCCACAACTGGAACAGCTACTGCTCCCGGTGCTCTTGTTGGCGGCGTGTTACTTTGCTCTTAACAGTTCGTTGATCGCGATCGCGGTCAGCTGTGAAAAGCCGACTTCTCCCCTTAGCGTTTGGAAGGAGAATTTCGCCTGGCTTGGCCTGAATTATCTCGGTGGTGCGTCTGTCGCGATGCTGCTGGTTACCTATCGTCAGCGCATCGATGTCACGGCTTTGAGCGTCATTGTGCCGCTCCTGGTGATTACCTACCTAACGTTCCGAACGTCGCTCGGTCGTCTGGCTGATGCCAACTTGCACGTCACGCAGGTGAACAGTCTTTATCTTTCGACGATTGAAACACTTGCGATGGCCGTGGATGCCAAAGATCAAATCACACACGGTCATATCAGGAGAGTTCAGGTTTACGCCGTCGAAATGGCAAAACGGTTGGGTGTTGATAACGACGAGCAGCTGAAAGCCATCGAAGCTGCGGCCCTGCTACACGACATGGGCAAGCTTGCGATACCTGAACACATTCTCAACAAGCCCGGGAAGCTGACTACTGCGGAATTCGACACGATGAAGCGACACGCTGACATTGGCGCGGACTTGCTGTCATCAATCCGATTTCCTTATCCAGTCGTGCCGATCGTTCGTCATCATCATGAATGTTGGAATGGGAGTGGGTATCCGGCGGGAATCGCGGGAACAGACATTCCTCTCGGTGCTCGGATCCTAAGCGTGGTGGATTGTTTCGATGCCCTAAACTCCGATCGCCCATACAGACCTCGGCTTGAGCCACAACAAGCTTTCGATATCCTTCGTCAGCGTCGCGGGACAATGTACGATCCATTGGTAGTCGACACTTTCATTGCGTCGTACCCTGACATCGCTCCGTTGGCCGACGCCGCTGGCCAACAGGCAAGAACTTTGTTGAGCCCGCGTGACGCCTCCGGCCAGACGACGTCGGTAGGTGCTCTCGAAGAGATTCGGGCATCAGCCGCGGAAAGTGCCGCACTGATACAGGCTCGACAGCATGTGTCCGAGGCAAAGGGGCCTATGGAGGCACTCAACATCATCGCGCAGTGCGCGCGACAGCTGACGCCTTCAACCGTCTGCGCCTACTATCAGTATTCACCCACCGACGACGAGTTGGTGTGCACTCTCGCCAGTGGAGGCGAAAACAACAAACCACTCATCGGATTGACCATTCGGCCCGGAGAACGGATCACCGGTTGGGTTGCCGCCAACCGACGAACCATAAGTAATTCCGACGCGACGTTAGATTTGGGACAAACGGCTCTCTTGATCCAGCCTGAGCCCAGGAGCACCATAAGCACTCCCGTTGCGATCGGCGATCAAAACGAACTGCATGGTGTGCTGACCGGCTACTCCCCGAAGGAAGCGGCGTTCAGTCAAAGGCATGTCTATGCCTTTGAGCAGTTGGCCGAGGCGCTGAGTCACTACTTCTCTAGGACGCGCCAACGACCGGAACGGCTCTTTGTCGTCGCCCAGCGCAACGGATAGCTCGCAGAGCCCCTCGGCCGGTCTACAATCACCGCGGTTCGGGAGGACCGTGGATGAAACTCAGTCACTCGGCGGTTGAGGATCTTCTCCGTCAAGGTCGCTTTCAAGAGGTAGCAAACGCTTGGGCGACGGACTCCCATCGCTTAAATTCTGGGCCGCCGGAGCAGCGTCTCGCCGTTGCTGAAGCGCTCGCTCGAACCGGTCGCTTACAAGACGCGACGGAAATCGCAACCGCGGTAGCTCACAGGGCAACGACTGATCAGATTCGTGCTCGCGCCGAGATGATCCTGGGCCTTGTCGCGCGTGAACGTGGGTACTTCGGCGAAGCCATCAGACGATTGCGCACCGCCGCGAGACTCGGCACGGACAGCGGCAACACTTCGTGTGCAGCTTGGTCTTCGCTGGCGGCGTTCCGGCTTCTCGCAGAACGGGAGCCCAAAGAAGTCGTCTCAACGACTCTCCAGGAGGCCCGGAACTTGGTCACTCAGCTTGGTGACCCGCACGTGGCGGCGTCGCTCCATGAGTCAGTCGCAAGATACGAAGCGCAGGCGGGCAATCTCGACGAAGCACGGAGACATTTAAGAGTCGCCAGGGAACTGCTCAGCACGTTTCCAAATATCTGGCTCGACCAACTGGTTACAGTTAACGAATTCTGCGTCGAGTTTTCCGATTGCAATCTGCAGAAGGCCGAAGAACGACTGAGACATGCAAGTTCGCTAGAAGGAACAACGGGATCCCTAACGCAAGTGATCGCAAACAACCTAGGCCATATAGAGATTCAACTCGGGAAGTTCGCGGATGCTGAGAGAACGCTGCTAGAAACCGCTGCACGAAACGTAGGGCTCCCTCGTCAGAGCGCAATCGATGGATTGGCACGGCTGTATCTTGCGGCTGCTCGACTTGAAGATTGTGAGCAGACACTCGATCGGCTTAGCGAAGTGGAGAAAAGCGCCGAACTCGTTCCGTCGTTCCTGTTCCGTTCGAGTCTTTTGACTCGTGTGCGACTTCTACTTCATCGTGGGAAGTGGGAGGACGCCATTCAAGCGGCAGACCTGGCCATCTCCGAGTCTCGGAGCATCCCAGATCAGATTGTCCTAGCGACGGCCCTTTTTCTGCGCGGACTTGCGTCGTCGAAAACCGAGCGACATGAACAGGCGGCAATTTCGATCGCGCACGCCGTTGAAAACGGCGTGTGGAGCAATCGCGAACATCAAGGCATGCTGCTGCAGGCCTGTTCCTGGATTGCATTGAGTAGAGATCCCGAACTCGCATCACATTGGTTCGGTCGAGCGAAGCGAGTTTGGTCAGAACAAGGCAATCATGCAGCCGAGAGTGAGTTCAGGATTTATGCTGCCCAACTAGAAGAACCCACTGATGAACGACGGTCAGTTCCACTAACGAGTGGTGTGTTCTCGGCTTCTGCGCTGAAAGTAGTGAACTCGCTTGCAGACGTCCTCGAGCTTTCCTACAACCCACGTCTGATGCTGGCCGGACTGAGAGATGTCATTGAGCAAACGGGCTGCTCCCCTTCTGTGAAGGTCGTTGAAAAGGAGACCCAATCAAATTCGGACAAGAAGCACCAAACCCTGATCTTCCCCATCGACCACACACACAAGTTGACGCTCGTCTGTCAGATCCCGGAGGACCCGCTCAAAGCGATCCTGCTCGGCGACGTGATGCGCATCGGCCGCGCCGCGCTCGCGCTCGAGCGCGCGCGCGAAGAGGAGCGCAACCGCGCCGCGCTGTGGCCCGCCGACCCGGTCGAAGAACAAGGCGACGCCATCTTCCTCGCCGAGGAGATGCAAACCCTCCTCGCCACGGTCCGTCGCATTGCGCCGACGACGGTGCCGGTCCTCATCACCGGTGAAACCGGCACCGGCAAGGAAGTGGTCGCCCGCACCATCCACGCCTGCTCCACCCGCGCCAAGCACGTCTTCCTGCCCTTCAACTGCGCCTCGACCCCGAAAGACATGCTCGACTCGCAGCTGTTCGGCCATCGCCGCGGCGCCTTCACCGGCGCCGTCGAACACTTCCAGGGCGTCGTCCGCGCCGCCGCCGGGGGGACGCTGTTCCTCGACGAGATCGGCGACGCCAGTATCGACGTCCAGCCCAAGTTGCTCCGGTTCCTCGACGCCGGCGAGGTGCACGCGATCGGCGACGCCCATCCGACCCGCGTCGACGTCCGCGTGATCGTCGCCACCAACGCCGACCTCGATCGCCTCGTCACCGAGGGCCGCTTCCGCGACGATCTCTTCTACCGCCTCAGCATCGTCAGGCTGCACATCCCGCCGCTGCGCGAACGGCGCGTCGAGATCCCGTCGCTCGCCAATCACTACCTCCGCAAACACGCCAAGGAATACGGCAAGGGCGATCTGCGACTCTCCGAAGACACGATGGAGTATCTGGTGCTCTACAAGTGGCCCGGCAACGTCCGTCAGCTGGCCAGCGAGATGCGCCGGCTCGCGGCCCTGGCCGAGTCCGATGCCGTGCTGATGCCCGAGCATCTGTCGCGCGAAATCGCCGCGTCGCGACGCACCATCCCGGCCTCCGAACGCGTGCTCGATTCAACCGAGGTCGTCGTCCGCCTCGATCAGCCGATGGCCGCGGCGACGCAGCATCTCGAACAGGCCATGCTGCAGTACGCGCTCAAGAAGTGCGGAGGTCGCGTCGAGGAAACCGCCGCCATGCTCGGCATCTCACGCAAAGGCTTGTATCTCAAACGACTGCGGTTCGGAATCGGTCCGCCCGCCGAAGCGCCGAAAGCGCTCGCGGGGTAGGGCTCGCGCGCAGACGGCGCCCGCCTGGCGCCGTGATCGGCTGGTTTGTGCCGGCTCTGGCCCGTACGGTCAAAATCGGGGGTTCGTCCCAGCTTTCGAAAGACCCTTGACGAGGGCGATACGCGGGGAACGCGATTTTGTTGGCCTGGCAGTGAATAATTAGGGCGCGCTCTATTTCTCGAGGCCCTCAAGGCCCCTGTGATCTAGGGCCCACATGCTGCAATTGGCCGATATCGACTCGAATCGCTTGATGCCACAACAGCCGCGACGCGAATCCCCTCGCATTCCCGGTCCGTTCGAAGGCCGCCTCGTGGGCGACAGCGCGGTACCCGTGCAAGTGCGCGACCTGAGTACGGCCGGCTGCTTCGTCGACGCCGAAGGCCTCGTGCCGGTCTCCGTGGCGATGAAACTGCACATCGAGCTGCCAGGCGAGGGCTGGATCACGACGCAAGTGGAATCGGTCTATCGCCTGGGCCGTGAAGGCGTGGCCATGAAGTTCGTGGATCTCGATCAGCCCACGCGGGAGCGGATCCTGCGCGAGATTCAACGCGTGCTCACCGAAGCCGGCATTTAACCACCACCCACCGCTCGGCGCGGCGCGATCAGCACAGCGAGATCGCAGGATTGCACGGCGTCGGATACGTCGCCAGCAGCTGGTGCTGACGCGCAACCCGCAGCGCCTGGGCATCGCACAGTTCGTAAGCAAACATCGCGGCGCCCTCGCGATGGATGCAACTGCTCGCCTCGATCAGATGCGCCGTGAGTCGCTGCCGGATGTTTTCGGCGTGGCCGAAATATAGATAACTTCCGTCGGCGCGGCAGATGGCATACACACCCGCGACCGGCGGTGCTAGCGCGACACCAACGACGTCGAAGGTGTTCGTGGGCTGCCCGGGGCCGATTGACATGACACAACTCCGTCCGTCGGAGGTACGGAGGGGCGGCACCAGACGATAACACACCGCATCCCTCTCCGGATCCACCGTCAGCCAACGCACGAGCCACATCTGCGTCGGTCACACGCAGACTTATCTGAGCCGTCAGTATTTCACCTGAGGGGAATGATTCGCTCGGACTGTTACGCTTGCGTTCTCATGTCGGTGCGGACGCGGACGGAAATCGGCGCTCTGGTGAAGAAGGCACAGGATCACCTGCGCAAGGCGCAGGAGCTGCACGTCAATCTCCAAACGTTGATGCACCGCCTCGCACACGAAGGTATCAAGAACAAGCGCAAGGCGCCGCGGCGTACCACCAAAGGAGATCAGGTGTTTCGAACGCGAGTTCCTTCCGTCAAACCTGACGCATAAGTCGAGTTCTTGCCTGATGTGCACGCGACGTGCGGATGGATATGCTGCCTTCTACATGCCGACGTGGATAACTTCCGGTGCGACCACTGCGGCCACGTCTGAGTGCCATGACCTGCACGCTCGGGGGTCAGCACTGAAAGACGTCATCACGCGCCCACCGAAGGACTGCTGAATCCTCAGCCCTTCAACATCTCAATGACGCGCGCGACGCGCCGTGCGCGCGTCTCCTCTTTCTTCGCGCCCGCCACCCACTGCGCGTGCTCCCTCCGATGCGAGTAAGAGAGCGACTCGAACGTCTTTCGCGCGGCGGCGTTCTTGGCGAGGGCGCGCTGGAGATCCGCGGGCACATCGACGATGCGAGGTTCGATGTCGGGCTCGATCGTCACGGCGATCGTCTTGCCCATCTCGAGGCCGGCGGCGTCGCGAACCTCTTTGCGGAACCCGATGTAGGACTTGCCGCCGTAGACAGCAACGGTGGTGCGAAGCGTGACGCCATTCACGGTGACGCTGACCTTCGGACGTGCCGATCCATACGTGGCCTTCACGTCGAAGGGGATTTCCACGGCCGGCGCTTTGCCTGTGTCGCCGCCGAATTTGGCCTTGAATGTCTTGCGAGCCACGGCGCGATTCTAACGCGTAAGATCGCAGCGTGTTGATTCACGTGGTCGATGGCACCTACGAGTTGTTTCGCGCCTACTTCGGTGCCCCGAAAGCCACCAGCCCCAGCGGTGCCGAAGTGGGCGCCACCCGCGGCATCCTGCGCTCGCTCTATGCCCTCGTACGCCCCGCGACTCCGCTCGGGACAGGCCCCTCGACTCCGCTCGGGACAGGCCCCTCGACCGCGCTCGGGACAGGCGAGGGACCGGTGACGCACGTCGGCTGCGCGTTCGACCACGTCATCGAATCGTTCCGCAACGCTCTCTACGCTGGTTACAAGACGAGCGCCGGCGTACCCGACGATCTGCTCTCGCAGTTCTCACTCGCCGAGCGCGCCACGCATGCCCTCGGCATCGTCGTCTGGTCGATGGTGGAGTTCGAAGCCGACGATGCGCTGGGGACGGCGGCGTCGCGATGGAGCTCGGCGCCGGGCGTCGATCGCGTCGTGATCTGTACACCCGACAAGGACGTGGCTCAATGCGTACGCGGTTCCGACGTTGTGGCGTTCGATCGACTTCGACGCCGCATGCTCGACGAGGACGGCGTGGTCGCGAAGTTCGGCGTACGTCCGGCGTCGATTCCCGACTGGCTCGCGCTGGTGGGCGACAGCGCCGACGGCTATCCCGGTGTGCCGCGTTGGGGCGCCAAATCGGCGGCCGCCGTGCTCGCGGTATACGGCCACATCGACGCGATACCCGACGACGTTCGCCAGTGGCGGGTCAGCGTCCGCGGCGCTGAAGCACTGGCCCAGAGCCTGCGCGAGCATCGCGACGAGGCCAGGCTGTATCGGCACCTCGCCACGTTGCGCACGGATGTTCCGCTGCTCGAGACGATCGACGATCTGCGATGGCTTGGCGCGCGGCGAGATGAGTTGACGGCGGTGTGTCGCGAGATCGGCGACGAGGCGTTCCTCGATCGCATCACCACGTGGCGTGAGCCAGCGCTCTACGGATAACGGATGGCATCGACGGCCTCGGCAAGACGCACTGATGCCTCGAACAACAGCTGCGCGTGCTCGGGGTTCCGCTCGTCCCGGGCGTAGAACACGTGCGCCGTCGCGTTGTACAGACGAACGGTGTTGACGTCGGCCTGCAGCAGACTGCTGCGCAACGACGGATCGGACACAACCCGCGTTGCGGCTCCAGCATCTCGCGAGAGCACGAGATATCGGCGATCGAATTCGCGATCGCCGCTCGTGATCGTGTCCAGCCGCAGCAGCCGATCCAACACGTCCTTGCGTCGGATCTTCATGCCGACGAAGGCCGGATTTTCCACCGTCACCATGACCATCGTCCACGTGCGACGCCATGACAACCACGTCGGCCGTGAGCTGGCGGTCGTCATCACCAGCGCGCGACCGCGATAGGTGCCGTGGACCTGTGACGGCTTGACGAAACCCGGCTTCACCGACAGACCAGTCCGCGCGGCGATCGCGCGATACCGGCGCAGCCGCGCGCGACGACCTACCAGGCCGATCCCCACCAAAACGGCAATGATCGCGGCCGGCGGGATGAGCCACACTTCCGGTGGCAGGCGACCGAGGCGCTCGAGCCATTCGAGCACGAGCATGGCGACGGCTCATCACTGTGTCACACTTCGAGCCTTCGCGTGTCCTTCCAATGACCGCATTCAACATGGACCAGATCACCGCCGACGTCGTGGCCGCGCAGGCCGGCGATGTAGAGGCCTACGGACGGCTCGTGCGCGCCACGCAGATGATGGCGTTCGCCGTTGCGAGGGGCGTTCTGCGCGAGACGAGCCTCACTCAGGATGCGGTGCAGCAGTCGTACCTGCGCGCGTTCAGACGACTCGCCAGCCTGCACGATCCGGCCGCTTTCGCCGGATGGCTGCGGCGCATCGTCGTCACGACGGCGTTGAATCTGCGCCGCTCGAGACGATCGACGTTCCTGCGTCTGGAGGACGTGCCCGACGTGCCGATCCTCGATGAACAGGAAACGCGCTGGTCGGATCTGCAGCGGCTGCGACTCGCGCACGCGCTCCTGACGCTGACCGCCGAGGAACGCCAGTTGTGCGATCGGCGATATCACGGGCAATGGAGCGTGGCGCGCCTTGCCGCGCACGCCGGCGTCGACGATGGGGCCATGCGCAAGCGCTTGCAGCGCATTCGCGACAAGTTGAGGAAGGAGATCGAAATGGCCGAACAACGTGGGATCCGATCGGACGACCTCGCAGTCGACCTGCCCGCCAAGGTCGTGGAGCTGCTCGCGCGCCCGCAGCTCACCGATCTGCCCGAGAACCCGGTGGGTCGCGTACGCGAGCTGCTGCGCAGCGTCTATGCCGAGTTCACCGAGGTGGCGCTGCCGGAAGTGATCGATCTCGCCGAGGCACAAAAGTCGATCGCCAACGACGCGATGTATATCGATCCCATCGAGCTGCACCGCGTCGACGCCGATCGCATCCTGCGCTACGACCTCACGCTGCCGCTGCTGCTCACGGTGCGCTACGCCGGCGAGCCGCTGCGCCTCTGGGTATCGGGCAAGGCCTATCGGATGTGCCAGACCGACGCGACGCATCTCGAGGCGTTTCACCAGGCCGAAGTCTTGTGGCTCGACGAACGGTCGCGTCTCGATCCCTGGCAGATCACCGGCCGCGTGCTGCAGTCGGTCGAGCGCGTACTGCCGCACCGCACCGTGAAGATCGTGCCGACGCAGTACGCCATGTGCAGCCAGGCATGGGAGCTCGAGATCGAAGACGACGACGGGCAGTTCGCTGAAGTGCTGGCATGGGGTGTGTTCAGCGATCGCATCGTCAGTCACCTCGGCGGGGATCCCGCGCGGCATACGGCGGTCGGCGTGGGATACGGTCTCGAGCGATTGGCGATGCAGCGCTACAAGATCGACGACATCCGCAAGATCGACGTCGCGAGCGTGGCGTAGGTCTGGCTGAAGGCGGACACTACGACTGACCCCGTGATACAACGTCGTGATGGCGTCCGGGTTTGCCATCGATCCGCCCATCGAGCCGATGCTCGCAAAGCTCGCGACCGCTCTGCCCCAGGGCCCGTTCCTCTACGAGCCGAAGTGGGACGGCTTTCGCGCCATCGTGTTTCGCAGCGACAGCGACGTCTACATTCAGAGCCGCGAGCTGAAGCCGCTCGATCGCTACTTCCCCGAGCTGCACGAGGCGCTCGCCGCCAACGTGCCGCCCGGAACCATCGTCGACGGCGAGATCGTCATTCCAACCGTCGACGGTCTCGACTTCGATGCGTTGCAGCAGCGTCTGCATCCGGCCGCGTCGCGCGTCGCGAAGCTGGCCAAGGAAACACCGTCGGCCTTCGTCGCATTCGATCTGCTCGCGGTGGACGGGCGCGACGTTCGTGAGTCGCCGCAGCGTGAACGGCGCGTGGCCCTCGAGCGCGCGCTGTCGAGCATCGCGCGGCCGATCTTCGTCACGCCGGTCACGCGCGACGTGAAGACGGCGACCGACTGGCTGGCGCGATTCGAAGGCGCTGGCCTCGACGGCGTCGTCGCCAAGCCGGAGGACGGCACCTATCAGCCTGGAGTGCGCGCGATGATCAAAGTCAAGCATGCGCGCACCGCCGATTGCGTCGTTGCCGGCTTTCGCTGGCATGTGAACGGACCTGGTCGGCTCATCGGATCCTTACTGCTCGGTCTCTACGATGATCGCGGGAGACTTCAGCACGTCGGCGTGACGTCCTCGTTTTCGATGGCGAGGCGAGCGGAGCTGGCAGGCGAGCTCGAGCCGCTTCGCGAGCGGGCGCTCGACGGACACCCGTGGCGCGAATGGGCGGACTTTTCGGCACATGCGGGCGGACGAGTGCCTGGCGGCCAAAGCCGATGGAG
>Ga0075433_10000809_pt1 | contig 21718 bp, 24 predicted proteins | sample RhiMethybrSRZTD2_FD_75299 | JGI IMG/M metagenome (GOLD analysis project Ga0075433, IMG submission 75299) | Populus rhizosphere microbial communities from Tennessee, USA - Rhizosphere MetaG P. TD hybrid SRZTD2 | ecosystem: Host-associated > Plants > Roots > Rhizosphere > Soil | place: USA... | reverse complement strand
TCCTTGACGCGGACCTCTTCGATGACTGCCGCGCCGTGTTCTGGGTGCACGACCGTGTCGCCTTTTCGGAACGTCACGAACCCTCCCTCGCGAAGCGGGATCTGGATGACTCGACCAGCAGGGTAGCACGCGGAGCCCTTCCAACGCAACACGAAACCGCAGGTCAGAGGCCTCGGGAGGGTCCGGACGAAGGGTTGCGGACGGTCCGGATGCCCTACGAGGCACGGGCACGGCGGACCATCGGCCGCGTCTGCAGCGCCCACCCAAGGGCGTCGATGACGTGGCGGACGGGACGGAGCGCAACGCTATCCGCGGCCTCGGCCGTGCCCGCGGCGTAGACGGTGGAGCACCCGGCGGCTTTCGCGGCCGCCAGCCGCTGATGCATCGCCGGAGCAGGCCGGATCGACCCCGTCAGGGCGATCTCCCCGACGAAGGCCGAGCCCTCCGGAGGGGTTGCGCCCGTCGCGGCGGACGCGAGCGCCGCCGCGACGGCGAGATCCGAGGCGGGGTCGTCGATCCGAAGGCCGCCCGAGGACGCGCCGAACAGCTCGGCGCGTCCGAGCGGCAGCCCGGCCACACGGTCGAGCACCGCCCCGACGAGCTGGAAGCGGCGGGCGTCGATCCCCGTCGCCTGGCGGCGACCGGGACCGTCGCCCGCCCCCACGAGCGCCTGCACCTCGACCGCGTTCGCACGGCGACCGGCCTGGATCAGCGCGATCGCCGAGCCGGGGAGCCGCTCCCCTGAGACCAGGAGCCGCGTCGGGTCGATCTCGGCGAGCCCGCCGGGCCCCATCTCGAACCACGCGGACTCGCCCTCGGCCCCGAAACGGTTCTTGCCGCCGCTCAGGACGCGGAGCCCGGACCGAGGGTCGCCCTCGAACGTGAGGACGACGTCGACCGCGTGCTCCAGCGCCTTGGGACCCGCCAGGTCGCCGACCTTGGTCACGTGCCCGGTCATGACGACGGCGATCTCCTCCGCCTTGGCGAGACCCACGAGGGCGTCGACGCACCGGAGCACCTGCGTCACGCCGCCGGCGAGCTGGGTCCCGGACGGATCTCGGACCGTCTGGATCGAGTCGACGCCGAGGACCGCCGGGTGGGCGGCGCGGGCGGCGTCGAGCACGGGATCGAGTTCCCGTCCCGGGACGAAGGCGATGCCCTCCCGGTCGATCCCGAGCCGCGTCGCGCGACGCGCCACTTGCGCCCTGGATTCCTCACCGGAGGCGAGCACGCACGGTGAGGACCGACCGAGCGACCCGAGCAGCTGCAGGACGAGCGTGGACTTGCCGATCCCCGGAGGCCCGGCGAGCAGCACGACGGAGCCCGGCACCAGGCCGCCGCCCAGCACGCGATCGAGCCCCGGGAGGCCGGTCGCGATCCGTGCGTCGGTCTCGCCGCCGGGATCGAGAGGGACCGCCGTCGACCCGGAACGCGAGACGGGCGACGGCGTAACCTCCTGGACAGTCCCCCAGGCCTCACACGCGGGGCAGCGGCCGGCCCACTGCCCGAGCCGCTGTCCGCAGGCCGAACACGCGAACGAGACACGCGCTTTCACGGCCCCGACCGTATCCCTCGCCGCCGACACCGCCCGGTGTGACCGGCGTCGTGTCACCCTCGGCCGCTAGCGTTCCTCGCGTGCCGGGTGACGCCTATCGGCCCTTTCCACGCCCACAGGGCCGCAACCCGCGTTCGCCCCTCGACCCGGGGCGAGGTGTGCCGATACCTGTCGCAGTGAGGTGGTCACCGTGCGAGTGGTCAAGTTGGACGTCGATGCACCCGGTCCCGGCTCAGCCTCGGCTGCGGACGCCCTCGCCGCGCCGCCCGTCCCGCCGCTCGTCATGGTCACCTGGCGGGACGCGTTCTTCGACTTCGACAAGGTGACGGCGGACGAGTTCCGCACCGACTACATGGTGAACACCGTCGGGTTCCTCGTGTCCGACGGCCCGACGTTCGTGTCGTTGGCCCAGGAGGTCCTCCCGGACGACGAGGGATACCGGGCCGTGACGCATATCCCCAGGGCCGTCGTGCAGAGCATCATGACCCTCGGGCGCGACGACGCGTCCGCCCAGCCGGCCGAGTAAGCGCTACACTCGGCGGATCCGCGGGCCTCCCGGCCCGCGCGACGCCCGGAAGGAGGGATGCGAGATGGCCGATCACGTCGCCGCCGCCTTCACCGCACCGCGTCCCTCCGGTCGCGCCTAGCTCCGCTCGCGCTCCCGTCGGGACGCGGTTCGCTCGTTCATCGGACCGACCCGAAGGAGCATCGCGTTGCGACACGAAGCGTTCGAGCACTTCTTCGACGAGGGCCTCGTCGAAGCCCATCTACAGCCGCTGAAGCACGGCAAGGAGGCGAGCGTCCACCTGTTCCGTGCCAACCCGCGCACGACCGGCGAGGATCTCGTCGCGCTCAAGCTGTACCACCCCCTCGACCGAAGGGATTTCCGCGACGAGACCGTGTACCGGGACGGGGAGTTCATCAAGGAACGGCGCGTGCGCGTCGCGCTCGACCAGAAGACGCGGTACGGACGCCAGCTGCAAGGCGCCCTCTGGGTGAGCCGCGAATGGGAGACGCTGCGCCGCCTCGACGGGGGCGCTCCGGTGCCCAGACCGATCGAGAGCACGGACGACGCGATCCTCATGGCGTACGTCGGCGACCGCGAGGTAGCCGCCCCTCGGCTGCACGAGTACCAACACGACGACCGCGACGAGCTCGCCTCGCTCTGGGATCAGCTGCATGCCGCGATCGAGCAGATGCTCTACCGCGACGTCGTCCACGGCGACCTCTCGAGCTACAACGTCCTCGTATGGGAGGGGCGGATCACCCTCATCGACTTCCCGCAGGCCGTCGATCCGAAGAAGAACCGCCACGCACAGGCGTTCTTGGAGCGCGACGTGCGCCGGCTCGGTGAGCACTTCGAACGACGTGGGCTGCACCGGCCGTGGGACCGGATCGCGCGCGACCTCTGGACGGCGTGGCTGTTCGCCGACCTCGTCCCAGAAGAGCTCCGCGGGCTGCGAGCGTAGGTCCTAGGCTCGCCGCATGGCGGCGCATAAACGACCAGGGGCGCTCCCGCGTCCATGGGTCGTGTCCGAGCGGGGAGAAGACCTGGTGGCGCTGCCCAGCGGCGACGGCGCGGTGGCGGCGGCGTTCGACGACTTCTTCCAGCGCGAGAGCGAGCGACTCTTCCGAGCCCTGTACTTCGTGACCGCGAGCCGCGAGGACGCCGAGGAGCTGATGCAGGACTCGTTCCTGAAGCTGTGGGAGCGCTGGGATCGCATCGACCGGATCGAGGATCCGACGGCGTACCTGTTCCGTGTCGCGCTCAACGGCTTCCGGAGCCGCGTTCGACACGCGCGCGTCGCCGCCCGCCACCTGCTGACGTCGGAGACGACGCCCGACCCCTTCGACGAGGTCGAGGTCCGGGAAGACGTCCGCCGGCTCTTGGCCGCCCTGACGCCTCGGCAACGAGCCGCGCTCCTGCTCACGGACGTCTATGGGTACAGCTCCGATCACGCCGCGCGGATCATGGGCATCCGCGCCGCGACGGTGCGGGTGCTGGCGTCGCAGGGCCGAGCCGCGATCAGGACCGCGTGAGGAGACGAGCGATGGCCGAGACGAAAGAGGTGTTCGAGATGATCACCCGGACGCGGCCCGACGACGGCGCCCTTGACCGTCAGCATCACCGTCAGCAGCGGCGACGTCGGAACGAGCGCGCGGTCGTCTTCGCACTGGCCGCCGTGCTCGTGGCGGGTTCCGCGGTCGGCATCATCGCCGCTCGCCGGACCGCGCAACCGGCGAGCTCCCCGACCCCGACCGTCGCGACGTCGACGGGTCCGTTCCTCGAAGGGCTCGACGCGTCCACCGGAGCCGTCGTCGCGACGCTGGCGACCGACGTCGCACCGTACCGGTCAGACGTCTCGCCGGACGGCACGTTGATCGCGTTCGTGAAGCCCGCCGACTTCGGTCACGGGCAGATCTTCGTGATGCGTCTGGACGGGACGCGCGAGCGGCAGCTGACGGGACTCCAGGGACAGCGAGGATGCGGATGCGGGGCGATCGACCCGGCCTGGTCGCCGGACGGCACGACGATCGCGTACAGCGGCATGAACCTTCGCGGCGGCAGGGACATCTATCTCGTGAACGTGACCGACGGCTCGATCGAGCAGGTCACCCACAGTCCGCTCGCCGGCGAATCGGAACCGACGTGGTCGCCGGACGGTCGCTCGATCGCGTTCGAACGCGGTGTCCCGAGGCATGGGTGCTGCGGATCCGAGACGACCGGCTCCATCGTCGCGATGCGCCTGGGGAACGGCCGCACGGGCGTGATCGCGCGTATGGACGATGCCGGCGCCCCCTCGTGGTCGCCCGTTGGTGAGTGGATCGTCTTCAACGGGGTCGGCGGCACGAGCGGGACGAACGGCTTGTGGCTCGTGCGCCCGGATGGCACACAGCTGCACCCGCTCCTGCGCGAGACGGAAGACGACACGATGCCGGCGTGGTCACCCGACGGATCCCGGATCGCGTTCGACCGCGGTCAGGCGGTCGCGATCGTGGACGTCGCGTCCGGCGCGGTGCGCGACGTCGGTCCGATCACGGACCCCGCGTGGAGCGCAGACGGTCGCACCCTGTACGGCTGGCACACCTGAGCCCGCTCCTGCATCCTGAAGCCCTCTAAGCGCCGGCTCCGGCCGGGGCATCTGGAACGGGTGATGCGCCGAGGGCGAGATCGTGCAGCTTCCGGGCCAGCGGGTCACGGCCCCGAAGGACTTCCGGACGTTCTTCGAGGACGAGCACGCGCGTCTGTTCAAGACGCTGTACTTCGTGACCGGCGATCGATCGGAGGCCGCCGACCTGATGCAGGAGGTGTTCCTGAAGCTCTGGGAGCGCTGGGATCGGATCGATCGCTAGAACTGATCGCTCCGAGCGATCCTTGGGGGCGGGCGCCGCGGACGCGGCGCCCGCCCTCCCGTTGCAAGGATCCCGGCAACACTCTTCGCGTCTCGCGGGTCTTGAAACGTGACGGCCGTTCCGACATCACACGAGACGAGGAGATCGACATGAGCACGACGCTCCAGTTCCCTGCTCGCTCCAGGGCCGCGCTGTGGCCGTACGTCATCGCGATCGTCATCGCACTCGCGATCGGTGCCGCCGCCGGCAGCCTGGTGACCCGTGCCGTCGCCGATCGTGCACATCCGGTCGCCGTGGCGACGGGATGGGACGCCCAGAAGCTCGCGGCGATGCAAGGCCGAGAGCTCGCGGCGTCGGTCCACGCCGGGGTCCGGCCGTGGGACCGGCAGAAGGTCGCCGCCATGGCGGGCAGGGAGAAGGCGGAAGCGATCCGGCTTCACGGGCACCCCGGACCGGGCCACTGATCGACCCGGTTCGACCGGGACACCTCGTCGGCGTACGGTCCGCTGCAACGGATCGAGCCAGCGGGGTGTCCAGGCATCGTGAGACAGATCGTGCAGGCGGCGGGCGAGCCGATCCGGGAATCGCCCACGTCCAGCTCCAAACTGGAGCAGCTCTACGCGAGCACGGGTGCCGCCTCCGTGCGGCTCGCCTACCTCTTGACGGGTGATCGAGCGCTCGCCGAGGACATCGCGCAAGATGCCTTCGTCCGGGTGGTCGGCCGGCTCGGCCATCTCCGGGATCCGGGAGCGTTCGACGCGTACCTCCGCCGCGCGGTGATCAACCTCGCGAAGAACCACCACCGTCGTCAGGCGATCGAGCGGCGGTTCCTCTCGCGGTCGACGACACTCGACGACGTTCCCAACCACGAGCCGCAGCTCGTGGATCGCCGCGCGATCGTCGCCGCCCTCGCTCGGCTGTCCGAGCGTCAGCGCGCGGCGATCGTCCTTCGCTACTACGAAGACCTGTCCGAGGACGCCATCGCGACGATCCTGCGATGCCGGCCCGCGACCGTCCGCTCGCTCATCGCCCGCGGCGTGCAGTCACTCCGCGGCGAGTTCCTGGAGGCGCTCGATGCCTAACGACATCCACGACGACATCCGTAGGCTGCTCACCGACGCCGTCGCGGACCTGCCGGCACTCGCGCCTGCGCCGCAGCGCACGGTCCGCAAGGCGAGACACCGGGTGACCGCAACGGTCTCCGCGCTCGCGGTCGTGGTCGCCCTCGCGGTCGGAGGACTCCTGGCGGCGGCCAGGCCCTTCACGCGTTCGATGCCGGCGAACGACGGGGACGATCAGCAGGGAACGTGGATCGTCGACACCGACACAGGATCGGCTACCCGTCTGGACGGACTGCCTCACGGAGCGTTCTGGTTCGACGCCGCGCAGGACGGATCCACGCTCGCGTTCGCGGCCAGATCACACGGCCGGACGCAGGTCTATCTGAGCGCCGCCGACGGAAGCGACCCGCACGTCGTCACCAACGACCGGTACGAGGGGTCGCATCCAGCTCTCTCGCCGGACGCATCGATGCTCGCCTACACGGGCTTCGGTGACGAAGAGAGCCGGAACGTCTTCCTGCAGGATCTGACCACGCGTCGCGTCCGTCAGCTCACCCACGAGCGGCACGACGTGTCCGAGCTCGCGTGGTCCCCGGACGGCAACAGCATCCTCTACTCGATCTCGATCCGTGGCCTGCGGTCCGCGAAGATCTTCGATCCAGGGGCGAGCAGTCTCCTGAAGATCGTCGACGTCTCGACCGGGATCGCTCGGACGATCGCCGGAACCCACCGAGTCGCCGCTGACTTCGGTGCCTGGTCGCCGGACGGACGGCTGGTCGCGTACATGACCGGGCACGAGTGGACCGACAACAGCTACGGATTCGACCCGGCCGTGATCTGGGTCATGGGCGCCGATGGATCGAGCCTCCGACGGGTCGTGACCTTCGACGCGCGAGCGTTCGGTGTGACGTGGACGCCGGATGGCAACCTCGCGTTCTCGAGGCTGGACGGCGACGTGTTCAACACGTACGAGCTCGATCCGGAGAACGGGCAGATGACTTTGCTCACGTCCGGTTTCCTCCCCGTATGGATCAACGACCACACCCTGATCGTCGAGCGCTGAGCTCGTCTCAACGAAGGGATCGCCGGTCCTTCCGGAGCGGAGAGGCAGCCTCGAGATGCCGAGAAGGCCGGTCGTCGCGGGAGGCGATGACCGGCCTTCGGCCTTGACCGCCCGTCTCACGGGACGCGCGGAGCGAGGAGCTCGTTACTCGGACGAGCTGGCGAGCTCCACGGGTGGCACGTCCGGCGGGACGATCTCGGGACCGTGCTCGAAGACGATCTCGTCGCCGGCGCGGTCGACGAACACCGTCTCGCCGGCACGGAACTCCTTGTGGAGGATCTGCTCGGAGAGCGGGTCCTCGACGAGGCGCTGGATCGTCCGACGGAGCGGACGGGCGCCGAGGGCCTGGTCGTACCCCTTCTCGGCGAGGAGCGTCTTGGCAGCGTCGGTGAGCTCGATGTCGATGTCCTTCGACTTCAGCTGCTCCTCGACGCGGCGCATCAGCAGGTCGACGATCAGCTTGACGTCGTCGAGCGTCAGCTTGTGGAAGACGATCACCTCGTCGATCCGGTTGAGGAACTCGGGCCGGAACTGGCGCTTGAGCTCCTCCTGGACCGTCTCCTTCATCTTCTCGTAGGTCACGGCGTCGTCGCGGGCCGCGGTGAACCCGATCCCCACGCCCTTGGAGATGTCCCGGGTCCCCAGGTTGGAGGTCATGATGATGATCGTGTTCTTGAAATCGACCGTGTGACCCTGCGAGTCGGTCAGTCGGCCGTCCTCGAGGATCTGCAACAGCGTGTTGAAGACGTCCGGATGGGCCTTCTCGATCTCGTCGAACAGGATCACGCTGAACGGCTTCCGACGGACGGCCTCGGTGAGCTGACCGCCCTCTTCGTAGCCGACGTACCCCGGCGGGGAGCCGATCAGCCTGCTGACCGTGTGCTTCTCCATGTACTCGGACATGTCGAGCTGGATCAGCGCGTCCTCGTCGCCGAACAGGAACTCGGCGAGCGCCTTGGACAGCTCGGTCTTCCCCACGCCGGAGGGACCGAGGAAGATGAACGAACCGGACGGGCGGCGCGGGTCCTTCAACCCGCTCCGCGTGCGCCGGATCGCGCGCGACACGGCGGAGATCGCCTCCTGCTGGCTGATGATCCGCTTGTGGATCTCGTCCTCCATGCGCAGGAGCTTCTCCGTCTCCTCCTCGGTCAGCTTGAACACCGGGATGCCCGTCCAGATCGAGAGCACCTCGGCGATCTCTTCCTCGTCGATCTCCGAGAGGATGTCCATCTCGGTCGATCGCCAGGTCTGTTCGCGGCGAGCGCGCTCCTCCTGGAACTGGCGCTCCTCGTCGCGTAGGCGCGCCGCGAGCTCGAAGTCCTGACCGTCGATCGCGGATTCCTTCTTCAGCCGAACCTCGGCGATCTTCTCGTCGATCTCACGCACGTCCGGCGGCGCCGTCATCCGGCGGATCCGCATCCGGCTGCCGGCCTCATCGATGAGGTCGATCGCCTTGTCGGGCAAGAACCGGTCGGAGATGTAGCGGTCCGCGAGGTTGGCCGCGGCCACGATCGCCTCGTCCGTGTACGTGACGCGGTGGTGCGCCTCGTACCGGTCTCGCAGACCCTTGAGGATCTCGATCGTGTGCGTGACGGTCGGCTCGGAGACCTCGATGGGCTGGAACCGGCGCTCGAGCGCGGCGTCCTTCTCGAGGTACTTGCGGTACTCGTCGCGGGTGGTGGCGCCGATCGTCTGCAGCTCGCCGCGGGCAAGCATCGGCTTGAGGATGCTGGCGGCGTCGATCGCGCCCTCCGCGGCGCCGGCACCGACGAGCGTGTGCAGCTCGTCGATGAACAAGATGATGTCGCCCCGGGTCTTGATCTCCTTGAGGACCTTCTTCAGACGCTCCTCGAAGTCGCCGCGGTAACGGGAGCCGGCGACGAGGGCGCCGAGGTCGAGCGTGTAGATGTGCTTGCCCTTGAGCGTCTCGGGCACCTCGCCGCGGACGATCGACTGCGACAGGCCTTCGACGACGGCCGTTTTGCCGACGCCGGGCTCGCCGATCAGGACCGGGTTGTTCTTGGTCCGGCGCGAGAGCACCTGCATCACGCGCTCGATCTCCTTCTCGCGTCCGATCACGGGATCGAGCTTGTTCTCCTGCGCGAGCTGTGTGAGGTTCCGGCCGAACTGGTCCAGGACGGCCGATCCCTGGCCCGCGCTCTCTCCGCTGCCGCCGGCAGAGACCTGCTCCTTGCCGCCCGTGTAGCCGGACAGGAGCTGGATCACGGTCTGGCGCACGCGGTTGAGGTCCGCCCCGAGCTTCTGAAGCACCTGCGCGGCGACGCCCTCGCCCTCGCGGATCAGCCCGAGCAGGATGTGCTCGGTGCCGATGTAGTTGTGCCCCAGCTGCAGCGCCTCGCGGAGCGACAGCTCGAGCACCTTCTTGGCGCGCGGCGTGAACGGGATGTGACCCGTGGGAGCGGCCTGGCCCTGTCCGATGATCTCCTCGACCTGCTGCCGCACGGCGTCGAGGTTGATGTTGAGGCTGTCGAGGGCCTTGGCGGCGACGCCCTCTCCTTCGTGGATCAGCCCGAGGAGGATGTGCTCGGTGCCGATGTAGTTGTGGTTGAGCATCCTCGCTTCTTCTTGCGCGAGGACCACGACGCGCCTGGCGCGATCCGTGAACCGCTCGAACATCTCACCCGTCCTTCGGACCGAAGCCCTCGTCGTACCGCACTACCCCCGGGGATCAGGGGAGCCACGTCCTCCCCCCGAGGTACTTCGGGCGCCGAGGTTTGGCCCCAGCGCCCGCACAACCCCGAGTATACCCGTGGCCTTCCGAACGCTTGGAACCATGCTCCCGACGTCCGTGTTCCATCATCCCTTCGGTTGCTTCCCCCTCGAGGATTAGTACGAAACGATACGCAGGCGAGGCGTGCTCACATGGGACCACACAGAATCCCCCAGACCGGGTGATGCCAGAACCAGCTGCGGCCCGGGAGACTTCAGAGATCACCATGGCGCTGCCGAAGAACCCGCGGAGGAGGTTCCGATCGGCATGAGCATGACCGACCCCCGACAGGTAGGCCCGGTGCGCGTCTTGATCGTCGACGACCATCAGGCGTTCCGCCACGCGCTGTCGTCGGCGCTCAACATGGTGGCGGACATCGAGGTCGCGGGGCAGGCCGGCGGCGGGGTCGCCGCGTGTGACGAGGCCGAGCAGCTCCATCCCGACGTCGTGATCATGGACCTGTCGATGCCGGACCTCTCGGGGATCGACGCGATGAAGCGGATCCACGAGCGCAGCCCGGATCTCCCCGTCGTGATCCTCACCGCGCACGCCGACGATGGCGTCGAGCGCGAGGCACGGGAGGCAGGTGCGCGCGGCTTCCTGCCGAAGGGGACCGGCCTGCGCGACCTGGTGCTCGCGCTGCACGAAGCCGCCGGCCTGTGCTGAGTTCCTACTCCCCGCGCTCCTGACGGGCGATCCGGCACAGGCCGAGCAGCAGGCCCTTCGCGAACGAAGCGTTGTCGAGCAGCGGCGTGAAGTCCCACCCGACGAGCGACACGGTCGTGAGGTCGCTGGTGGCCGTCACGGTCGCCGAGCGTGGACCGCCGTCGATCAACCCGATCTCGCCGAAGTAGCCGCCGTGCGCGAGCGTCGCGAGCGGCGTTCCGTTCTTCGAGACCTCCGCCGTGCCCTCGACGAGGAGGTGGAACCCGACCCCGGTCTCACCCTCTTTCGCGACGGCCGTCCCGGAGGGGAAATGGACCTCCTTCATACGGTCGGCGACCTGCTTCAGGTCGTGGTCCGGGAGGCTCGAGAACAGGGGGACGGAGCGGAGGAGCTCCACGATCGTGGTCTGGTCCATCGGCTTCCTCTTTCTGTGGCCTCGGGTCGTATGGGCCGACGCTTCGGTGCACGGTCACGATGCACGGAAGACCGGCCGGGCGCAAGTCACGACCGCTCGGGGTCGCCCGCCGGGCGATGCGACGGGAACATGATGAGGTCCCGCAGGCTCGGCGCGTCCGTCAGCACGAGCAGCAACCGGTCCACCCCCATCCCCATCCCCCCGGCGGGCGGCATGCCGTGCTCGAGCGCGCGGAGGAACTCCTCGTCCATCGGATGGACCTCGTCGCCGAGGATCTCCTTCATCTGTTGCTGCAGCTCGAACTTCGCCCGCTGCTCGATCGGATCGGTCAGCTCGGAGAACGCGGTCACGAGCTCGACGCCTCCGGCGACGAGGTCGAAGTGCTCGGTCAACCGCGGGTCGTCGCGGTGCGGGCGCGCGAGCGGGGAGACCTCGCGCGGGAAGTCGCAGACGAAGGTCGGCCGCCAGATCGTCGGCTCGACGAGCTTCTCGAAGAGCTCCTGCACGATCTTCCCGGGGCCCCACGCCTCGTCGATCGCCACCTCGTGCTTCCGGGCGATCTCGGGCAGGTCCGGACGGTCGAGCGTCACCTCGTCGCTCGTCGCGTCGGAGACGGCGCCGAGGATCGTCACGCGCTCGAAGGGCGGCGTGAGGTCGAGCTCGCGCCCCCGGCTCGTGATCACGAGGCCCTCCGTGTCGCGGCCCATCACGGGGTTCACCGCGCGGCAACACGCGACGACGAGCTCCTCGGAGAGCTCCATCATCGTGTGGTAGTCGCCGTAGGCCTGGTAGGCCTCGAGCATCGTGAACTCCGGGTTGTGGTCCCGGTCGATGCCCTCGTTCCGGAAGTTGCGGCCCAGCTCGTAGACGCGCTCGAGGCCGCCGACGAGCATCCGCTTGAGGTAGAGCTCGAGCGAGATCCGAAGCTTCATGTCGATGTCGAGCGCGTGATGGTGCGTCGTGAAGGGGCGCGCGTTCGCTCCTCCCGCGACGAGCTGCAGGATCGGGCCCTCGAACTCGACGAACCCGCGCTCGTCGAGGACGCGCCGCATCGTCCGGAGCGTCGCGGCGCGCGCCCGGACGTAGCGGCGCGGCGTCTCGTCGGCGATCAGGTGCAGGTACCGGCGACGCTGCTGCAGGTCCGGGTCTTGCAGCCCGTGCCACTTCTCGGGGAGCGGCCGGAGCGCCTTCGTCAGCATCGCCCAGCGCTCGACGAAGACGCTGAGCTCCCCCCGCCGGGTCGTCCCGACCGCCCCCTCGGCGGCGATGATGTCGCCGAGGTCCACCTCGTCGAGCAGCGCGAACCGATCGAGCGCGATCGCGTCCTCCGAGAAGACCAATTGGAGGTCGCCGTCGCGGTCACGGATCGTCGCGAAGCGGATCTTGCCCAGGTCCCGTTGCAGGACGACGCGCCCGGCCACGACGACCCGCTCCGCGGTCGTCGTGTCGGGCGCGAGGTCGGGGTGCTCGGCGCGGATACGGCCGCTCGGCGTCGGCTCGTCGACGCCGAGCACCGAGCGGAGATCGAGCGCGAACGCCTGGTCTGCGCCGAGTCGCGCCAGCGACTCGCGCCTGGCCGCCAGGACCTCCGCCTCGCGTCCCCTCGCTTCGGAGATGTCCGCTCCGACCGGCTCGTCGCGTTCAGGCATCCGTCGGATCGGCGTTCCGCTCGTGGACGAGCCGGAGCCCTTCGAGCGTGAGCCAGGGTTCGTGGTGCTCGACCGAGCGACAGTGCGGGATCACGAGCGGCGCGAGGCCGCCGGTGGCGACGGTGGTGGGGTCGGCGCCCAGCTCGCGGGCGATACGAGCGACGATCCCGTCGACCATGTCCGCGGTCCCGTAGATCAACGCCGACTGGATGCACTCGACCGTGTTCTTGCCGATCACCGACGGCGGCGCGATCAGCTCGACGCGGGGCAGCCGAGCCGTCCTGGAAACGAGGCTCGCGGCCGCGACCTGGATCCCGGGTCCGATCACGCCGCCGACGAACTCGCCGCCGGCCGAGACGACGTCGAAGTTGGTGCTCGTGCCGAAGTCGACCACGATCGCGGGGCCGCCGAAGCGCGAGAACGCGGCCAGCGCGTTCATCACGCGGTCGGCGCCGACCTCGCGGGGGTTGTCCGTGAGGACGGAGACGCCCGTCTTGGTGCCGGGGCCGACGATGAGCGGAGCGAAGCTCAGGTAGGTCGCCGCCATCTCTCGGAACGCTGTGGTGAGGTCGGGGACGACGCTCGCCACGCACAGGCCGGTGAGATGGCGCCGGAGATCGAGGCTCCGGTGTTCGAGGAGCCCGGCCAGCTGGAGCGCGAGCTCGTCGGAGGTCTGCTCCGCCCGGGTCGAGAGCCGCCACGTGTACCGGAGCTCGGGACCGTCGAACACACCGAGCACGATCTCGGTGTTCCCGACGTCGGCTGCGAGCAGCACCGGCCCTCCTCCCCCACCCCGCGCGGCGCCCATCGTCGCGGACGGCGCCGTCGCGCGGCAACTCAGCCCGCGGTTGGGGGCAGGAGCAGGTTGTCGATCAGGCGAGCGCTCGGGAAGCGGGCCGCAACGATTGCCCGCGCGGGCGCGGCGATCGTGGCGACCCGCTCGAACGTCACGTCGTCGACGACGGCCGCGTAGTCGAGCCGCGCGAGCGGGGTGGCGCCGATCTCCCGGGCCATGAGGGCAACGAGCACGGCGGGGTCCCGCTCGCCCGACCGGGCCTGCTCGGCGGCTTCGGTCAGCCCCAGGAACAGGCACGCGGCCTGGCGCCGCTCCTCGGGGGCCAGCAGGGCGTTGCGTGAGGAGATCGCGAGCCCGTCGACCTCGCGTATCGTCGGGCACCCGACGATACGCACGCCGAGCGACGGCTCGCCCCCCGCCATCCGGCGGACCAGGAAGAGCTGCTGCGCGTCCTTCTCCCCGAAGTACGCGTCGGATGGCCCCGTGACGTCGAAGAGCCGATGCACGACGAGGAGGACGCCGGCGAAGTGGCCGGGCCTGGAGGCCCCTTCGAACGTCTCGCCCACCGGGCCGGGATCGGGCGCCGGGAGCTCGACGCCCGGGGGGTAGACCTCGTGCACGGCCGGCGCCCAGACGACGTCGACGCCTTCTCGCTCACAGACGCCGAGGTCCCCCGGCTCGTCCCGGGGATACCGCTCGAGGTCCTCACCCTCCGAGAACTGCCGCGGGTTCACGAAGATCGACACGACGACGCGATCGCGCTCCGCCCGGCCGCGACGGATCAGGGAGACGTGCCCCGCGTGGAGCGCGCCCATCGTCGGGACGAGCCCGACCGTGGCACCGGATGCGCGCCACTCGTCCGTCACGGCGCGCAGATCCGCCGCCCTCCGCAGCACCTCCATCTAGCGGGTCCAGCGCTCGAGGACCGTTTCCACGGCAGCCCTCCGGTCGGGATCGAGGCGCCCGGCGCGCTCGGCGAGATCGAGCGCGGTCCGGCACATCACGACGTAGGCCGGGACGGCCTCGGGCGCGGCCATGGCGACGGCGGTCAGGTTGCGCTCGACGGTCGACGCGTCACCGCGCGCCGCCGGCCCGGTCAGCGCCGCGCCCGAACCGAGCCGGTGGACGTTCGACAGGGTCGCCTCCTGGAGCGGACGCATCGCCGCGAGCGGGTCCGGGACGCCCGCGTCGGCGAACAGCCGTTCCGCGACGCCGGACGTCGCCACGAGGTAGTTCGACGCGAACACCGCAGCCGCGTGGTACAGCGGCCGCTCGTCATCGCGCAGTCGGAACGGGACGGCGCCGACGTCCGAAGCGAGGCGCTCGCCCAAGGAGAACCCGTCCTCGTCGTCCGCCGTGACACCGACCCAACACCCCGGGAACGCGCCGACGGCGCCGGCGACGTCGGCGAAGGTCTGCAAGGGGTGCGTGGCGAGGCGCCGTGCGCCGGCGACCGCGAGCGGATCGAGCACGTCGAGCCCTGCCGCGCCCGACAGGTGCGAGACCCACGTGCCCGGAGCGATCGCGGTCGCGAGCTCGGCCACCACCTCTCCGAGCGCGTCGTCGGGGACGCCGAGGAGCACCACCTCGGCGCCGTCGACCGCGCCCGCCGGCGTCGTCACCGGAACGTCCGGGAGCCACCGGATCGCGCGGGCCGCCGTCGCGGCGCGACCCGAGACCGCCACGATGGTGTGGCCGGCTCGCGCGAGCAGGACCGCGACCGCGGTCCCGACCCGACCGGCACCGACGACCGAGATCCTCATCCGAGCCCCGACGTCGCCCCCCCCGGCGCGACCCAGAGCATCGGACCGACCGGCGGCGGAGCTCCCTCCGGCAGGTCGACCGGCGCGACGCGGTCGCCCTGCTCGAGCCAGAGCTGCCCGTCGAGGAGCAGGAAGACCTCGCCGTCGACCGTCGCCGTCGCCTCGGCCGAGGTCGCGTCCGTCTGCTCGATGAGGTCCGGCTTCCGCAACCCCACGCCGGGAGCGATCGTGACGCGGTAGATCCCCCGCACGTCGTCGTACGTCGCCACGAGGTACGCCTCGCTCGCATCCCACGACCAGGTCAGGAACTTCAGGGGCAGCAACGGTTGTCCCTTCGACCCGAACGAGACGGGGTCGTTCAGCGGCGGGCGATGGAAGAGCTGCAGCCCGGGCGGCGGCGTGTCCGCGACCTCGCCGGGCCGCGGGACCGGCGTGACGAGGAAGTCGCCGCGCGTCGACAGACCGAAGAGCTGGTGATCGTCCATGAAGCGCTGCGTGTATCCGCTGCTCACGATCCGGATCGACGTCGAGGCTCCGTGCACGGAGACGACGTACGCGAAGGATCCGTCGCGCGCGATCGTCAGCGGGAGACCGCACATCCCCCCCTCGAACCGGGTCTCGGAAGTCCCGAACGACACCACCCAGCTCCGGATCTCGACGTGGCGACGGCACCCGCTCGTCGGAGGTCCGTATCGGAGCGACGTCAGATCGGCGCCTCCAGCCGACCACGTGATCAGGTTCGCCCTCGCGATCGTGTTCACGTTGCCGTTCGGCGTGAGCGAATGCACGACGCTCGCCGTCCTCCGTCGGCCGTCCACCGACGTGATCCCGATCCAGCCGGGGTTCGCCTCGGCCGCGCTCACGAGCTCGATCGGGTGCTGCACGTGGGGTCCCTCCGACGCGGTGCCGGTCGCGAGGTCCCACGACCACAGGACCCAGCCGGCGGGATCCCGCGCCGCGTAGACGAGCGACCCCCGCAGCCCCTGGAGCGGAGCGAGGGGGGCGACCGATCGACCCGACCCGCCCGGGTGGATCGTCGCGATCGCGGTCGCCGCGACGGCGGCGACCGCGATCCCGACGATCCACCCCCGCCGGCGTGAGCCCCGAGGAGCGGGCGCCGAACGATCGACCACCGGGACGAAGACGTCCTCGGTCGGCGGCGGCGCGGGGGGCGGCTTCGGGACCGCGGGCCGGACCTCGGGCTCGGGAGACGCGATCCGGTACAGCACGGTTCCGCACTCGGGACAGGTGTCGCCCCCGGCCTCGCCGGTCCAGTCGCACCGAAGACAGATCTGCTCGCTCATGTCGTCGACGGGATCGCGAGCGGCGGCTCCGCGGGCTCGGCCCCGTCCGGATCGAGGGGGAGGTCGAGCACACGGGTCCCGTCGGGCAGGACCGGCTCGGGGTCGATGTCGAGCAGCGGGAGGACGACGAACGAGCGCTCGCCCAGACGGGGGTGCGGGATCGTGAGCCGGGGATCGTCGCGAACCTCGTCGTCGAACAGCAGCACGTCGATGTCGATCGTCCTCGGGCCCCACCGCACCTCGCGCGTCCGTCCCAGGGCCGCCTCCACCCGGTTCGCCGCGGCGAGGACCTTGTCCGGCTCGAGCGCCGTCTCGGCGCGGACGACCGCGTTCAGGTAAGCCGGCTGGCCCGCGGGGCCGCCGACCGGGTCGGTCCTCCAGACCCGCGACGAGGCGACGGTGCGGACCCCTTCGTCCGCGAGCAGATCGACGGCTCGCTGAAGCGTCTCCAGCCGGTCACCCAGGTTCGCTCCCAAGCCGAGCGTCACGACGTGCACGCCGTCTCATCCCTCGGGGAGGGTGACGGCGGCCGCGACGCCTTGGATCTCGAGCCGCCGGGCGGCGTTCGGCTTGTGTACGACGACCGTCGCGCGGAGGACCCGCTCGAAGGTCAGGCACTCCCGAGCGACGGCCTCGGCCATCGCCTCGATCAGGTCGAACGATCCGTCGACGACGACGGCTCGGACCCGCTCGGTGACGTCCCGGTAGTCCGCCGTCGCGTCGATCCGATCCTCGCCCACGTTCACGTCGAGATCGAGATCGATCACGAAGGGCTGCGGCTCGTCCTTCTCGCCGGCGCGGGCGCCGTGGTGGCCGGCCGCCTCGATGCCCGACAGGAACACACGCGTGCGTGTCATGGGTTGTGCCCCACCTCCTGCTGCGCCGGATCCGGGATGCCCGGCTCGCGTTCATCGTCCGCCTCGGCACCCCGCAGGTCCACCCATGCCGGCCGCCGCTCCAGCTGGAGCGCGGTGATCCCTCCGTGGTCGTGCGGCGCGCGCAGGTAACGGGCGCGCAGGTACTCGACGATCATCGGACCGATCGAAGCGAACGCGTCGTCGAGGAGCAGGTGCCCGGACTCCGGCACGAAGCCGAGCGTCGAGGCCGGGATCGCCGCGCCGAGGCGCTCGGCGATCCCGGCCTCGACGATCCGGTCGTCCTCACCGTGGAGGATGAGGACGGGCCGGTCCCACGCGTCCATCGCATCCTCGAGGCCGGCGACGTCGTCGCCGGCCTCGAGGACGGCGCGACCGCGCGCGTACGCGCGCGCGTCGCGCCGCCACCCCCCGAGATAGGCCTCCGCGTCGGCGGCGGCCATCGGTTCGACGTGCGATCGCTCGAGCGCCTCGTCAGGCGACTCGGGGAACACGACGGGTCCCGTCGGCCCGGGCGACGCCAGCAGCACGACGGTGTCCACGGCGTCGCCTCCGCCGAACGCGAGGGCCTGGGCGACGCGACCGCCCGTCCCATGCGCGATCACGGCGGAACGCTCGATCCCGATGCGCTCGAGCAGACGGCCGAGCGCCGCCGCCTGCCGGGAAGCGTCCTCGAAGCCCGAGAGATCCGGAACGACCGCACGGAACCGGGCGGCCGTCATCGGCACGAGCTGTCGGAAGACGTGCCGGCCGAACGGGAACCCGGGGACGAACAGGACCGGCGCTCCCTCACCGGAGACCTCGTACGGGACGTCACGCATGCGGCCGCTCCCGTACGACGGCGTCGGCGACCTGCAGGGCTCGCACGGTCGCGGCCACGTCGTGAACACGGACGATGTCGGCGCCGAGCGAGGCGCCCACGACCGCCGCGGCGAGCGATCCCTCGAGACGATCGGCGGGCTTCTCGGTTCCGGTCAGCACCCCGATGAAGCGCTTGCGGGACGCGCCGATCATCACCGCGGCCCCGAGCGGCCGAAGCGCGGGGACCGCGCGGAGCAACGCGAGGTTGTGCTCGACGTTCTTGCCGAACCCGATCCCCGGATCGATGCAGATCCGCTCCTCGGGGATCCCGGCGAACACGGCCGCCTCGATCCGCTCGCGGAGGAACTCCGTGACCTCGGCGACGACGTCGTCGTAGCGAGGATCGTCCTGCATCGTCGTCGGGTCGCCGAGCATATGCATCAGGACGAGCCCGGCGCCGGAGGCCTCGACCGTCTCGAGCATCGCGGGGTCTCGGCCGGCGGTGGTGTCGTTCACGATGCGGGCGCCGGCCTCGAGCGCGGCTCGAGCCACCTCCGGTTTCCGGGTATCGATGCTGACCGGGGTGGTCTGTTGCATCTCCGTCAGGCCCTCGATCACGGGGATCACGCGGCGGAGCTCCTCGTCCGCGTCGACCGCGGCGGCGCCCGGGCGCGTCGATTCCCCACCGACGTCGAGCACGTCGGCGCCTTCGTCGACGAGCCGGGCGCCGTGACGGACGGCGTCGTCCGGCGTGAGGAATGCGCCCCCGTCGCTGAAGGAGTCGGGCGTCACGTTGACGATCCCCATCACGAGCGTGCGCTCGCCGAGCGTCAACGTACGGTCACGACATCGCCATGCACGGTCCGCCATACGGAACCATCGTAGAAGGAGCGCGCCGATCTCCGGCGACCGATCGCGCGACGCCTAGGGCAGGACGGGCGACCACCATGCGACCGGGCCGGCCAGCCGCAACCCCTCCGGCAGCGTGAGCGGCTGGAAGCCACCCCCGTCCGGCTCGATGAACGCCGCCGTCCCATCGGCATCCTGCACCAACAGACGGTTCCCCGCGGGCGTCCAGGAGACGCTCGTCCAGTTCCCGCTCCCCGGAGCCGTCACCCGCGTGACGTCCGATCCACCTTGATCCACGAGCCAGATCGCGCTGGTGTTCCCGTCCGGCTCCGACTCGGCGAACGCGATCGGCGAGCCCTCCGGACAGAGCGCGACCCACGAGACGTTCCGCGGAACATCCGCGACACGACTCGGTGCGCCGCCCTCGACATCGGCGACCCAGATGTCGCCGCTCGCGTAGTACACGCGTGAGCCATCCGGGGACCACGAGGGGGAGTCCTGGTTCGGACCTCGCGTCCGCTCCGCGAGCGGTCGCTCGTGGGTGCCGTCGGCGTCGATCAGATGGATCCCGCCATCCTGCTCGGAGTAGAACGCGATCGTCATGCCGTCGGGCGACCAGGAGAGCTCTGCGGCCTGCGCGTCCCTGAGCACGACGCGGAAGTTCGAGCCGTCGACGTCGATCATGCACAGGGAGTTGATGCCCTCGGTGTACCGACGGACGAACGCGATACTCGTGCCGTCGGGCGAGAACGTCGGGCTGTCGTCGCTCGCGAACGTGTAGCGCGCGATCCACGGATCCGCGGAACGGTCCGCGGGCAGCCCCGTCAGCTGCCGGAACGCGTCGCTCCCCGGTGTCATCACGCCGATCGCGAGACCGGGATGGTCCTCCGGTTGGAACGCGAATGCGATCAAGGGCTCGGGCCGGATCGGCGGGGCGGCGCTCGCGCTGCTCGCGATGCTCGACATCGGCGTCGGGGCCGGACCGCCGATCGCCCGGAAGAGGAAGCCGATCCCTGCCAGCGCGACGATCGCCGCGAGCACGATGACGCCGATCCGGCGTGGGTCGGTCCGTCTCGGCTCGGATCCGATCCGGGGAGGCCGGCGTCGCGCCTCCTCGTAGACATCGGGCGGCTCGAGATCGTCGAGGCTTCGGAACCGATCTCCGAGTTCATCAGGCATCGTCGTCCTCCAGGAGGGGTCGCAGTCGCTTGTGCGCTTGGGAGAGGTGGACGCGGACGGTCGCTTGCCGACAGCCAAGGATGCGCGCGACCGCGCGTGTCGGAAGATCGGCGTAGTCGCTGAGCACGACCGCGGCCCGCTGGTTCGGGCTCAAGGCAGCGAGCGCGCGCACCAGATCCGCGACCGGCTCGGGCAGCTCGTAGCTCCCTTCACCGGACCGGGCGCGAACGGCCGACCGACGACGCTTGAGCTCACCGGCGGCGATGCGGAACGACGCCCGCCAGATCCACCGATCGTGATCGCGGATGGCGTCCCCGCGCGCGAGCGCCTGCGCGAACGCCTCGGCCATCGAGTCCGTCGCGACGTCTCGATCGCCCGTGAACGCCACCAGCGAGCGCCAGAGCCTCGGGCCCTGCTCGAGCCACACCCGCTCCACCGCGTCCCGCGGTTCGGTGCTCACCGGGGCATCCTGCACCACACCCCTACAGGGAAGCCGCGGGGGCGAACCGTGTAGGGGTTATTTCATCCGGATGTGGTCCATCGCTTCCTGGCGGGTCCTAGCGTCGGTCCGGAAGAGACCTCGTACGGCCGAGGTCACGGTGATCGACCCTGGCTTCTTCACGCCTCGCATCGTCATGCAGAGGTGCTCGGCCTCGATCACGACGAACACGCCGCGCGGCGAGAGCGCCCGCTCCATCGCCTCGGCGATCTCCGTGGTGAGGCGCTCCTGCACCTGCGGCTTCTTCGACAACGTGTCGACGACCCTCGCGATCTTCGACAGCCCCGTGATCTGCTGCGACTTGTTCGGGATGTACGCGACATGCGCCTTGCCGACGAAGGGGATCAGGTGGTGCTCGCAGCTGGAGTACAGCGGGATGTCGCGGACCATGATCATCTCGTCGAAGTCCGCGCCCTCGACGACGGTGACGATCTGCGACGCGTCGACGTCGATCCCGGCGAAGATCTCCTCGTACATCCGAGCGACGCGCGACGGCGTCTCGCGCAGGCCGCCGCGGTCGGGATCCTCGCCGATGCCCTCGAGGATCTGGCGGACGCCCTGCTCGATCTTCTCGCGATCGAACCGGTCGCTCGTCATCGTGGATCGATGCTACAGGTCATCCGTTGCGGCGCATCAACTCGGCTCGGCGACCGGCGAGCACGGCGCGTTCGGCGGCGTGTCGGGACCGCACTTCGGCGGCGGCCGGAAGGCCAGCAACAGGGCGGCGACCGTGATCACGATCACCACGACGACCACGACCTTCGCGAGGAACAGGATCAGGCGGAACTCATCCTGCCCGTCCCGTCCCTCCGCGGGTCTCGGAGGAGGTCTGCGGGGTCCGGTCGGTCGTCGCGGCCGCTCGGCCGCCGGGCCGCGGACGGTCGTGTTCCCGGTCGGCCCCGGCGCGACCCGCGAGGCCCGCGGGCCGCTCGAGGCTGCGCGACGGAGGTCATACGTGCGCCGGCGGTCGTCGTCGATCAGGAGGTCGTAGGCCTCGGTCGCCTGCGCGAAGCGCGTCGCGGCTCGGGCGTCGTGCCCGTCGGCGTCGGGGTGGAACCGGCGCGCGAGCACCCGATAGGCGTGCCGGATCTCGTCGGCCGAGGCGGACGGGCTCACGCCGAGCACGGCGTACGGATCGAACGAGAGACCCTCCGCGCC
>Ga0075433_10000808_pt1 | contig 21748 bp, 10 predicted proteins | sample RhiMethybrSRZTD2_FD_75299 | JGI IMG/M metagenome (GOLD analysis project Ga0075433, IMG submission 75299) | Populus rhizosphere microbial communities from Tennessee, USA - Rhizosphere MetaG P. TD hybrid SRZTD2 | ecosystem: Host-associated > Plants > Roots > Rhizosphere > Soil | place: USA... | reverse complement strand
GCCAGCTCGCGAATGTTGCCGGGCCACGAATACGAGAGCAGCGCCGCTTCGGCGTCGGATGCCAGCGACTTCAACGGCACACCATACTCGCGTGCGGCGCGATCGAGATAGTGGCGCGCCAGCACGAGAATGTCGCCGCCGCGATCGCGCAGCGGCGGCATGTGCACCGTCACCACGGCGAGACGATGATAGAGGTCCTCGCGGAATCGACGCACGCGGATCGCGGCGGCGAGATCTTCGCTGGTCGCGGCGAGCACCCATGCGTCGGCAGGCTCGGCGCGGGTACTGCCGAGACGTCTCACCGCGCGATCTTCGAGCGCCTTGAGCAACTTCACCTGCAGCGCATCCGGCATCAGGCCGATCTCGTCGAGAAAGATCGTTCCGCGATGGGCCACTTGCAGCAGGCCGGCTTTGGCCTGCTTCGCATCGGTGAACGCGCCGCGCTCGAAGCCGAACAGCTCGCTCTCGAGCAGCGTGTCGGGGATTGCGGCGCAGTTGACGTCGACGAATGCCGCGCTCGCGCGCGGGCCCATCTCGTGAATCAGATGGGCAACGAGTCCCTTGCCCGTGCCGGTCTCGCCGGTAATCAGAATCGGCGGCAGCCGCTTGGTCGCCGTTGCCGGTCGCGCGAGGAGACGCGACAACTCTTCACGCACCGACGCGAGCGCAGTGCTGGTCCCGATCAGCTGGTCCAACGGCACGCAGTAATCCTATACAGGTTCAGAACTACTTCAATTCCTTCATCCAGTTGAATGCGACGACGATTGGCGCACTTGGACTCTCGACTGCCGCGTTGAGGAGGAAGCGTCCGTCGCGAGCGACCGCATACTGCGGCTTGTTGCCGACCACGTTCGTGCCGGTTGCGAGGTAGGTCGGGAATAGCGCGACTGGAAGCTTCACATCCGGAGTCGCGCCGCCGAGCGCAACGGCCGCGGCCATCAGCTTGCCGTCGGGCGCGAGATAGAAGATCTCTTTGCCATCGGCGGACCAGCGCACCTGCGTCCCGCCGCCCGTGGAGATCTGCGTACGAGCACGGCCTTCGGGAAACGACTGCACGAACACCTCGGGCCGACCGCTGTCGTTCGACACGAAAGCGACCCATGTGCCATCGGGCGAGAACTGACCTTCGAGCTCGTCGTACGGCGATTGCACCACGACGACTTCTTTGAGATCGGACGTCGCGACGGCGATGAGGTCGGCATTGGTCTTGGGGCTCTCACGACGCAGCAGCGCATACTTGCGATCGCGCGTCCAGGACAGCACAACTCCCCTCGGGTCCCCGGTGGCGAAGAGCGGCTCGGCAGGCCCGCCCGTAATCGACTGCCGGCCCTGTGTCCCATGACCCGGGAATCGGCTGGTGTTGAAGATCACGTGCTGACCATCCGGGTCCCACGTTGGATGCGCGTCGGCGGGTGGACCGTCGGTGATACGCCGTGACAAGCCGCGTGCGAGCTCGATGATCCAGATGTCGTTGTCGCCGCTGCGCCCACTGAACACGACAGCCGATTGTTCGTCGGGGCTCAGTTCGGGCGAGCCATTATTCCCTGTGTCGGGTTCGCCGATGGCGCGTAGCACACTGCCTTTGCGATCGACCCACACCAGCTGGCGTCGTTGCACGCTGCCGGTGCGATACGCGAGTACACCGGTGGCCGATGCCGCCACGGCGGCGGGGCCACCGAGAAACCCCTGCGCAATCGTGATGGGATCCCCGTTCACCATGCCGCTGTCGGGATTGAAGCGGTATGCCTCCAACACGCCTTGTCTCGTCGAGAAGAGTCTGTCCGGCGGCGCGAAGCCCCCCGCAGACGCGGCGAGCACGCGAACCAGCGGCGTCTTGTCGAGCGAGCCGATAAAGATCCCTCTCGTCTCCGCGGCGCCGAGCGTCGACGAAAAGAGGAATCGCTTGCCATCCGGCAAGAACTGCGGCCATCGGTGATCGGGACCCGATCCACCTGTGTTCGGTTCGGTGGCACGCTCGGCGGGACCGCCCCGAATCGACACGCGCATGATCGGATTGCTGACACCGGGCGAGAACAGAATCACGCCGTCACTGTTCCAGGTACCGCCGCGTCCGTTGGCGGCATCGGCGACGACGAGCGGCCGGCCGCCATCGACATCGATCCGTTTCACCTTGTTATCGGCAAAGAACCCGATGCTGCGCCCGTCTGGCGACCAGAACGGATTGCTCGCGTTCTCGGTACCGGGGAGGGCACGGCTTTCGTTGCCATCGAGCGAGCGCACCCACAACATCGGAGTGCGGTTCTGATTCGCAATGAACGCGATCTGCTTGCCGTCCAACGTCAACGCCATCGTCGGATCATCGGTCGGCGGTGTCGTCAGCTCGAGGCGGAACGACGGCGCGGCGCTGGCCGTGCGCGGCTGCCGCATCAATCGAAAGCCGGCGATCAGAAGCAACGTCGAGAGAACCGCGACCAGGCCGACCGCGATCTTTCCAGCGCGGCCCAGTCCCGTCTTCTGTGCCGCGGCGGCAGCGGACGGCGCGATTGGATGCTCCATCGCCCAGCGCAGCTCTCCCGCGACATCGCCGATGCTCTGCCAGCGACGATCGCGATCCTTCTCGAGACAGCGCCGCAGCAGGTGATCGATGTGCGGCATCGCCTGCAGGGCCGAAATCGGCGGCGGCTCGCTGCTCATGATCGCGGCGATTGCCGTGACGGCCGTTGCGCCCTCGAAGGCCTTCCGGCCCGCGAGCATTTCGTAGAGCACGCACCCGAACGCGAAGACGTCGACGCGATGATCGCCTTCGTTGCCATCGAGCTGCTCGGGCGACATGTACTGCACGGTGCCCGAGAAGCCGCTCGACACGGTGGCGGTCGGCGGACGCGTCGCGACCATCGAGGGTGCCATCGTCGCCGCCAGCGACTGATTCAGCGCGGCCGGACGCGTGGCCGCGGTCCGTGAGGCGAGGCCGAAGTCGAGCAGCTTCACATCGGGACCCGATGCGCCCGCTCGCGGCACGAGCATCACGTTGCCCGGCTTGAGATCGCGGTGCGAGATGCCGGCGCGGTGCGCGCGATCGAGTGCGTCGCCGATCTGCACGGCGATCGCGAGCGCCTCGTCGAGCGGAAGCACCGGCGTCTTCTTCAATCGCGATGCGAGCGTTTCACCCTCGAGGTGCTCGAGGACGATGTAGTCCTGGTCGCCGTGACGGCCGATGTCGTGAATGGTGCAGATATGCGGATCGTTGAGCGCGGCGATGGCCCGCGCTTCCTGCTCGAACCGCTGACGCGATTCGGCATCGGCCGCAAGGGCGCCAGTCAGGACCTTGATTGCGACAGTGCGATCCAGGCGTGTATCGCGAGCGCGATACACCTCGCCCATGCCGCCCTCGCCGAGGGGGGCGATGATCTCGTAGGCACCGAGCCGCGTGCCTGGCGTCAGGGACATGTAGCGGCATTCTAACCAATAGGCGAAGGGGTACGGGGAGGTAAGGGGAAAGGGGCAAGGATGAAGGGCTGCGGTTCTTGCCACTTTGTCGCGCTTGGGACGTTGCACGAATTGCGATCTTTTCGACTGCGATCATCTGAACCGGCCGAAATCTGCTCGGCAGATCGCTTGCTGTGCTGAGCGTCATGGCCAAAATCAATTCGTTTCGCGAACTACTCGTGTGGCAGAAGTCTGTGGACCTAGCCGAGCGCAGCTATCGGATTACGCGCCGGTTCACGCGTGAAGATCAGCTCGCGCTCGGGCATGAGATCCGACGGTCAGGACTCTCGATACCATCCAACATCGCCGAAGGGTTTGGACGGCACCACACTGGCGAGTACATCCCATCACCTGTGGTACGCCAACGGGTCCAACAACGAACTGCAGACGCAGTTGGAAATCGGTCGAAGAGTGGAGATCGTGACCGTTGATGAGGCGGCGGCACTGATCGCAGATGCAGAAGAAATCGGCCGCATGCTGCGCGGGCTCGAGTCCACTACCGCCTGAACCCCTTTACCCTGAGACAGCCCTCGCCCCTGGCCCCTGGCCCCTGGCCCCTCACCCCTTCAGTTTCCTCTTTCGATGAACAGCTTCGCCAGCAACTGATCCACCGGAACGAAGTCGTCCGTGAGCGTGATCGCGCGGCCCGAAGTCAAATACGCGTCCAGACGCTCTTGCGAGAGCCGCGTCGTCCGCGACAACGGATCGTCATCCGACGTGATCGCATCAAACGCCGCGCGATCGAACGGCGTCTTGCTCGCCATCACGACGTAGGTGTTGCGATCGAACGGACGAAACCCGGCGCCGCGGCCGAAGACAGAGACATTCGGAAAAACCGCGCGCAGTGCGTTGACTTCCGCTTTCAGAAACTCGCCGCCATCGAACTTGTCGATGATGTTCGTCAAGTACACACCGTCGGGCTTCAGACGATTGGCGACGATGCGATTGAACTCCACCGTCGTGAGGTGAAACGGCACCGACAGATCGTTGAACGCATCGCCGTACACCACGTCGTACCGCTTCGGGTCGTTCCACTCGTTCAGAAACACCCGCGCGTCTTCGTTGAACGATCGGATGCGCGACGTGGCCGGCAAACCGAGGCGTTGGTAGGCGACCGCGATCACGGCCGGATCGATCTCGATGACGTCGACCGTCGATTGCGGATACACGGCCTCGATGTAGCGCGGAAAGGAGTAGCCACCACCGCCAATGAACAACGTGTCGAGTTGCCGACGTCCACGTGCGTGCATGTGCGTCAGATTCGAGTAGGCCTGCTCGTAGCCGTAGTCGAGCACAGTGGGATCGTCAGGCACGATGTAACTGTGGATGAGGCGATCGAGCATCAGCATGCGCGCCGGATGGCCACGCTCGTAGCTCTCGAGGACCTTGATGCAGTAGTAATTCGATTCGATGTCACACGGCGCTTCGTAGCGCCCGCGCAGCTCGAATCGCAGCAGCACGAGAGCCGCGAGACCGATCGTCGCGGCCGCCGCCCTGCTCTTCCTGGTCGCGGCCGACGCGACAATCGACAGGCCGGTCGCAAGCAGAAGTCCCGCGACGATCCAGACGATCGTCCGAGTGCCGAGCCATGAGATCAGCCAGAACCCGGTGACGAACGTGCCGACGATCGATCCCACCGTCGATGCGGCGTAGATCGTGCCCACAGTATGGCCGCTCTGTTCGAGGTTGCCGAGCGCAAGCTTCACGACCAGCGGCGACACCATGCCGAGGATGAAGCTGGGCACGAAGAAGATCAACGCGATCGACAAGACGATGCGCGGCAGAAACGAGAGACCGAACGTCCGTCCCTCGATCGCGCTGGTGACGACGAGAATGCCGAGGGTGGCGATGGACCCGGCGATGAAGATGAGACCGAGCGTGCGGCGAGACGCATAGCGATCGGCCACGTATCCGCCGAAGAAGTTGCCGGCCGACATCCCCGCCAGCACGATGCCGATGATGCTGGTCCACGTGTAGAGCGAGACGCCGATGTACGGGGCCATGATGCGGCCGGCGATCAGCTCGATGACGAGGGTGCAGAAGCTGCTGATGAAGGCGAGGAGGCAAGAGAGCCACATGCGTGTGGATGGTAACGGAGGAGACGGAGGGAACGGAGAAATGATCACACGGAGGAAACGGGGACAACGGAGATCGCCACGCCGGCGGCCGTCCGTTTGTCTGCGAAACAAGTGGTGAACGGACGGCCACCGGCGTGGCGCCCCCGTTTCCCCCGTTTCCTCCGTGTGATCAATTCCCCGTTCCCTCCGCCAATCTCTGTTACCTCACGAGAGCTGCTCCCGCACCAGCGGCACCACCTTCGTTCCATACAGCTCGATGCTCTTCATCAACCTATCGTGCGGCAGCGTACCGTTGCTGTATTTCAGATCGAAACGCGACAGGCCCAGCGTCTTGACCGTCTTGACGATCTTCGCGGCGACGGTTTCGGGCGAGCCGACAAACAGCGCGCCATCCGCGGCCTCGCGCTCGAAGTGGGCGCGGCCGATCGGCTGCCACCCGCGTTCGGCGCCGATGCGATTCATCAGCCCGGCGTAGTGCGGCCACAGTTCCTCTTTCGCTTGCTCGTCGGTCGCCGCGACATGGCCGGGCGAATGCACGCCGATCGGCAACATCGGTTTGCCAAGCCGCTCGAGCATCTGTCGATACAAGTCGGCGTAGCCGATGAACCGCTGCGGATTGCCGCCGATGATTGCGAGCATCAGCGGCAGCCCGTAGTGCGCCGCGCGGACGACCGACTCCGGGCTCCCTCCCACCGCGACCCACGTCGCCAACGTGCCGCTCTCAATCAGCGGGTAGATCTTCTGATTCGAGAATGCGACGGAGTGCAACTGCCCCTTCCAGGTGACGGGCTGCCCTTTCAGCAGCTCGACGAAGAGATTCAGCTTCTCTTCGAACAGCGGCTCGTACTGCTCGAGGTTGTAGCCGAAGAGCGGAAACGATTCTGTAAAGGAGCCTCGGCCAACCAGCACCTCCGCGCGTCCATGAGAGAGTGCGTTGATGGTCGAGAACCGCTCGAAGACGCGAACCGGATCATCGGTGCTGAGCACGGTGACGGCGGTGCCGAGGTGGATACGCGTGGTGCGGCTCGCGAGCGCACCGAGCACGACTTCCGGAGCCGTGATCGCAAAGTCGGGTCGATGATGTTCGCCGACGCCGATGAACGCGAGCCCGAGTTGATCCGCGAGCACGCCCTGTTCGAGGACGTTGCGCAGTACTGCGGCTTGCGACAGGGGCGTACCATCGCCATTCACAGTTACGTCGCCGAACGTATCGAGACCTAACTCAATCGTCGAACTCATCTAGGGTTTTTCCCCGAAATAGAAGGCGAGAGCACTGGCAGTGATACTGCAAAATCCTAGCATTCCCGTACTCATCCGTTTTACAGCCTCATCCTCACGAAACCCGCTTCCCAGGCGGCACGCAAGGGGATCACCGTAGAGATTAGGGTTGTGACAGGAGTGCTCGGGTATTCCGGAAGGCTGTAGAGCCCGATATCGGGACTACACCGTATTGTCGCCTCTACCGTTGTGGTCGATACTGCGCGCGCGGCGTTCCACCACAGTGACTTGCCCGGCGACGCGAGCTGCGCGCCGGTGGTTCGACTGGAGTCGAGTCCATGCAACGGACTGATACTTCTGTGCCTTCGGACGTCTTGACCGGTCAGCACGCCGAGCTCTCGGAGCTGCTCGGCGCGCTGCAGGCCGTACGCGATGGCGACTTCTCCGTGCGGTTACCGGGTGACTGGACCGGCCTCGAAGGAAAGATCGCCGACACCTTCAACGAGATCGTCGCGGCCAATGCGCGCATGGCCGACGAGCTCGAACGCGTCGGCAACGTCGTCGGCAAGCGCGGGAAGACGCGGCAGCGCGTCAAGTTCGGACGTGTCGGTGGTGCCTGGGGCGAGATGGAATCGTCGGTCAACACGCTCATCGACGACCTGCTCTGGCCGACCACCGAGGTCACGCGCGTGCTCGCCGCTGTCGCCAAGGGCGACCTGCTTCAGACCGTCCGACTCGATGTCGACGGCCGTCCGCTCGAAGGCGAGTTCCTGCGCTCGGCCACCATCGTCAACACGATGATCGAGCAGCTCAGTGTGTTCACGTCGGAAGTCACCCGCGTGGCGCGCGAGGTCGGCACCGACGGCAAGCTCGGTGGTCAGGCCGAAGTTCGCAACGTCAGCGGCGTGTGGAAGGACCTCACCGACTCGGTCAACTCGATGGCGAGCAACCTGACTGGGCAGGTGCGCAACATCTCGGAAGTGACGATCGCCATCGCCAGCGGCGACCTCTCCAAGAAGATCACCGTCGACGTGCGCGGCGAGATTCTGCTGCTGAAGGAAGCCATCAACACGATGGTCGATCAGCTGCGGTCGTTCGCGTCGGAAGTCACGCGCGTCGCACAGGAGGTCGGCACCGAGGGCCGGCTCGGTGGTCAGGCGGTCGTGCCCGGCGCGGCCGGAACGTGGAAGGACCTGACCGACTCGGTCAACGCGATGGCGCGCAACCTGACCGACCAGGTGCGCAACATCGCTGAAGTCACCACCGCAGTCGCGCGCGGTGACCTCTCGCGCAAGATCACCGTCGACGTCCGCGGCGAGATTCTCGAGCTGAAGAACACCATCAACACGATGGTCGATCAGCTCAATGCGTTTGGATCGGAAGTGACGCGCGTCGCGCGCGAGGTCGGCACCGACGGCAAGCTTGGTGGCCAGGCGCAGGTGCCCGGTGTGGCCGGTACCTGGAAGGACCTGACGGACAACGTCAACTTCATGGCGAGCAACCTGACCGCGCAGGTCAGAAACATCGCCGAAGTCGCCACCGCGATCGCCGGCGGCGACCTCTCCAAGAAGATCACCGTGAACGTGAGCGGCGAAATCCTGCTGCTCAAAGAGACCATCAACACGATGGTCGACCAGCTCAATGCGTTCGCGGGCGAAGTCACGCGCGTGGCGCGCGAGGTCGGCACGGAAGGTCGTCTCGGTGGTCAGGCCAAGGTGCTTGGCGTCGCCGGTACGTGGAAGGACCTCACCGACTCGGTGAACTGGATGGCGAACAACCTCACCGCGCAGGTGAGAAACATCGCCGAAGTGGCGACCGCGATCGCGAGCGGCGACCTCTCGAAGAAAATCACGGTCGACGTCAGCGGGGAGATCCTCGAGCTGAAGAACACCATCAACACGATGGTCGATCAGCTCAACGCGTTCGCCGGCGAAGTGACCCGCGTCGCGCGCGAGGTCGGCACTGAAGGCAAGCTCGGTGGCCAGGCGCAGGTGCCCGGCGTCGGTGGAACGTGGAAGGACCTCACCGACAACGTCAACCTGCTTGCCGCCAACCTCACCACGCAGGTGCGCAACATCGCCGAAGTCACGACCGCCGTCGCACGCGGCGACCTGTCGCGCAAGATCACGGTCGACGTCAAGGGCGAGATCCTCGAGCTGAAGAACACCATCAACACGATGGTCGACCAGCTCAACGCGTTCGCCGCCGAAGTGACGCGCGTGGCGCGCGAGGTCGGCACCGAAGGCAAGCTTGGCGGCCAGGCGCTGGTGCCTGGTGTCGGTGGTACGTGGAAGGACCTCACCGATAACGTGAACCTCCTTGCCGGCAACCTCACCGTGCAGCTGCGCGACGTGTCGAAGGTGGCGACCGCCATCGCCAATGGCGACCTGTCGCAGAAGATCACCGTCGACGTCAGCGGCGAGATTCTGCAGATCAAGGACACCATCAACACGATGGTGGACCAGTTGAACGCGTTCGCCGGCGAAGTCACGCGCGTGGCGCGCGAAGTCGGCACCGAGGGACGACTGGGCGGTCAGGCCAACGTGCGCGGCGTCGCCGGCACGTGGAAGGACCTCACCGACTCCGTCAACTCGATGGCCAACAACCTCACGGCGCAGGTCCGCAATATCGCCGAAGTGACCACCGCCATCGCGCGCGGCGACTTGTCGCGCAAGATCACGGTCGACGTCCGCGGCGAGATCCTGCAGCTGAAGGAAGCCATCAACACGATGGTCGACCAGCTCAACGCGTTCGCCGCCGAAGTGACGCGCGTGGCGCGCGAAGTCGGCACCGAAGGCAAGCTCGGTGGTCAGGCGCAGGTGCAGGGCGTGGCCGGTACGTGGAAAGACCTCACCGACAACGTCAACTTCATGGCCAGCAACCTGACGGCGCAGGTCCGCAACATCGCGGAAGTGGCGACCGCCATTGCCGGCGGCGACCTCTCCAAGAAGATCACGGTGGACGTGCGCGGCGAGATCCTGCTCCTCAAGGAAACGCTGAACACGATGGTTGAGCAGCTGCGATCGTTCGCGGCCGAAGTCACGCGCGTGGCGCGCGAAGTCGGCACCGACGGACGTCTCGGCGGTCAGGCGGTGGTGCCCGGCGTCGGCGGCACCTGGAAGGACCTCACCGATAACGTGAACCTTCTGGCCGCGAACCTCACGACGCAAGTTCGTAACATCGCCGAAGTCACCACTGCAGTCGCCCGCGGCGACCTGTCGCGCAAGATCACGGTCGACGTCAAGGGCGAGATTCTCGAGCTGAAGAACACGATCAACACGATGGTCGATCAGCTCAACGCGTTCGCGGCGGAAGTCACGCGCGTGGCGCGCGAGGTCGGCACCGAAGGTCTGCTCGGTGGTCAGGCGCAGGTGCCTGGCGTCGCCGGTACGTGGAAGGACCTCACCGACAACGTGAACGTCATGGCCGCCAACCTCACCGAGCAGGTGCGCGGCATCGTCAAGGTCGTGACCGCGGTCGCCAACGGCGACCTGTCGCAGAACCTCATCGTAAAGGCGAAGGGCGAGGTCGCGGCGCTGGCCGACACCATCAACAACATGACCGGCACGCTCGCTACCTTCGCCGACCAGGTCTCGTCGGTCGCGCGCGAGGTCGGTACCGAAGGGCTGCTGGGTGGTCAGGCCAACGTGCCTGGTGCGGCCGGCACGTGGAAAGACCTCACCGGCAACGTGAACCTGCTGGCCGCGAACCTCACCACGCAGGTGCGCGCGATCGCCGAGGTCGCCACCGCCGTGACCAAGGGCGACTTGACGCGATCGATTCAGGTCGAAGCGCGCGGCGAGGTCGCCGAGCTCAAAGACAACATCAACACGATGATCGACAACTTGCGGTTGACGACCGACCGCAATACCGAGCAGGACTGGCTGAAGACGAACCTCGCGCGGTTCACCGGCATGCTGCAGGGCCAGCGCGATCTGTCGACGGTCGGCAAGCTGCTCCTCTCCGAGCTCGTGCCGCTCGTCAACGCGCATCAGGGCGTCATCTACCAGATGGAGTACGAGCCGTCGCCGACGCTGCGCATGCTCGCCAGCTACGCCGAGCTCACCGACCATCCGTACCCAGGCCAGCTCACCATCGGCGAAGGCTTCGTCGGACAGTGCGCGCGCGACATGCGTCGCATTCTCGTCTCCGATATCCCGCCGGGCACGGTGGCGGTCGGCTCGGTGTTCTTCCATGCGCTGCCGCGCAACCTCGTGGTCTTCCCGGTGATCTTCGAGGGCCAGATCAAGGCGGTCATCGGTATCGCGTCTCTGCGCGATTTCTCCGAAACCCACCTCGCGTTCCTCGAACAGCTCACCGCCAGCATCGGCATCGTCCTGAACAGCATCGAGGCGACGATGCAGACCGAGGGGCTGTTGAAGCAGTCGCAGCAGCTCGCCGGCGAATTGCAGACGCAGCAAAAAGAGCTGCAGCAGACCAACGAACAGCTCGCGCAGAAGGCGCAGCAGCTGGCCGAGCAGAACGTCGAAGTCGAGCGCAAGAACCAGGAAATCGAGCAGGCACGGCGCGCGCTCGAAGACAAGGCCGAAGAGCTCGCACTCACGTCGAAGTACAAGTCCGAGTTCCTGGCCAACATGTCGCACGAGCTGCGGACGCCGCTCAACAGCATTCTGATCCTCGGCCAGCAGCTGTCCGAGAACCCCGAGGGCAATCTCTCCATCAAGCAAGTTGAGTTCGCGCGCACGATTCATGGCGCCGGCACCGACCTGCTCAACCTGATCACTGACATTCTCGATCTGTCGAAGATCGAGTCGGGCACGGTGACCGTCGAAGCCGAGGAGATCTTCTTCACCAACCTGCTCGACATGGTGGTGCGCACCTTCTCGCACGACGCCGAGAACCGTGGCCTCACCTTCGACGTGACCGTCGATTCGGCACTCGGTCGCAGCATTGTCACCGACTCGAAGCGTCTGCAGCAGGTGCTGAAGAACCTGCTGTCGAACGCGTTCAAGTTCACCGCGCAAGGCGGTGTGCGTTTGAGCGTTTCGGAAGTGAGCGGCGGCTGGTCTGCCAACCACCCGGTGCTCAGTCAGGCGGGCCGTGTGCTCGCCTTCGAAGTGGCCGACACGGGCATCGGCATTCCGCCCGAGAAGCAGCGCATCATCTTCGAAGCGTTCCAGCAGGCCGACGCGAGCACGAGCCGCAAGTACGGCGGCACGGGTCTCGGTCTGGCCATCAGCCGCGAGCTCTCGAGTCTGCTGGGGGGTGAGATTCAACTGCGCAGCGTGCCAGGCGTGGGCAGTACGTTCACGTTGTATCTGCCGCTTCGGTACGCGGGACCAGCGGTGGCTGGCCACACCATCGACAGTGGCGCCATCCAGGTGCGTCAGCCGGCGCCCGTCGTCACCTTCCCCGCCGCTCGCATTCCGGAGCGCGCGGTCGAAGTCGTCGAAGACGACCGCGACATCCTCAAGCCCGGCGATCCGTCGCTGCTGATCGTCGAGGACGACCCGCACTACGCGCGGATCGTCGTCGATCTCGCGCGCGACAAGGGGTTGAAGGTCATCGTCGCGATGCGCGGCGGCGATGCGCTCTCGCTCGCGCGCCAGTACCGGCCGACCGCGGTGTCGCTGGATGTGTTCCTGCCCGACATGCTGGGATGGACGGTGCTCAATCAGCTGAAACAGGACCCGGAAACGCGGCACATTCCCGTGCAAATCCTGACGCTGGACGAAGATCGCCAGCACGGGCTGGCGCGAGGCGCGTTCTCGTTCCTCAGCAAGCCGACGACCACCCAGGGTCTCGAGGCGGCGCTCGCCAGGATCAAGAGCTATGCAACGCCCCGGCGCAAGCGTCTGCTCGTCGTCGAGGACAACGCCGCCGAGCAGATGAGCATCAAAGAGCTCCTGGGGCACGACGACCTCGATATCGTGATGGCCGACACAGGGGCCGCGGCACTCGCGGCGATGTCCGACCAGGCCTGCGACTGCGTGGTCCTCGATCTGCGGCTGCCCGACATGTCGGGATTCGAAGTCCTCGAGCGTATCAGTGAGAACAAGGAGTTCGCTGACGTGCCGGTGGTCGTCTTCACGGGCCGCGAGCTGTCCGCGGAAGAGGATGCGCAGCTCCATACATTGGCCCGCAGCGTCGTCGTAAAAGGTGTAGAGTCACCAGAGCGGCTGCTCGACGAAACGTCGTTGTTCCTGCATCGTGTCGTTTCCGAGCTGCCGACTGACAAGCAGCGGATGATCGAGCGGCTGCACCGCTCGGACGATGATCTCGTCGGCAAGGCCGTGCTGGTCGTCGACGATGACGTACGGAACATCTTCGCGTTGAGCAGCGTGCTCGAACGCCGCGGGATGCAGGTGCTGACGGCCAACACCGGCAGCGAGGCGATCGACCTGTTGGAGAAGACCTCCGGCCTGTCGATCGTGCTGATGGATATCATGATGCCCGAGATGGACGGCTATCAGACCATCAGGCAAATACGGAAGAAGAGCGCGTTCCAGCGGTTGCCGATCGTCGCCCTCACCGCGAAGGCGATGAAAGGCGATCGCGAAAAATGTTTCGAGGCCGGCGCCTCCGACTACCTGGCCAAGCCGGTCAACACAGAGCAGCTGCTATCCGTGCTGCGTATGTGGCTCCATCGATAGGGCGAACCATGAGCGGATCCACTCCCACTCGAGTGAACAGAGTCAACATCCTGCTGGTCGACGACCAGCCGTCGAAGCTGCTTACCTACGAGTCGATCCTGGGCGATCTGGGCGAGAACCTGCTCACCGCCAGTTCGGCGACCGAGGCGCTCGATACGCTGCTGCGTACAGAGGTCGCCGTCGTGCTCGTCGACGTCTGCATGCCGGACCTCGATGGCTACGAGCTGGCGTCGATGATCCGCCAGCATCCGCGATTCCAGAAGACGTCGATCATCTTCGTGTCGGCAGTGCTGATGACCGACCTCGATCGGCTGCGCGGCTACGAGTGCGGCGCGGTCGATTACGTGCCGGTGCCCGTCGTCCCTGAGATTCTGCGCGCCAAAGTCAGCGTGTTCGCCGATCTGTACCGGAAGACGCGCGCGCTCGAACGTCTCAACGCCGAGCTCGAACGCCGCGTCAGCGAGCGGACGGCTGCCCTCGAGGCATCGACTGCGGCGCTGAAGGAGGCAGACCGCCGCAAGGACGAGTTCCTGGCGATGCTCGCTCACGAATTGCGCAATCCGCTGGCGCCGATCAGTACCGCCGTGCAGCTCCTTCGTTTGAAAGAGCTTTCACAGCCGCAGCGCGATCGCGCCCGCGACGTGCTCGAGCGTCAGGTCCAGCATCTGGTGTTCCTGGTCGACGATCTGCTCGACGTATCGCGCATCACCCGCGGCATGATCACGCTGCACCGCGAGCGCGTGCTCGTCGCGGCGGTGATCGCTCGCGCGGTCGAAACCGCGCGTCCCGCGATCGACGAGCGCCGCCATACGCTCACGTTGGATCTCACGGAGGAAGTGCTGGCCATCGAGGGCGACAAGGCGCGCCTCGTCCAGGTGATCGGCAACGTCCTCAACAACGCCGTGAAGTTCATGGATCCCGGCGGGCAGATTCTGCTGAAGGTGGCACGCGAAGGCACCTCCGTCGCGATCACCGTCAAGGACAACGGCATCGGGATCCCGAGCGAGCAGGTACCGAAGATCTTCGACCTGTTCACCCAGGTGCACTCGAAGAGCGATAACGTCCAGGGCGGACTCGGGATCGGACTGGCGCTCGTACGCCGCATCGTCGAGATGCACGGCGGCACTGTTGCCGCGCACAGTGCCGGACCAGGCCAGGGCACCGAGGTCATCGTGCGTCTGCCGCTGTTTGCGATGCAGGGTGCGCGACCCGAGGATGGCCTGATCGATTCGACCGTCGTGCCAACGGTCGGACCGAGCCGCATTCTGGTGGTCGACGATCATCCCGACGCCGTCGAAGCGCTGTCGATGCAGCTCCAGGTTGCAGGACACGAAGTGCGCACGGCCAACGATGGTATCGAGGCGATGAAGATCGGCGAGACATTCCATCCGCGGGTGGTGCTCCTCGATCTGGGCATGCCGAAGATGGACGGTTACGAAACCGTGAGAAGCATGCGTCGTCGGCCGTGGGGCGCGCGCGCGTTGATCGTCGCGCTCACGGGGTGGGCACAGGCCTACGATCGTCAGCGCACGGCGGAAGCCGGCTTCGATGCGCATCTCGTCAAGCCGGTGTCGGAGTTCGAGCTGTTTCAGACCATCGCCGCGGCGCGAAGTGCAGATGCCAGCGCCGATAGTCCCGCCCTCTAATCCATTCCGCTGCGCGGCCGATACTTTACACGCGCAGGCCAATCAATTGCCTCACGGCCCGCGAGCAGAAGCGGGCCTTGAGGCCATTGCCCGCGGTACGGGAATCGCAGAGCTGCGCAGCACAGCCTGAGCAATATGAATCTTGCAGCACTCGCTGACTCGCTGACTCCTCCAGCTCAGCCGGTGTTCTCGGACGGTTTCGGAGAACGCCGCCAAGCCATCGGCGCACGCGGTGAACGACTCGAAGTTCTGCGGCTGAGCTCGACTCTCACGGCGACCCCGAACGTCGAGACCGCGCTCCGCGAGCGCGTCGCTCGGCTCTCGAGTTTTCGTCACGACTCCTTCCAGCATCCGCGCGCGATCGATGTCGATAGCGCCTCGAGCACGTTGGTCGTCTACTCGGAGCACGTGTCCGGCGTGCGGCTGTCGTCGCTGCTGGCGGCCGCCGAGAAGCGATCGCTCTCGCTCGATCTGAACGCCGTCCGCTGTCTCCTGAGACAACTGCTCAGTGCGGCAGCGGCATGGTACGAGGCCCTTCCCGACATCTCTCACGGCGCGATCGGGCCCGAGCGGATCATCGTCACACCCAACGGCCGGCTCGTGGTCGCTGACTGCGTGCTTGGCTCCGCGCTCGGGCAGCTTCGCTACACGCGCGATCGCTACTGGAGCGAATTGCGCGTCGCGCTGCCGCCAGCCCCTGCCGTTCACGCCTTCGACGCTCGCACCGACGTGGCACAGGTCGGTCTCGTGGCCTTGGCCCTCATCCTCGGCCGCCGCCTCACCAGCGACATCTATCCCGGCGCCCTGTCGACTGCGCTCCAAGGTGCCGCCTTGCGAGTCGGCAACGGTCCGGTTGAACCGCTGCCGCTGACGGTTCGCGATTGGTTGCGTCGCGCGATGCAGCTCGATCCGCGCGACGGATTTGCGACGGCACGTGAAGCTGCGGTCGGGTTGAGCGACGCGATCGGCAAGGAGGAGGCCGCACTCGACCGCGATGCACTTCATGTGTTTCTCGCACGGTGTCTCGCGCTCGATATGCGTGCTTCCGCCGGACAGATCGCGGGAAGTGACGATGCACCACTGACGCTCGACGCTATCGACGATGTGGCGTCGGAGGTGGATCTGGCGCCGCGCATCGAAGCACTGCGAGCGTTTCTCGCCCGCTACCCGTCGAATCCCTCGACCGGAGCGACGAAACCGCCGGCGGCACCGCCTTCAACGCTGGTCGAAGAGGTCACTGAAACGCCTTCGATCCTGCTGAAGGAGGAGCCCACTTCCCTGCCGTCGCCCGACGCACAGCCAAGCGATGTGTCGGCGACCATCACAGCCCCCTCTCCCATCGAGGAAGAGCCTCCCGCGAACACCGCCACGCGGTTCGACTTTCACTCGCACGCGCGCCGGATTGCGATGGCGGTTCCCGGTGATTGGTCGCAACGCGTTCGCATTGGCGCCATTGCGATCGTCGCACTGGGTTCGCTCGTGGTCGCGTGGTTCGCGTTGGGTCTGCTGCGCTCAACACGTGTCGAGCCGCCAGGGACGGTCTCGATCACCACGAATCCAGCCGGCGTCGCGGTGACGATCGACAGCGTTCGCCGCGGTGTCACGCCGCTCGACGTCGACCTCCCGGCCGGCACACATCTGGTCGCGGTGCCGACCGATCGAGGTCCACGACAGATTCCCGTGACGATCAAGTCTGGCAGCCAGATGTCACTGTTCCTCGAACTTACCGCTCCGGCCCCGGCCGCGACGGGCAATGGCGAGCTGCTCGTGCGCACAGAGCCGCTCGGAGCGTCGGTCACCGTCGATGGGCGCTCGGTCGGCCGGTCACCGGTGAGCGTGGCCGATCTCACACCGGGCCCTCACACGGTGGTCCTCGCCGGGCCGTCGGGATCGGTCACCCAACGCGTGCTCGTCGAACCTGGACGAACCGCGTCGCTGCTGGTGCCGATGGGCGATCGTCAAGTGCCCGGAGCCGCGGCTGGATGGATCGCGGTGGCCGCGCCCGCCGACGTGCAGGTCTTCGAGGGCGATCGCTTTCTCGGCAACAACCGCATCGACAAGATCATGCTGCCGGTCGGACGCCACGATCTCGACATCGTCAACGAGACGCTCGGCTATCGCGAACGCCGGACCGTTCAAGTGGCCGCCGGTCAGGTCACATCGATCAAACCCAATTGGCCCAAGGGCACGCTGGCGATCAACGCGGTGCCGTGGGCTGAAGTGTTCGTCGATGGCATGCCGGCCGGAGAAACGCCGATTGGATCGATTCAGGTCACGCTCGGCGTCCACGAAGTCGTGTTCCGGCACCCGGAGCTTGGGGAACGGCGCGCCACCGTGACCGTGACGAGCGGATCGCCCGCCAAGGTCGGAGTCGATCTGAGATCGAAATGAGCCTGCGATTGTGTGTCGTCGCAGTGGGGCTGTTCGTCCTGCTCGCGCACTCCGCCGATCTGAGCGCGCAGGAATCGATCGCCGCAGCTCGCCAGTTGTACGCGTCCGCGGAATACAAGGACGCGCTCTCGATGTTGGACGGCCTGCTCAAGTCCAATCCGGCGCCGCCGGATCGACAGGCGATCGATCTGTATCGCACCCTCTGCCTCGCGGCGCTGGGCGGCATGAACGAGGCGACGACGGCGGTCGACGAGATGATCAAGCGCGATCCGCTGTATCACCCCAATCTGGATGACGTGCCGCCGCGATTGAGGACACTGTTCAGAGATGCCCGTCAACGTCTGCTGCCCGGCATCATTCAACAGCGCTACGTCGCCGCCAAGGCGGCGTTCGAACGCAACGATCTGCGGATCGCGACCGAGGGCTTCACGCAGGTGCTGATCGCGTTGTCGGATCCCGACATCGCCACCGCTGCCGGTCTGTCGCCGCTCGCCGACCTCAAGACGCTCGCGACTGGCTTCAACGATCTGGCGATCCGCAGCCTCGCTCCACCGCCCACGCCACAAGTGGCATCCGCGCCGGTGGAAACTCCGGCAGCGACCGCCCCGCCACCGAGTGCCCCGGCAGCTGCCGCCGTATCGTCCGCAAGTCCGCGCGCCCCGGCGATCTACACGAAAGGCGAGCCGGACGTCATCGAGCCGATTGCCGTTCGACAATCACTGCCGCCGTATCCCGGGCGGGTCACCATGGCCAAGTCCGGAGTGCTCGAGATCGTCATCGACGAGACCGGCTCGGTCGAGTTTGCGGCGATGGTTCAATCGGTCGATCCCAACTACAACCGCATCGTCATCGCTGCGGCGAAGACGTGGGCGTATCGCCCTGCCAGACGTGACGGCACGCCGGTCAAATTCAGGAAGCGCATCCAAGTCGCCATCAACCCCGGCTCCTGACGAAGCGCCGATCGCTCTGCGCTCGCTGGCGCAAACAGCGGCGTATAATTCGCGCGTCCGACCCCGATGCTGCTGACGCCCGGTGCGCGTCTCGGCCCCTATGAAATCCGATCCGCGCTCGGCGCGGGCGGAATGGGGGAGGTCTACAGAGCACACGACCACGAGCTCGGACGTGACGTCGCGATCAAGGTGCTGCCGTCGCGCCTCGCCAACGACCCCGAGCGCGTCGCGCGTCTCCGTCGCGAAGCGAAGGTGCTCGCATCGCTGAATCACCCGAACATCGCGCAGATCTACGGGATCGCGGAGGACCGCGGCTCGTCAGAGAGCACTGCCGTGCGCGGACTCGTGCTGGAACTGGTCGAGGGTGTCACGCTCGCCGATCGGTTGTTGGCGGCGCCGGCCGCGCATCGCGCACTCGACGTGTCCGAATCGCTGCGGATCACCCGGCAGATCGCGGACGCGCTCGAGGCGGCACACGCACGCGGCATCATTCACCGCGACCTCAAACCCGCCAACATCAAGATCACCTCGAGCGGAATCGTCAAGGTCCTCGACTTCGGTGTCGCGAAGATCGCAACATCAGGTGACGACAGCGACGATCGCTTGCAGACCTCGGCGGCGACGCGCGAAGGTGTGATCGTCGGCACCGCATCCTATATGAGCCCGGAGCAGGCTCGCGGGCTGAACGTCGATCGACGGACGGATGTGTGGGCGTTCGGCTGCGTGTTGTACGAGCTGCTGACCGGGCGTCGCGCGTTCGACGGGGCGACGACCACGGATTCCCTGGCGGCCGTGATCGGACAGGAACCCGAATGGCAGCGTCTTCCCCCGTCGCTGCCCACGAGCATTCGCCGCCTCTTGGTGCGGTGTCTCCAGAAAGATCCCGATCAGCGCTTCCGCGACATCGGCGACATCCGCCTTCTTATCGACGATGCGCTGAGCGCCGCAGGCGACGGAGTGTCGGCGATCGTTGCACGCGGACGACAACACGCCCGGTGGATCTGGGCTGCGGGCGCGCTGGCGCTCGCGATCGGTGTAGTCGCGTGGCTGCTGCTGTCGCGTCCGGCGCCTCCCGCAGAAACGCTGCGAGTATCGATCATGACGCCGGGACCGATTTCCGCGCAGCTCTCCGGCGCGATTTCTCCAGACGGCCGTCAGTTGGCATTCGTCGCGACCGGCCCGTCTGGGAAAACGATGTTGTGGGCGCGGCCGCTCGATTCGTTGAATGCACGCGAGCTGGCTGGTACCGAGCGCGCCGCGCATCCGTTCTGGTCGCCCGATGGACGATCGATGGGGTTCATCGCTGACGGCAAGCTCAAACGCATCGACATCGCGGGCGGGCCGGTGCAGATCGTCGCCGACTCGACGAGTCCGTTCCGCTCGGGTGCCACTTGGAGCCGCGATGGCGTGATCGTGTTCTCGCCCTCGCCCGATCGTCTTGCTGCAGTACCAGCCGCCGGTGGATCGGTGACCACCGTCGTCACCGCCGATGCCACGACGAAACAAGCATTCTTGACCTGGCCCGATTTTCTCCCAGACGGCCGCCATTTCCTTTTCTACGCGAGCAGTGCTGTGCCCGAGCGCAGCGGCGTGTACGTCGGATCCCTCGACTCCAAAGAGACCAAGCAGATCCTGACAACCGATATCCAAGCGAAATACGCGGAGCCGGGCTATCTGCTCTTCCCGCGCGGCGACACGCTGATGGCGCAGCCATTCGATGCGAGACGTCTCGAGACGAGCGGCGAGCCAGTGGCGATCGCCGATGGAGTCTGGTTCGCCCGCACCGCGCACCATGCCAGTTTTTCAGTCTCGAAGACGGGGACCCTCGCTTACGTCAATGCCTCGCAATGGGACCGGCAGCTGGTCTGGTTCGATCGCGGTGGTCGCGCCAGGGGTTCTGTCGAACCACCGGCGCGGGACGCGAATGGCACGCCGCAGCTGTCGGCAGATGGCGCGCGCGTTGCGGTCGCGCGCGGCGAGTACGGCGCCGGCGACATCTGGATCCTCGATGCCACTCACGGCACGCCCTCGCGTGTGACGTTCAGTCCGGAGGGCCACGGCCTGCCGGTGTTCTCTGGAGATGGACGCCGGCTCCTGTTCCAGACAGGACCACAGGTGATCGTCAAGGACCTGATTACGGGCTCCGAGAACGTCGTCATTGAGGAACAGCCGAGAAGCGTGGCCGACTGGTCGCGCGATGGACGCTTTCTGCTTTTCGCACGAGCGCGGCTGGGCGCCGATGTCTGGGCCGTCGATCTCAAGGGCGATCGGCGTCCGTTCCCGTATCTCGAAACGGCGGCCAACGAGACGCAGGCACAACTCTCGCCGGATGGTCGATGGGTTGCGTACACGTCGAACGAATCCGGACGCGATGAGGTGTACGTGCAGCGCTTCCCAATGCCGGGGAGCAAACGTCAGATCTCGAGCGCCGGCGGCGCCATGCCTCGATGGCGACGTGATGGCAAGGAGCTCTTCTACCTTGCCACCGATCAATTCCTCACTGCAGTCCCCATCCGTAGCGAGGGCGCGTTCGAGGTCGGCCCGGAAATCAAACTGTTCCGCACGCGGCTCGTCGTTCAAGGCAGCGAATCGAGTGGACTCGCGACGGCGTACGACGCCAGCCCCGATGGTCAGCGTTTCCTGCTCGATGGCCCACCCGAAGACCCCGGTCCACCGATGACGGTCGTGTTCAACTGGCTTGGTTCGTTGAAGAAATAGCGACCAGCCAACGTTTTCTGCGCCAGCCCCGTCGAAGGGTAGGAGACAGTCTCCTACCATGGCCAAACGGATCCGTTATCAGAATCGAATCGAACTGCTGCAGGGCACGCTCGACATGTTGATCCTGCGCACGCTGCAGTGGGGACCACAACACGGCCACGGCATCGGCGTCGCCATTTCCACGTCGTCGGCCGATGCGCTGCAGGTCGACCACGGCTCGCTCTACCCGGCCCTGCATCGTCTCGAGCGGCAGGGGTGGATCGAGGCCGAGTGGAAGCTGTCGGACAACAAACAGCGCGCGAAGTTCTACCGGCTGACGCGCGCCGGAAAGGCGCAGCTCGCGCTGGCCGAATCGAAGTGGAACCGGCTCATCGAAGCGATTGCGCGGGTGATGAAACCGGCGCGGCCGTAGCCATGGGACAGCGTTTCGATCGCGACCGTGAAGAGCGTGATCTGAAGGACGAGATCGCGTTCCACCTGGCCGAAGAAACCGAGCGCCGCATTGCCAGAGGACAGACACCAGATGCGGCGCGCGCCTCGGCGCTGCGCGATTTCGGCAATGTTCCGCTGATCGAAGACGTCACACGAAACATGTGGGGGTGGACCGTGATGCGAGAGCGCGTGCTGCACGACCTTCGGTTCGCGATCAGATTGCTGGTCCGCGACCGGTCATTCACGTTCGTCGC
>Ga0075433_10000807_pt1 | contig 21762 bp, 15 predicted proteins | sample RhiMethybrSRZTD2_FD_75299 | JGI IMG/M metagenome (GOLD analysis project Ga0075433, IMG submission 75299) | Populus rhizosphere microbial communities from Tennessee, USA - Rhizosphere MetaG P. TD hybrid SRZTD2 | ecosystem: Host-associated > Plants > Roots > Rhizosphere > Soil | place: USA... | reverse complement strand
GGGGGGGGGGGGAGACGCGGCCGATGGCGGACCGCACACGTCACGACCGTGCCGGCGCCGTTCTTCGATTCGATGCTGAGGCTGCCCCCGATCGACTGCGCACGAAATCTCATGATGCGGAAGCCGACGCCATGTTGACGCGTCGGATCGATCCGCAGGCCATCGCCATTGTCGCTGACCGTCAGGATCGTCGAGCCGGGCTCGCCGGCGAGTCGAATCACGATGCGGCTCGCATTCGCGTGCTTCAGCGCGTTCGTCACCGCCTCCTGAGCGATGCGATACAGCTCGGTCGCAACCCGAGCGTCGTTCACGTGATTGCTGCCCTTCTCTTCGACGACACAGCGCACCCGGCCCACGCTCGATGTCGTGGTCGCGAGCTGCCTCAGGGCGTGCGCCAGGCTGCCCGCACCGCCGTCGACTTCCACCGGAAAGAGGCCTCTCGCCAGCTGCCGCACCTGATCGTTCGACGTCTGCGCCAGTTGCGCGATCTGACCGACGGTCTCGACGAGGTCCCCATCGTCGGCGCGGAGCCTCCTCTTCAAGCTGACGCCGAGCATCGCCAGGGCCGTGAGCTGCTGTCCAACCGAATCATGCAGCGTGTGCACGAGACTCTGCTGCTCGCGCCACACCATCGCCGCCGCCTGACTCACCGTCCGCTCTCGATCGATGATGACGCCGATCTGTGCGCCGACGTCGGTGAGGAGCGTCGGCAGACCGTCGCCGGTGCGATCGGGCACGGTCGAGAAGAGCTCGACGACCGCCAGCAGCTCGCCGCCAATCTTGAGTGGAAAGGCAATCGCCGAGTTGAGTCCGATCTCGCGAATGAGGTCGGCGCTCGACGGCAGCGCCTGGATCAACGCCTTCTGCTCGTTCAACCAGATCGCCTTGCCGCTCTGAAGCGCGCGCCCCGCCAGTCCCGCGCCCCGTGCGAGGCGAGGCTCCTTCGCATGAAACGCCTGCACCGCACCGCTCTCGGCGTACTCGATGGCCGCCTCGAGGACGCTCGGGTCCGAGTCCGATGGCAGGTAGATGTAGCCGACTTGCCAGTTCTCGGTGGTGCAGATGCGTTGCAGGAGCGCGCGCAGCGCGTCGTCCCAGGTCACGGCATCGCTCAGCATTCGTGCCATGTCGTGCGGAAACGCGATCTGCCGCGTCCGCTCACGGACTCGTTCTTCGAGCGTCTGGTTCAGCAGCCGCAGGGCGTTCTCCGACGCTTTCAACGCGGTCACGTCGGTCAAGGTAACGACCACGCCCTCGGAGGCTTTTCCTCCACGAACGTACGGCAGCACCCGGACGATGAAGTGCTGGTTATCGCGAGACTGCACCGATCGCTCGATGGTGGTGCGGCTCCGCAGAACGGCTTCGACTTCGCGGGCGAGATCGAAGTCGATCAAGTTGCTCGCGAGGTGGCCGATCGGACGTCCGATGTCCGCGGGAATGAGATTCAACAGCCGCGTCGCCGCTTCGGTGAAACGGCTCACGCGAAGGTCGGCATCGACGAAAACCGTGGCGATCTCGGTGGCCGCCAACAGGTTGGTCAGGTCGTCATTGACTACGGTCAACTCGTGCACTTTCTCCTGCAGCTGCGCGTTGACCGTGCTCAGCTCCTCGTTCATCGACTGCAGTTCTTCCTTGGAGCTCTCGAGCTCCTCGTTGGTCGACTGCAGCTCCTCGTTCGTCGAAGTGACTTCTTCGTTCGCGGCCTTCAGCTCCTCGTTGCTCGCCTCGAGCTGTTCGACGAGGTTCTGCTGCTCGCCCTTCGTCATCTTCAGCTCGGCCTCCAGCCGGTGCACGATGTCGCGGTGCTGCTCGCGCGTCGCCCGATCGCCCCGACGCACCTTCGACGCTGGCGCTTCCTCGAAGATGACGAGGGATAGCCCATCCTCTTCCGGCGTCCCGGCAACGGGTGCGATCGTGACGCGCAGGGTGCTGCGGACCCGGCCGCTCGTGATCGCCGTCTCGAGCGACGCCCGGTGCCGCTTGCGAATGCCGTCGTGCAGCGCGGCGCGGAGAAGCGGCTTGAGCGGATCGCGGGCGAGCACCGCGAGATCGAGCGTGGGGGCGCCTGTCGGCAGATTCAGGTAGCGGTCCATCGCCCCGAAGAAATGCAGGATCTGTCCGTTGCGGTTGACGACCACCGCGGCCGGCGTGAAGTGGCCGAGCAGCTGCTGTTCGGCGAGTGACGACAGCGTTCGCTGGGGCGTTGCCTGAGCGGTGTCGCGCGCGGCAGCCGTCACCCGCTTCGGAAAGGGAATGTCGACGATGGGATACTTCGACGGCCCGTACTTGGAGTAGATGTGCCATCGCTTCGAGACCGTGGCGAACAGACCGTCGCCGTCTCCGGCGCTCTCCGAGGCGCCGAGGAAGAGGAAGCCGCGCGGTTGCAACGCAAAGTGAAACAGCGCAATCAGCTTGCGCTGGACGTCCGGCTCCAGGTAGATGAGGGCGTTGCGACAGCTGACCAGATCGAGTTTGGAGAACGGCGGATCGCTGATCAGATTCTGGTTGGCGAAGATCACCGACTCGCGAATGCTCTTGGCCACGCGGAAGCGATGATCCTCGCGCGTGAAGAAGCGCTGCAGGCGCTGCGGCGTGACGTCGAGCGCGATGCTCTCGGGATACACACCGGCTCGCGCGGTCTCGAGCGCCCCGGCGTCGATGTCGGTGGCAAAGATCTGAATGCGGCGCGGCGACTGCACGAGAGCCGCCTGTTCCGCCGCGGCGATCGCCAATGAATACGCCTCCTCGCCGGTCGCGCACCCGGCCACCCAGGCGCGGATTGGCGTCTCATAGCCATCCTCGGCCACGAGCTTCGCCAAGACCCGCGAACCGAGCTCGTCCCAGGCGTGAGAGTCGCGGAAGAACCCCGTCACGCCAATGAGGAGATCCTTGAACAGCAGATCGACTTCACCCGGCGTGTTCTTCAGGAAATCGAGATAGCGGCGAACCGACGTGATCTGCTGCAGCCCCATGCGCCGCTCGATGCGCCGGAGCAGCGTGCCCTTCTTATAGCCGCGAAAATCGATCTTCGTCCGGCCCCGGAGTACCGAGATGATCGCGTTCAGGCCATCGAGCGGCTGCCGGTCGGGCGGCTCAGTCCGCGACTCCTTGGCGTGCAGATACGGGTGGCGAACATAGCCGAGCAACGACTCGGGCATCTTCCCGGGAGCGAGGACGAAATCGACGAGGCCAGTGGCAACGACGCTGGCGGGCATCCCGTCGTGACCGGCGGTTTGTGGATCCTGCGCCATCACCATGCCGCCCTCGGCCTTGATTGCGGCTGCGCCAAGCGTCCCTTCCGTGCCTGTGCCGGAGAGGACGATACCAATGGCCCGCTCGCGTTGATCCGTTGCGAGCGATCGGAAGAAGTGATCGATCGTCCCGCGCAGCGCCCGACGATCGAGCGGCGTGGCGATGCGGATCAGACCGCCTTCAACGGTCAGATGTCGATTGGGCGGAATGACGTAGACGTGATCCGCCTGCAGCACCTGGCGATCGGTCGCCGCATCGACGGGCAGCGACGTGACCCGGCCGAGCAGCTCCGGCAATGAGCTCTCGTGGGTCGGGTCGAGGTGCATGACGACCACATACGCCAGTCCGGTGGTCTGGGGAACCGCGCCGAAGAACGCCTTCAGCGCTTCGAGGCCTCCGGCGGACGCGCCGATGCCAACGACAGCCGCATGTTCCGGCGAGCGTTGCGTCGGCGTGCGCGCCGCGGCTTCTGGTTTCGCTGTGCGACCGGGCCGTTTCTTCGTGGTCGCCTTGCCGCGTGAGTGCTTTGCCATGACGGATCGCACCGTCACGCGAATCCTATTCGATCTCCGGGACTGGGATCGACTTTGAATGACCGGTCCGCCTCCGCGACCTTGCCGCTACGGCGAGACGTCCTTCGCGTGATCGCGCCGCGGCTGAACGGCTGTCGAAGAAAGGCCTAGCCGAAGCTCGCGTAGCCGAGGGCTGGCGAGCGAAGGATGGCCAGGGCCGGAATCGAACCAGCGACACCCGCATTTTCAGTGCGGTGCTCTACCAACTGAGCTACCTGGCCCCAAGCGACGAGCATCAGAGCACGTACAGACTTCCGAGTATACCCCAGCCTTCGCTCGCGTTCGCGCGAGCTTCGGCTAGGCCGGCTACGCCGGCCGTTCACGCATGTTCACATCAGGCGAAGGCTGTCTCGCCGTAGCGGCGCGTCAGCCGCGAAGGCGGACCACAGGTCGTCTGATATCCTGCTGAAGGCGATCGGTCCCGCATCCCTTCGGACTGACGCAGTCTGGAGTCGATAGTGATTCGAACGGTCATGCTCTCGGTCACGATCGTGCTGTGCGCCTACTCGAACACGCCGGCCAGTGCGGCGCCGGCTCGCAGCGATGCGAAGCCTGCCGCGAGCGCTGCAGCCGCGCAAGCGCCAGCGCCGCCACCCGCCAAGGCGGTTCCCGCGCAGCTGCCAGACGTCCTCGCTCGCGTCAACGGCGAGACGATCGGCAAAGCCGAGTTCGACCGCGCCGTCGCCTCGATCGAAGCGCGCGCCGGCGGACCGATGCCGCCCGACCAGCGCGATCAGATCCTTCGCACCATCCTCGATCAGATCGTTGGCTACAAGTTGCTGGTTCAGGAGAGCCACAGCCGCAAGGTGGACGCCACCGACGCGGAAGTCGAGGCACGCGTGCAGGAGATTCAGAAGCAGTTTCCCAACGAGGATGCGTTCAAGCAGATGCTGACGGCGCGGAACACCACGATCGATCAGCTTCGCACCGACGTCCGGCAGGACATCGCCGTGCAGAAAATGATCGACGCGGAAGTCGAGCCGAAGGCCGCGGTCAAGCCGGAGCAACTGGCCGACTATTACGCCAAGAATCCCGATCAATTCAAGCAGCCGGAACGCGTGCACGCGAGTCACATCCTCATCGGCGTGCCGCGCGGCGCCGACGCCGCAGCGAAGGCCGAGGCGCGAGCCAAGGCCGAGCAGATACTGAAAGATGTGAAGACCGGCAAGGATTTCGCCACGCTTGCCAAAGAGAACTCACAGGACCCGGGCAGCGCACCGAATGGCGGCGATCTCGGATTCTTCCAACCGGGTCAGATGGTCGGCCCGTTCAACGACGCCGCCTTCAGCCTCGCTGCCGGCGCGGTCAGCGACATCGTCGAAACCGAGTTCGGCTTCCACATCATCAAGGTGGCCGAGAAACAGCCGGGTGGCACCATCGCGTTCGACGACGTCAAGCCGCGGCTCGAACAGTTTCTGCTCCAGCGGAATCGTCAGGAACAGACCGAGGCGTTCGTCAAGGACCTGCGATCGAAAGGCAAGATCGAAATCCTGATCTGATCGTGAGCGACAGCCTTCGCCTGGACATCTGGCTCGACGTGTCGTGTCTGTTCAAGACGCGATCGGAAGCCAAACGTGCGTGCGAAGGCGGCAAGGTCCAGGTCAATGACGGCCCGGCCAAGCCGAACCGGGCGATCCGCGAAGGCGATCGCATCCGTATCACACGGGGTCAGGGCCGCCACCAGGACGTCATCGTCCGCATCGTGATCGATCAGCACGTCAAGAAGTCGGAAGCGCGAGCGCTCTACGATGACGTGACCTCGAAGCCGACTCCAGAGCAGATCGAGATGCGCCGCGTCGATCGCATCTACCACGCCGCCGCGCGCGCCGCCGGCACGCCCGATCGCCGTCGTCGTCGCGAGCTACGGCGTATCAAAGAACGCGGCTGAAAGCGGCGACGTGAGGCCTAGCCGCCCGTGGTGAAAAGCATTTCTCGCACACCGATGGTTACGGCGGAGGGCCTGATGATTGAGCCACGCTCCGGCAGTAGCATGCGTCGTACGGGCGGCTCATGATCTCTCTTTACGTCCCAGAGCGAGCGAATCGGCGGCACGCCACGCAATCGCGCGCTCGGCATCCAAGCCTTCGAAATAGCCGATCAGCAGCAGCCGAACGTAGCGGCCTGGCGGCAGCCCGGGGCGCCCTTCGTCCGCATAGAATCGCTGGCAGAGCGTCTTGACGTACCCATCGAAGCATGCTGATCCAGAATCTGATTCAACCGCGCGTAGAACGGATGCGCAGCGCTCCGCGGCAGGTCCTGCATCGCCACCCACATCGATGTCTGCTCGGGACGCCGTTGTCGTTTGCCCATCGCCATCGCCGACAGTGTAAATGGTGCGATCGATCATGTCGATCTCACGGCCTCCGCAATTCACGGATCAACCGGAGAAAGTCGATCTCACCCCAGGACTCGGCGATCTTGTCCCCAGCTATGCGGTAAACGACAAGCCCGGTGAATTCGACGACGCGACCTGTACGCGCAATGCCTTCGAACTCGCCGTGATGCGTCGCCCGAGCAGTCGTACGAAGCACAACCCGATCGCCCTCGGCGAGTAAGTCATCAACGCTGTGGTGCGCATCGGGAAATGCGGCGCCAAACTGCCGCTCAAGCCGCTCGAGTTCGGTCCGGTCCATCGTGGTGGCGCCCATGTGGCCGACGTAGTCGGCCGCCACGAATGGTTCGAAGCTGCCGGCAAAGCCGGCGTTCGCGAACGCAATCCAGCGGCGGATTAATTCCTTGTTTCGCTCAGTGTCTGGGAGTGGCATCGGCAGTACTCGAGTGAGGTTCGGGTTTGACTCCAGGACACCATAACCCGAATGGCTGACCGATTCGGAACTCTAGGTGCCTCGGACCCCTTGCCCACCTTGCCGCGCGCGCTGCCGATCCACGATGAGCCGCCGAGGCGACGAACGACTTTCACCACGGGCTGCTAGGCACTGCCAGCGACCGTGAGCATCGGTATCTCGACTCCGCGGGCCGTCGCGGCACGCCTCGGGAGCGGCGACGCGCTGGAGCGAGACCCCTGTGCTTTGGCGACCGCGACGACCCGCTCACCGCCTTCGCGGCTTCGCCGCTATGTCGAGATCTCGCCGTAGCGCCTTCGGCGTGTAGGCGGACGCGAGACACCGATGCTCACGGTCGCCGCACGTCACGTCACTTGATCGAGCCGGCTCAGATACCACACAGCCACGACTCGTTTTGAAACTTCGGTTGCTGTGAGAGGCGGTGTCTCGCGGAGCCGGCCGTGCGGGTCGCCAAAGCACTGGTGTTCCCCGATAGGCTCGATCGTTGGCCGCTCCCTGGGCGTGCCCGCGCGGCCGGCGGAGTCGAGATACCACCTCTCACAGCAACCGCGTGGTGATCATAGCGATCACGGCGTTACGAAGCCTGATTTGGTCTCGTCGGGTTGAGCATTGAGCACTGGGCATTGATAGGATCAGTTCAGTGCCGCGCAATCAGGAAGTCATTCGGCAGTGGAAGGTGCTTCATGCGCTCGAGTCGTCGCGGCATGGGGCGACGATCGATGCGCTGGCGCGCGAGCTCGAGGTGACGACGCGCACGATTCGGCGGGATCTCGCGGCGCTGCAGGAAGCCGGCTTCGCGCTCTACGACGAGAAGGATGACGACGGTCGGGCGCGGTGGCGCATGGACGGCCACGCACTCAAAGGCGTCGAGACCGGCTTCACGCTCGCCGAATTGTGCGCGATGTACTTGAGCCGCAACCTGCTCGAGTCGGTGGCGGGCACACCGTTTCAGCGCGATCTCACGAATGCGTTCGGCCGGCTGCAGAAAATGCTCTCGCCGCGCATGCGTCAGTTCCTCGATCGGCTGCCGACAGTCCTCGCCGCCAAACCGGGGCCGCGTGCACGCGGGCGCGAATCGTCGCCGGTGATCGTCGCCCGGCTGCTCGAAGCGACATTGCACCTCCGCGTCGCGGCGATGCGCTATCACTCGGTGTCGAGCGCGCGAACCAAGGACTATCTCGTTCACCCCTATCGATTGGCATTCGCACAGGGCGGGCTGTATCTCGTCGCCTACGTTCCGGACTACGACGATGTGCGGACGTTTGCGGTCGATCGAATCGCGTCGGTGTCGCTCGAGAAGCAGACGTTCACACCGAAGGTCCAGATCGCAGACGATGTGTTCGCCAATTCGATGGGCGTCAACACCGGACCGGCTGAGCGCGTAGAGCTGGAATTCGATCGACGGGTGGCGCCCTACGTCCGCGCCCGGGTGTGGCATGCTTCGCAACAGGTGCGCGATGAAAGCGACGGACGTCTTCTGCTGACGATGAACGTGTGCCACGATTGGGCCTTGCGAAGCTGGATTCTCGGGTGGGGGCCCTTTGCTCGCGTCGTCTCGCCACCGGCTCTGGCTACGGCGATTAAGGCCGATCTGGAATCCGCAACAGAGCAGTACAACGGTCCGGCTTCCGCCTCCGCTCGTTCCGAGCTTCGGCGAGACGAGTGATGCTGCGGCCCGGTCGCATCGCCATCGTCGTCGGCCTCGTGCTCGTGGCGCTGGTCGCGCCGTCGGTCGTCAAGTTCTATACAGACTGGCTGTGGTTCGGTGAAGTCGGCTATCAGCCGGTTTTCCTGACGATGCTGCGATCGCAGGGGTTGTTGTTCGTGATCGCGTTTGCCATCGCAGCCGCGTGGCTGGCCGGCAACATCCGCGTCGCGATCGCCGGCATCGGCGATCTGCGGCCGGTGTTCACGACGCGCGAGGGGCTCGAGGTCGCGCTGCCCGGCGGCCGGCAGCTTCGGACGTTGGGCATGGCGGTCGCTGTACTGTTAGCGCTGGTCGTCGCCCTCTACGCAGCCGGGAACTGGGAGACGTGGCTGCTGTGGCTCAACGCTGTCAGCTTCGGCACGAGCGATCCCATTCTCGGGCGCGACGTCAGTTACTACGTCTTCTCGCTGCCCTTCTTGCAGTTTGTTCGCGGTCTCGCGCAAGGCCTCGTGATTCTTGCCGCGCTCGTCGCGGGCGCGCTGTATCTCGTATCGGGAAGCTTGACGTCCGGCTTCCCCGCCCGCCTCTCGATGAGCGGCAACGCCAGACGGCATTTGTGTGTGCTCGGCGCCGCGTTCCTGCTGATCCTGGCGTGGAGTGCGTGGCTGCATCGCACCGAACACCTCGTCGAATCCTCAGGTCTCGTCTTCGGCGCCAGCTATGCCGACGTCTACGGGCGGATGCGCGCCAGCTTCGTCGTCATCGCAGCGTGCGTGATCGGAGCCGGGCTGGCAATGGTGCAGGCGTTCAGCGAGCGGAACTGGCCGATTCCCGTCGCCGTGGGGTTGTATCTCGTCGCGTCCATCGGCGGCGAAGTGTACAGCTCGATGCTGCAGCGCTTCATCGTGACTCCAAACGAGCAGGTCCGTGAGACGCCGTTCATCGAACACAACATCAGCGGCACGCGCCGCGCATTCGGGCTCGACGGAATCGAAGAGCGCGAGCTCTCGGGTGACGCGCCGCTCAGTCAGGACGACATCGCGCGCAACGCGACCACGCTCGAGAACGTGCGCTTGTGGGATCACGCGCCGCTGCTCGATACGTTCGGCCAGATCCAGGAGATCCGGACGTACTACGAGTTTGCGTCGGTCGACAACGATCGTTACCGCATCGGCGGATCGCTGCGGCAGGTGATGCTCTCGGCCCGAGAGCTCAACTCCAACAACCTGCCCAGCCGCACGTGGGTGAACGAGCGCTTGACCTACACGCACGGCTACGGTCTGACGCTCGGGCCGGTGAACCAGGTGACAAGCGAGGGTTTACCCGTCCTGTTCGTGCGCAACCTCCCTCCCGAAACCATCCCCGACCTGAAGATCGACGAACCGAGCATCTACTTCGGCGAGCGCGTCAACGATTGGGTGATCGTGCGCACGAACACTCCGGAATTCCACTATCCGCGTGGCGAGTCGAACGAGACCACGCGCTATTCGGGGCGCGGCGGCGTGTCGCTCGGCTCACTATGGCGGAGACTGCTGTTCGCGCTGCGATTCGGCTCGTACCAGATCATCCTCAACGACGGCATCGGCGCCGAGAGCCGCATCCTGTTCAATCGCAACATCCGCCAACGGGTGTCGACGATCGCGCCGTTCCTCGCGTTCGACCGCGATCCGTACCTCGTGCTTGCGGATGGCCGCCTGTATTGGCTCTTCGATGCCTACACGACGAGCGCGCTGTATCCGTACTCGACGCCAGCCGCCAACGTGAATTACATCCGCAACTCGGTCAAGTTCGTGATCGATGCCTACGACGGCACCACCACCGCGTATCTTGCCGACTCGCGCGATCCGATCGCCGCAACCTATGCGCGGATCTTTCCCGGCCTGTTCAAATCCATGTCCGACATGCCGGCGCCGATCCGCGAGCACGTGCGCTACCCGGAGGACATCTTCGCGCTGCAGGCCCAGGTCTATGCGACGTATCACATGACCCAGCCGGCTGTGTACTACAACCGCGAGGACCAATGGGAAATTCCGGCGGTGGACGAGAGCGCCGACAACCGAACGATGCAGCCGTACTACACGATTATGCGGCTGCCCGGCGAGCGCGACGCCGAATTCATCCAGATGCTGCCGTTCACGCCACGACGGAAGGACAACCTGTCGGCGTGGCTGGTGGCGCGCAGCGATGGCGAACACTACGGGCACCTGCGCGTGTTCGAGTTCCCCAAACAGAAACTTGTGTTCGGTCCGCGCCAGGTCGTCGCCCGCATCCTGCAGGACCAGGTGATCTCGCCGCAGATCACGTTGTGGAACCAGCAGGGCTCGCAGGTGATCTGGGGCACGCTGATGGTGATTCCCGTCGAGGAGTCGTTGATCTACGTCCGCCCGCTCTATCTGCGATCGTCAGGCGGCAAGATCCCGGAGCTCACGCGGGTGATCGTCGCCTACGACAACCGCATCGTCATGGAGAAAACCCTCGAAGCCGGTCTTGCGCGTCTCTTCAGCGGCGCGGCCCCGCCTAGCCCGCCAGCCGGTACCGAGACGCGCGCCCCAGGGAGCACGCCCGCACCCGCAACGACTGCATCCCCGACATCAGGCGGATCACCTGAACTCGGGGCGTTGGCCGCTGACGCACGCGCGCATTACGACCGCGCGGTGCAGGCGCAGCAGAAAGGCGATTGGGCGACGTATGGCGAAGAGCTTCGCCAGCTCGGACAAGTGCTCGAGAAGATGAAATCGAAATAGTGCGCCTCAAGCTGACAATCGAATACGCCGGCACCCGCTACAGCGGCTGGCAGATCCAGAAGAACGCGAAGACGGTGCAGGGAGAGATCGAGCGAGCGATCACGACCGCTACCGATCAGAACGAGTTCGAGTTGTACGGATCGGGACGCACCGATGCTGGCGTGCATGCGCTCGCACAGGTCGCGCATCTCGACATCCGATCGACGATGCCGCCGGAGACGCTGCGGCGGCGAATCAACGACGAGTTGCCCGCCGACATCAACGTGCTTCGCATCGACAAGGTCCGCCACTCGTTTCACGCCCGACACGACGCCATCGGGCGCACCTACATCTATCAAATCTCCCGCCGGCGAACGGCCTTCGCCAAGGCTTACGTGTGGTGGATCAAAGAGGATCTCGATCTCGCGCGCATGCGGGCGGTGGCGGCGCGGTTCGTTGGGTTTCACGATTTCCGCTCGTTCTCCGACAGCGATCCGCACCAGGGATCGACCGAGGTGCTGCTCGAACGACTCGATCTTGTCGAGGCCGGCGATCTCATCGTCGTTCGCGTCGACGGATCGCACTTCATCTGGAAGCTGGTGCGGCGTCTCGTCGGCGTGCTCGTCGAAGCAGGGCGCGGAGGCCTGACCGCAGACGAGGCCGCAGCGCTGCTCACGAGCGATTCGCCGATGCCGGCGCGTCTCACTGCGCCGGCATCGGGATTGTTTCTCGCCGCCGTTCGCTACAAAGGCGATGAGAAACCGCAGGCGATCGCGCCCGTGATCTCTCTGCCGCTCTACTAAGGCCTGACGCTCCGCGGAGGCGTCACGCCGTTCAGACGGAGATAGACAGCGAGCTGTCCGTAGATGTCCTGCGTATGCGCGATCGAGAAGTACGCCAGCCGCAGCCGGCTCACCGTCGGCCCCATGAATGGTAGCGACTTCACTCGCTCGGCGAGCTGCTGATCGTCGAACTCCTTCAACACCGCTGCACCGTAGTCCATCGACGCGTTCAACGCGGCAACGACATCGGCCTTCGAGGTGGCCTTCGCGTTGACCATCGGCGCTGCGGTCTTGCCGCCGAGGCCGCCAATCAACATGAGGTCGGTCGTCACCACGTGCATCACGCGTTCGGCAAAGCTCTGCTGCGCCGGCGTGGGCTTGAAGCCGAACTTGTCATCGGGCATCGCATTGACGATGCCGACGAATCCTTGCCGGTTGAACTCCCAATCAGCCTGAAGATCGCAGGCCAACGTCGTACACGCTGGCGCGCCGGGCCCGCGTCCGCGGCCCTGACCTCGACCCTCGCGACCTTGTCCTCGTTCCTGCGCCATAGCACCCACGGTGATCAGCATCACCGCGACGACTGCTCCTGCAACCAATCCCCGTGTCATGAATCGCCCTCCTCCGCAACATTCTATTTCCGGGAATTGCTTTCCTGCTAAGTTGAGCTGGTGCGATCGCTCGTCGAGGTGCTGCGCGCCGGCGCGGCCGACAATCCACTCAACATCGCCGCGACCACGATCTTCTTCCTGGCCGTCGTGCACACGTTCCTCGCTGCTCGATTCACGGATCTGGCGCACGCGGTTCAGCGAGCGCACGCCGCTCGCGCGCGCGCATCGAGCCGGCCTCCCTCACCGAACGTTCTCGCCGAGATCCTCCATTTGCTCGGCGAAGTCGAAGTCGTCTTCGGATTCTGGGTCGTACCGCTGATCGTCGTGATGACCGCACGGATCGGATGGGAGGCGACGACGCGTTACTTGAACGACACGGTGAACTACACCGAAGCGCTCTTCGTGGTGGTGATCATGGCGCTCGCGTCGACGCGTCCGATCGTCACGCTGGCCGAAACCGTCGTGCGCAGAGTCGCGACGCTGTGGAAAGCTACGCCGGCGGCATGGTGGGTCGCGATCATGATCCTCGGCCCGCTCCTCGGCTCGATCGTCACCGAGCCGGCAGCGATGACGATCAGCGCGCTCGTCCTGGCCCGCCAGTTCTTCGACCTCGGACCCAACGATCGCTTGAAGTACGCGACGCTGGGACTGCTGTTCGTCAACGTGTCGATCGGCGGCACGCTCACCCACTTCGCTGCGCCGCCGGTGTTGATGGTGGCGCGGACGTGGATGTGGGACACGCCGTTCATGCTCGCGCACTTCGGATGGCGCGCCATCCTGGCGATCGTCGTCTCGACGATGTTGGTGTTTCTGCTCTTTCGTCGCGAGTTTGTGCGACTGGCGACACGCGGCGACGTGCTCGACATCGAACAGCCCGACGAAGAGGCTGTCGGCACCGGCGCCGAACTGCTGCCGCTGCCGGCCTGGATCATCGTCATGCATGTTGCGTTCATGGCATGGACGGTCGCCAACGCGCACCATCCCGCGCTCTTCATCGGCGGGTTCCTGTTCTTCCTCGGCTTCTCACGTGCGACAGCGTCGTATCAGAGTCGTGTCGATCTGAAGGCACCGCTGCTGGTGGGGTTCTTCCTCGGCGGTCTCGTGATTCACGGCGGTTTGCAGGCGTGGTGGATTCGGCCACTGCTATCGCAGTTGTCGGAAGGATCCTTGTTCATCGGATCGACGGTGCTCACTGCGCTCAATGACAACGCGCTGATCACCTATCTCGCCACGCTCGTTCCCGACTTCGATCCGCAGTTGAAGATCGCACTGGTCGCCGGCGCGGTGACAGGTGGCGGGCTCACCGTGATCGCGAACGCGCCCAATCCCGTCGGTCAGGCACTTCTCGGGCGGTTCTTCGATCACGCAATCCATCCATGGCGCCTCTTCATCGGCGCACTGCTGCCCACACTGATCGCGGCTGCCGCGTTCAGACTCTAGGAGGGCGCTCGCTTCGCTCGCATGGGGCTGGTCGCTTCGCGACCAGTGGGGCCGACGCTTCGCGTCGGTGGGGCGCTGGCTTTGGCAAGCGTGGGAACGTCCGCAGATCGCTATCATGCGACGCGCTTGCTGTGAGAGCCGGTATCTCGATCGAGATACCGATGTTTACGGTCCTTGCCACCTTGGTCGCGAAGCGATCGGCCCTACCGCGAGCGATAGCGAGCGGCCCCACGGCGAACGAAGTGAGCCGCCCTACGCGACCGAAGCGAGCGCCCCACGGCGAACGAAGTGAGCCGCCCCACGTGAGCGCAGCGAGCGCCCCACGGCGAACGAAGTGAGCGGCCCCACCGCGCCGAAGGCGCGGCCCTACACAAATGCCACTGGGCGCGATCAGCGGCGCCATATTCGTTGGAGGCGCCGTTCATCGCGCCGGGGAATTGCTTGTAGCTTCACGTCTCTGCACTGGGCCGTTTCTTGCTGTTCTGCGCACTTCGCGCAGGATCCCCCTAGCGTAGATGAGAGCCCGCAGTGGGCACAGCGGGCCGCGGAGCAGGCCATGTCGCAGACTCGATTACTCAATCGAATCCGACGGGAGTTTCAGGAACACCCCGGGATCGCGTTGACGCTTCCTCAGGCCAAACGCCTGTGGTCGCTCGATGAACAGGCGGGATCTGACGCGTTCGAAGAACTACTCGCCGAAGGGTTTCTCCAGCGCGTGGACGATGTCTATTTGTGGGCTGAAGCGCCGGCACCGCGTTTCAGACCGAGACAGGCGGTGCGAGAAAGCCACTGATCGCTCGGTCCGCGTTCCAAGTGAGGCCGACCGCACCGTCCAACGAATTGGCCGGTGCGGCCAGAACACCGTTCGGGCTCACTGGCTGATGGTGAAGCTCACCTCATTCGACGAGCCGCTCGTCGCCGTCCCGTTCTTCGACTGTACCCGCGCATAGTAGCTGCCCGGGCTCACCGTCCACGAGTACGTCGTCTGCGTAGTATTCGTGGTCAGCGCGTTCGAGCTGCTCTGCGACGTTCCTACCAGAATCAGATACTCAGGGGCGCCAGTCGAATCCCACGCCAGGGTCACCTGCGTACCCGCAATAGTCACAATCCGGAGATTGTTGGGTGCGGTGAGCCCGCCATTCGATGGCGCTGGGGCGGGCGGTGACGGATTGCTCGGCGATGGACTCGTGGGGGATGACGGGGCTCCATTGTCGGACCCGCACGCGATAGTGAGGGTAGCGGCGATCGCGACGCAGAGCATTCCAACACGCTTCATGAGTGCTGCTCCTTTATCGAACCTCAACAAGGGCAATGCACATGCCGCGGCGACGGACGTGCAGTTCGGCGCAGTCACACACCGAGTCTGTCTGTAAGTGTCGAAATCGAGCGCTCGCGATCCGCGCGCCGTGCGACCGGATGCAGGGGTGAATACCGCAAACGATCACGGATTCCGGGCGTGACATTCGATTTCGTCGCCGTGGTCGCGCTGTGATATGACTCTTTCCTCAGAAGGGATTCCCACATGGCCACAGGACACACCCGCCGCGAAATCATCCGAACCAGTCTGGCTGTTGCGAGTTTGAGCACGCTCGGGTGGCCTGAATGGATGCTGCCAGCGCTTGCAGAGGGCGAAACGCTGGTCCCGTTCACCGATCTGCCGGATCAGTTTCCGGCCGCCGCCGTCGATCGAAGACAGTTCGACGTCCGCAAGATCGACGGCCCCTTCACCCCGAAGGATCAGTTCTTCACGACGCAGCATTACGGACATCCCGACGTTGACCCGGCTGCATTCCGCTTGAAGGTGACTGGCCTGGTCGATCGGCCACTGTCGTTGTCGCTCGACGCGATCAAGAAGATGAAGAGCACCGAGCTCGTGGCCGGGTTCGAATGCTCGGGAAACCGCCGTCCATTCCAAGGTCTGTCGAGCAATGCGCGATGGACCGGCGTACCGCTGAAGGCGGTGCTCGATCAAGCGGGCGTCAAGGCACAGGCTCGCGAGTTCGTCTTCTTCGGCGCCGATCACGGTCCGGAAGACGTCGAGTTCCGCACGCAAAAGTACAGCGTCGAGCAGCAGTTCGGCCGCAGCTTGTCGCGCGAGAAGGCACTCTCTTCCGACCCGATGCTGGTCTACGCACTCGGAGGCGAGCCGTTGACCAAGCATCAAGGCGCACCGCTTCGACTGCTCGTGCCGGGGTGGTACGGCGTGGCCAACGTGAAGTGGCTCTCGCAGATTCACGTGCAGGAGGATCAGTACCTCGGCAAGTTCCAGGCGCGGTGGTATCGCACGCTCAGAGGCGAGACCATAGACGGCCAGGTGCAGTGGAAGGAAGCCGCGATCACGCACATGCAGTTGAAGTCCTTCATCGCTCGCGTGACCCAGAGCGCAGGCCAGTACAAAGTCCTCGGTGTCGTGCTCAACGACGGCACGCCGTTGAAATCAGTGGAAGTGCGCGTCGACGAGGGCCCGTGGCAAGCAGCGACGCTCGATCCGGTGACCAGCGAAAAATACTCGTGGAAGCTCTTCACCTACACCTGGAACAACCCGACTCCGGGTGAGCACACGCTCGTCTCACGCGTCACCGACGCGAAAGGGGCGGTTCAGCCGACGGAGAAAGATCTCGAAAACAAGAAGACATTCCTCGAGGACAACTCGCAGCATCCGCGCAAGGTCAAGATCTGATCCACGTGACCAGGACGGCCGGCTAACGTCTGTTCATCGAGTGGCCGAAACAACCAGGGAGCTCTCCACTCGAGATGCGAGCAGGCTGTTTCGACGCGTTCCGTGCAGCGGCGGGCATCGCCGTAGCCGGCACGCGACCTTCGGCAAATCTCAGGGCGCCTGAGCGTCAGTCGAAGGGAGGCCGTGCACGCTGCAGCGAAGGAGTGTCGCATGACTACTCGTCGAGCCTCGCCCCGGGGTCCCCGCGACGCACGCTTGCGTCGTGGGGTGGCAATCGCGTCGGTCGTTGTTGCCGCTATCCTCGTCACCGTCCCCGCATCCGCGCAAACGCCCGTTGCCGCTGGACGCATCAAGCTCGCGTCCGGACAGGTGTTCGTCGTCCGCGGGGGAACCGCGACGGCAGCAGAGGTCGGGCAAGCCGTGCTCGAATCCGACACGCTGCGAACCGGCGCTGACGGCCGTCTCGGCGTCACGCTCCGCGACGATACACGCGTGTCGCTCGGTCCCGGCAGCGAAGTCCGATTGGACAGCTTCCTCTACACGCCGTCTGAAGGGCGGCTCGGTCTCGTGCTGAACTTCGTGCGCGGCATCGCGGTGTACGTCTCGGGCAAGATCGCGAAGCTCGCTCCCGACTCGATTCGTCTCGAAACGCCAGGCGCCATCGTCGGCGTGCGCGGGACGACGGTCGCCGTCCAGGTCGTTCCACGATGATCGATCGGCGACGGCCCGCCGTCGTGGTGGCGATCGCCGTCGCCGCTCTCGCCTACGGATGCGGGCCGAAATCTGTGCGCACCGATACCGACGCGCAGGTGCTCGTCGTCCTCATGCCTGACAAGGAGACCAACACCACCGGCAAGGTGGTGGTCTCCAACAGCGCGGGTCAAACCGAGCTCTCCACTCCCTACTCCTCGACACGCGTCACCACCAGGCGGGTGAAGCCACCGGCGCGGACGCTCAAGGAAAACGACGTGAACAAGCTGTTCGGCGACGTGGTGGCGACGCTGCCCCCGCCACCGATGCACTTCACGCTGTATTTCCGGTTCGACTCAGAGGAGCTCACCGACGAGAGCCGCAAGCTCGTTCAGGATGTCCTGGCGAACGTGAAGAAGCAGCCGGTTCCTGATGTCATCGTCATCGGCCACACCGATACCACCGGATCGGCCCCATCCAACTTCGAGCTCGGGATGCGCCGCGCCAACATGGTGCGCAGCCTGCTGATCGCGGCCGGCTTGAGCCCGTCGGCGATCGACGCCAGCTCGCACGGCGAGATGGAACTGCTCGTGCCGACCGCAAACGACGTCTTCGAGCCCAAGAATCGCCGCGTCGAAATCACCGTTCGATGACGCAGCGGTTCCGTCGCATCGTCATGATGTGCGGGATCGTGCCCACCGTGGTGGTGGCGATCCTCTCCCTTTATCGTCCGACCGCACTGGCCAAATGGGACTTCTCCGTCTACGACACGTTGTCGCGCGCGCTACCCGCACATCTTCCCAGCGACCGCATCGTCATCGTCGACGTCGACGAGCGCAGCCTGTCCAGCGTCGGCCAATGGCCGTGGCGGCGCGACGTGATGGGACAGCTGATCGACAAGCTTCGCGATTCCGGAACCGAAGTGATCGCACTCGACGTCGTGTTCGCCGAACGCGACCGCTATGATGGCAAAGACATCGCCCCAGACGATGCGCTCGCCGTCTCGCTGCGCCAAGGGCGCGTGGTGCTCGGATACGCGATGACGTTCGACGGCACCCATCACGCACCTCGCACGTGCGTCCAGCATCCGCTCGGCCTCGCGGTGATCCACCCGTCGGGCGACCAGAGCGAGGATCCGTTCTTTCGCGCCACCGGCGCCGTGTGCAATCTCGAGAGCTTGTCGGAGGCCGCGGGCGCATCGGGCTTTCTGAATGCGGCGCCCGATCCAGATGGCATCCTCCGCCGCGTACCGATGCTGGTGGAGTTCGATAGCCGCGTCTTTCCTGCGCTGTCGCTCGCCGCGGTGAGCAAATTCACGAGCGCACGACCAGTGGCCGTGCGCGTGAGCAATGTCAACAGCTCGACGCTCGTGCTCAGCGGCAATCGATCGATCTCGCTGGACGGACGCGGCAATCTGCTGCTCCGCTATCGCGGTCCCAAGCGAACGTTCCCGTACGTCTCGGCGGTCGACGTCTTGAACGGCACGAAGGGTCGCGAGACATTCGAGAAGCGAATCGCCTTCATCGGCACCACTGCGCTGGGCACACGCGAGGTCGTGGCCACACCACTCGACACGCTGTTTGCGGGCGTCGAGGTGCAGGCGACCGCGGCCGACAATCTGCTGCAGCAGGATCTGATCCGCCGTCCCGAGTTCGGCGTCGCACTCGAAACACAGATCGTGCTCTGCCTCGGTGTGCTCGCCGCTCTCCTCTTCCTGCGCTTCGGTCTGTATTGGGGCGGCTCGATCGCGACCGCGATCGGCGCCATGGTATGGGGCTCGGCGTTCTGGACGATGTCGACCGACGGGACCGCGCTGTCGCCGCTCTACCCGACGCTCGGCCTGCTCACCGCGCTCAGTGCGATGACGATTGCCGGCTTCACGCTCGAACGGCGTCGCGCCGATCAGTCGAGCGAGGACAATGCCACGTCACGGCGCCTGATGGTGCAGACGCTGTTGTCGCTCACCGGCATCCGCGACTTCGAGACCGGGCGCCACTCGCTGCGCACGCAGCGATACACCCGCATCCTCGCCGAGGAGCTCGCCAAGCATCCTTCCTATCAAGAGTACTTGAGCCCCGAACGCATCGAGCTGCTGGCGAGCCTGGCGCCGCTGCACGACATCGGCAAGGTGGGCGTACCCGACGCCGTGCTCAACAAGCCTGGCGGCTTGACGCCGGACGAGCTCGCCGAGATGCGCAAGCATCCGGCTCACGGCCGCGCCGTGATCGAGAACGCCGAACGCGCCGTCGGCGTTCGCGACGACTTCACGCTCGGCATCGCCAAGGACATCGTCTACACGCATCACGAGAAGTGGGATGGCAGCGGCTATCCGCAGGGATTGAAAGGCGCGGCGATTCCGATTCCCGGCCGCGTGATGGCGGTGGTCGACGTCTACGACGCGATCACCTCGCTGCGGCGCTATCACGCGCCGATGACGCAGCAGGAGGCCACCGCGTTCATCCTCAAAGGCAAAGGCACGCACTTCGATCCAGCGGTGGTCGACGCCTTCGTGCGGGTGTCGATGGTGCTGCACGGATTGCGGCTCGCAGAAGAACAGGAATCGGGAGTCAGGAATCAGGAATCAGGGTTGGGCAAGGAATCAGCTGTCTAAGAACAGGAATCCAACCTTTTGGGGTCGGCTGTAGTGACCTGCATGAAGATTCGTCACCCTTCCTTGCTGGACGTCGTTTATAGCTGTTGCTTCTGCCATGGCCTTTTCGGCAAGTATCCTGAACCTTAGATCGACTCGCTCGCTCCTTCAGCGCTAATCAGCAAGTGATTCTCCGACGCGAGTGAAGAGTTCACGTGTGTCGGCTGGCTGCCGCGGGCGCTGCGGCCGGGAACGTGTGCGTCCGGGATGCCGGAAGCGCGTTCTTTCCGCGCCGACCTCGGGGCGTGACGGCCTTTCACACCCAAGCGAGCTCCGCGAGCGTGCTCCCGTCTACGGCGCCGCGGCGACGTGCGTCAGATCGTGTGCGGGTGCAGCGCGGCGTCGCGCCAGCCGCAACCGCAGGCCCTCGATCACGACGTAGTACACCGGCGTGATGTAGAGCGTGAGCAGCTGCGACACGAGCAGACCGCCGACCACAGCGAGGCCCAGCGGCCGGCGCGATTCGGCGCCGGCGCCCAAGCCGAGTGCGATCGGCAGCGTGCCGACGAGCGCGGCCATCGTCGTCATCATGATCGGGCGGAATCGCACCAGGCAGGCTTCATGGATCGCTTCTGCCGGCGTCTTGCCCTGCCGCTGTGCGTCGACGGCGAAGTCGACCATCATGATGCCGTTCTTCTTCACCAGGCCAACCAGCATGATCACGCCGACGAACGCGTAGAGATTGAGCTCGGTCTTGAAGATCGTGAGCGTCAACAGCGCGCCGAGTCCTGCCGCCGGAAGACCGGAGAGAATTGTGATTGGATGGGTGAAGCTCTCGTATAGCACGCCGAGCACGATGTAGATCACGACGATGGCCATCAGCAGCACCAGGCCGAGGCCGCGCAGCGAATCCTGGAACGCCTGCGCCGTGCCCTGGAACGCGAGGATGATCGAAGCCGGCAATGTCTGCGTCGCAGTGCCCTGAATATGCTGGACCGCGTCACCAAGCGCGTAGCCCGGCGCCAGGTTGAACGACACGGTGACCGATGGCAGCTGTCCGAAGTGGTTGACCTGGAACGGGCCGACGGCCGTGCTCAATCGCGCCACTGATTCGAGCGGGATCAGGCGCCCGGAGTTCGATCGCACGTAGAGTAATGACATCGCGGCCGGATCGTTCTGGAACTCGGGCGCCACGCGCAGGATCACCTGGTACTGGTTGTTCGGCGCGTAGATCTGCGAGACCTGCCGCGTGCCATAGGCGTTGTAGAGCGCGGTCTCCACCTGCGTTGCGTTCAGGCCCAGCATCGACAGCTTGTCGCGGTTCATGTCGACCGTGACGAGCGGGTTGTTGATCTGCAGATCGCTGCTCACGTCCTCGAAGCCGGGACTCTGTCGAATGGCCTGCTCCATCACCGGCGCCCACTTGTAGAGCTCGTCGGTGTCGGTGTCCTGCATCGTGAACTGATACAGCGCGCGGTTCTGCCCGCCGCCGCCAAGGTTGATTGGCGGCTGGTTGACCATGAACGTGCGAATCCCGGGGATTTGCGCGAACTTCGGCCGCAGAGAGGCGATCACCTCATCGACAGTCATCTTCCGCTCGGCCCTCGGCTTCAGCTCCACGAAGAAGCGACCGGTGTTGCCGCCACCAGCCCCGTTGTTCCCGAGCAGGCCGACGTTGCTGCTGGCGCTGGTGATATTCGGGTCTTTGAGCAGGATGTCGGCGACCTGCTGCTGGTGCCGCACCATCTCGTCGAAGCTGATCCCTTGCGCGCCTTCGGTGTTGACGTTGAAGCGGCCCTGATCCTCGCTCGGCAGGAACCCCTTCGGTGTCACTGCGAACAGGTAGCCGGTTACCGCGAGCAGCAGGATCGATACCGCCATCGTGATGGCACGGTGCCGCAGGGTGAGGCTCAGCGTCCAGCCGTACGTGTTCCGCCACACGTCGAACACCCACTCGAACGCGTTGTACA
>Ga0075433_10000805_pt1 | contig 21784 bp, 17 predicted proteins | sample RhiMethybrSRZTD2_FD_75299 | JGI IMG/M metagenome (GOLD analysis project Ga0075433, IMG submission 75299) | Populus rhizosphere microbial communities from Tennessee, USA - Rhizosphere MetaG P. TD hybrid SRZTD2 | ecosystem: Host-associated > Plants > Roots > Rhizosphere > Soil | place: USA... | reverse complement strand
GGAATGCTGCTGGGCTCGGTCAGTCAGCACGTTGTAGCACACGCCCACTGCCCCGTCGCGGTCGTGCGCTGATTTGCATAGCACCTCAGCTTCGCCTTCCCTGCCCTGAGGGCCAGGCACAACTAATGTGACTCGGATTGCAGGTGACTCTGGATCTGCACGCCCCGCACCTTTCCTGGGCCGAGGCCGCAGATTAATGACCCGCGCGGATGAGCATTGCCCCTACTCCAACGCCACGCGCGGCAACATCCCGGTCCCGCTCAGCGTTGACCGGACACCGATCCAGCGGGCCGCAGCCTGACCCTGTGGCCTGAATTCGGCAAGGGCGATCCCTACAGGTCCTCGGCTCAGGACCGGCTAACCGTTAAGCATCCTCACGCCCCCGGCCATCGCGCGAGACCATTGCTGCTAGCTGCAAAGCAGGCCGCGCAGGTTTGCGCACCAAATGATGCTGCAAGTTATAACTGAGAGACGTCGGTCAGCTGACGGATATCGTTTATGGGTCCGGCCCCATGGGCTTCCGTGGCGCCTGCGCTAGTTGTGCTCGCCGCAGTGTGCCGTGCATCGTGCAGATGATCAACAGCAAGCGACGGTCGCCGGAGTGAGCCAGGGAACAAGTGCTCGGGAGATAGATGGTGGCTCAGCACGCAGACCAAGTAAGGAAAGGACCAACATGACACTCGGATTTGGCCACGTCGTCATCGACTCACAGCGGGCTGACGACATCGCTGCATTCTGGTCGGCCCTTCTCGAGCGCCCAGTCACAGAGGGTGCCAACCAGTTCTTCGCGATGATCCCAGCGTCCGAGGACGCTAGTTTCCCCGCAATGATGTTCCTCGCCGTACCCGAACCGCGCCAGGGCAAGAACCGTCTTCATCTCGACCTCGTCGCGACAGACCTCTCTGCCGAGGTTGATCGGGCGGTCGGCCTCGGCGCGACCAAGGTCGCCGAGTTCGACGAGTACGGGACGAGATGGGTGACCCTGACAGATCCCGAAGGCAACGTTTTCGATATCGGAGTTGGCTCATCCGCGGAGGAGGCCGTCAGCTAGCCAGGCGAGCAGTCAGTCAGGGTATGCCCTGAGATCACCTGAGGCGGCCCTGGAAGCGTCGCCGAGCTCTCGGCGGCGCCATCGAGCCGGGGCTAGCTTGAGAGGATGACAGAGCGCGTCCCCGAACCCATGAATGTTGGCCCTATTGCCGGCGGCAACCTACGCGCCTCCGACGCCGACCGCGAGCAGGTGGCAACCGTGCTCAGCACCGCGTACGCCGAGGGCAGGCTGACCCGGGAGGAGCACGACGAGCGCACCGACCAGCTGCTGGCGGCTAAGACCTTCGACGATCTCGTCTCGATCACGCGCGATCTCGTCGTTGTCGGCAAGCCGGGCCAAGTCGCAGCCCGGCAGTCCGGGACCAGCTTCGCGATCGACACCAGCAGGCAGAATCCCGAAACCGACAAGATGATCGCGATCTTTGGCGGCGTCAACCGCGGCGGGAGATGGCGGGTGCGCAGGAACACGCAGGCGTTTGCGCTCTTCGGCGGGATGGATCTTGATCTTCGCGATGCGATCTTCGAGGCCCCAGTGGTGGAGATCTCAGGCTTCTGGTGCTTCGGCGGGCTCGACATCAAGGTGCCAGTAGGCATCGAGGTGCAGGATCAGACTGCGGGGATCTTCGGCGGGACCGATGTTCGCGACATCGGCGATCCCGTTCCCGGTGCGCCAACCCTGGTGATCAAGGGCGTCACCTTGTTCGGCGGTGTATCGGTACGAGGTCCAAAGCCAAGTAAAAAGCGGAAATGAGCGGCCGCGCATCTTCCCCGTACGCGGCCGTTCCGCCGCTGCTGCGTAGCTGGCACGTAGCCTGAACCTGTTATGGAAGAACTGTTCGCGCCGCCGGCGTACGAGTGGAAGCGGCTCTCCCCCAAGTTCCGTTCGATGCGGATACTGACCAGCTTGACCGTTACGCCTGTCATCTTCACGATTGCGGCGTTGATCGTGGGAGTCAGCTCAGGCAGGTGGTGGATCTCAGGCGTGATCTGGGCGGCGGCGATAGTCATCGTGATCATCCGGGTCCCCTTCGTCATTCGCAGCTGGCGATCCTGGGGGTACGTGGAGCGCGACGACGACCTCTACATCACGCACGGCGTCATGTTCCGAAACCTGGTTGCGGTGCCGTACGGGCGGATGCAGTTGGTTGAGGTCGAGTCCGGCCCGCTGGAACGCGCCTTCGGCCTGGCTTCGGTCACCCTGAAGACCGCCAGCCCCGAGACCGGTGCTCGCATTCCTGGCCTCACCCCGGAGGAGGCAACGCGGCTGCGGGATCGTCTCACCGAACTCGGCGAAGCTCACGCCTCGGGGCTATGACATCCTCGCAGGCTCCCCAGCCCACCTCGCCCGCCGACCCAGAGGTCAGCACGACACCAGGCTCGGCGACTCCGACCACAGCTTCCCCAGCACCGGTCAAGCAAACCGAGCGACCGCATCCGCTGACGCCCTTCGTCCGCGGATGGCTCGTCTTTGTTGCGATCGCCATCGGCTGGGGTCGGGAGATCGTCACCAGCGCGGGCGAAAATCAGTTCGAGCCTGGTGGCCTGAGCTGGATCCTGCCGATCCTCGGCGTCGTTGTGTTGCTCGCCGCGGTCACCGGTTTCATTAGCTGGTACTTCACCCGATTTGTCATCGATGACGAAGAACTACGCATCGAGACCGGCGCGATCTTCAAGAAGTCCACGAAGATCCCGTTCGAACGGCTGCAGTCGGTTGACATCATCCAGCCGCTCGCAGCTCGGATGTTCGGCCTCGCCGAACTGCGTCTCGACGTGGGCAACAGCACTACCAAGCTGCGCTATCTAACCCGGAGCAGGGCGTCTCGGTTCCGCGACTATTTGCTCGCCCGGGCACAGGGTCACCAGGCCAGCATCCAGGATCTTGATCAACAATCGGTGGCAAGCGTCTTCACCGATCTCGGAGTAGCCGATCAGCCACTCGTCCAAGTCTCGCCGCAGCGCCTCATCGTCAGTTTCCTGCTTTCCACAGAGTGGTTGATCCCGACCGCCATCTCGATCATCATTCTGGTCGTCACAGCAACCTTCGGGGTGGTTCCGTTGGCGCTTGGCGCCCTGATTCCGCTGCTCATCGGCATGCTGTCGCTGATCTGGCGGCGCGTGATCGGAATGTTCAACTTCACCCTGGCCGAGTCGTCGCGGGGGCTGCGGATCACCCGCGGCCTGACCAATCTGACAAGCCAGTCGGTGCCAATCAATCGCGTCCAGGGCGTCAAGACCAGCCAGCCGCTGCTTTGGAGAGCACTCGGGTGGTATCGGGTGGACATCGACATCCTCGGATACGCCCACGGCGACGGCGAGAGCAATGAGTCAACGGCGTCCAGCGTGCTGCTGCCAGTCGCCGACCCCGACGAGGTCGAGCTGGCCCTGAGGCGGGTACTACCAGGATTTGATCTTGATCGGATTGAGCTGCATCCTTCACCGAAACGTGCGCGCTGGCTGCGGTGGTTCGACTTCTGGACCCTCCGTTACGGCTGGGACGACCGCATACTGATCACCGAGCAGGGCTGGCTCACCCACGCGCGTGACGTCGTGCCGCATGCCAAGACGCAGTCCGTACACGTCGAGCAGGGGCCGTTGCAACGACTGCTGCGGTTGGCCGATGTCCACGTCCACACTCCGCGAGGGCCAGTGAACGCGGTCGCACATCAGCTCGACGAGCGCTCAGCCCGCGAGCTCGCGCTGACCCAGCTGGATCGGGCGCGAGCGGCTCGAACAGCAGAGCGCGAGCATCGCGCCGTCAACGCAGTCCGAATAGATGATCATGAAGGTGAAGCCGAGCTGCTTGCGGCATTCGGCACCCGCCGTGATCAACTGCTCGGTTCGGGAGGCGAGAGCGAAGTGTTCGCTCTCGATCATGATCGAGTGTTTCGGCTGTATCGCAGCCGACACGAGGCACCGAGACGGACGGCGGTTCAGTTACGCGGGCTCTATGAGAGCTGGCGCGGCACCGAGATCGGGATCGAGCTGCCGTTGATCATTGACGCGGGTGAGCGCAATGGCCGCTTCTATACGGTGGACCGGCGATTCTCGGGTCTGAACTTCTCGACCTGGCTGCAATCCGCCGACATGACCGAGCGCCGCCCCGCGTTGATCAGTTTTCTTGATGCGACCGAGCAGCTGCAGCGACTGCCGAGACCAGTGCCCGGCTTCGCACGGCTGATCGGAGAGGGTGCGCCACAACAATTCGGCACGCTGAGTGAACTGCTCGCCAGCATGCTCCGGGGCCCGCTCCAGAACAGCAGAGCCCAGCTGGAACACGACCTGCCCGGCATCGACGAGGTGTGGAACACATTGCACGGTGATCTCGCGCAACGCTCCGTCACGCCAGCCGTCGTGCACGGCGACGTCTGTCCACCCAATGCGTACATCAGCAAGGGTCCCCAGGGTCCGGTTGTCACCGGAATAGGGGACTTCAGCCCGCACACGGTCAACGCCGATCCGCTACTTGATGTTGCTGGCGCGTTGATCTTCCTCGAACTCGAACCGTACGCCGACGCGCCGGCGGACGCTGCCTGGCTGGAAGCAGTCGCGGTGGAGCGGCATGGGCGTGAGATCGTCCGCTGGATCGACGTCTACCGACGCTATTACGGCTTCTACTTCTCCAACGCGTACGCGTTCGACCCGACCCTGTATGCCTGGTGCCTGCGCCAGCTGAGTCGCTGAGTCGCAAGCCAAGATCGGCCGGGCTGATTCAGGTCGCTCCCCCACCTTGCCTGGCGACTGCGGGCGGCGGATAGTTGGCGCAGGGAAAGGCGGTGGCTTGGAGTGAATCTGGAACCTGCGGAGATGCGTACGCTCCAGTTCGGACCGTTTTGGGTTTTGAGCGCAGTGGCCGGCACCTACAACCGATTCAAGACCTACGAACTCGCTGCGTTCTGGGACACCGTTGTGGCCGTCGCGCTGCGTACGCCCTATCCGGCACGTGACATTCTCACCTCGATGACGGAAGACCGTCCCGGCCTCCTGCTCGACTTCGAACTTGACGATCGGCCCGTCGTCTCGGGGCTACGGCAAATCCTGGAGATCCTCTACCGGGTCGAGCCGGAGACATCCAGTGACTTTAGGTTGGCGCTGCTACGCATTGGAGCCGACGTCGCCCGGAACCGCGGACCCTATGGCCGCACCATCACTGCAGAACAGGAGCAGACCTTGCTCTTGTTGGCAGCGTTGCTGGACATGGACTTCGTGGCAGATATCAGCGACGTACTCGTCTGAACTCCGATCCTGACCGATATGCGGGGATTGCAGGCACTCCCCGCAGCGCCCGGATATCGCTAGGCTCCCAAGCATGAGCGAAGAATCGGTACGAAGCGCGCCCGTGCTCGGCATCGACATAGGCGGCAGCGGCATCAAAGGAGCGCCCGTCGATCTGGCAACTGGTGAGTTCACCTCGAAACGACTTCGCATCACCACGCCACCGAAGTCGACGCCGAAGAACGTAGCTGAGGTCGTCGGCGAGATCGTCGAGAGCTTCTCGCAGATCATTGGCGACGGGCCGATCGGCGTCACGATCCCCGCCGTCGTGACCCACGGCAAGACCCGCTCTGCGGCGAACATCGACAAGTCGTGGATCGATGCCGATGCCGAAAAGATCTTCGAGGACCGGCTAGGTCGGGAGATCTTGCTCGTCAACGACGCAGATGCGGCCGGCATCGCCGAGGTGCACTACGGCGCCGCAGCAGGTCATCCCGGTCTGGTGATCATGACCACGCTGGGCACCGGCATCGGCACCGCGATTGTCTACCGCGGTGTGCTGATCCCCAACTCGGAGCTGGGCCATCTCGAGATCGATGGCCACGACGCCGAGCGCCGTGCCGCGGCCAGCGCCAGGGAGAAGGAAGGGCTCTCCTTCAACGACTATGCCGTCCGGCTGCAGCGCTACTACGAGCGGCTTGAGGCGTTGCTGTGGCCAGATTTGATCGTGATCGGCGGCGGCGTAAGCAAGCACTCGGACAAGTTCATCCCCAAGCTCAAGCTCAATGCCGAGGTCGTACCCGCGAAGCTGCTGAACACTGCCGGCATCGTTGGCGCCGCTTGGCTCGCGGCTGATCGTCAGATCCATCCCGACGAGCTCCGCTAGCTCCGCGCAGCACATACTTCGGCTCCCCTCGTCGGAAACTCACGTGCACGTGTGCTCCTGTCACGTTGCACACGTTGCAAAGCGTGCAACGCGCTCGGAACGAACGTGCACGTGAGTTTCCGTCACGGCCGCAGGGCAACAAGGGTCGAGACGCGACTTCTTGCTACATCCGCTCCAGAGGCTCGATTCCGAGCATGGTGAGGCCTGAGACGAGGACTCGTTTGGTGGCCAGGCACAAAGCGAGGCGTGAATCCCGCACAGCACCCGAAGACTGCAGCACCGGACACTGCTCGTAGAAGATCGCCAACGCACCGGACAACTCGTAGAGGTAGCTGCACAGCCGGTGCGGCTGCAGAGTCCGCCCGACCTCGTCCACGGTGTCTCCGAACCGAGTCAGCAGTAAGGCCAGCGTCTGCTCCGCCGGCTCCTCGAGTACCAGAACCTTCGACTGCTCGCCATACCCGCGAGCCGTGGCCTTGCGGAGCACTTGAGTCACTCGCGCATGCGCGTACTGGAGGTAGGGTCCGGTGTTGCCTGTGGTCTGGACCATCCGGCCGACATCGAAGACGTAATCCTTGTTCAATGCATTGGACAGGTCGGCGTACTTGATCGCGGCGAGGGCGACCGGCGGCGCAGCCTGCTCCTCGGCCGCGTCCAGCAGAGTATTGAGCGTCACCGTCGTGCCGTCCCGAGTCTTGAACGGCTTGCCGTCGGTGCCTAGCACGGTGCCGAACGCGACGTGCTCGGTCGTTACGTCATCGGGCAGAAAACCTGCCTTGCGAGCAACCGCAAACACCAGATCGAAATGATCGGACTGCCGCGCGTCCACCACATAGATGATCCGGTTAGCATGCAGATCGCGTACGCGATGCCGGATAGCCGCCAGATCCGTTGCGGAATAACCAAAACCGCCATCGCTCTTGCGGACGATCATGGGAGCCGCGAAGCCGTCGACGAACACGCACAATGCGCCATCGTCAATCACCGTGATGCCGCTTTGCTCCAGTTCGGCGACGACCTCAGGAAGATCATCGTTGTACGCCGACTCGCCGGCAAGATCATCATCCGTGAGTAACACGCCCAGCCGGGCGTATGACTCGTTGAAGCCGGCCAGTGAGACGTTGATCAGTTGTCGCCAGATCTCGCGGGTCTGATCGTCTCCGGACTGCAGCGCGACGACCCGGCGCCGGGCGCGACCAGCGAACTCCTGGTCTGTACGGAAGTGTGCGCTCGCGCGAGCATAGAGCGCCTCCGCCTCCGGCAGCGTGAGCGTCGACACATCGATGCCTTCGTCGAGGATCTGCTCGACCAGCATGCCGAACTGAGTGCCCCAATCACCGATGTGGTTCTGGGCGATCACGTGATCACCAAGGCCGCTAAGCACCCGGCGCAGGCAGTCGCCGATCACCGTCGAGCGCAGATGCCCAACGTGCATCTGCTTGGCCACGTTCGGAGCGGAGTAGTCGATCACCACGGTCTGAGGTTGAGATGTCTGCGGCACGCCCACCCGTGGGTCTGTGAGTTGATCAGTTACGGCCTGAGCCAGTATGTCGGTCCGCAGTCGGAAGTTGATGAAGCCCGGTCCAGCGATCTCGGGCGGCTCGCACAGGTCGGCAACCTCAAGCTTGGCGATGATGAGGCCCGCAATCTCCCGCGGTGGCTTGCCCTCACTGTTGGCCAGGCGCAGGGCCACATTGGACTGGTAATGGCCGAACTGTGGTCTTGTGGCAGGCCGGAGCTCTGGATCGACGCCGGTGACAGCCTCGATCCGAGCACTCAGCACAGAAGCAAGGGAAGACACAAAAGGAGATTATTTCACTGTCCCAGCCATGGCTCGCGCGATCGACACCAGAGATGGCCGTCATGCACACTTTGCTCGCTCGCGTCACCACTTGTTCGGGCGCTCCTGCCAGCGATAGATCTGTCCGTCGCGCAGCTCCACGGCGTACGGCTCGCCAGGCCGTGCTGCATTCTGCAGCCGCTCGATGGCCTTGGTGCGCCCTCGTACTCGAGTGCCTTCGGCTGTCGTCCAATGCAGATACGGATGCAGTAACAGCCGCAATACGTCCCAGTCTTGTCTCAGCATCGCCGCGTGTGCCGCCCTGGTCACCTCGTCGGCCAGGTCCGGATCGTCGTCCATCATGAGCCGGGCTGGCAGCGTGGACACCAGTAGCTGCGCCGTTCCTGGCCAGCCTGGCCGAGCTCGTCGGTGCGAATCGGCGTGCCGCAGCGCCGGCACGGCTGACCCGACCGCTCGTATACGTATGACCGCCGGCCCGGCCGTAGGTCGCCGGTGGTTGATTGCTCAGGTCGCCACCGGTTTGCCTGCAGCAGCTGCTGGCCGCGCTCGACAATGCGCCGCAGGTTGGCGACGTCGCTGACCGGCGTATGCGGGTGAACGCCATGGAGGAAGAGCAGTTCGGCTCGATAGAAGGTGCCAATGCCAGCCAGGTTCCGTTGATCGAGCAGGGCCTCGCCGATCGTGCGGTCGGGTCGGGTGGCAATTCGCCTGACAGCCTCGTCCAAGTTCCAATCGGGCCCGAGAAGGTCAGGCCCGAGATGCCCGACGACCGAGTTCTCCGCAGCCGTCGGAACGAGCTCGACGACGGGAAGCCGATATCCGACGGCATCATGATCGGCGGTTGCCAGCACGGCGCGAATCTGAAATGCGGGTCCTCCACTCCAGCGGCGGCCGCGCTGATAGATCTTCCAGACCCCGTCCATCTTGAAATGGGTGTGCAACGTGAACTCGTTGCTGAACCGGAATAGCTGGTGCTTCCCGCGCGATATCACCTCACGTACGCCGACACCGGTCAGATCGGTCGTGGCCAGAGCAGGTACGCGAAACTCAGATCTGGTCAGCACTCGGCCAGCAAGTGCTTCATTCAGCCTCTGGCATGCCCGCCAGACGGTGTCTCCCTCGGGCACAGCGTCATTGTGCCGTGCCCGAGGGAGATAACGCTCGCATCATGACGGCAACCCAGGTTCGGAAGGGTCGCCAAGACTCAGCCAGCGCAAGCATCTCGGCATCGCCGAGCTCATGATCAATGCCATACGCCTGCTGAATCGCTGCCCTTGATCGAGGCTCCCCGAGCGTAGGCGCATCGGCGTGGCCACACGCTCGGATGACGATCAACGAGCTGTAGAAGGGGCCGATGCCGGGCAGCTGCTGGAGCTCGGCTTGGGCATCTTCGGGGGACATCGCGCGCAGGCGTTCCGCATCCAATCGTCCGCGCTGGGTGGCCTCCGCCACGGCGTGCAGCCGAGGGATGCGGTCGGCCGGTAGCCCCGGCACCGACTCCATACCCAGTAGTCCGCTCGGCGTCGGCACGCAGCTGGTCCGAGTGCCTGACAGTTCAAACTCTGCTCCGTACTGCTCCGACATCTGGTTACGCACAATGATTCCCTGGCTGCGGGCTCGGCGAGCACTGATGATCGACCAGACCGCTGCCTCGTACGGCGAGTAGAACAAGGCAGGCCGAAACCCCGGCGCCTTGTTGTGTACGCGGGCGAGCACCGGGTCGGCAAGGCACAACTGGTGAAACGCTTCTCCGTCGTGATCGAGGGAAACCACTCTCGCGACTTGCTTGCGCAGCGCCTGCACCTCCGCGTCGCTGAGCGGATCTCCAGCCGATTGCACTCGCAGCTCAAGTCGATCGCCGAGCTGCTGGGCCTCAACCCCGACTTGGCGTTCATAGTCCCCGTCCAGGCAGAATGCCATCCGCATTACTCCGTCGAAGCTGCGCTCGTCGCGATGTCCGAAGCCCATCGTCGCGATCTCCCGCAGGTCGAACGGACCAACGATGTCCACCTGTGTGGTCAACACTGTCGTCGCCATGGCGTTCGTCATTCTGTTCGGCACCACGTTCGTCATGCGTTCGCCATTCTGCTCGTCATTCTGTTCGTCATTCTGTTCGTCATTCTGTTCGTCATTCTGTTCGTCATTCTGTTCGTCATTCTGTTCGTCATTGTCTTCGTCATTGCCATCACGTCGTCAGTCTGTGACACAGCACTGACATTTCTGGTCAGCCACATCTGCACCCCTACCCTTGGGGTGTGCCATCGCCGGGGCCAGCCGTTTCCTGGAAGCGATGGATTGTGCGCTGGTGCCGGCTCCTAGCTGGTGCGTGGATCCTTGGTCTTGCCGTTGTTGCGGTCTCAGTCAGGTTTGTCCGGGTCACAGCGGCCGGTCATTGCTATCAAGAATCAGATGTTCCTGCAGTGCCAGTGGCGCTCGTGTTGGGCGCTCAAGTCAAACCTGATGGCAGGCCGTCGGGGTTCCTGGCCGCGCGTCTTGATCTTGCCAAGCGACTCTACGATGCCGGCCGGATCGAGACGGTCATTGCGTCGGGCAACCATGTAGTCATCGAGCACAACGAACCGATGGTCATGCGGAACTACTTGATCAAGGCGGGAGTGCCGGCAGAAAGAGTGATCGCCGACCCTGGTGGCTTCGATACCTATCAGTCCTGCCTGCGAGCCAAAAAGATCTACGGTCTCTCACGGCTTCTTATGGTCACCCAGAGTTACCACCTGCCTCGTGCCGTCGCGACCTGTCGAGCCCTCGGTGTTGACGCAGTCGGTGTCGGCGACGACTCAGCCCGGCAGTACCGAGTGTCCTGGCTACGAGGAGCTATTCGGGACCAGTTCGCCTGCGTCAAGACGATTATTGATCTTGGTACCGGCCGGGATCTAGACCTCGTCGAGCGGAACGCCCCGGGCTAGGGAACGTCTGCTGAAACACCCTCGCTGCATGACGAAAAGTAGGTTCCGACACACAGGGGAAGATTTCAGGGGTCGATTTGATGACGAAATCGCCAATTGGAAAACACTTAGCTTTGCATGCTAATTCAACACTTAGTTTGACGCGCTAAAGACCTGGGGGCGTGGCTGATCGCGCACCGGAAAAAATGCGGTTGTAGCCCGAAATCGTAATCAATTCGTTTGATTAATCCCCAAGGAAATATGTAACCCTTATCAGAATCTCAAAATTAAAGAGGCTCCACTACGCAGTCACTGTGGTCTGCTGCGACGCAAATATCGGTTCAGGGTATGAGGTGAGCGATGGCGCGGTTCTTGGCGGGGGTTATGAAGTTTCGTCTCCTGATCTTGGCGGCCGCCATAGGAGTCCTAGCCGTGGGCATTGTGCAGCTCCGGGGCACGTCCCCGGAGGTGTTGCCCGAGTTCAGCCCGCCGTACGCGGAGGTCCAGACCGAGGCACTCGGTCTCTCAGCGGAGGAAGTCGAGCAGCTGATCACTGTCCCTCTCGAGGCCGATTTGCTCAACGGCGTGGAGGGCGTAGACATCATCCGGTCAGAGTCGCTCCCTGGCCTCTCCTCGATCGTGATGGTCTTCGCGCCTGGCACCGATATCTACCGCGCTCGACAACTGGTTGAAGAACGACTCACCCAGGCTCACGCTCTCCCCAACGTGTCCAAGCCACCGATGTTGCTGCAGCCCTTGTCGTCCGCCAACCGAGTGCTGATGATCGGCATGTCCACCACGGAGCTGACCCCGATCGAGCAGTCGGTGATCGCACGGTGGACCGTACGGCCGCGACTCATGGGTGTCCCAGGGGTGGCCAACGTCTCAATCTGGGGACTGCGTGATCAACAGCTTCAGGTCCAGGTCAATCCCGAGACCCTGCGAGATCGTAAAGTGACCTTGAATCAGGTGATCGAGACCGCAGGCAACGCCCAAGTCGTCTCACCGCTCACTTTCTTGGAAGCCTCGACGCCGGGCACCGGCGGATTCATCGAGACGCCGCAGCAGCGTCTGCAAGTAAGGCATCTGCTGGAGAAGATCGCCGATCCCGCCGAACTCGCGAAGGTTCCCGTGGAGGGCACGTCGGGAAATCTCAAGCTTGGTGACGTCGCCACCATCAAGGTCGATCACCAACCGCTCATCGGTGACGCGGTCGTCAACGGCAAGCCGGGTTTGATCTTGGTTGTCGAGAAGTTCCCAGGAGTCAGCACTACCCAGGTCACTCAGGACGTCCAACAGGCCTTGGAGACGCTGCGACCTGGCCTCAGTGGCATCGAGACCGACACGTCGTGGTTCGCCCCAGCTGATTACGTCCAGTCCGCCAAGGCCAACCTCTGGTTAGCAATCGTCATCGGCGCCGCTTTGTTGATCCTCGCGCTGGCCGCGTTGCGCTTTCACTGGCGGGCCGGGATCGTCGTCCTGATCACTGTTCCGCTATCAGTGATCAGCGCGGCTCTCGTGGTCAATCTGCTTGGATACGGGCTGAACGCATTGGTTGTCGCGGGACTTGCCGCTGCCGTTGCCATCGTGGTGGACGAGGCCATCGCACCCGGCGAGGCAACGTTGCGGCGGCTACGGGCGCGCGGCGCCGGGCCCGACGCCGAGCCGACGTGGGTGGCCATCCAGCAGGCCCACGCGACAGTCCATCGGCCATTGATCTACGCCGGACTTGTTGCGCTATTGGCGATTCTTCCCATCGCGGTGCTTGAGGGGCGACCTGGAGAGTTCTTCACCCCGATGGTCCTGGCGTACGCCGTCGCGGTAGTCGCCGCGTTGATCGTCGGGGTTACGGTCGGCCCAGCGCTGAGCAGTCTGCTGTTCGCCCGCTGGCAGCCCAAGGCTGATACACCACGAGGACCTGTGCGCTGGCTGGGCGAGCACTACCGCAGCGGGCTGCAACGATTCTCTGGCAGCCTCCGCCCCGCTCTGCTGGTGGCCGCCGCGTGCGGCCTCCTCGCCATCGCAATCCTGCCGTTCGTCAACACGGCAGTGACACCCACTTTCCAGGACCGGAACGTGGTAGTCAGATTGCAGGGTCAGCCAGACGTCTCCAACGAGGCGATGAGACAGCGAGCGACTGACCTCGGCAACCAGATCCGGACCCTGACCGGGATAACCGGTGTCGGCGCGACGGTTGGACGGGCCATAACCGGAGACCGAATCGTCAACGTCAACTCCAGCGACGTATGGGTGACAATCGCCAATGACGCCGACTACAAGGCGACTGTGGCCTCGATCGAGGACGCGGCGCGCCAGGTCCCCAGCGTGACCGCTGAGGTTTTCCCGTACTCCACCCAAGAGATGCGAGAAGTAGGAAGCCTGCACACGGGTACGAACACTGTGACCGGGAGCGGGCTAGACGTGCTCACCGGCTTGAACACTCCGATTGCCATCCGCGTCTTTGGCCAGGATCCCACCGTTCTCGCTGCTGAAGCCGCGAAGGTACAGCAAATGATGGCGACCATCGACGGGGTTGCTAACCCGCGAGTCGAAGGAGCCGCAACCCAGCCGTCGATCGAGATCGAGGTCGACCTGAACAAAGCTCAAAGCGTTGGAGTCTCGCCTGGTGACGTACGGCGGGCCGAGGCAACCTTGCTCCAGGGCATTCAGGTAGGCAGCGTGTTCGAGGAGCAGAAGGTCTTCGACGTGATCGTGCTCGGGGCCCCTGAGACCCGACGCAGTGTGGCCGATGTGCAGGCAATGCTCATCGATATGCCAGGTGGCGGTCACGTCCGGCTGGGCGACGTTGCCAATGTCCGACTCGCGCAGACTCCGCCGGTGATTCGCCGCGACGCTGTTTCACGGCGCGTTGATGTCGTCGCAGATCTGGACGGGCGAGGCACAGGAGCAGTCGTCGCCGACCTTGAGCGGCAGCTCGCGACGATGAGCTTCCCGATGGAATACCACGCCGAGGTGATGGCCCAGACCACTGCCGAAGAGGCTGGGATCGGACGGGCGATCGGTTTCGCCGTCGGGGCCATCATCGCCGCGTTTCTGCTCTTCCAGGCCGCTTTCGGCAGCTGGCGACTGGCGCTGGTCGCCACGGCGGCGTTGCCGCTGTCCCTGACAGGTGGTCTGCTCACTGGACTCATCGATGGGCTGACGTTCGGCCTGGGCGCGTTGTTGGGCCTGCTGGCAGTTCTCGGCCTGGCGGCTCGCTACATCACATTGATGTTGGCGGCAATCCAAGGCCCTGATCGCAGGCGGGCCAGCAATGACGACGCCACCACGGTGCATGATCGGGCCCGGGAGTGTTTCAGTTCGTTGATCATCACAGCAGCCGCGGTCGCGGCCCTCGCACTACCGTTCGTGGTGCTGGGCCCCCGAGCCGGACTGGAGATTCTGCACCCGCTCGCCTTGGTGCTGCTGGGCGGTTTGGTGAGCTCGCTGGTGGTGGCTTTGTTCCTGCTGCCCTCTGCGTACATCCATCTGGTTCCGCAGCACGCGGATGATGCGCCGCCGGATTATGAGGAAGAAGAGCGACAACCGGTAGGAGCCGGGTCTGGAACGGGGCTGTGATGAGCGCGCGAAGGACCCTCGAGAGAGGCCGACATACCATCGTCGGTTGCGTGATCGCAGCCGCGGTCGCGACCTCCTTCTCCTTCGCAGGCTGCGCGGAGATCGAGGTGCCGTCAGTGGAGCCCTACGAGCCAGCCGCTTTGGAGACACCGGGCCCAGGCCAGCCGGCGCGGGTGACCTTGACCGATGAGGCTGAGCGCCGAGTCGCACTTCGGACCACCTTGGTCAGGGCCAGCGGAAGTGACATTGCGGTGGACTATCCCGCTCTGGTCTACGACAAGGTGGGAAAGCCTTGGGTCTTCGCGGTCGTCGGCCCTCGGACCTACGTGCGTGCCCCAGTGGACATCAAAGAGGTGACGGACGCCGAGGTGATTCTGAGGTCAGGTCCACCAGCCGGCACCCAGGTGGTGACGGTGGGCTCGATTGAGCTTTGGGGTGCCGAACTCGGCATTGCGGGAAAGCACTGAGGGCGGCCACTGATGCGTAGCATCGTCAAGGCCAGCCTTACGTTCCGCTGGATCGTGCTCTTCCTCGCTGCGGCCACGCTGGCTCTGGGCTTCGCCCAGCTTCCGGACACGAAGGTCGACGTCTTCCCCGAGTTCGCTCCGCCGCAGGTCGAGATTCAGACGATCGCGGTCGGCAACTCCTCGAACGAGGTCGAGCAGCTGATCACGGTACCCATCGAGGACCAGCTGGGCGGTATCGAAGGCCTGGCTGAGCTGCGCTCGAAGTCGGTAGCCCAGTTGTCCTCCATCCGCCTGATCTTCGAACGCGGAACCGACGAGCTGCGGGCGCGGCAACTTGTTCAGGAGCGGTTGTCGCAGATGACCCCCAACCTCCCGACGTGGGCCAGCCCGCCGTTCATGATGCCGCCCCTGTCGGCGACCAGCCGCATCCTGAAGATCGGACTGTCGTCAGACACGGTGAACCTCACTGACATGTCGACGATCGCGTACTGGAAGATCCGAGCGCGGCTGCTTCGGGTGCCCGGGGTTGCGCAGGTCGCGATCTGGGGAGAGCGTTTGCCGCAACGCCATATCCAGGTGGATCCCAAGAAACTTGCAGAGCACGACGTCACGCTGCAGAACGTGATGGACGCCGCTGCGGACTCCGTCGAAGCGGGCCTGCTGCGCTACTCCGATGGTGCGGTGGTCGGTACCGGCGGCTTCGTTGAGACATCCGGTCAGCGGTTCAACGTCCGGCACGTCCAACCCATCTTCGAGCCCGATCAGCTGGGCCAGGTGCCCGTTGCCGAACGCGACGGCAAGGTGATCCGGCTCGGTGATCTCGGCAACGTGCTTGTCGACCCAGGCCCGCTGATCGGCGACGGCGTGGTTGATGACGGGCCAGGGTTGTTGCTCGTCGTGCAGAAGTTCCGGGGCGCCAACACCGTAGAGGTCACGCGCGGTGTCGAAGAGGCCATGCGTGAGATGCAGCCCGGACTACCTGGGATCACGGTCGATACGACGATCTTCCGACCAGCCACCTTCATCGAGCAGTCGCTGGACAATCTGCGAACGGCAATGCTGTTGGGCATCGCGTTGGTCGTATTGATCATCGTCGCTTTTCTGTTCGAGTGGCGGACGGCGTTCATCAGTCTGATCGCCATCCCGCTGTCATTGGTCGCTGCAGTACTCGTACTGGACGCCGCGGGTGCCACGGTCAACGTCATGGTCTTGGCAGGACTGGTGGTTGCCATCGGGGTGGTGGTGGACGACGCCATCATCGACGTGGAGAACGTGGTGCGACGGCTTCGGGAAGCCCACGCTGTCGGCAGCGGAGCGTCCACCTTCAGTGTCGTGCTCAACGCCTCGGTCGAGGTCCGCTCGGCGATCACCTATGCCACCTTGATCAACGTCGTAGCTGTCGTGCCGGTGCTCTTCTTGGAAGGACTGTCCGGGTCGTTCTTCCGGCCGCTGGTGCTCTCGTACGGGCTTGCGGTGCTGGTCTCCATGCTGGTAGCGCTGACCGTCACTCCGGCCTTGTGCCTGATTCTGCTGTCGCGAGGCAAGCTGGCGAGCAAGGAATCGCCCCTGATGCGGGTGCTGAAGCGCGGGTACGCTGCCGTTCTCGCCCCCCTGATCCGCAGGCCCATGCCGGCGATCGCGCTGACCGCGGCGCTCTTTCTTGGCGGACTGGCAGCAGTCCCAACGTTGGGCAGCCAATTGCTCCCCAACTTCAAGGAGCGTGACTTCTTGATGCATTGGCTGACGCAACCCGGCACATCCGTCACCGAAGAGACTCGGGTCTCGATCTCGGCCTGCAAGGACCTGCGGGAGATCGAAGGCGTACGCAACTGCGGGTCTCATATCGGCCAGGCGTTCCTGGCCGACGAGGTTTACGGCGTGGATTTCGGTGAGAACTGGATCAGCGTCAGCCCGGAGGTCGACTACGACCAGACGCTGGAGGAGGTGCACCGCGTCGTCGAGTACTACCCAGGGCTGTATCGCGACGTGCAGACCTACCTCAGGGAGCGCATCAAAGAGGTGCTGACCGGCAGCAGTGAATCGATCGTGGTGCGCATCTACGGGCCAGATCTTGCGACGCTACGCACCCAGGCCAAGGACATCGAGCAGCGGATCGGCGACATCCCCGGTATCAAGGACGCCCACGCCTCACTGCAAACTGACCTGCCGCACATCGAAGTCGAACCCGACCTGGCCAAGGCGCGAGACGTCGGGCTCACCCCCGGTGATATCCGTCGGCAGGCATCGACTCTGATCGCCAGTGAGGAGGTCAGCGACCTCTTTGTCGGTGGCAGGGCCTACGACGTGCACGTGACAGCCGTCCCATCGGCGCGCGACAGCATCACCGACGTGGAAAACCTGCAATTGGACACGCCGTCGGGTCGCCGCGTGACGCTGAAGGACGTCGCGGTAGTCCGCATGGCTCCGACGCCGAATGCCATCGAACGCGAGAAGCAGTCGCGGCGCATCGATGTCGGCGCCAACGTGGAGGGCCGGCCGCTGAACGAGGTAGTCGACGACGTCGAGCAACGCATGGAGGGGGTTACCTTCCCGCTCGGCTATCACGCGGAAGTGATCGGCGAGTCCACTGAGCTCGACGCGGCAGAGGACACGCTGCTGGCCTTTGGCATCGCGGCTGGCGTCGCGACCTTCCTGTTACTGCATGTTGCCTTCGGCAGCTTCCGGCCGGCGGCGTTGACCTTCCTGCTGCTGCCCATGGCACTGGTCGGAGGCGCAATCGCTGTCTGGATGAGCGGACGGATACTGTCGCTTGGGTCACTGGTCGGCTTTCTCGCGGTCTTCGGTATTGCTGCCCGGAATGGGATCTTGATGGTCAGTCACTTCCAGCACCTAGAGCGTGTCGAGGGTGTGCGATTCGGGCCCGCTCTCGTGATCCAGGGCGCCAAAGAGCGTCTGGCGCCGATTATGATGACCGCCCTGGCAACCGCTCTTGCGCTGATTCCGCTGGTAGTCGCCGGCAGCATTCCCGGTCACGAGATCGAGCACCCCATGGCGATCGTGATCCTCGGCGGCTTGGTCACCGCGACGTTGATCAACTTGTTCGTGCTGCCTTCGCTCTATCTGGCGTTCGGCAAAAGCAAGCGCGAGAGGCGGGCTGAAGTTGTCGAAGCTCCTGCCACTGCGGGCTGATCTTGTCGTGTAGAGGCGCCCGGGCGGGCTAGGCAAACCTGCGCTTGCTTCTGTGGGGTACGTGCGGTCGATAGATGCTGCCGTTTCAAGCATCTTAAGTTTGCTACGCCCGCCCGCGCGCCTCTACACGACTTTCACGCAGTGCTCGTCCACGACCTTCGACAAGCTCCGGCCGCCGAGGGATGACGGCTATTTGCGCTGGGAGCGGTAGTAGGTGATCAAGGACTGGGTCGAAGAGTCTTGCTTGGTGAGGGCTTCGTCGTCACCCGAAACGGCTGGAGCTATCCGAAGCGCAAGCTGCTTGCCAAGCTCGACGCCCCACTGATCGAAGCTGTCGATGCCCCAGACCACACCCTCGGTGAAGGTGATGTGCTCGTACAGGGCGATCAGTTGGCCGACGACCGACGGCGTCAAGGCTGGAGCCATGATCGACGTGGTCGGACGGTTTCCTTCGAAGACTCGAGCCGGCACTATCGCTTCCGGAGTCCCCTCGGCACGAACCTCATCGGCGGTCTTTCCGAAGGCCAGCGCGGCAGTCTGGGCAAAGAAGTTTGCCAAGAACAACTCGTGTACGTCGTTGTCGTCATCGACCAGCGGGTGCGCGGGATTGGCGACCGCAAAGAAGTCTGCCGGGATCATTTGCGTGCCCTGATGGATCAACTGGTAGAAGGCGTGCTGACCATTCGTCCCGGGCTCCCCCCAGAACACTTCTCCAGTCTCGGTGGTTACCGGCGAGCCGTCGTATCGGACGCTCTTGCCGTTCGATTCCATGGTGAGTTGCTGCAAGTACGCCGGGAATCGGTGCAGATATTGCGCGTACGGCAACACGGCATGGCTTCCCGCCTTGAAGAAGTTCACGTACCACACATTCAGCAGGCCCATCAGCGCAGGCACATTGCTGGAGAATTCCGTCTCGGCGAAGTGCCGGTCGACGGCGTGGAATCCCGCGAGAAAGTCGGCAAAGTTCTCTGGTCCGATGGCTACGGCCACCGATGTGCCGATCGCCGAGTCCACGGAGTATCGGCCGCCCACCCAGTCCCAGAAGCCGAACGCGTTCTCCGGGTCGATACCGAATGCTGCGACCTTGTCGAGTGCCGTGGACACAGCCACGAAATGCTTGGCCACCGCTGCGTTCGCGGCATCCTCGCCGTCCTCGATGGCACCCGAGGCACGCAATCGATCAAGAAGCCAGCTGCGAGCCAGCCGCGCATTGGTCAGCGTCTCCAACGTGGTGAAGGTCTTGGAAGCAACGATGAAGAGCGTGGTCTCCGGATCAAGATCTTTGGTCTTCATCGCCACATCAGTCGGATCGATGTTGGAGATGAAGCGCGCCTCCAGACCAGGCTTCACATACGGCTGCAGCGCTTCGTAGACCATCACCGGTCCAAGATCAGAACCACCGATCCCGATGTTCACCACTGTGGTGATCGGCCTGCCGGTGACACCGACCCACTCACCGCTGCGAACCTTGTCGGCAAAGGCGTAGACCTTGGCGAGCACGCTATGCACCTCAGGAATGACATCGACACCGTCGACGACCAGACTGGAACCCTCCGGCGCCCGGAGCGCCGTGTGCAACACTGCCCGGTCTTCGGTGACGTTGATGTGTTCGCCGGCAAGCATCGCATCTCGCCGATCCGCCAAGCCCACCTGATCAGCAAGATCAACGAGCGCGTTCAGAATGTCCGGGTTGATCAAGTTCTTGGAGAGGTCGACATGCAGGTCGGCGACCTGGAAGGTGAAGGACTTAGCCCTCGATGGATCGGCCGCGAACCAGCCGCGCAGATCTGGCTGCAGAGCTTCGTATAGAGCCGTGAGCCTCGCCCACGCGGGAGTCGTCGTCGGATCCACAGGCTCGCTCATCAGGTTCCCCTTCGTCGTCGACCGGTACCAGATCACACTACTGAGCCGGGCTCGGTCACCTCAATCACCTGCGGCACTGGCAAAGGTGCGCGTGCCAGTTCGGTAGCGTGCGAGCCATGGACGCGCGGATGGCCAGATCGCGACTGGAACCGGACAGCTTGTATGCGCCGGGCGAGTCTGCGTTCCGCACCGACCTGGAGCGGATCCGGTTCGCGACCGCGCTCTCCCGGCTCTCCGACGTGACGCAGGTGGTCAGCTCGATGGCAACCAGCGGAGTCGTGCACAATCGACTGACTCATACGATCAAGGTCACAGCGGTCGCGCGAGCCATCGCCGTTCGGTTGATCCGCACGCAAGATCATCGTCTGCTTCATGATCTTGGCGGTCTTGATCACGTTGTCGTCCAGGCTGCGGCGACTGCTCATGATCTTGGTCACCCTCCGTTTGGCCACCTGGGCGAGCGGGTGCTTGACCGATTGGCGCGCGAGCGCTTCGGGCTGGCTGACGGCTTCGAAGGGAACGCGCAAACCTTTCGCGTGCTCACCGAGCTGGAGGTCCTTGGCCCCGGCGACCAGGGGCTCAACCTCACCGCTGCGACTCGCGCCGCGGTGCTGAAATATCCCTGGGCTTGCTTCCACTATCCAGATCCCCATCCCACCGACTGGCCTATCCCACCGCGCGGTGCCGGTCACTCTCGCGGCAAGGGCGCGGCGAAGTTCTCGGCCTACATGATCGATCTGCCGGAACTGCTCGATGCGCTTGCCGCATTTCCTCACCTGCCACCTGGACGGCAAACCTTGGAGTGCTCGGTGATGGATCTCGCGGACGACATCGCATACTCGCTACACGACGTCGACGACTTCCATCGCTCCGGCGTCCTGCAGTTCTCACCCGTCTCGGGGGAGTTTCGATCATGGGAGCACGGACGTGCCGTACTTGCTGATCTTGATGACGACGAGCTGGAGCGAGCGCGTCGTCAGCCGGGAGCTGGCCTCGAGCGGCTACGACGACGCCTGCAAAGCGGAGACGGCTGGATCTTCGACGAGGATCTCTTCTCGGCTGCGGTGCGGACGGTCGGCGACGAGTTCGTCGATGGAGTCCTCGCCACGCCGTACGACGGATCGATGGCGGCCGATCGTGCCATATCAGGGTTCACCTCGCGTTGGATCGACCACCTGATCGGTTCGGTCAGCCCCAACCCACAGCCGGCGATCCGCTCCGGCTACGTCTCTATGCATGCGCAAGCCTGGCACGAGGTGTCAGTGCTGAAGTTCGTCAATCAGTACTTCATCTTGGATCGCCCCGACCTGGCGATGTTCCAGCGGGGTCAGGAACAGACCGTCGAGCACCTTGTCCTCGCATTTGACGACTGGCTCTCAGACCCGATCGATGCGACGCGCGCGCCGCGGAGGCTGCTCGACCTCGTGAACACGGCGACCGATGCATTCCAGGCCGTCGCGAGGGAGCATCCGGACTGGCTCGACGGGGCAGTCTCTGATGCCGAGTTGGCGCGGATGGGCCGGGGTCGCGGCATCATCGACTTCGTCAGCAGCCTCACCGACGCCCAAACCATTGCTTTCGGCACGCGGCTGGGTGGGGCGACTGGCCTGCTGTGGAGCAGCAGTCTCTGACCCCACCCGGAGAACCTGGGACCCGCAGAAACTCAGGGCGCCGCCGGCGTGCAAGCGGTTCGCTGGCGCCCCGAGTAACCGGCCGTGCTGGACTACGCGGTCTCGACCACCCGTCTCCTCATACCAGGGTCCCGCAACCTGAGATCAGTGACATCACTGCTAGCGACCATTTCCGCTTCCAGACAGCCGGAAGTCGAGGAGTGTGGTGCCTGGACCTGATCGAACCGGTTAGGCAGGCGCCC
>Ga0075433_10000804_pt1 | contig 21812 bp, 15 predicted proteins | sample RhiMethybrSRZTD2_FD_75299 | JGI IMG/M metagenome (GOLD analysis project Ga0075433, IMG submission 75299) | Populus rhizosphere microbial communities from Tennessee, USA - Rhizosphere MetaG P. TD hybrid SRZTD2 | ecosystem: Host-associated > Plants > Roots > Rhizosphere > Soil | place: USA... | reverse complement strand
TCAATCTCCAGACCTTCTGTGCCCCCTCCGATGAAGGTCAGCCGGTTCACGAGCTTTCCAGGTATAGAGAAGGACCCAGCCCTCTCGTCTGATGGCAAGCAGCTCGCCTTCGTGTGGGATGGAGAAAAGCGCGACAACTTCGACGTGTATGTACAGTTCATCGGGGCAGGGCCGCCGCGGCGGCTGACAAGTGATCCGGGGCCTGACGTCAGTCCAACTTGGTCGCCGGACGGTGGCCACATCGCTTTCGTCCGAGTATTCGAAGGGCACAGCGATGTCTATGTAATTCCGTCATCAGGGGGCCACGAACGTAAGTTAGCAGAGCTGTACTCCGTGTGGGCTGGGAGGTCTTTGGATTGGTCGCCAGATGGAAAAGTGATCGTAGCGACCGCTAAAAACTCGCCAAAAGATACTTACAGCCTTTTCTCGATCTCAGTCGAAAACGGTGAGAAACACAAGCTGACGTATCCAGCAGAACGACTCTTTGGAGACATCAGCCCTTCATTCTCCCGAGATGGTCGTCTTTTGGCCTTTAGCCGGTCGATGGGCTCGACTCTATCAGATATCTATCTTTTGCCTCTAAGCGGTGGTGAGCCCAGACGTCTCACATTCGACAAAACCGGTGACGGCGCCGTTTGGACCCCGGATGGCAGTGAGATCATTTTCGTTTCAGGAAATGAAAGTAACGAAAGGTTGGGGAGAATCTTGGCATCGGGTGGAACGCCAGAGCCCTTGACTTTCAGCTCGACAGCAACTGCCCCGACCATTTCTCGACAGGGCAATCGTCTTGCTTATGTCGAGCAGATCTACGACACAGATATTTGGCGTTTTGCGGTGCCAAACTTGGGGAAGGCTCCGTCAACGCGATTGATTTCCTCATCCCAACTGGATGCCGATCCCCAGTTCTCGCCGGATGGCAAGAGAGTTGTGTTCGCTTCTAACCGCGCAGGCACTATCGAAATCTGGGTCTGCGACAGTGACGGCTCAAACCCGCTGCAGTTGACTAATTTTGAGGGTGGCCCTACCACAGGCTCACCACGCTGGTCTCCTGACGGACGAGCCATTGCCTTCGACTCCCGGCCCAAAGGCTTGGCTGATATTTTTGTGGTTAGTCCGGAAGGGGGATCGCCGCGTTGTCTTACCGAAGAGGCTACCGACGATTTCGTACCAAACTGGTCGAAAGATGGCCGTTGGATCTATTTCTGTTCGACCCGTAAAGGCGATTTGCAGATCTGGAAAATGCCTGCACAAGGAGGCGAGGCTATCCAAGTGACAAAGCACGGAGGTTTCGAGGCCAATGAGTCGAATGATGGTAACATTCTCTACTATTCCAAGGTAGACAGGTGGGATACGGTTTCCGGTTCAGCTCACATCTGGAAAGTACCAGTGCAGGGCGGCGAGGAAACGCTGGTCTTTGACAAGGCCATTTACCCGCGGTACTGGACGCTAACAGACCGGGGTATCTATTTCGTTCCGTCAGATTGGTCGCGGGGTCTGGTTATTGAATTCTTCAGCTTTGCCACGGGCCAAGTGACATCCATGATTCCACTTCAGAACGTCCCGGCCGGAAACGGGCATCTCGGTCTCAGCATTTCCCCGGATGGCCAATGGATTCTCTGCTCACTCCTCGAACAAGAGAGGAGTGACATCATGCTAGTGGAAAACTTCCGCTAGGGACTGTCCTCGCGGCCGGAAGGGCCGCATAATGGGCGGTTGCTGGCAGCCCTGTCGTTGACGGATCCATCGCCGCTTCGAAACCTCCTTTTTTTCTTGTGATCCTTTCGTCCGATCGATAATATCCTCTTCGGAGGTCGATGAGCACGTCGAGGTAAGGAGATCTCATGGCTGAGATGAAAGTCGGTTTTTACGGACACGTTCGGCAGTACCACAACCTGCGCGAGGAGATCGATGCCGTCATCCACGAGGTTTTGGAGAGCGGAACGTATGTGCTGGGGCCGCAGGTTCAGAAGTTTGAAGAAGAACTGGCCCGTTACTCGAATGCCAAAGAGGCGATTGGTGTGAATTCCGGCACTGATGCGCTGTGGCTGGTTTTCATCGCGCTCGGCATCGGGCCGGGGGATGAGGTTATTACCACGTCGAACACTTTCTTCGCCACAGCGGAAGCCATCTGGCTCGCAGGGGCCACACCTGTCTTCGTCGATATCGACCCGCGTACACGCAACATTGATGTCACCCGCATCGAAGCGGCCATTACACCCAAAACACGAGCCATCGTGCCCGTTCACCTGTACGGACTCCCGGCTGACATGCCGGCCATCGCGGCCATCGCGCGGGCTCGCAATCTGCGAGTGACCGAAGATTGTGCGCAGGCCATCGGCGCCAGCGGAAATGGCTTTGCCATTGGCGAACTCAGCGATGCCGTCTGTACGAGTTTCATTATTCAGAAAAACCTGGGCTGTTTCGGCGACGGCGGTGCAGTCGTCACCAACCTTCAAGATCTGGCAACAACCGTCCGCAAGCTGCGGAATCACGGCTCGCTCAAACGGTCCTTCCACAGCATTGGATACAACAGCCGTCTCGACGAGCTTCACGCTGCCGTGCTTCGCGTCAAACTGAAGCAAGTGGATGCCTGGAGCCGCTTGCGCCAGGAGCGCGCTCGGGAGTATGACAAGCTATTGGCCGGCTCGCCACTCACCTTGCCCTACACACCTCCCGGTTACCAGCATGTCTTCCATCTTTACGTCATCGATTCCGATGACCGCGACGGTTTGCAGGCTCATCTGTCGTCTCGAGGGATCACCGCTCTGACTCATTACCCGATCGCGATTCATCAACAAGAAGGCTTCCCGTGGGGACGCGAAGCCCGAGTCGTCGGTTCACTTCATCACACTGAGCAATCTGCGGCTCGCGTTCTTTCCTTGCCGCTCTATCCTGAGATCACCGCGGAAGAGGTGGCTTATGTCGCGGAGGCCATCCAGGATTGGGTTGGCAAGCGTTCAGGCGCACTGGCTCAGGAGGCGCGATAGTTGAGCGCCACAGGGCAAGTCAAGAACCTAAGTCAAGATCAAAGGGGTAGCTAGGCTCATCGTGCTTTTGCGGTTTCGTGGTCGGTCTGTGCACAGGGGCCGCGGTCAGAAAGAGCGCTGACCGTGGCCACCAAAACTTCCCGCCGGGATTCACTGTCACATTACCTGCGTTCTGTCTCCCTTTGGTGTTTTTCCCGCCCTTTCTGAGAGCAAACCCGATTCAAAAGCCGCTTCTAGGACTTGTAAGCCCTCCTCGACCTGTTCATCAGTGACGAAAAGCGGCATCAATAACCCGGATGACGTTACTGGTTTTTCCAGTATATTTCGCAAAACACGAACCGCCAAGGATGGAAAGAGCGCCAAGGGCGAAGAGATAGAGCATTTGGCGCGGCGGCTTCATCGTCCTTTTTCCTAGGGTTCTTAGCATTCTTAGCGGTTTGCTCACCTGGCGGTGGTGTCCTGAGAGAGTGTCTCTTAGGACACTACCCACCCGGCGGCAAGGTTGATCTTTGTGAAATACGGTGATACCGTCACGTTTTGCGTGATCTTGAGAACGCTCGTCGAACTGTGTTGACGCGCAAAGGAAATGTTATGCCCACCACGATTGTCGACGTGATTGCCAGAGACATTCGTTTCCCCACGTCGCGCGCTCTCGACGGCTCGGACGCTATGAATCCTGATCCCGACTACTCGGCGGCCTATGTTGTCCTGCGTACAGACAATCCTGACCGATTGGAAGGCCACGGGTTGACATTCACGATCGGCCGAGGGAACGAAATCTGTGTGGCAGCGATCCATGCACTCAAATCCTTCCTGAAGGGCCAGAGCCTGGAGTCCCTGACCCAGGACATGAGAGCTTTCTGGCGGAGAATCACCGGGGACAGCCAACTGCGCTGGATCGGCCCGGAAAAGGGGGTCATTCACCTGGCAACTGCTGCCGTCGTCAATGCGGTCTGGGATCTCTGGGCCAAGGTGGAGGGCAAGCCGCTCTGGAGGTTGCTGGCAGACATGTCCCCGGAGCAGATCGTTTCATGCATTGATTTCCGCTACATCACGGATGCGCTTACTCTCGACGAAGCGCTGCAGATTCTGCGCGGGAAAGTTTCTGGACGATCAGCGCGCCTGGAAGAGATGCTGAAGGAGGGTTTCCCTGCCTACACTACCTCTGCCGGATGGTTGGGTTACTCTGATGAAAAACTGCGCCGGCTCTGTCGCGAAGCTATCGCCGCAGGCTGGTCACAGTTCAAGATTAAGGTGGGCAAAGATCTTGATGATGATATTCGCCGCTGCTCGATCATTCGTGAAGAGATTGGCTGGGACCGCAAGCTCATGATGGACGCGAACCAATACTGGGATGTGGGCGAAGCCATTTCCCACATGAAACAACTAGCCAGGTTCGAGCCGTGGTGGATTGAGGAACCCACTAGTCCTGACGATGTGCTGGGGCATGCCGCCATTGCCAAAGCTCTCAAGCCCATCGGTGTTGCAACAGGTGAACATTGCCAGAATCGAGTCATTTTCAAACAATTGATGCAAGCTGGAGCAATCCAGTTTTGTCAGATTGATAGCTGCCGGCTGGGCGGCGTCAACGAAATCCTGGCGGTGCTGCTCATGGCTGCCAAGTTCGGTATCCCCGTCTGCCCTCATGCCGGGGGAGTGGGTTTGTGTGAGTACACTCAGCACTTGTCACTTTTCGACTACATCTGCGTCAGTGGCAGCCTAGAGAACCGCATTCTTGAATATGTGGACCATTTGCACGAACATTTCCTCGATCCGGTCGTCATGAGGAACGGTCACTACATGCCCCCGCAAAAGGCTGGATACAGTATCACGATGCAACCCGAGTCACTTGATAACTATGAATTCCCGACCGGTCAGGCCTGGACGAGCCCATAGACAAAAATCAACATGTTTAGACCTAACTTCAAACGGCCGGGGACCCTGGGAAGCACCCCAGGAGAAGCCGGCTATCGTCTTGAAATCGATGTGCCGATGTCGATGAGGGACGGAACTCGTTTGGCGGCAGATCTTTACTTTCCTGAGAAGCCTGGAGTCTACCCCGTCCTTCTCGAACGTACCCCCTATGGCAAGCATCAATCCATTATGGTGAGCATCCAAGCTCCCCAGTTCCTGGCCCAACACGGTTTCGTTGTGGCCATTCAGGACACTCGCGGACGTTATGCTTCGGAGGGGTGTTGGTATCCCTTCCGGGAAGAGGCGTGGGCAGAAAAGCAGGATGGGTATGACAGCGTGGAATGGCTGGCGACTCAACCATGGTCGAACGGGAAGGTTGGAACCTTCGGGGGGTCCTTCGCAGGATTCAATCAGTACCTTCTGGCTGGCCAATTGCCGCCTCACCTGGTAGCACTCTTCCCTCGCCAGGCAGCATGTAGCTTGCGCAGAGAATGGGTCTATCGAGGAGGAGCACTAGAGTTAGGATTCATTTTTGGCTGGGGCGCACGCCAATCTCTGGAGGCGTTGCGAAACCGGCTGACCCAGCTGGAGAGGCGGTGCGCGGAAGAGCCGATGGATCTCCTGAGTGCCTGGCCGCTCGACAGCCACTCCCTGTTCTCCAATCCGTTTGAGTGGCTGGACGACTACCTCCTTAAGCAGGAGGACGAGACCTATTGGAAACAGTGGGACATTTCGGAGCATCACGCCTCGTTCGACCGCCCTACTTACCATATGGCTTCCTGGTACGATATTTTCCTGGGAGGCAGCCTGCAAAACTTCATCGGGATGCGACGAAAGGCTCGTTCCGAAAGGATTCGCGACGGTCACCACCTAATCATCGGACCCTGGTTGCATGGCCCCGGCTGTGCTGAAGCACCGCATGGAAGGATTGCAGGAGAAGCCGATTTTGGACCGACGGCCCTGTGGGATTATCGCGCTGCGATGCTGAGTTGGTTTGAGCATTGGATGAAGGGAATCGAAAGCCCTCTCATGAAAAGTCCGGCAGTTCGATATTTCCTGATGGGATCGAACCAATGGAAATCAGCGGATGATTGGCCGCCGTCGGGAATTTCTTATCGTCCTCTCTATTTCCGACTTGAAGCTAGCGGAACTGCCTCGTCTCTGAACGATGGAAGCCTCTCCTGGCAGGCGCCCTCTGATTCCGCAAGGCCCGTTTCCTATGTGCACGATCCTGAAAATCCTGTGCCAAGCGTGGGCGGCAATACGCTTTTTTCATTGGCCTCAAAACAACCAGGCGAGTCACCAGCCTGGGAGGACTTGAACGCTCAAGCGGGATGCCGCGACCAGCGCGCCATTGAGGGCCGCTGCCTGACTTTCACATCTGAACGGTTGGAGCGGGATTTGGAAGTCACCGGGCCGGTTGTTGCCAAGCTCTACGCCTCTTCGAGTGCCGTAGATACCGATTTTGTTGTTCGGCTCTGCGATGTCTATCCGGATGGTCGCTCCCTGCTGATTTGCGATGGAATTCAGCGCGCTCGCTATCGCCAATCCGACTTTAAACCTTCGCTTTTACAGCCCCATCAGGTCTATGAAATCGCGGTTGACCTGTGGGCTACCAGTAATTGCTTCCGAGCGGGTCATCGAATCCGCATCGTGGTGAATAGCAGTTGCTTCCCCAGATTTGACGTTAATCCCGGAACCGGGAAATCCGGTGCTCGGTTCGTCGACCGCGTCAAGGCTGAAAACAGGATCTATCTGGAGCAGCGCTACCCGTCTCATATCCTCTTGCCGGTCGTTCCTTAACCCCTCGTTTGTATGATCTGATACCGCTGATTCACTCGAAAACCAAAGGTGGGGGCCGATCTCCGAGGGACGACTCTTTCGGCTGGGTATTTGTCCGTCCGGAGGGCAGCTCCCACTCTCTATCTCTCGAACGCAAAGAGCATTCTGGTTCCATCCAGAATAACCAGCTAGGGCATTGCCGGATTCCCTTCCTTGAAGGTCGTGGCGCTTCGCTCTTCGTACCTCAGGCGAAGCTATCTCGAATCGAGTGTTTGTCAATGAATGAGGATCTGCGATACACTGGCTTTTGGTAAAGGAGAATGTATGCAGAATGATGAAAAACGCATCGCGGTCTTCATTGATTTTGAAAATGTGGCCATGGGAGTCCGCGAGAGCAAGTACGGCAACTTCGATATCGATTTGGTATTGAAGCGGCTGGTAGAAAAAGGAAAGATCATGGTCAAGCGGGCCTATTCAGATTGGCACCGCTATTCGGAGTTCAAGAGGGCCTTTCACCAGGCGGCAATTGAGCTGATCGATGTTCCTCAAACGCGCTATAGTGGGAAGAACAGTGCGGACATTCGCATGGTGGTAGACGCGCTGGACCTGTCCTATCAAAAGGAACACATCGACACCTTCGTACTGGTTTCGGGCGACAGCGACTTCTCGCCTTTGGTGTCCAAACTGAGGGAGAATGGACGCTATGTCATCGGCATGGGCGTCAAGCAGTCTTCGTCAGACCTGCTGGTCAACAACTGCGACGAATTCATCTACTATGAGGATCTCGTCAGGCCGCCCGCCGGCCATGCCTCGGACCCCCGCCTACTGAATCTTCCAGTCAAGAAGGCCGAAGCCATGCGGCTGGTTATCGAAACTTTCGAGGCCCTCCAACGAGAGGATAAGGAATCGATCTATGGCTCCATGATCAAGCAGACTCTCATCCGCAAGCTTCCCTCTTTCAATGAAAGCTACTATGGCTACCCATCCTTTTCTCGTCTGCTGGAAGATGCAGCTGAAAACAAGCTACTGAGACTGACCAAAGATCAAAAGAGTGGCGGATATATTGTAACGGGGTTCAGTGAGGTGGCTGCACAGCCTGGCGGTGGGCCCGTGAATGGAGAAGCGACGCCAGAGGCGGCAGCGGGAACCGCAGCGTTGCCGGCCCAGACGGCGACCGCGGCAATCGCCGGGATCCGCAACCCTCGCCGCTCACGATGGGGACGAAACCGGCCGGTTCCGGGAATCCTGCGGCCCAGTCCAAGCTCTCAACCTCTCCGCGAAGTTCCCATTCAACAAGAGGCCACCGGCACCGAAAGCCTTGCCAGCGCAGCGATCCCTGAAATTAGGGAAGAAGGTCTTCCCCCTGCCCCGGAACCCGGACCCGAGGCGGCCGCGGACAAGAGCATGATGGATAGCTCTCTGCCACGCGACCCAATTGCCGCCAACTTAGAGCAGCCAGACGCAGCGACTGCCGGTACCGAGCCAGAGCCCTCCCAGACAGGAGAGCACCCAGTCAAAGTGGTTGCGGAATCTCCGGCCCCCCTTCAGGCAAAACCTGAAAGCTCGCGGCGCCAAGCCTCTCGCCGCTCCGGCAGACCCAAGGCCCGCAGCGCCACAACATCCGGCAAACCACGAAAGAGATAGCCAGAATTGCGTTCCCGCTGGAGGGACAGCAAGCGGGAACCGGCCGCCCTACGCAATAAACGGTTGGAAGAATATGACTGACCCCCAAGCACACCTGCTTGGCGCTCTGGGCGGTTCGATTCTTCTGCGGCATGTGCTGGAAGCTAGAGCTTTCCTCCAATCTGGCGTATCGCCGCCTCAGCCGACCAGCGTACTCTGGGATGCCCTTGTAACTTCTTGAGGACAGGCAAGGCAGACGCAGCTTCCGGGCCGATGGCTCCCAGTGCCGCGGCCACGCTCCTCAATACCGGGACTTGTTCACCTGGTACCTGACCCGCTTCAATCAAGGCTGGAAGTGCAGGCAAAGCGCTCTTTCCCTGGCGGGCAATAGCATCTGCCGACATCATGCGGACATTAGCATCGGTATCTTTCAACCCGCCAACCAGAACTTTCAGAAAAGGCAGCGCAGCGCTCCCAGCGTTACGCAAAGCCAGCGCCGCCAGACCACGGACAACTGGGTCCTCATCACTCAGGCAGGCTGACATCTGCGAGGCAAAATCACCGGCCTGTCCCTGCATTTGAGTCACCGCCCAGACGGCCGCTTCGCGGACGTAAGGATCCGGATCAGCAAGTGCCGAGGTCACCTCTCCGCCAGAAGATGCCGCCTTCCCCGCAGAGCCTAAGGAACGGAGTTGCGCAGCACGGGCGCCTCCTGTAGGCGCCGGCGACGCCACTTTAGCCAGAATCAGAGTATCGATTCCAAGATTGAACCCGGTTGCCTGGGCCTGCTTCCCCTTGCAGATAAAGCTCAGTGTATGGCGTCCCTTCTTCAGCTGGTGCCACCCTAACAGGTGATCCACCGCCACATAGGTTTCAACGTTATAAAGAAAGACCTGGTTCACCGAGCTGTTATCGGCTCCTGGCTCATGCTCGAGCTGCGACTCGTCGAAAACGGGCTGCCCATCCAGCAAGGCGGTGAAAATTCCGTAGTCAGGGGCATGTGCTATCTGGGCCAGCAGCTCATAATATCCGTTCTCTGAAACCTCCAGTGGAAGGTCGATCCTGGAACCTGGGCCTTCGGCTTGAAAAAGTAGCAGGTCTCTCGACCAGAATACCTCCTTCTGTACTCCCAACTTTCCGCGTTCTGTCCTTGTCTGCTCCGTCAGGAGTTCGGCTTCGATTTGCTGCGCATTACCCTGCGGGAGCCGCGCCTCCCCGTATGGCGGTTCTGGCAGGTCCTTTGCAATCCCCTGCTGGTACCAAAAGGCCACCGTGCTGAATAGGTCGGCCCGCTCTTCAAATCCAGACCGCACGCTTCCATCTGCATTGTAAGTCCAACCTGCATGTTCCATTTCGAAACGCAGAGTTCGGGTGAATGGAATCGGATCATTCAAATGCCAGCGGTAAGCCGTCATCCGGGAACCCAGGCTCGTGCCCTCCGCTATGGGAACACCCGTGTAAGGTCCGGTGTCCTCACGCAGCCCCCAGGCGTCATTAAAATAATCCTCGCTGCCCGTGCCTTCGATGCTGGGATAGGCCTCCCCATCGACATAGAAATAGTCATCGCCCTCTCCGAACCAGCCTGGCTGATTTTGAATGACACTCAAAACCGTACCTACGTACTGCCCTCGCCCCTGAACAGACAAAATCTCCAAGCGCTTGCCGGCTACCGCCGGCAAGGATTGGCGGTACAAGGCATGGAAGTAGCCTATGTCTTCCGGTAGGCTCTTCATCTTTTGCCAGTCGACGTGATAGTAAAGATTCGACACTCGTCGCCGCCCTTCGTTGGTCACTGTGATTTTGCAGGAGTGGCGAAACGGCATCGGCCAATAGCAGTTTCTTGATCTTCCCTCAGAGCTATCCCGTACTACCAGCGATTCAACGGCGCGCTCCATGCCGTGCCCAACAGCGAAAAAGTCTCCGACGGGAGCATCCACGCTGGGCGTTGTGCTGCCATCGTAGTAAACCCGCAGCCGCAATAGCCGCGGCCAACCATACTCGTTGGCCGCAATGGTCAGCCAAATGTGATTCACTTGACCTGGGCCCTGAAGATCAGCGATCACGACCGTCTCCCCGGGAATCGGCCGCTTGCTGTCGTCGTTACTGTTCCAATCCGGATTGTTGCTGGAAGAACGTAGCGCTTTGAAGTCCTTCAGATACGGAAGCCCTGCAAGCCCGGTTGTGGCCTGAGAAAAACTGCTGGGATTTGCTGCAAGGAGACCTATAAAGAGCGGCCAGACCAATCCTGACGTTTTCATGCCCGCGACCTCTTTCTATACGTTTGGAGAGTGAGTGTGTCGAAGACTTGGAAGGTTGAACAACCCGGTGCTCTTGAATTAGAGCCCTTACGCTCGTCTGAGGCGTGAAGAATTCAATTGTCACTCGCCCTTCGAGCGCGCTCTCCCCCCAAAATGGGGGTGAGGGAAACTAACAACTTTTTCTTGCCCTCACAGCGGTCCGTGGAAAGGGACAGTTGACAGGGGTACTCTGAAGGAACCGCCAGCCTAAAATGCGAGCCCTCAACGCCCAGATGCTCTCACGCTCCGGAAGAAAGAACCTGGCATTCGATCCCTAGGATGTCGCAAACCCGCTCCAACTCTTTTTCCCAACGGCCATACACGCCGTGTATGTGATTGCAGTGGAACCGATCGATGAACTTCTCCACTCCGCAGTCCAGACGTGCAAATGCGTGCGGCCAGTTGTCTTGTGAAATGGCGGCGATCCGGTCATTGTCGCTGCCGAAGTCCAAGAACTCAGCGGGAACGACAATCATCTGATACTTGCCATTACTGCGGGTCAGCCTCGCCAGAGTTACGTTTCCTGGTGCTGCGATGTGATAGACCGCCGCGCCTCCCGCTGGGAAGTAGAATCCTTGCGGACGCAATTCGACTTTAGCCAGATTCTCTTCGGGATGCAGGCTGTGCGCTGCAAAATAGGTGGCGTGCTCCCCGCTGTTGCACAGATCCCACACTCCGAGGTCAGCATGGTAGTGCCGCACATCTGCGAACAGAACGGGGGTGCCGGCTAGATGCTTGAAGATCTGCATGGTCAGGGCTGCATCAGAGTCAGCTTCTGTGGCGCAAACAATGGAAGGCTTGGTTCGCCCTTCAGGACCGTAAGGATCATTCAGAAAAGCTTCCGCTACGTCGGCAGTGGCGAAGTGCTCCGTGAGCTCACGCTGTCCCTTGATGCCGCAAAAATCATAGCGGAACTCCTCGATCAGATCGAGCGTGCCATAGTACATGGCCAGTTGCTTTCTGAGCAGCCCCTCGGTCAGCAGTGGCCCCTCCTTCCCCTGTGTCCAATGAATTTTGCGGACCTGCTTTTTGAGATACTCGAACGCAGCATTCACTCGCAGGCTCTGCCATCCTTCCCGCTCTGCTCGACGCACGATCTCGTACTGATCCACATGATCCACATCAATCCCAAACTGCGTCATCCACTGCGCAGGGTCGACGACGGTCGTATCAATTCCGAGTGAGCGCCCTCCAATGAGCGCGTATGTCAGCCCCTTCAACCGGTGCGCAGCCGCCGTGGCCAGGATTTGCGATTTCAGCCGGGCTCTTACCTGGCCGTCACTGATGTCTCCGAAGGTCTTGGAAAAACGAATCCCTGCTTGATCCAACGACCCGGAGTTGGCCAACATCCCAACCAGGCCCGGGTAGCGGGGATTGATCGTTGAGAACATGACAATCGGTTGAGGACAAAACTGCGCCGCCACACGGCTGTATTGCGGCCAAGCCCAGACCGAAAAGTTGAAAATGGCAACGTCGACGTCTGCGGCCGCCAGCTTGCGTCCGTTTCTGACTGCAATCTCGTTTTGCCAAATTACTTCGTCACCGACGACAGGCTCAAATCCCTCACCTTGCAAAAAATGAGCGAGCTGCTCGCGATGCTCCCGATTTACCGGTTCCAATGGGGCCTGTAAGAAGCTTCGCCCGTCTCCAAAGTCCAGCAGCCCAACCTTAATCCTTCCTGTCTTAAGATGCTCCAGCATTCAAAGCCTCCTGAATCCTGTGGACATACGACCGGCTTCGACAAAGCGAGGGAAAGTTTCCTAATTAGGAAAACCTGGCAGCCACTGGGAATCTGTGACCAAATGAAGCAAATCGGGCAGTTTTTCTGACCTTTTCCTGGCTCGTTGCCTCGGGACATACTGATAGCGATTCCGTTCGCTTCGTTCCACCAGCGTCGCAACAACGAGCTTCTTCGAGATGCCCGTACAATGATTGCCTCAGGCATGCATTGAGCGCCCAGACGGTTATGTTTCAGCACCCGTATACATCGTTAGTCAGGAATGGTCAACAATTCTCTGAGCGCTTGTCATTAACACATGATATGTCCGGCTGAATAAAACGTCCGCACTGCGAGGAAAAGTGGCCAAGCTTCATCGGAGTGGGAGGCATGAGGTTCTATAGCCAAGGCCGAGAGGGAGAAGCTGAAGGTTCAAGAAGTGATTTTGTGAGCGATAGTGAGCCTATAGTCAGTCTTTTTGCAAAGGCTCTTCTCCTATTGACCCGACGTTTTCCTAAGCGCGAGAAAGCCCTGTGGAACGACGTGGAAATTCGAGTGTGGTATTATCTCCGCTTTAGAATGACGTATTCTGGTTTCAGGCGATGATCAAAGCGTTACTGGTTGCCTTCAAAGATCTCTTAAGAACCCTCCATAAACTGTTCTTGGAAATGACGGGGTTCTTCTTTCTGGTGATCGGAGGAATAATTCTTCTCAGCGGCTACAGACAACTTCGAGTCCTCCTTGACATTGGGGAGGCTTCCTATTTCAAGCTGATCTCGACTCTGATCTTCGGAATTTTGATGGTGGGATACGGCATTCACTCATTTTTTCAAGTTAGAAGGATGTAGACAGAAGGTTCCATTGGAATCATGAAGAGCTTGCGATCAGCAGCGTCATCATGTCAACTCGTCATAAGTTTGAAACCCCCTCGAAAATTCCACTGAAGTCCTGTTACGTCCCAGCAGATCTGGCGGGTTTTGACTATTCAATCGATTCGGGAAACCCAGGTGAATTCCCATTTACTCGAGGGATTCAGCCTGACATGTATCGTGGACGTCTCTGGACCATGCGCCAATACGCTGGCTACGCAACGGCGGCTGAATCGAACGCCCGGTTTAAGTATCTCTTGGACCTCGGACAAAAAGGGCTTTCGGTGGCCTTCGATCTTCCTACACAGATGGGCATGGACTCCAACGCCCCTCTGGCGCGAGGAGAGGTCGGCCGGGTTGGCGTGGCGATCGATACCCTGAGCGACATGGAAATCCTGCTCAAGGGGATCCCGTTGGACAGGGTGTCGGTTTCAATGACCATTAATGCCACCGCTGCCATCCTGCTCGCTATGGTGATATCTGTTGCCAAGAAGCAAAATGTAAGGCTGGACCAACTATCTGGCACAGTCCAGAACGACATCCTCAAAGAGTATATGGCTCGAGGAACCTATATTTTCCCCCCTCAGCCTTCGATGAGGCTGGTAACGGATGTCGTGTCCTTTTCTTGTCGTAACCTGCCTCAATGGAATCCGATCTCGATTAGCGGGTATCACATTCGCGAAGCCGGGTCCACGGCGGTTCAAGAGGTGGCCTTCACTCTCGCCAATGCTGTTACGTACGTGCAAGCCACCCTGAAAACGGGTTCGAACGTGGACGACTTCGCTCCCCGCCTGTCCTTTTTCTTCAACGTGCATAATCATTGGCTGGAAGAGATAGCTAAATTCCGCGCTGCCAGAAGGCTTTGGGCTAGAATCATGAAGGACCGATTCGGAGCCAGGAATCCACGATCCTGGATGCTGCGATTCCACGCTCAAACCGCGGGTAGCACCTTAACGGCTCAGCAACCCGAGGTCAATGCAGTGCGCGTCACACTCCAGGCCCTGGCCGCAGTCCTGGGAGGCACACAATCCTTGCACACTAATTCGAGAGACGAGGCACTCTCTCTTCCCACCGAGAGCGCTGCTCGCCTCGCACTCCGGACCCAACAGGTCATTGCGTTTGAGAGCGGCGTTACCGACGTTGCCGATCCTTTAGCCGGTTCATATGCCCTGGAATCTCTTACTGTCGAGATCGAGCAGAGAAGCCAGGCCTATCTTGAGAAAATCGAATTGCTGGGCGGCATGCTAAATGCCATTGCCAGCGGCTTTGTTCAAAAGGAGATCCAGCAATCTGCCTATGAATATCAGCGATCGATCGAAAATCACGAGCGAGTCATTGTAGGAGTGAACGAATTCGTTGGCGAGAAGGATCAAACTATCCCTATTCACAGCATCGATCCCTCAAGCGAAAGCAACCAAATCGCCGCCCTGGAAAAAGTTCAGCGGGAACGATCGCTCGACGAGGTAAGGGATGCGCTGGACCAAGTTCAGGAAGTAGCCGCCACTGAGGAGAACCTGCTCCCAGCGATCCTCAGAGCCGTTGAGGCCTATGCGACTGTTGGTGAGATTACTGACCGGTTGCGAAAGGTTTTTGGCGAGTATGAAGAGGGCCGTTCGTGATTCCTCCTCTCTCACGGACGACTCCTTGAGAAGCACCGCTAGCCTGTTATGCGCGATTCTCCGAGGATTTTGTTCACTCCAAATCACAGGGCAGCCATCCGGAACGAGGCGAGAAGTGTGCTGGCGAAAAGCCTCTTGCTCGCATCAACCATAGCTGCCAAACCTGGGATATCAAGGGCGAAGCCCTTGCCTCTTTAGTCAAGATATGAGCCTGACTCCCTTCGATGCCTCAGCTGAGCAACTATCCGCCGTGCACATAAGCAACAGAGACCCCATACTGTCGGTCAGGAATCTTCACACCGAGTTCCTGACCGCGCAGGGCACAGTGAAAGCTGTGGACGGCGTGTCCTTCTCATTGCCGCGCGGCAGAACCTTGGGACTGGTGGGAGAATCGGGATGCGGCAAGAGCGTCACAGCTCTTTCGATTCTGCGGCTGCTTCGTTTTCCAGGCCGAATTACCTCAGGAGAGATTTGGCTTTCGAGACCAGCTAATGGAATTGAAAGCGCTGGTCCTATTAATCTGCTGAAGATCTCTGAGCGAGAGATGCGCGAGGTCCGAGGTGCCAGAATAGCAATGGTTTTCCAGGAGCCGATGACGGCTTTGAACCCGGTCTTCACGATTGGAAACCAAATCATCGAAGCGATTAGGGCTCACGAAGAGGTCCGTCCCCGGGAAACGTGGTGGAGAGCCGTCGACATGCTCGAGGCCGTTGCAATTCCCTTGCCCCAGCTCCGTATGAACGATTATCCTCACCAGCTCTCGGGCGGGCTGCGCCAGCGCGCTATGATTGCGATGGCGCTGGCAACCCGGCCGGAATTGCTCATTGCCGATGAGCCCACGACCGCTCTGGATGTGACCATCCAGTCCCAGATACTTGAGCTGCTGGCCGACCTCAAGGAGCGATTTCGTCTTTCGCTTCTTATCATCTCCCACGACCTGGGGGTCATCGCTCAGGTGGCTGATGTCGTCGCCATTATGTACGCCGGGAGAATCGTCGAGCAGGCTCCCGCCCATGAGCTCTTCGCGAATCCTTTGCACCCCTACACGCAAGCTCTCCTGGCAGCCGTCCCTCGACTTGATGACTTCCGCCATCACCATCTCCGCCTGGAAGCCATTCCGGGTAACGTTCCTGACTTGAGGGTCTTGCCCTCCGGGTGCGCCTTCCAGCCCCGCTGCAAGTTTGAGATGGGTGTGCGCTGTAGCGGTTCCGGCATTCCTATGACGTCGGCTAAATTTGATCACCAGGTTCGCTGTGTGAAGTATGGATGAGCCGGTCGATTCGCTCATCAAGCTGATTTATGAATATCTCTACGGTGAGGTGTTGTCCGACGAACTTTTCGAGAACTTCCCTTTCTCGCGGGTTGCCGAGATCGCTCAGGGTGTCCGAGAGCTTTCCAACCTGTACACTCGCCAACGAACAAAGCTTTCCCCTAGACTGCTCAACAGATCCGTTCTGCGCAAGGCTTATCTAGGCTATTTCCTGCCCTGCAATCTGGTCAAAGTCAGAAGAATTTTCCAGGAAATCCTGGCTCACCCTCAAGGGGCTTCGCATTTCGCGGGCCGTCGACGCCTGCTGGACATCGGTTGCGGGCCCGGTACAGGGTTGCTCGGATTCTTATCCTTGTTAGCTGATAGAACGGTTCTTACAGAGTCTCTGGAGTGTGTTGCCTTAGACTCCGCAGGAGCCAACCTCCAGGATGCGGAGGATCTCTTTCGGCGCTACTCCTCCGCGCTGAAGCGATCCCAAGATCTCACTCTCCGTACCTGTCAAGCTGAGCTGAGCCACTCGCCTTCACTGAACCTGGACGGAAAGTTTGACTTCGTGATTTTCGGGAACGTTCTGAATGAGTTGTTTCGAGACAGGAAAGATCGAATTGAGAGGCGCTCCGAGCTAGTCGCGGTTCTGGCTCAAGAACGCTTGTCCACGGACGGTTTCTTAGTGCTGTTAGAGCCGGCCCTGAAAGAAACTTCCCGAGAGTTGCTGCTCTTGCGGGACCGTCTCCTGGATCGGACGAACCTGCGCGTCTATGCCCCCTGTGTCCACAGTCTGCATTGTCCGGCGGTTGCCCCAGAGAACCTCTCAGATTGGTGCCATGAAGACCGTTTCTGGGTTTCTCCAGGGCCAATCCGAGCCATTGATGATCTGATAGGAATTCGTAAGGAGTCGTTGAAGTATTCGTACACGGTGTTTAATCGTCTGGGGCTATCGGTGGCTGAAGCGGCCCTCTGGCAGGCCCGGAACAGAGGGAAGGTTCCCGCCGCTGGGGGTTCTGGCGGCCAAGTTTGGAGAGTTGTTAGCGAACTTTTGGAAGAGAAAGGGAAATCCTCTGCTTTTCTCTGTGGGGCTCAAGGTCGAGCGAGAGTGACGCGCCTTCGAAAACATGGCTCTGAGACTAATCGGGATTTCGGCAGTCTGGAACGGGGGCAAGTCGTGTTCGCTCAGGCCTTGCGGATGAAGGACCCATTGGATTGGAGAGTAGAGGCAGAGACTTTGATTGAAGATTGGATGTAGGCATGAAAAACGGTCCCGCACCGCTGCTCGAAATTCGGAACCTAAAAAAATACTACTCTGTGGGAACTGGCCTGCTGAGAAAAAGCGGCTCCATGGTGAGGGCCGTCGACGGAGTGAGTTTGGAGATCATGGAGGGAGAAACCTTCGGCTTGGTGGGTGAATCCGGTTGTGGCAAGACGACGTTGGGCCATTGTGTACTTCGGCTTACTGAACCTTCAGACGGGGAGATTCGGTTCTCAGGAGTCAACATTCTTGAGCTCGGTGCCGCTCCCCTGCGACGCCTGCGCCGTGAGATTCAGATGATATTTCAGGACCCCTTCTCTGCGTTGAATCCCCGGATGACCGTGCTGCAAATCCTTCGAGAGCCATTTGTCATCCACAAGCTCTATTCCAGAAAAGAGCAAATCCATCAAGTCAACGAGCTATTGCAGGCGGTGGGAATGGACTCCAGCGCAACCCGCAAATACCCTCACGAGTTCAGCGGAGGACAAAGGCAGAGAATCGGCATTGCACGGGCTTTGGCGTTGAAGCCCAAGTTAATTGTCGCAGACGAACCCGTCTCTGCGCTTGACGTTTCGATTCAAGCTCAGATTGTGAACTTGCTCGATGCGCTTCAGGACCGGCTCCAGCTGACCTACCTGTTCATTTCGCATGGCATCCCCGTGGTTCAACATCTCAGTGATCGCATCGGTGTAATGTACCTCGGAAAGCTCATGGAGGTAGGGACGAGCGAAGAGGTCTGCCGCCAGCCTGCGCACCCTTACACTCAACTTCTTTTGGCGTCAGTTCCAAAGATCCAACCCGGACAAAAATCAAGGGGGGCGGCCCTTGCCGGTGAAGCACCCAGCCCTCTGAATCCCCCCTCTGGTTGCCGGTTCCACACCCGCTGCCCTTTTGTAATGGATCGTTGCAGGGTACAAGAGCCCAAAGAGATTCAACTAACAAAGACTCATAAAGTGTGGTGTCATCTACTTGAGGAAGCAGAACCGGCAGGTTAAGGATGACTGTAGCACCCGAATTCTGCGGCTCCAGTGCGACAGAACCATTTATAGAAATGAAAAGGGGGAAACAGGATAGACAGGATTGAAAAGACAGGGCTAACTACATGGCGAAATAAGTGCACGACAAAAAGTCGCCTCCTTGGATAAGGAGGGCGGCACTGGCGGAAGCCAGCGCGGGTGGTTGGAACCCGTGCGGGACGCACCACCCCGGCCACGGCCTGCGGCCATGGTATCCCCTCCTCAGCCGAGGAGGGGAATATTCTAGCGTCGCGCACTTATGTCGCTGTTATACGCAAGCAAGGGCTTCGCCCTTGATATTCTCGAACTGGTAGGCACGGTGAGCGCTCTCCGCAAACTGTGAGCTTTTTCCGGACCACGCCTGGCTTCGCTCAGCCTGGCTATCAATGCCTACGAAACGATCGGGATGCATCCTCTGCAATTTCACATCACACACCAGGATAACGCGACAAAGGCACGCCTAGGAACGATCGTCACCGATCACGGAGAAATTCAGACTCCTGTCTTCATGCCGGTCGGCACGGCCGGAACCGTTAAGGCCGTCACACAACAGCAACTGGTTGATCTTGGAGCCGAGATCATTCTCAGTAATACCTACCATCTTTATTTGAGACCTGGACATCAGCTCATTCGTGAACTAGGCGGGCTGCATTCATTCATGTCCTGGGCTCGTCCTATTCTGACCGACAGCGGAGGATTTCAAGTATTCAGCATCTCATCCTTGAGACACATCACCGAGGAAGGGGTAGCGTTCCGATCGCACCTGGATGGGTCTTCTCATTTCTTGTCACCGGAGAAAGCGATCGAGATTCAGATATGCCTCGGGGCAGACCTGCTCATGGCATTTGACGAGTGCACGGCCTACCCGTCGGATTTCCTCATTACACGCGAGGGCATGGAGCGCACCTTACGCTGGGCTCGCAAGTCGAAAGAGGCATTTGAAACTCACAAGGGAGTATCTTGGCCCCACAGACAGTGGTTGTTCGGCATCGGCCAAGGCGGGATCTATCCCGAACTTCGGCGGGAGTGCATTGATAGGCTGCTTGATATTGATTTCCCGGGGTATGCGATGGGCGGGCTTTCCGTTGGAGAGCCTAAGAATCTCATGTATGAGATGGTGGACCTGAGCACCGATCGCTTCCCCGTTGAGAAACCTCGGTACTTGATGGGTGTGGGGACCCCACGGGATCTCGTGGAATGCATCGTGCGAGGGGTTGACATGTTTGACTGCGTCATGCCCACCCGCAACGCTCGCAATGGCTGGCTCTTCACTCGCGAGGGACATATCGTGATCAAGAATGCTCAACATGCGAAGGATGCCGGCCCCATCGACCCACAGTGCCAGTGCAGCGTCTGTCGGCGCTACAGCCGCGCCTATCTCAGGCATTTGTTTCACGCAAATGAGATTCTGTCTGCGATTCTGAACACCCACCACAACCTCTACTTTTATCTTGACACGATTCAGCAAATTAGAGATGCTATCGCCTCTCGCAACTTACTGAATTACGTTACAGAGTTCAGAAGCAAACAAGAAATAGCGTAAATTAAGCGAGGATAAGGTAAGGGGTGTGCCTCGTTTTGCTTTCGAGAGGATTTTAGAATTAGAAGTCAGAACCCAGCTCAAAATCGGGTAAGTGTTCAAGCTGTTTTCTCATCAATGGGCTGGCCTTTGAGATTGCCCTGATCTTCCAAATTTACATTTAGAAATTGGTGCTGCTCTGGAGGCAGGTTGGATGTCACCCCTGGCGCTGTTAGGAGCCAACGGGCAAGCAGTCCCGTTTCTGCAATTTTTGCCCCTCGTCGCAATTGCCCTCGTCTTCTACTTCATCGTGTTTCTCCCCAATAGGAAGCGCCAGAAGGCCCTGCAGGACATGCTCAACGACTTAAAGAACGGTGACAAAGTCATCACCTCTGGCGGGATTTACGGTGTGGTGGCAGGAATCCGAGATGATCGGATTCAACTGAAAGTCGCGGACCAAGTCAAGATCGAGATTTCGAAGAACGCGATCGTTGCCAAGCAGGCGGAAGAGTGAAGATTAAGGAAAGAGGACTAGCCCCTCCTAATGCGTAAGAATCTTCGTTGGAAGGTAGTGTTGATCGTCGCCATTACTCTGGCCTGCGTGGCTGGCTTTGCGGGCTTGCCTCCGAGTCTGACGAAAATGAAAGAGCGGATCCACCTGGGGCTGGACCTGCGCGGCGGAATCCATATGATATTGCAAGTGGTCACAGATGATGCCGTAAACATGGAGACCGACCAGGTTATCGAGAGACTTAAGGAAGAACTGCGGTCCCGTCAGATCTCTTTCTCAGAAGTCCGAAAACGCGATCTGAGGCAGCTGGAAATCCGCGAGGTGGACCCGCAGAAAACTTCCGAGGCCCGCGCCCTGATTGACGACAACTTCCCAACCTGGAATCGTTCGTCCCTGCCGGAGGTTGCCAATTCTTTCCTCTTGACACTGAGGCCCAGTGTCGAGAATCAGCTGCGAACCAGCTCCGTGCAGCAGGCGATCCAGACGATTCGGAATCGCATCGACCAACTGGGAGTGGCCGAACCGGTCATCCAAGAGCACGGCGCCGCTAATGAATATCAGATCCTGGTTCAACTTCCCGGGGTGGACGACCCCGCCCGCGTCAAAGACATCATCAAGTCAACAGCCCTTTTGGAGCTCAAACTTGTAGAACCCGGCAATGGCCCGTTTGCTTCGCGAGAGGCTGCGCTCAGCCAATTCAACGGGGTCGTGCCAGAGGGAAAGGAATTGCTTCCTTCGGTCAGGAAATTCAATGATGCTTCTCAATCAAGCGAAGAGTGGTATCTGGTCAACAGAGTTGCGGTCATTACGGGGCGTGATTTGAAGACAGCTCGGGAAAGCACCGACGATTTTGGGAAACCGGCAGTCAGCTTTAATTTGACAGTAGATGGTGCGGCGCGATTTGGCCGGGCTACGGAAGAAAACATTGGCAAGCAATTGGCTATCGTGTTGGATGGAAAGGTAGTGTCTGCTCCTCGCATCGATGGCCGGATCACCGATTCTGGCCAGATCCACGGCAGCTTTACCCACGAACAGGCCAATGACCTTGCATTGATCTTGAGGTCGGGGGCCTTGCCGGCCCGCATGAATTACCTGGAGGAGCGAACCGTGGGGGCTTCTCTGGGGGCTGATTCGATTCGGCATGGCATCGTCGCTTCGCTGGTTGGGCTGGCCGCCGTTATCCTGGTCATGCTATTCTATTACAAGCACTCCGGCATCAACGCCATTGTGGCTTTGATCTTGAACCTGATCATTCTGGTCGCCTGCCTGGCATACATCCAGGCCACACTGACTTTGCCAGGAATCGCTGGAGTGGTCCTATTAATTGGTATGGCCGTCGACTCGAACGTTCTGATTTTCGAGCGCATTCGGGAAGAGTTGTGGAGCGGGAAAAACGTCGTTTCAGCCGTTAATACCGGCTTTTCCAAAGCGTTTGTGACGAT
>Ga0075433_10000801_pt1 | contig 21822 bp, 14 predicted proteins | sample RhiMethybrSRZTD2_FD_75299 | JGI IMG/M metagenome (GOLD analysis project Ga0075433, IMG submission 75299) | Populus rhizosphere microbial communities from Tennessee, USA - Rhizosphere MetaG P. TD hybrid SRZTD2 | ecosystem: Host-associated > Plants > Roots > Rhizosphere > Soil | place: USA... | reverse complement strand
ACTGATCCAGCTGCGCGTAATACTTGCCGTTGTTCGGATCGAGCACCACGAGCGGCCGGCGATTGTTGGTATTGGCGACACTGGGCGCGGCGCCGGTGCCTGGCACCGGGATGAAGAGCGAGTTGTTGAGCGGTGTCGATTCCCAAATGTTGTAGGTACGGCTGCCGATGTAACCGCCCGATGCAAACCATCGCGCGCTGACCTGCCGCTCTACGGTCAGGTTGTACGAGTGAACATTCGTGGCAACGAGGTCGTTGGTCAGCGAGAGGAACGGACCGTTGAGCGAGAACGGCGCGTTCTGGTCGAACGTCACCGGGAAGATGTTGGTCTGCCCGCCGGGGCTGCCGAGGAACGGGTTGTCGAGTCCACCCGGAGGATTGTTGAGCCGCACTTCCGATCCCCACGGCGGCGCGACCGACGTGTTCAAGTGGAACTGCGCGTTCACGAAGTCGTACGACTTGCCGTACGCCGTGCGGACCGATGTCTTGCCGTCGCCAAATGGATCCCAGGCCAAACCGACGCGCGGACCAAAGTTGTTCCAGTCGGTCAACATGCCAGCCTGTGACGGGAAGCCGGGATCACCCGGGAAATACAGCCCCGCGGGGCCATTCGGGAACACCGTGCTCTTCGTACCGGCGCGGAAGCGGTCCATGCTGAACTGATACACCGCCCCGTTCACGAGCTGCTGCGGGAAGAACGGTTCCCAGCGCAAGCCGTAGTTCAACGTCAGCCGCGGCCCGAGTCGCCACGTATCCATGCCGTAGAAGCCGAGGCTCTTCGCTTCCATGTCGAGGGTGTTCGGAGCCGCCTGCACGAGACCGTTCGTTCCAAGGCGCCCCAACAGGAAATCCGCGAGGCCCAGGCCGGTGATCGTGCCGTCGATTGAAAACTGACCGGGCGAACGTACATTGGCGAGCGACAGCGATTTCCAACTCGAGTAGGTGCCGCCAAATGCGAACTGGTGTCCGCCACGCACAAGTGTGAGGTCATCGCTGACCTGCCACGACGGCGTCGTAAACGTCGATTCGCTTTCGGTGCCGCCACCGAGCTGGAAGCCTCCCGTCACGGTCAGCAGCATGTAATGCGGCCTGTAGCTGTAGATGTTGACCCCCACCTCGGGCGCGGAAAAGAAGTCGGTGCTCGTGCGGTGGATGTCGGTGCGGTTGTACGCGAAGCGCACCTGGTTCAACGTCGTATTGCTGATGACGTAGTTCTCACCGAAGGTCGCGGTTTGCGCCAGGTTGTCCCGTCCGCCGATGCGTGTCACGAGAATGTTCTTCTCTGCGGCGTCGAGACTGAACGGCGGCGGCGTGAACTGCGACGTGCCGATGTAGCGACCAAACACCGCGTGCTTTTGGTTCAACGAGTAGTCGACCTTAGCGACGTACTGCCATTCATCGGTCTTGGCGGGGACGCCGTATTGCACGAGGCCGCACGGATCCGTGGTGGTCGGCAGTCTCGACGTGATCGCCAGCGCCGCTTTACTGAACTGCGCCGGATCCACTCTGTTGCCGACGAACGGCGAACCGAGGTTGCGCTGCACGCCCGCATTGCACGCCGGCGACGCGAACGCGGTGAAATCGCCCGACAGCATCGCGGCGGTCGGCACGAAGGCACGATTGTCAGTGGGATTCACCGTCGCATTCGTCCCTTGATACCCGCTAAAGAAGAACAAACGGTTCGGAAGAACGGGGCCACCGACTGTGACGCCATACTGGTTCCGCTTCAGTCCGTCGTCCTTCCGGATGTCGGTGCCCGGTTTCTTGAGCGAGAACGGGTCTATGGCATTCAGGCTGTGATGACGGAAGAATTCGAACACATCGCCGCGGAAGGAGTTGGTGCCCGACTTGGTGACGGCGTTGACGGCTCCGCCCGAATGCATCCCGTTCTGCGCCGTCATGGCGCTCGTCTCGGCGCGGAATTCCTGCAGCGCGTCAGGAAACGGCAGCGGCAGATTCAGGTTGTCGTAGGGATTGTTGTGCGTGGCACCGTCGAGCATCCAGCCGACGCCGAAGGTGAGACCGCCGGCCAGCGAGTACGCCAGCCCGCCGTTGCTGCCGCCCATGCTGCGGCTGGTGGCGTTGAGCCCTGGCTGCGGCACCGCCGCTGGAAGCAACGCGAGAAGATCGGCCGGGTTCCGCCCGTTCAGCGGCAATTCGACGATGCGCTTGTTGTCCATGACCTGGCTGACACCAAGCGCGCGCGTCTCGACCGTCTGCGTCGTGGCCGTCACCGTGATGGCTTCCGTGACGGTGCCCAGCTCCAGCGTCACCGGAACGTTCGGGTGATCGTTGACCTGCAGCACGATGCCGGTCTGGATCGAGGTCTTGAATCCTTGCAGCGCAACTTCGAGGCGATACGGACCGATCGGAACCGCCGGGAACGAGAACGCGCCCTCGGCATCGGCAACCGCTTCACGCTTGAATCCGGTGGCGGTTTGTGTGGCAGTTACATTGGCGCCCGGAAGGACGGCGCCGCTGGTGTCTTTCACCGTGCCCGTGATTTCGGCCGTCGCCTGCGCCATCGACGCAGTCGCGGTTACGAGCACGATGATCAGTCCGTAGAACAACGCACGGCATGCACGCATCACCCCGACCCTCCTTCCGCCCATACACACCCGCGCGGAGTCGCCGGAGTATACTCCCCGCACAACGCTTCTTCAACAGACTGACATCTCACATCCGCGTCGGATCTCGATGAAATACGCCATGTTTTCTCCAGCTGCCGGCGGGGCGCCGCGCCTCGGCCTCGTTGCAGGTCCCCGCGTCGTCGACGTGCCCGCTCTGATGCGCGGCGTCTGGAACGACGCGCCGACGAGCGTCCTTGCGCTCATTCAGACAGGGCGTGAAGCATTGAAGCAGCGCATGAGCGCCGCAGCGGTATCGATCGATCAGATCGACGAGCAGCACAGCCACGGGGCGGATTCGGTCCGCTGGTATGCGCCGATTCCTCGGCCGCCGAAGAACGTGTTCTGCCTCGGCCAGAACTACGCTGCCCATGCGAAGGAGAGCGCGCAGGCCCGCGGACGCGAGATGAAGATCCCGACCGTGCCGGTGATCTTCACGAAAGCGCCGACGACGATCAGCGGGCCGTACGACGACGTGCAGGTCGATCGCGGCGCCACGCAGCAGGTGGATTGGGAAGTCGAGCTCGGTGTGGTGATCGGCACGGGCGGTCGCAACATCGCGAGGGCCGACGCGCTGCGGCACGTCTTCGGCTACACCGTGATCAACGATCTGAGCGCGCGCGATGTGCAGCAGCAGCACATGCAGTGGTTCAAGGGCAAGAGCCTCGACGGCTTCTGCCCCATGGGGCCGGTCATTGTCACAGCCGACGAGTTCGGCGATCCGCAGAACAAGCGGCTGCAGCTGCGCGTCAACGGCACGACCAAGCAGGATGGCCACACGTCGAACATGATTTTCCCGGTGGACGTGATCATCGAGTGGCTGTCGAAGGGATTGACGCTCGAGCCGGGCGACGTGATCGCAACGGGAACACCTGAGGGCGTCGGCATGGGCAGGACGCCTCAAGAGTTCCTGAACGATGGCGACATGATCGAAACCGAAATTGAAGGAATCGGAATACTTCGAAACAAGATAGTCGATGGACGATAAGCTCGCGATAAGAGAAGTCATCGAGAACTGGGCGCTGTGGCGCGACGCCGGCGACTGGGATCGCTTCGCTACGGTTTGGCATGACGACGGCTGGATGACGGCGACGTGGTTTCAAGGTCCAGCGACGAAGTTCATCGAAGTCAGCCGCGCCGGGTTCGAGAAAGGTGTGAGCATCCTCCACTTTCTCGGCGGCTTCACGTGTGACATCGCCGGCACGCGGGCGATCGCGCAGACCAAGATGACGATCAACCAGCGCGCGCCCGTCGATGGACTGGACGTGGACGTGGTGTGCACCGGTCGCTTCTACGACTTCCTCGAAAAGAGACCGACCCGCCCCGAGCGACCGACGGGAGTCGAAGGGTGGGGGATCGTGCGCCGCCAACCGATCTACGAGAGAGATCGGATGGATCCAGTCGAGCCGTCGCGGCGCCTGATGCTCGATGTCACGTTGCTGAACCGGTTCCCGGAAGGCTATCGGCACCTCGCCTATCTCCAGTCGAGGAACGGCTTCACGATCAAGGATGGCCTGCCCGGCTTGCGCGGCGAAGCCGTGGAACGGTTGTACGCCGAAGGTCGAGCGTGGCTCGCCGGCTCGCAGCAGCCAGGAAAGCCTCTGTAATACGCTAAACCGATGGACACTCGGACGCTCGGTCCCTTCACGGTTTCCACCATCGGTCTCGGCTGCATGTGCCTGTCGCATGCCTACGGCACGCCGCCCGATGCCGACACCGCCGCGCGCGTTCTGCATCGCGCGCTCGACCTTGGCTACACGCATCTCGATTCCGCGGCGCTCTACGGCTTCGGCGCCAACGAGACGCTGATCGGCAACGCCATCAAAGGCCGTCGTCAGGAATACGTGCTCGCCTCGAAGGGCGGCATGTTCCGCAACGCGCACGGACAGCGCGAGATCGACGGCCGTCCGGAGATGATCCGGAAGAACTGCGAAGAGAGCCTGCAGCGGCTGCAGACCGACGTGATCGATCTCTATTACCTGCACCGATGGGACAAGCGGCGCCCGATCGAAGAAAGCGTCGGCGCGGTGGCCGATCTGGTGAAGGAAGGCAAGGTCAAGGCGATCGGCCTGAGCGAAGTGTCGGCGGCGACGATCCGCAAAGCGCACAAGGTGCATCCGCTGGCGGCGGTGCAAACCGAGTACTCGCTGTGGACGCGCAACGCGGAAGTGGCGGTGCTCGACACGTGCCGCGAGCTCGGAATCGCCTTCGTCGCGTTCAGCCCACTCGCACGCGGGTTCCTCACCGGCGAGCTGCGTGATGCGTCTGCGCTGCCGCCGAAGGACATCCGTCTGGGAATGCCGCGCTTTCAGGCCGATCACTTCCCCGCCAATCTCAAACTGCTCGACGGCGTGGCCCCGCTCGCGCGCGAACAGGGCTGCACGATGGGCCAGCTCGCGCTCGCGTGGGTGCTCGCACAGGGCTCGCACATCATTCCGATCCCGGGAACCACGAGCGTCGCGCATCTCGAAGAGAACGTCGGCGCCACGCGCATCACGCTGTCGCGTGACATGCAGGATCGGCTCAACGCACTAATCAACCCACGAACGGTGTCAGGTGCGCGCTACGCGCCGGCTGTGCAGGCGGAAATCGACACCGAAGAATTGAGCGTGCCGACGGTATGACCTTTACTGTTACGCCCGGCTGGTTGACGTATCACCCCGATCCGACCGAGCCATCGTTCAAGGTCCCGGCGGGCGCCGTCGACGCACATTGCCACGTCTTCGGGCCTGGCGATGTGTTTCCCTATGCGCCCGAGCGGAAGTACACACCGGTCGACGCCTCGAAGGCACAGCTCTTCGCCCTCCGCGATTTCCTCGGCTTCGACAAGAACGTCATCGTCCAAGCGACGTGTCATGGCACCGACAATCGCGCGCTCGTCGACGCCCTGCGCGCGTCGAACGGTCGCGCCCGCGGCGTGGCCACCGTCGATCGCCGCGTCACCGACGCCGAGCTGCGCGAGATGCACGACGCTGGCGTACGGGGCACGCGCTTCAACTTCGTGAAGAGGCTCGTCGACTTCACGCCGCGCGATGTGCTCTCCGAGATCGCCCACCGCATCGCACCGCTCGGCTGGCACGTCGTCATCTACTTCGAAGCGGTCGATCTGCCCGAGCTGTGGGATTTCTTTACGTCGCTGCCGACCACGGTGGTCGTCGATCACATGGGGCGACCCGATGTGACCAAGCCGGTCGATGGTCCCGAGTTCGAGCTGTTCGTGAGGATGATGCGCGAGCACGAGAACATCTGGTCGAAGGTGAGCTGCCCGGAGCGTCTCAGCGTATCCGGACCGCCCGCATTGAACGGCGAGCAGCACGCATATCGCGACGTCGTCCCGTTTGCGAAGAGACTGGTCGACACATTTCCCGATCGCGTGCTGTGGGGCACCGACTGGCCACATCCGAATCTCAAGAACCACATGCCAGACGACGGTCTGCTGGTCGACTACATCCCGCAGATCGCACCCACGGGCGAGCTGCAGCAAAAGTTGCTCGTCGACAACCCGATCCGTCTTTATTGGAAATAGTGGGGTACATTGGAAGGTTATGAAGATCTGTCTCGCAGGTACCGGCGCGATGGGCGAGATTCACGTCAAGGCGCTCGCGAAGATTCCGGATATGGAGGTCGTGTCGATCGCGGCGCGGACCGAGCAGAGCGCGAAAGACTTCGCCTCGAAGTGGAATATTCCGTTCGGCTCGAGCGATCTGCGCGCGTGCATCGACCGTCCCGGCGTCGACGCGGTGATTCTGACGACGCCGTCGGACCAGCACTGTGAGCAGACGGTCCTCGCCCTCTCCATGGGCAAGCACGTTCAGGTGGAGATCCCGATGGCGCTGAACCTGGCCGACTCCCAGCGCATGCTCGATGCGTCGAGAAAGGCCGGAAAAGTGTGCATGATCACGCACACGCGCCGCTTCTCGAGCCCGCATCGCGAGATTCGCCGACGCATCATGGAGGGCTCGTTCCACCTGCATCACATGGTGGTCGAGACCTATTTCTTTCGGCGCACCAACCTGAACATGCACGGTCAGCCCCGATCGTGGGTCGACAACCTGCTTTGGCATCACGGTTGCCATTCGGTTGACCTGGCGCATTGGATCCTGGACGACCCCAACTGGCAGGCGTGGGGACAGAAGGGGCCGGATCACCCCGAGCTCAAGATTCCGATGGACCTGTCCGTCGCCATGAAATCGAGCAAGGGGCCGCTCTTCACCATGGCGATGTCGTTCAACAACAAGGGGCCGTTTGGCGGGTTCTACCGGTATATCGGCGAAGAGGACACCTACAAGGTGTATCGCGATTCGATGACTGACAGCGAGGGCAAGGAGGTGCAGCTCGACGGGGTGGCTGCCTTCGACCGCCAGGACGTCGAGTTCGTGAGTGCGATCCGCGAGGGCCGCGAGCCGGAATCGAGCGCCACCAGCTGCGTGAAAACGATGGCGCTGCTGGATAAGATCGACAGGGCGATGAATACGTAGGGCCCTGTCGAAGGCAAAGGTCAAAGGGCAAAGGTCAAAGGTCAGGAGTTGGAGATGGGTGAGATTGTTGCCGCCGTCGGGACGTGCCATACGCCGTACATGTTCACGCGGCCGCCGGACGAGGATCCGAATCAGCTCGAGCAGGCCGGGCGGGCGATGAACGAGCTCGGCAAGGTGCTCGACGAAACCAAGCCGGACGCGATCCTGTTCTTCGGCGCGGATCATGTCGAGACATTCTCGGTCAGCTGCGTGCCGTCGTTCGCCATCGTCGCCGGCGATCGCGCCATGGCGAGATTCGCGGGACGCGAGCACAATCTGCCGATCCATCGCGAGCTGGCCGAGGACATCCTCAATAAGCTCGTCGTCGAGCATCACTTCGACATGGCCTACTCGGAGGATGCCGAGCTCGGTCACGCGTTCTCGATTCCGTTCGAGTACGTGATCGGCAAGCGCAACATTCCCGTGGTGCCGTTCTTCACCAACGTCTACGTGCCGCCGCTGCCCACGCCGCGGCGCTGCGAGGCGCTCGGCAGGGCGATCGCCTCGATCGTCAAGGGGCGCAAGGAACGAGTCGCGATTATCGCCAGCGGCGGCATGTCGCACTTCCCTGGCACCACCAAGTACCTCAACCCCGAATTCGACTTCGATCGCTGGCTGGTGTCGCAGTTCGAGGCGGGCAATGGCAACGCGCTGCTGAATATGACCGGCACACAGCTCGACGAGGTCGGCAACACGGAGATGTTGAGCTGGGCGGTGATGTTCGGCGCGATCGGGTCGTCCATCGAGGGCGAGCTGATCGACTACATCCCGACATGGCACCACGGACTTGGCCTGATGCGCTTCCTCCCACAGCGCGCGCGCACGAACGCGCCAACAAAGGTCGCGGAGCAGTACGGCGGCTTCAAGTTCGTCAACCAGGGCTACATGTTCTACAAGCATCCGCCCTCAGAGGCGTACGGCTTGAACAAGCTGCTGTTCGAATCGCGGCACAGCCAGGATCTGCGCAACCGCATCATCAACGACTTCGAGAAGGTGTGCGATGAGTACGATCTGCACGGCAAGCAGCGCGAGGCGGCCAAGTCGATGATCAACGTCGGCAACGGCGGCAAGGTCAGCGATCACGTCGGCCCGCTCGCCGAGGCCGGCTGCCATCCGCTTCAGGCGCTGATGGCGCTGCACGTGATCTTCTCGACCAGCCACGCCCGCGGCCAGCAGGCTATGGCAGGACAGAAACACTGATCGAAACGTCGATCACGCCGGGCCTATAAGCCAGGCCCGGCCTACACTGTCGCTTAGCGCGTTCGGACGGTGTAGGCCGGGCCTGGTTTGTAGGCCCGGCGTGGTAGACGATCGAACGGTCATGGATCGCACCGTCAACAGCCTCGGCGCAACCATCAGCTACTCCGTTGATGGCTCTTCCGACGCTCACGTCATCCTCTTCATCAACTCAATCGGCACCACGCGCGAGCTGTGGTCGCGGCAGGCGGCCGCGCTGGCCGACCGCTATCGCGTGATCACCTACGACGCCCGCGGCCACGGCCGATCGTCGGTGCCCGACGGCGAGTACACAATCGCGCAGCTGGGCGGCGACGCGCTCGCCATTCTCGATGCCGAGCATGCCGATGCCGCGCACGTGTGCGGGATCTCGCTGGGTGGGATCACGGCGCTGTGGCTCGGCGTACACGCGCCCGACCGCGTGCGCACCTTAACCGCGGCCAACACCGCGGCGCGCATCGCCTCGATACCGTTCTGGACCGAGCGAATCGCGTTCGTGAAAGAAAAAGGGATGGCGGCGCTCGCAGACGTCACGATGCTGCGCTGGTTCACCGACGCGTTTCGCGCCCGCGAGCCGCAGACCGTGGAGCAGTTCCGATCGATGCTGGCGTCGTGTGTGCCGACGGGCTATCTGGGATGCTGCGCGGCACTGCGCGATGAAGATCTGCGCCAGGCGATTGCGGCGATTCGGTGTCCGGTGCTCACCGTCGGCGGCCGCTTCGATGCGGCGACGCCGCCTGAAGGCGTGCAGTTCATTCACGAGCAGGTTGCGGGATCGAAGCTGGTGCTGCTCGACACCGCTCACTTGAGCAATGTCGAGCAGTCGGAAGCGTTCAACGAGGCATTCCTGACCTTCGTAGGGGCGAGTCTTTAGACTCGCCCGCGATCGCCTCGCACACTTCTTGAAGGGGGCAGACTATGCGCTCACATCTTGGTCGTATGATTCTGCTGACCGTCGTCCTCGGCTCAATGTCGGTCTCAGTGAGCCAGTCACAAGAGCCCCTGCGATCATCCGGTGGTCCGCTGTCAGCTGACCCTCGCTTCTTTGCGCCGTTCTCCGCAAAGGCGATCACCAGCGTCGTGCAAACCACGTTGGGACGTCCGATGAACCGCACCTCTGTGGCAGCGTTCTACCGCGACTCGTTTGGTCGAGTGCGAGTGGAGTACAAACCGCTCGTGGAGACCGGCTCTGAGCGCCGCACACCAGCCCTCGTGATGCCAAACCCCTATGCCCGAACCGACCGCGTGTTCCTCGTCGACGACAGCGCCAAGCAGGTGGAATTGGCCAACGCCGGTCTTCTCGGGAACCAGTTCAACGCGACGACGGGATTTTCGATTCCCACAGCGTTGAGGCGATTCACCCTCTTCCCGACGATCGAATTCCGATCGAAGGGCGGTGGACTGTACGAGGATCTGGGCAGCCGCGTCATCGGAGGGGTACAAGCGAACGGGACCCGATTCACTACTTCACTGTGGCCTGCTGCCGTCGACGAGCGCTGGGAATCTCTCGAACTGGGGGTCGTCCTGTACGCGCGCAGCGTCGACAAAGAACGCGGTTTCGAAGTTGAGTACACGCTCACGGACATTCAAACGACCGAGCCGCCGCAAGAGTTGTTCGTGTTGCCTGCGGGATATCAGTACAGCTCGCATCTGCTCTGGTCGTTCGAATCACCCGAAGCCGAGCTGAGACGGCTTGAGAAATAGCCGCTCAAGACAGCCCGTCGGCCCCTTCAGCCGCCTGACCATCGAGTTCCCAACGCCCAACTCCCAATTGCGGTTTTCTTGGGAGTTGGGAATTGGTAGTTGGGAGTTGACGCAGTTATTCCCCCGTGACCGTGATGTTGATGGTCTCGCACAGACCAGTGATGGTGGTGTGCTTGTCATCACCGGCTTGGACGACCAGCGTGTGCGGCCCTGGCGGCAGCATCATCTCAATCGTGTTGTTGCCCATGCCGAAGTGAATCCACGGATCCGCTTTCGGGATCACTGTTCCCACCGCCAGACACTTGGTGTCGGTGCCGAGATGATAGTGGCCGGTGTTGGCGCGGACTTCCTTCACCTCACCCTGCGGCACCGCGGCGATGGTGAACTGATCGCTCGCGAACACCACCTTCACCGGACTCTTGACCATGGCGCCATTGGCCGGCTCGGCGAAGTAGACGCGCGGCGCACCGCTCGTCGCGGCGGGCGCTGCAGGAGCGGGAGCGGCAGCCGGCGCGGGCGCCGACTCCGCGGGCTTCGACTCGGGGGAGCTCGAGCTGCAGGCGGCTGCTGAGGCCACGACTGCGGTGACGATGATGGCACCAACGAAACGAAGAGACATCACGACTCCTTTCGACACAACCAGCGAATTATAGGTGCGGTCGGAGGAATCAGGAATCAGGAATCGGGAATCAGGCGTGGGCCAGCTCAGATTCGGAATCAGGATTCAGCCCTTGCCCAGGCCTGAATCCTGATTCCTGAGTCCTGATTCCTAGAAGGATACAGACATCGAGAACCGCATGAACCGCGGATTCACGAGCCCTGTGATGTCTCCCCAGGTGTTCGTCTCGACCTGCGGTGTCGCCGGATCGTCGTTCACCCACTGCCCGGTGGCCGGGACGTAGAACGCGGTGTAGGTTTGGTTGTAGGCCGTCGCCGCGTCGCTGTTGAGCACGTTGTAGACGTCGACGCCGAAGTTCACCCGCTTCCCAGCGAACCGGATGTTCTTCCGCAACGTGATGTCCCAGTTATTGGTTCGCTCGCCATAGAGGTCGCCGAAGTCGAGAAGATTGACGGTCTGTGTCTGCGTCGCGACCACACCATTGAACTGCGAGCCCGTGCGGCTGGCGCTCGCTGGCTCCCACACCGCCGCCGTAAACGGCACGTTCAGGTTGGCCGCCAGCGCAGCGCCGGGCCGCGACTGGAAGGTTACGCCGAGCAGGACGTCCACCCACGGCACGGTGTAGCTGCCGCTGGCGCGCGCGTTCAACTGGTACGGGTTGTAGATCTTGCAACCGCCGCCATAAAGGTTCCCCTCACGTCCCTTGACGTTTGGGGTGTCGCCATCCACGCCGCAGGTGTTGCGAAGCGACCGCCCTGTGCTCGTGCCGCCCGAGATGCGCAAGCCGCCCTTCCCGCGATACACGAAGTTGGTGTCGACGCCGCCCCACGAGTAGTCGAGCGCATTCTGAATGGTCGTCACGTTGCCCGCACCCGGAAGCGCGCCCGGCAGTTTCTGGTTCGCCAGGCCCTTGATCACATATCCGCCGCCGTTCGGGAGTCGTGAATCGGTGGGAACCTTCACGCTGTAAAAGTCGTGGTTCACGCCCACGAAGTGCATCATGTTGTCGATGCACGCGTCATAGTCGGCGGCAAGGTAGTAGTCGCACCCGAGGCCTACCGTATCGCTGTCGGTCAGGTTGCGGTACTTCCTGTAGTTGTACGTCACTTCGCCCGAGAGCCGCGGCAGGATCTCGTGCTGGACGCCAAGACCGAACTGCCATTCACTGCGACGTACGCCCCACCCGGACAGCAGGCTCTGTCCCGACGCGTCGCAGTAGTCCCTGTGCAACTGCGAGGAGTTCTCCGTACGGCCACAGAAGGAGTTCGCGGTGAAGAGCTGGGCCGCAGTCGGCGGACGTCCAAACGTCGCGAACGTCGTCGTGGGCTGGCCGTTCGGCTGGAGCAGCGTACCGCAGACATCGCCAGTCGGCCCCGTGTGCGGCGCTGGATTGAGGAAATCGCATTCCACGATGCGATTGCCGTTGACGTCGTCCCACGCCCGGGTGAGCTGGTTGGTCGATCGGCGCGCCGAGTTGTTGTCGGTGTACAGCCCGCCAAAGCCCGCAGCCTGCAGGTACTTTCCCTGGTTGTATTTGATGGAGGTCTTGCCGTTGCCGAACAGATCCCACGCAACAGCCCAGCGCGGCGTGATGTCGTTGTATTTCACGCCGTCGGCCGGAGCCGAGCACCAGGAGTTCTTGCCGTCAGCCTGAACGGGTACGAACCGGTCGGGCCCGATGCACGTTTCGCCGTACCGGCTCTGCGCGTGATCGTAGCGGAGGGCTCCGCTCATCGTGAATCGTCTCAACGTCCACTGGTCCTGAACGTAGAGCGCATTGAACCAGACGCGCTCATCGGCCGTGCCGAGGCCGGTGTTCATGTCGAACCCGATCGGGCGCGGACGCCGCAGCTGGTTGGTCGGGTCCGTGGCTCCCCACTGCAGCGTCATGTTGCCGCACGGATAGGGGTTGGCGGGCGTCGCCACGGTGGTGAGACATGACGCGTCCGGCGTTCCGTAGTGGTAAGAGAGCCGCATGTCGTTGACGACGTTGGTCGTCTTCTCGCCGAAGTACGCCCCCTCGTAGCCGATCTTGGCGTTGTGCGCTCCGGTGACGTATGAAGCGGTAGCTCGGCTCCTGTAAGTGCCGTCGTCGAGCTTCTGGATGCCGCTGGCGTTGTTGAACCCCTCATTGATCGAGCCGGAGATCATCGTGTTGAAGATGCTGCAGTTGCCCGCAGCCCCTCCGGGGTTGGCAGTGACGTTGTCGGTAATGGTTGTGTTCACCTTCGTGGCGGTCGAGTCCAGGCCCGTTGTCGAACCTGCTTCGCAGATGCGCGGAAGCTCGGAGCGGTTCGTGTACTCACGGTGGCGAGTCGAGTCCTGCACCGTGTTCACGGCAGTGATGCCAGCCTCGAACAGGATTCTGTTCGTGAACGGGTTCGTCCATGAGAGCGAACGCAGACGGTTCGGCCGATTCTGCAGCGAGAAGTAGCTCTCGGGAGAATCGACGATGTTGATCATGCCCTTGCAGGGGTTCGTGCACGCGTCCTGCTCGTCCCAGGACCCGTTGAATTTGTTTTTCTGAGTGGCCTGCAGCGTGAGCCGCACGGCGAGGTTCTTCTGCTCGCTGGTATATGTGAGCCAATAGTCCTTGCTGCCATCGCCGCGCAGCGGCTGATAGTTGTACGCGAACTTCCCCTCGTTGAGATTCGCGAAGCCGCCTACCGTGCCGCCGTTGGGATACTTCTCGTCGCCCCTCTTGCGCCCTTGCACGTAGAACCAGAGTCGATTCCGCTTGACGGGGCCGCCGAACCCGCCATTCACGTCGTAGTCCTTGACGACGTCCTGTGTGGCCGGAGTGCTTGATAAACGTGTGCCACGGTTGCGGTCGAAGAAGCTGTCGTCGAGGTAGCTCGTGAAGTATGACCCGGCGAAGCGGTTGCCGCCGGTGCGCGGCACGATCGTGATGGCCGCGCCGCCGGTCTCCGACTCGCCCAGGGCTCCCGAGAGCGTGAAGGACAGTTCCTGGACGTTGGCCGTGTCGAAAGAGATGCCGTTGGTTGCGCCGGTGTTGAGGTTGATGCCCTGCGGCGCAGCGCCACGGTTGATGGTCATGCCGTCCACGACGATGCGGCCCTGATTCTGCCCGTCGGTGTCGAGCCCGGAGGTGTGCGAGTTGAAGGCAGGGGCAATCCCGTTGCAGAACGCCCCCACGCCGCCAATGCAGCTCCCCTGGTTTGTCGTCACGGAAGGCACGAGGTTCAGCAGGCCGCCCAGATCGCGTTCGGTTGGGAGGTCGGCGATCTCGTCGCCCTTAAAGACGTACTGCACGCGTGCGTTCTGCACGTCTACCGCTGGCGACTCTGCGACGACGCTCACGGTTTCGGTGACGTTGCCCACTGCCAGTTGCACATTGACGGGCGCTGTGAAGTCGGAGGTCAGCTGAATGTTCTCGCGTTCAACCGCGCTGAAACCTTGCAGGGTGAAGGTGATCTTGTAGGTGCCGACCGGCAGAACGGTGATCTGATAGCGGCCGTTGTCGTCGGTGACCGTGGATCGGACTTTCTCAATCAGTGCCGGACTGGTAACTTGCACAGTGACACCCGGCATGACGCCGCCGGATGTGTCGCGGACAACCCCCGCGATAGCGCCGACCTGGGCGTGCGCAACACCAGGCAGGAACAAGGCCACGGCAAAGAGCAGCAGCAGTGGTCTCAACGATCGACACATCATGAACCCTCCAACTCGGTACCAGGGAACGGACATCCCCCGCGCTGTATACAGGACGTGCTGCTTGTACGACCGACCCAGCTCTGGTGTCAAGAGGATTGCGAAAAAATTCGGCAAAAGTTAGCGGCCTGGCCGACGCCGGAAATCCTCCAGCCGGAGTCGCTCATAAGTCTCGCGTGCCAAGGCACTTTCGCGTGTGCGTCCGAGCCGGGCGAGCACGTCTGCCAGCCGCCCATGCACTTCGGCGACGCCATTCAGTTCCGCCGCCTTCACGAAATCTCGAAGGCTCTCTTCGAGTGCGCCGGCCTTGACCAGCGCCTCCGCCAGATCGAGATGGTTCTGCGCCACGTCGGGCTCGAGCGCGATCACTTTCTTCCAGGTCTCGGCAGACTGGCGGTGTTGGCCCTGAGCGGACTGACGTACCGCCGCGCCCTTGAGGGCGGCGATGTCCATCTCGTGCCGATCCCGTGCGATGGCCTCTGCCCGCAATCTCTCGAATTCCGTCAATTGTCGCTGTGCATCTGCCCGTTTCCCGGCGCGTGTCAACGCCTGCGCGAGCGCGTAGCGCGCCTCCCTCAGATTGGGGCCGAGGGCCACTGCCCGCTCGAGCGCCTCAACTGCGTCGAGATCGCGGTGTGCGGCCATGTGACTGTGCCCGAGTGCCATGAGCGTGAGCGCATCGTCCGGATCGAGCCACGTGGCGATCGCCAGTTCCGCGAATGCCTCGTCCTCACGGCCCTGCTTTGTATACAGACCCGCGAGGTCCCGATGGGCCTCGGCGTCGTTGAGATTCACCCGCACTCTCAGGTCGGCGGCGGCGGCGGTACGCGCGACGTCCTGCTGCAGCGTCGCCAAAGCGGCCACCGACTGATGCACCAGCGCCCGACCGGAGACCGCAGCCCGGCGCTGCACGTCGCTGTATTGCTCCAGTGCCTCTGCGTTCCGATCGAGCCTCACGAGCAGGCGTGCATATCTCCACCGCAGCCCGGCCGAGCCCGGTATGGCCGCTATCGCTGCCTCGAGTGTGCGGGCGGCGTCGCTGATCGATCCTGCGTCCGCACGGGCACGGGCAAGCGCCATCCACGACCGCTCGTCATCCGGGCGGATCTTCAGGGCGGCCTCGAGATGGGCAACGCTCTTCGCCGTATCGCCCGCAAGCGCCGCCGCAGTGCCGAGGATACGCGGCGCTTCAGAGGAGCGTGGCGACGCGCGAACGACCACGTCGAGCGCTGCCAAGGCGGTTGAAAGACGGCCGCCTCGCAGCGCTGCGGCCGCTTGGCGCCCACCCTCGGTCCCCGACCACTGGTCGACGATCAGCGGATCGCTCGCCATCGCCGTCCGCACCCGCGCAACGAACTCGTCGAACTGACCCCGGATCGCCAACGAGAACGCATCGGCGTAGCGCGCCAGCGGAAATGACGGATCACCGTTGGCGTTGTCGGCCAGTTCGGCTGGATGGAAAAACGGAGAACGTGGCCTGGGCCGGACGCCGCGGACTGCATCCTGGACGAGATGGAGCAGCGTGTCACGAACGCGGCTGCGATCGGCCTCGTCCATCGGCGAGCGTGCAATCGCCAAGTACGCCGCCACCGGATTGTCGGGGTCGAGCGCCCACGCTTCGCGGAAGGCCGTGCCTGCATCGCTACTACCCGAGGCGTCGAGCGCGAACGCGCGCAGAAGCGACAGCGATGCGCGCTGGGCAGAGAGCTGGAGTGCCGCTTCAAACTCGGCGCGCGCATCGTCGAATCGGCGTCGCTCCAGATATAGAGAGCCCAACGCCTCGTGCGCGGCTGCCGCCTCCTGCGAACTCCCGGCGATCTGAGGGCGACGTCTCGCCTCGGCGTCACGAATCGATCGATCCCATTCCGTAACCGCCTGCGACAGGTCGTCGAGGTGACGGACAACCTCCGCTCCTTCGTCGCCATACGTGCCCTCGAGGGCGACGTTCAGGCTCGCGAGCGCGCGAAATACCCGCTCGCTCTGCGCCGCCGCAACGCCTGCACGTCCGAGCGATGCGATCGTCAGACCGATGGTCAGCCAACACCGCGGCCCGTTACCGAGCGAACGGCACACGCCGGATCTCCCCTTCACCCTCTCGAACGGTGATGACGTGATTGGCTGGAAGGTTCTCGAGGACATCGACTCGGCCGCTGGGCCATGCGATCTCGAGACGGTCGGCCTTCGTGGCCGCTCCGAGGCCAAAGTGCACGCGTAAATCATGTTGGCCGAGATAGCTCGACCCACTAGTGACCTGATCGACCAACGTGCGCGATCCCACGCTCAGTCGTAACCGCGCACCGATGCCGTCGCGGTTGCTGGCCCTGAGCGAAGTCGAAGGGTCCTTGCTACCGATGGTTCGCACCATAAGAGCGTTGTTGCGGTTTCCTCCCTCATTCAGCAACAACCGGACGGCACCGCCGTTGTTCGTGATCAGGAGATCGATGTCGCCATCGTTGTCGATATCGCCTTTGGCGAGCGTGCGGCTCACCGATTCGGTGTCGAACCCGGGCCCCGCCTGTTTGACGCGCTGAAAACGATTGCCAACGTTGCGCAGGAGGAGGCTTGGCTGCGCGTGCTTCGCGCCTTTCCGAAACAGCGCGATGTTGTCCACGACATTTCCGTTGACGATGACGAGATCGTTGTGGGCGTCGTTATCGAAGTCGAAGAACGCGACACCGAATCCCACGTACGGCAGCGTCAATGGCCCGAGCCCGCTTTCGAGCGTCGCATCGGTGAAGACGCCGCCTCCGAGGCTGCGAAACAGGCTGTGCATCTCGAACTCGTGGTTGGTGACGACGAGGTCCAACTTGCCGTCGCCGTCGAAGTCGCCGAACGCGGTCCCCATGCCGGCGCGCGGCTTGCTGTCGGCAGCGATCGAAACGCCGGCAAGAAGACCCACTTCCTCGAACGTCCCTTTTCCAGTGTTCCGAAAAAGAAAGTTCGGCACGCCATCGTTGGCCACGAAGATATCCGGCCAACCGTCGTCGTCGATGTCGGTCACGGCAACGCCGAGGCCATTGCCGCGATAGGCGGCAATGCCGGCCTTCGTGCTGACGTCCTCGAAGGTGCCCTTGCCCGTGTTGTGATAGAGCACGCTCGGCAGCGGATCGTACGCGAGCGGATGACAATAGCCTCTGATCCGCACGGGAGCGGTCTTGCCGCAGAACTTGTTGTTCGTTCTCACCGCGTTGACGTAGTTGGTGACGAAGAGGTCGAGGTACCCGTCCCTGTCCACGTCGGTGAATGCGCAGCTCGTGCTCCAGAGCGCCGTCCCGGCACCGCCAGCGCCTGGAACCTCAGTGAAACGACCGTGGCCGTCGTTGTGATAGAGCACGTTGGGACCGTAGTTGGTCACGTACAGGTCGACGGCACCGTCGTTGTCGTAGTCGCCCGCGCAGGCGCCCATCCCGTACTCGCGATGACGTATTCCAGATTGGGCCGTCACGTCCTCGAACGTCCCGTTCCTGCGATTTCGGTACAAGCGGTGCTTGGCCGTCGCCGCAACGCGTGGGTCAGCGATCGATCCGCCATCCACGAGGAAGATGTCGATCCAGCCGTCATCGTCGACATCGAAGAAGAGCCCTCCGGACCCCATGATCTCCGCAAAGTACTTGTCAGGGCTCGCGCCATTGACATGCGTGACGCCAAGGCCCGCGGCCGCCGCGACGTCGCGGAACACGACCTCGGTCGCGGGAATGGCCTGCTGACGCGCCGCGGGAAACTCCGAGACAGCCAGGCACATCGCGATCGCGACGCCGATCGGGAGGCCAGGCACTTTGCTGAAAAACGCAACCCGTCGCACTGTTCAGGCCTGCTACGGCATGCTGCCGTCAGCGGAGATGGCAATCCTCGCGCCTTCGTGCCCGAACAGCGAGACCGCCACGTTTCTCATTGGGCCCTTGGCACCAGCCGCGCGATCCAGCACCACGCGATGCTGCGTCATCTGGCGGATGTAGCGGGCGCTGATCGACTGGGCCAACTCCGGCAGGATTGTCGACATCAGCGCGCTGGTACCCGATCCGGTGACCGGCACGTATCGGCCGCCCGTGACCTCTTGAACGCCCTTGGCGATCTCCGCATTCTGGCCTTCGTCGGAGTCGAGGATCGGAAGACCGCCCGGCGACGACGTGGCGCGCACGGGCGAGACCATGATCATGTGCGTCCACACGAGATGCTGGCGCAGCGACATGAGCATCTTCAGGCTGGACTGTCGCGTGACCTCGCTGCCGTCCTGGTGCGTCGTGGCAATCGAGACCAGGACCGGCAGATACGGCGGCATCTGCTCCTTCGACACCCGGCGGAACTCCTCGTCCAGACGGTCGGCGTATTCGATGAGCGCATCGCTGAAACGCGCCAGCCCTTGGTCCGGCGTAATCAGGTTGACCGCTCGCTCGATCTGCACTGGGTCGGTCGCCTCGCGGATCAGCCAACGAGGGTTGGGAGCTGTCGCGATGAGCGACACCGGAACATTCTTCGGGAGACCGGCGAAGAACCGCTTCAGCCCGGTGCGGTAATGCACCAGCGAGTCGGTCGTGCGTGGGCCGTTATCCAGGAGCACGGTGACCTTCAACGGCCAACCGAAGCGGCGAACGCTCACGATGCTGGCACGGCCGGCGTCTTCCTGGATCGCAAGATCGGACGGCGCGATCTGGAGAAGTGGCACGCCGCTGCGGTCAACGACGAACATGTAGATCGCGGCTTGCTCCTGGCCGCGCACCGCGACGACGGTCGCGGCCAGTGCGATGGCGATAAGCGAGACGTCCAATCCTCGCCGCAAAACTGCCTTCACGTGTGACTAAGGAATGAAACGACCATCGAAGCTGACCGAGCCGTTCAGGCCCTGACGCGTCAACCGCAGACCGGGGTTGTTGAGCGGGCCCGTCGCGCCGCCCGGCCGTTCGATCACCGCGCGGTACTGGTTCGTCTGTCGCGTGTGCGAGAACGCGATCTCCTTGCCCCACTCGGGGAGCACCGTGGTCAGACGACTGAACGCGACCAGCGTCTCGAACTTTCCGCGGCTCGCCTTCACGATTGGCGTCGCAATGAGCACCTGTCGACCGTTCTTCAGTCCATCAACCGAGTCGGCGTCGGTCGGCTTCGTTGTGAACATGATGAGCGATACCCGGGCGCCGCGCGTGAGCAGTGTTTTCAACGCCTTCTCAATCGTGTCGCGCTGCGCGGCGGAGCTCTCCACCGCCGATGTCGACACCGCCACGAGCATCGGCGCGTAGGTCAGCTTCTTGTCCTTGAAGTCCTTGTCGAGACGCTCGGCATATTCGACCAGCGCATCGCTGAATCGCGGCGCCTCGCTCGGATCAACGCCGAAGCGCGAGATGCCGCGTGCGATCTGGGCACGATCGGTCGTCGGCTTCACGAACATCGCCGGTTGGGGCGCGAGAGTGACGAGCGTCACCTCGACGTCGGGCGGCAGGGCGTCGACGAGACCGGTGAGCCCTTCGCGCACCGTCGACAGCGCTGTCTGGCTGTCCTTGCCGTTGTCGATGACAATCGTGAGCTTGACCGGCAGATTGAAGCGATCGAGGCTGACGACCTTTCCTGGAGCACCGTTCTCTGTCATCGCGATCTCTTCGGGTTTGAGATCCGTGACCGGCGCACCGTTGGCATCCACGGCCGAGATAAAAGCCTGAAGCTGATTCTGCTGCGCGCTGATGTGGCTCGACGCCATCACCACAGCGCCAACAGCCAAACAGACAAACGCTTTTCGATCGGGCCACTGGAGACGCACCACCCTCACCTCCGCGACATTCGAGTCGCGGCAAGTCTATCGCGTCCTCCCTGATTCCTGATTCCTGATTCCTGATCCCTGATTCCTAGAATTCGAATGTCACGTTCAGACGAACGAAGCGCGGCTGGACGATGCCCGTCGGGCGCAGCCATTCGCCGCCAGGACCGAGGCCCGCCGCCGGCACCACATCGTACGTTCCGTCATAGAAGGTCGCGGTGTTCACGTTGAACAGGTTGTAGAGATCGGCTCCAACGTCGGCCCGTTTCGTCCCGAACCGCACGATCTTCGCGAACCGCATGTCCACCTGGTGGTGCCGATCCTCGGCATACATCTGATTCGCGTCGAGCAGGTTGACGAGCTGATTACCGTTCGCGGTGCCACCCGCCGGCAGGTGTCCGAGCTGCGATTGCACCACCGTGTTCGGGAAGTTGTAGTTGGCGATGATCCCCGGCGCCGGCTGGATGCGAACGATCGAGCTGACGAGCACGTCGATCTTCGGCACCGTGTACGACGCCGACCCGCGGAACGTCGTCAGGAACGGAGCGACGGTCCGGCAGTTCCTGGGATCCGGACTGTCGATGTTCACGACACTCTCGCAGCGGTCTTCGATCTCGCGGCCGGTGCTCGTTCCGCCCTGGAAGATCAGGCCATTGCGCATCCGCGCGCGGCCGGTCACTTCGACGCCGTGCCAGTAGTTGGTACGCGCGGGACCGAAGTCGGTCTCGAACGTGACGTAGTTTTGCGCCACGCGGCCGAACGATTCGGGTCGTACGATGTACCGGGTGATGTTGTACCCGCCGCCATTCGGCAGGCGTGAATCGGTTGGCGCGGTCGCCACCCACGTCTCGTAGTCGGCGGGCCCGATCGACCGGTTGTCGGTGACGGTGAAGTTCCCCCACCATCGCCGGTTGTACGCGACTTCCACCGAAACGCGCGGCAGAACTTCCTGCTGAATGCCGACGCCGACCTGCCAGTCGTAGGCGCGCACGCCCCAGCCTCCGAGGATCGCGGGATTCACCTGCGTCAGTCCCGTCTGGGTGTTGGCGAAACGAGCCGAGTTGCCGCCCAATGCGCCACACGTGTCGACCGCAGTGTGTGCGAGCGGGTTGAGAATCTCGCAGTCGACCACGTAGTCGCTGTCGGTGTCCACCCAGCTGCGCGTGAGCGTCTGCTGGATCCGATTGGCGGGGTTGTTTACGGTGTAGTTGCTGTCGTTGGTCGCGGCATCCAGGTACTTGCCGACGTTCGCTTTCAGCGCAGTCTTGCCGGTGCCAAACAAATCGTAGGCCGCTCCCATGCGCGGCGTGATGTCGTCGTAGCCATGTACGCTCACCGTGCGTGGGAACGTGATCGGCTGAGCGTTCCATCGCGAGGTGTCGGTCGTGCCGTTGTGCTCCGCCGGGCTCCAGCTGTAGGCGTGGTCGTAGCGAATGGCTCCTTGCAGCGTCAGACGCTTCCGCGTCCACTGGTCCTGAAGGTAGGCGGAGTGCTGCACGGTGCGATCGGCCGTCTGCCAGTTGGGCAGCCTGATCGTGAACTGATTCGGGCTGCGCTGATTGAACTGATAGGACATCAGACTCGGATTGGTGACGACCGTGGTATCCGATATCTGATACGTGCCCTGGTAGCCGAGCTTCACGTTGTGAGCGCCGGTCACGTACGACGCCGAGGCGCGGAAGTTGTTCGGGTTCGCCCAGTTCTT
>Ga0075433_10000799_pt1 | contig 21835 bp, 14 predicted proteins | sample RhiMethybrSRZTD2_FD_75299 | JGI IMG/M metagenome (GOLD analysis project Ga0075433, IMG submission 75299) | Populus rhizosphere microbial communities from Tennessee, USA - Rhizosphere MetaG P. TD hybrid SRZTD2 | ecosystem: Host-associated > Plants > Roots > Rhizosphere > Soil | place: USA... | reverse complement strand
GCGGCGATCGATTCATCAGGCGTACTTCCCGATGGCACGCCGATCAATGGACCCGACGATCTGCGGAAGGCGTTGTTGAAACACCCGGAGCAGTTTGCGCAGACGTTCGCGGAGGGTCTGTTGACGTACGCGACGGGGCGCAAACTCGAATACTACGACATGCCGACCGTGCGCCGCATCGTGCGCGGCGCCGCGGCCACCGACTTTCGGTTCTCGACTCTGGTTCAGTCGGTGGTGAAGAGCGATCAGTTCCGGATGCGGCGCGTGCCGCCGCCGGCGAGCGATGAAGGTCGGGTAGCGAAGAAGTAGGAGAGATACGACATGTTCGTATTCAAAAAGCAGGTCTCACGGCGAGCGGTACTGAAGGGCGTGGGCGCGACGATCGCGCTGCCGCTGCTCGATGCGATGAATCCCGCGGCCACGGCGTGGGCGCAGACGCCGGTCGGTGCGACACCGAAGCGGCTGGCGTTCATCGGCTTCCCGCACGGTGCGATCATGGACCGCTGGTCGCCACCGCAGACCGGGACGAACTTCGAGATGTCGCCGATCCTGCAGCCGCTCGAGCCGTACCGTCAGCACCTGACGATCGTCTCCGGGCTGCGCAACAAGCAGGGCGAGACACCCGAGCCGCACGGCTACATCGAGATGACGTGGCTGACCTGCGTGAAGCCGTGGGATCACGGCGTCGCCAGCCCCGATGCCGGCATCAGCGCCGATCAGTTCGCAGCGCGGCACATCGGTCAGGACACGCGGCTCCCGTCGCTCGAGCTCACCACCGCGTTGGGCGGTGCCCGGCTCGCCTGGCGCACGCCGACGCAATCGCTGCCGCAGGAAGGCAACCCGCGCGCGGTGTTCCAGAAGCTGTTCGGTCAGGGCGATACCGATAAGGAGCGCGCGGCGATTCTCCACGAGACCGGCAGCATCCTCGATCGCGTGAAAGGTCAGGCGACTCGACTGCAGGCCAGCCTCGGCGTCAACGATCGCGTCGTCGTGAGCGACTACCTCGATTCGGTGCGAGAGATCGAACGGCGCGTGCAGATGGCGTCGCAGGCGGACATGTCACGCCTCGATATTCCAGACGCACCGGTCGGCACTCCCAACGACATCACCGAGCACTTCAAGCTGATGTTCGATTTGATGGCGCTGGCGTTCCAGGCCGACATCACGCGCGTGATCACCTTCTCGATGGATCGCGAAGCGAGCATGCGCACTTACACCAATCTCGGCATCGCCGAAGCGTTCCATCCGCTGTCGCATCACGGCAACCAGCAGGCGAAGATGGAGAAGCTGATACAGATCCAGCGCTATCACACCGAGGTATTCGCCAAGTTCGTCGATCGGCTGTCGAAGGCCAAGGAGGGCACCGGCACGGTGCTCGATCACTCGACGATCCTCTTCGGCAGCAACATGAGCAACAGCGACAAGCACAACAACGATCCGCTGCCGTCAGCGATCCTGGGGCACGCCAACGGCAAGATCAAGGGCGGCCAGCATCTGAAGTACCCGCAGGACTCGCGTTTTGCCGATCTGCTGGTGACGTTGTTCGATCGCAACAACATTCCGGTGGAGAAGATCGGAGATAGCGGTGGCATCCTCTCGGAGATGTGAGATGCGCGCATTGCTCGCGATCGTTGCGCTGATTGTTTCTGTTTCGATAGCCTCGGCTGCCGGGAACACCCTCCTCGACGCCGCCGAACGCGGCGATCGTGCGGCAGTCATGCAGTTGCTCTCGAAGGGCGCGAACCCGAACACGCCCGGGGCGGACGGCACCACCGCGATCATGTGGGCGTCGAGCAACGGCGATCTCGAGCTGGTGCGCGCGCTGATCAAGGCCGGCGCCGACGTCAGGGGGAAGAACCAGTTGGGCACGACGGCGATCACCGAAGCGGCGATCGTCGGGTCGGCGCCGATCATCGATGCGCTGCTCAAGGCTGGTGCCGATCCCAACACGAAGAATCCGGAAGGCGAGACGCCGTTGATGGCGGTCGCGCGCAGCGGACACGTCGACGCCGCGAAGCGGTTGGTGGAAGCGGGCGCCGACGTCAACGCCAAGGAATCATTCGGCGACCAGACGGCGTTGATGTGGGCCGCGGCGCAGAGCCAGGCGGAGATGGTCAAGTTCCTCGCCACCCACGGCGCCGACGTCAACGCGCGCGGTGTGATCCGTCAATGGGAGCGCAAGGTCATCACCGAGCCGCGCCCCAAGGACATGAACAAGGGCGGCTTCACGCCGCTGCTCTATGCCGCGCGCGAGGGATGCGTCGAGTGCGCGCGCCATCTGATCGCGGCCGGCGCCGATCCCGATCTCGAGGATCCCGACCGCATGACGCCGCTCAACCTGGCGCTCTTCAACCTGCACTTCGAGTTCGCGGCGTTCATGATCACGGCTGGCGCCGACATCGACAAGTGGGATCTCTATGGACGCTCGCCGCTGTACATGGCCGCCGATGTCAGCACGCTGCCAACCAAGGGCAATGGCGCGATGGCGGTGATTCCGAGCGAGGACAAGGTCACGGCGCTCGACGTCGGCCGTCTGCTGCTCGAGAAGGGCGCGAATCCGAACCTGCAGTTGAAGCGTCGTCCGCCATATCGCGACGTGCCGCAGGATCGCGGCGGCGACACGATCCTCGCGCAGGGCGCCACGCCGCTGCTGCGTGCTGCGCGCGCCGGTGATGCACCGTTCGTCGAACTGCTGCTGAAGCACAACGCGCTCGTCGATCTACCGAGCAAGGAAGGCGTCACGCCCTTGATGGCCGCGGCCGGCGTCGAGTTCGGCACGCGCGTGACGCGCGGACGCAATCGCACCAACGAAGGCGTGCTGGCGACGATGAAGCTGCTGCTCGATGCCGGGGCCGACATCAACGCGCGGATGGTCACCGATTCAGCGCGTCCCGTCGAGTACAGCGCGTCGGCAAACGCCAACGCTCGTGCCGGGCGCGGCGGACGCGCGAGTCAGGTGCCGACGGCACGCGCGGTGCCGCATCAGACCGCGCTGCACGGCGCGGCGGAACGAGGCTACACACCGTTCGTGAAGTTCCTCGTCGAGCGCGGCGCCGATCTGCAGATGAAAGATGCCAACGGAAGAACCGCGCTCGATCTCGCGAAGGGCGTCGGCGTGCCCGGCATCAAGCAGGCGCAGGGCGAGGGATTCCCGGAAACTGTCGCTGTGATCGAATCGCTGCTCGCGGCGAAGTGACCGCCACGGTCGCACAGTCCGAGGAGATCGTCGCGCGGGCGGTGCCCCATCGCGCGCTGCTCTGGACTGTCGGCGTGCTCTCGGCGGTCGTCCTGGTGATCACGGCCGATGATCAGATCTACGACAACAACTTCTACACACTCTCGGAGACGGTGAACCTCTTCGCCGGCGACCATCCCTATCGCGATTTTTTCGAATGGGGTGTACCGCTGCAGGCCGCGCTCTCGTCCCTGTTTCAAGTGGTGTTCCGCCATCGACTGCTCGGCGAGTTCGTCAACCAGTGGACGCTGATGATCGCGGGCATGATCGTCGCCGCTCACCTCGCGGTCAGGCTGTCGGGATCGTTCGTCGCATCGACCATCACGATGTCGATCGCCGTCCTCAACCTTGCGGTGACGCCGACGGTGCATGCTTCGAAGCTGTTCATCTATCCGTGCGCCATCCTGGTGATGTGGCGCTACATGGAACGTCCAGACGTGAGGCGCAGCGGGGCGATGGGGATCGTTGCTGCGATCGCCTTCCTGCTCAGGCACGATCACGGCGTATATGTCGGTGCTGGCGTCTTGCTCACGTTGGCGCTGGCGCAGCTCACCGCATCCAAGCCGCAGGGCTGGCGGCGTCTGATCGAGGACGTCCTTGCGTGCGGAGCGGGCGCCGCCGTGCTCGTCGTGCCTTGGGCAGCCGTGGTGCACTCGAGCGAAGGACTCTTCGACTATGTTCTCAGTAGGGCGTATATCAACGGCAAGTGGGCCAGCCACGCGCCGTTCGCTGACATTCTCACACTCAATCCCCTGAGCGCACTGACGCCAGACCCCGGAAGCGAGCCCGGGGCATGGATTCCCGGTCACGATCACATGTACCGCTGGATGGAATCCGTCACGCTTCTGACGACCGTCCTTCTGCTGATGGCTGCCGTGGGCCAGGCCCTCAGGCGATGGCGCCCGCCGGTACCGCTACCGCTCGACATTGCTCTCATGATCGTTGCCGGCGTCCAGGTTGCGATTGTGCAGCAGTGGCTGTATCGCGAACCGGGCTACTACGTACTCGTCGCACCCTTGACGGCGGCGTTTGGCGCTCGGTTGCTCAGCGGCCCCCGGCGTGTCGAGGGCACGGACCGATCGAAGCGTTCGCTGGTGTGTCACGCCGCCGCACGCGCGGCCGCAGTGGCGATTATCGGCATCAGCTGTTTGAGTCTGGCGGGTGGTCTCTCGAGGCTTCCTCGACAACTGGCGCACCTGCCGCGAGCCTTCGCGCGCCTGACCGCGTGGCCGCCGGTCGATGGATTGATGTCGTCAGCTGAAGCGCAGGCCTTCGACGCGGCAAAGTTTGCGAACGACACTGATTTCGGCGGCCGCGCAGACTTGATGGTCCGCTACATGCACGACTGCGCGGCTCCGGGCGATCGCATCCTCGTCATGGGGCTCACGCCGTACCAGATTCCGTATTACGTGAATCGGCCCATGGCGGGTGGGCACTTGTACTGGCACGATGGATGGCGATCCGATGCGATGCACGACGCCCAGTCTGCCGAATTGCTCCACCGGCAATCGGTGCCATTCGTCTTCTCGACGCACTATCCGATTGTCGAGGACTTGTCCAGGTATCCACATGTCAGCGCGTATGTCCGGGCCAACTATGTCGAGGTGCCGGGCTCGCGGGGTCGCTTGCTGATCGACCGCCGCCGCGTTCCGACCGGACAGTTCGGCCCGCTCGGGTTTCCGTGCTTCGCGTAGTCGAGTCGTCCACCATTGAATCTGGTGACGGCCGACACGACGCGGTTCGAGCGCGAAGCGCAGCTGCTCGCCTCGCTGTTCTCATCGAGTCGAGTCTCATCGAGCGCGTCGGCAAACGCCAACGCTCGTGCCGGGCGCGGCGGACGCGCCAGCCAGGTGCCGACTGCGCGTGCCGTGCCGCGTCAGACCGCACTCCACGGCGCTGCCGAACGCGGCTACACCGCGTTCGTGAAGTTCCTCGTGCGTGAAAATGCGAAGACAGCGATACGAAGACGATGCCGATGCGGCGGATTTCCAGGTGATCGCGGCGCAGGTCCACATCGCGATGGGAAATGCAGCAGCCGCGACGGCTCTCGTCGAGTCCGCGATTGTGACCTATGAACAAGAAACCGCTCGTTTCGTCACCTCTCCAGGACCAGTATCGCCGCGGGCTCGCAGCTATCCGGAAGCGACTCGTCCAGCTGAAGATCACTGCCGCGAAGTAGCGCCTTCAGAATTCGCTTGATCTTTCGGCTGAGCTTTGACAGATTTCGCGTCGCGATCTGGTGACAGGTCGCGGACCCTCGCAGGAACGTTCAATCCCCGGAAAGAAGAAGCAGGATCCAACGCCGCGCGACGTCGCGGGCGTCGTGTCGCCGGTCGTCACATCCGTCGATGTGTGGCCTTCGGTGAAGACAGGAGAACGAATGTCTGCTTTGCGCCGGACACGGTTACCGCACGTTGGCGTCTTCGCTGCATCGTTCGCGGCGCTGACGCTCACGCTCGCCGTCGGTTGTGGCGGCAAAGACTCGCCGTCGTCTCCAACACCGACGCCGACGCCAACAGCCACACCGGCGTCTCCGACGGTGAGCGCGATCACGCCTAACAGCGGAAGTGCGGGCGGAGGGACGGCGGTGACGATCACCGGCGCCAACTTTGCGACCGGTGCGACCGTTACGATCGGTGGTACAGCAGCGACCGGCGTCACGGTGGCGAGTGCGACATCGATCACCGCGACGACACCGGCACATGCGGCCGGCGCGGTCGACGTGGTCGTCACCAATCCGGATAGTCGAAGCGGGACGCTGACGGGGGCGTTCACCTATACCGGAGGTGCACTGACGATTGCTTCACTCTCTCCCAATTCCGGTCCGATCACGGGAGGAACAACTGTCACGATCACCGGCACGAACTTCGTTTCCGGTGCAACGGTACGGTTCGGGACTGCGCAAGGCAACAACGTGACATTCGTGTCGAGCACCAGCATCAGGGCAGACACGCCGGCCGCATCCACAACGGGGGCGGTTGACGTCGTCGTCACGCTGCCGAGCGGAGGCACGGCAACCCTGACCAACGGCTTCGCCTACAACGTGAATCAGATAGCAGGAAACTGGGCGGGAACCACCCCTCAGACAACTCAGGTCACGTTCACGGTGAACGGATCCACCATCACGGCGTATTCGGTGCAATACGTGATCAGCGGCTGCCCCGCGGCGACAACGGTGAGCGCGACGAACACCTCCGTGCCCGTTTCAAACAACAGCTTTTCACGGACCGCAACATTGACTTCGAACGGCGCCAACATCGGGACGCTGACCTTCAGCGGCTCGTTCAGCTCCAACACGGTCGCGACCGGGAACATCCAGGTCACCGAGACAGCCCCGTCGCCCTGCCCTGGATCGCTCAGTACCACGTGGAGAGCAACGAGGCAGTAATGACTCTTGGATTCGTTCAACCAAAAACTTGAATCGGCACGCGCAGAACACTCCAGCCAAACGTGACGAGTTACGGGGTTTGAAAGCGGATCGCAAAACTCTTCGCTATCCGAAAACGCCGTAGCACGGGCGTTTGAGCGCCGTTTTGGCGCGGATCGCCCACGCCGACCAGCTTCGCATGGCGCGCGGCCGAGTATTTCCGCGCGTCTGCCCCTTGAATTCCTGTCACCGATTCGCCTTCAATAAACAGTTCGCTCCCTGTCGCGAGATTTGCATAACGCCACAGGCTCGCACGTCGGCCGCGTCCCGCCGCCTGTGCGAACGGAGACCAAGAAGTCCTGATTCATATCGAGGTGAAGGAATGCGACGAGTGTTACGCACGTTGGGCGTGATAGCCGTTCTGCTAGTGCCGGCGAGCGCGTGGGCCCAGGTCACGCTAGCCGGGGTGGTGACCGACAACTCGGGTGCCGTGCTCCCAGGAGTCACAGTGGAAGCGTCCAGTCCGGCGCTGATCGAAAAGGTCCGAACCGCGGTGACTGATGGCAGCGGACGCTATCGCATTGAAAGTCTGCAGCCCGGCACGTACTCCGTGACGTTCTCCCTCTCGGGCTTCGCGACGCAGAAGCGCGACGGCGTCGTCCTGAGCGGCAGCGGCGTCATCAGCGTCAACGGCGACCTGAAGGTGGGCGGTGTGCAGGAAACCATCACCGTGACCGGCGAAACACCGGTCGTTGACATCGCCAGCACGAAACGTGAGCTCACGCTCGACAACGAGACGATGCGCAGCCTGCCGGCGATTCGCAGCTACAGCTATCTGCTCAATACCGTGCCCGGCATGACGTCGAACATCACCGACGTCAACACCGGCCCGGTGTTCGCGATCTTCCCGGTGCACGGCGGTCGCGGCGTCGAATCGCGCCTCACCGTCGAGGGCATGAACATCAGCAACCCGCCCGGTGGCAATCAGCCGCCGAACTACACGGCCGATATCGGCAACGCTCAGGAAGTGTCGGTGCTGACGTCGGGCGGTCTCGGCGAAGCGGAAACCGCGGGCGTCCAGATGAACATCGTCCCGAAGCAGGGCGGCAACACCATCTCGGGCCTCGTGGCCGGATCGGGCTTCTCGAAGGGGATGCAGTCGAACAACTACACCGACGCGTTGAGACTGAAGGGTGCCGGAACACCGAACCCGACCTACCACGTCTACGACTTCAACGCGGCGGTCGGCGGCCCGATCATCAAGGACAAACTCTGGTACTACATGAGCGTGCGCGAGCAGGGTTCGCGCCGCAACATCCTCAACGTCTACTACAACCAGAACGTCGGCAACGCATCGCAGTTCTACTACAGCCCCGACTTCAGCAAGCCGGCGTACTACGATCGCATGTGGGAGAACTACACGCCCCGCATCACGTACCAGGCGACGCCGAAGAACAAGCTCACGTTCTCGTGGGACGAGCAGCCGGTGTGCCGCACGTGCACGGGCACCGCGAACTTCAGCGGCTCGCCCGGGGCGACGACGGCGCCCGATGCTGACGGCCACGGCGAGTTCAGCCCGCAGCGCGTGCAGACGGCGCGCTGGACGAGCCCGATGACCAACAAGCTGCTGCTCGAGGCTGGCCTGGGCAACACCTATTACCAGTGGGGCGTGCGCGAGCTCGTGCCGAATCCGGGCCGCAACCTGGTTCGCATCACCGACAACGCGACGATCATCAACCAGACCGGCTCGGTGGGCGCGATGACGTATCGGTCGCAGAACTGGCTGGTCAATAAGACCGACGGCGCCAACTGGTTCCTCTACAGCTCGTACATCACCGGTTCCCACAGTATGAAGTTCGGGTACCAGGGCAACTGGTGGAAGGACGACCGTGCGGAGTACACGAACGACCAGAGCCTGGCGTACACGTTGTCGGGTGGCGGTCGGAACCCCGACGGCACGTTCAGGCCCAGCACTCCGAGCTTGATCACCGAGTACGCGAACCCGTACTTCAACAACGCGCGCGCCAGGATGGACTCGTTCTTCGCGCAGGATCAGTGGACGTTGAAGCGTTTGACGCTGCAAGGCGCGCTGCGCTACGACCATCCGTGGAGTTGGTTCCCGGCCGTCGATCAGCCGCGCGGCCGGTTCTTCCCCGGCGTCCACTTCGACCAGGCGGACGGCGTCACTGGCTACAACGACATCACGCCACGCATGGGCGCCGCGTACGACGTCTTCGGCAATGGCAAGACCGCACTGAAAGTGAACCTCGGGAAGTACCTGCAGGGTGCCAGCGTTGGCAACCTGCTCTCGCAGGCGAATCCTTCGCTGCGGATTCCGGGCGGTGCCGCTGCCGGTTTCGCCAATCCGTCGGTGACTCGCTCGTGGATCGATGCCAATCGTGATTTCGTTCCCCAGTGTGATCTGGCGAACCCCGGCCCCCAGAATCTCGCCGCCAACCTCGTCACGCCTCTCGACCCGACGATCGATTCGTGCGGTCAGATCAGCAACCTGCTGTTCGGCTCGAACCAGTTCGTCGGCGCAACCATCGATCCGCAACTGACTCATGGTTGGGGTATCCGGCCATCGGACTGGTCCTTCGGCGCATCGATTCAGCAGGAGATCCTCCCGAGGGCGTCCGTTGAAATCGGGTACTACCGCCGGGTCTTCACGATGTACACGACAGGCGGCGTGATCACCGACGATCTCAACATCAACCCAAGCGATATGACCCCGTTCATGGTGACGGTGCCGACGGACTCGCTGGGCCGCTTGCCGAGCGGCAACATCCAGCAGGTGGGGCCGCTGTACAACAAGACGCCCGCGGCCGCGACGCGAGCACAGAACCTGGTGCTCAAATCGACGAAAGACATCGGCGACGACACCCGGGTGTTCAACGGCGTCGACATCACCTTCAACGTGCGCAACGTGAAGGGCGTTACCTTCTCCGGCGGCACCAGCACTGGTAAGGTCACCAACGACTGGTGCGAGATTCGCGACGCGGTGCCGGAGAACGGGAACTTCGCCACCAACCCGTACTGCCACGTCTCGTCGCCGTTCCAGACCTCATTCAATGGGCAGGCGTCGTACATCATCCCGAGGGCTGACGTGCTGGTCAGCACGGTGTATCGAGACCGCGTCATTCTCAACGGGACGCCGAACAACGCCAGCACCGACCAGCTCGGTGGTTCACTGCCGGCAACGTTTTCGATCAACCCCGCCAGCCCGACCGACGCGACGGCTCAAGCCATTGCCGCGCAAATTGGTCGTCCGTTGACCGGCGGTTTGATCAACGTGAATGTCGTTGAACCGGGTTCGTTCTATCCGGGTCGCAACCGGCAGTTGGACCTGAGCTTCAAGAAGATCGTACGCCTCGGCCGTCAGCGGCTGACGGGCGGTCTGGACATCTACAACGTGATGAACCAGAACACGATTCTTTTCTACAACACGGTGTTCGTGCCGAACGTCACTGGCTACCTGAACGCCGCCGCATACATGAACCCGCGGGTGTTCCGCCTCGCGGCCGAGTACGCCTGGTAAAAACGCCTAGCCCAGGGCGGCGCATTCTGTCGCCCTGGGCCTTTTAGGAATCAGGATTCAGGAATCAGGGCCGGACCGCAATCTTTCCGGGGGGCACTTCACGATTCTCTAAGGAATTCCAGCGGCACACTCCATGCCTCTTCAGCAGGCATGACAAACATCAACTCGTTCCGTGATCTCCTAGTGTGGCAAAAGTCGATGGACCTGGCCGTGCGGTGCTACACGACCGCGCAGAAGCTGCCCAAACAGGATCAGATGGTTCTCGGTTACCAGATCCGCAAGTCTTCTGTCTCGATGCCATCAAACGTCGCCGAAGGACATAGTCGCCGCTCCACCCCTCACTACGTTCAGCATCGATGGACGGCTCACGCCTCGGGCGCTGAGCTCGAGACGCAGCTCGAAATCGGCGCGCGCGTCGAAATCATTGCGCCCCACGAAGCGCAGATGTTGATCGATGATGCGCAGGAAATCGGGCGCATGATCAATGGCCTCGTCAAATCGCTCGAGCGCGGTGAGCATCTTCGCAGCGAGGCTGCTCGACGTCGCTGATGCCTGAATGCCGCACGCACATGCTGCTTCCTCGAACCTGGCCCAGCCCTGATTCCTGATTCCTGAATCCTGATTCCTGTCAGGTGTCAGCGATCGAGGACGCTGATGATCGCCGCCGAGTCCTGACGCGCACCGCCACGCTGCTGAAGCGTGTCGAGAACATCAGCGGCCGCACCACTCGCAGGCAATTCGATTCCCAACGCGTGTGCCATGTCGAGGGCGATGTGGATGTCCTTGTGATGCAGGCGCGACTCGATCTTCCCCGCGAAATCGCGCGCGATCATCTTCGGCGCTTGTAGTTCGAGCATGCGGCTCGCGGCAAAGCCAGCCATCAGCGCCTCTTTCACGGTGGTCGGATCGACGCCAGCACGCTCGGCGAGCAGCATCGCCTCGGCTGCGCCGAGCTGATTGACGATCACGCAGATCTGATTGCAGGCCTTCGCGATCTGGCCGGCGCCGCTCGGACCGATGTGCACGATGCTCTTCGCATAGCACGACAGCACGGGAGTCACGCGCTCGAGCGCCGCCTTCGATCCGCCGACCATCGTCACCAGCGTGCCCGCCTCGGCGGCGATTCCGCCACCTGACACCGGTGCGTCGAGCATGTCGATGCCTCGCGTCTGAAGCTCGCGGGCAATTCGTCGCGCGCCGTTGGGATCGATCGTGCTGTGATCGATGACGATCGATCCGCTCCGTGCGCCGCGAGCGATCCCGTGCTCGCCGAGCACCACGTCCTCCACCGCTTTCGTATCGGTGACCATCGTCACGATGACGTCGCTCTTCGCCGCGACGTCGGCGGCGGAATCGCCTGCGGCGGCGCCGGCGTTCACGAGCGGGGCGATCGCTTCCGAACGCCGTGACCACACCGTCACGGGATAGCCGCCCTTCAAGACGTTGCGGGCCATGGGCGTTCCCATCGTGCCCAGTCCAATGAAACCGACTGCGATCGTCATCGACGCATCCTCTCAGCGTTTTCCGCTGCTCCGGTTCTCTGCGTGAGCCAGGTCTGATTCCTGATTCCCGATTCTTGATTCCTGCCGTCGCGCGATCCACTCGGCGCGCGAGTATCCTATTGCGCATGATGAACCGGCGTCAGTTCCTGTCGACGGCCGTGATCGGCGCGGCCGCAGTCACCCGCCTGCCGATTGAATTGGCTGCGCAGCGGAAGCCTTACGATCTGATCATCCGCGGCGGGCGGGTCATCGATCCGGCGGCGCGGCTCGATGCCATGCGCGACGTCGCGATCTCCGGCGGCCGCATCGCGCTCGTCGAGCCGAGCATCACCGCAGACGCGGTCGAGATGATCGATGCCCGCGGCAAGCTCGTCGTCCCCGGCCTGATCGACATTCACACGCACGCGGGCCGATCGGCCGACGGTCCGCCGATGGTGTTGCGCGACGGCGTCACCGGTTGGATCGATGCCGGGTCGCAGGGCGCGGACAAAGTCGCCGAGGTCGTCGCGGTGGCGCGATCGTCAGTGCAGCCAGGCCGTGTGCTCATCAACATCGGCCGTGCCGGCATCCTTCCCGATGGCGACACGATGGATCTGGCTCGCGCCGATGTCACTGCCGCGAAGGACGCCGTCGCCAAAAACCGCGACCTCATCGTCGGCGTCAAGGCGAGGCTGTCGCGAGAAGTCGCCGGTGCGAATGACGTCGAGGTGCTTCGCCGCGCGCAGGAAGTGGCCTCGTCGTTCAACCTCCCGTTGATGATTCACATGGGGCAGACGATGTCGCCGTTGGGCAAGCTGGTGGACATGCTGAAGAAGGGCGACATCGTGACGCATCTGTTCGCGCCACCGCCCAACGCGATCGTCGACGACAACGGCCGCATTCTTCCCGAGGTGCTGGCCGCGAGGAAACGTGGCGTGTGGTTCGATGTCGGCAACGGCGTAACGGGACACATGCGGTGGGACACCATCGGCGCGATCATGAAGGCCGGCTTCTGGCCGGACACGTTCTCGACCGACTGGAACACGACCAGCAAGACGACGGGCGTGGTCGATCTGCCGAACTGCATGTCGAAGCTGCTCGGCTACGGCATGAGCATCAACGATGCGATAGCACGCGCGACGATCAATGCCTCGCGTGTGTTTCCCGTCTTCAAAGATCGCGGCACTTTGAAACAGGGCGCGCCCGCCGATGTGGCGCTGCTGGAACTGCGCGAAGGCGATTTCGAGTTCCTCGACAACTACAAGGGCACGATCAAGGGTCGTCAGCGATTCTTCCCGAGCGGAACCGTACTCGCCGGCAAGAAAGTGCAGACGTAGTGTCCGGCTTTAGCCGGACCGTTCACCGATCGCCAAGTTGCGTGCGCGCCTGTGTGATGGCGGGCACGGTCGAGCGGATGATGTTCCAGCCTTCTTTCACGCGGCGAACGATGTCGTTCGTATTGCCGGCGGTGATCGCGCACCCCAGCTTGTGCGCCTTGCAGGCTTTCAACACTTGCTGAAACCCGGCCTCGACCTCAGGTGAGCTGATCGGCACGCCCATCGAGCGCGAGAGATCCGAGCCGGCGCCGAGAAACAACGCACCGACACCGGGCACGCTGGCGATCGCATCGAGATTCTGAAGCCCCTCGACCGACTCGATCATGATGACCGCCAGCAGATCGCCATCGGGATTGAGCGGCCACACGTCGGCGCGGCGCTCGTACTCCTCCGCGCTCACACCCCACGCGTAGCTCGCGGCTGCGGTCGAGACCCCGCGAATCCCCACCGGCTCTCGACGCGACGATCCCCGCATCGGCGGATATCGCATCGTCTTCACCGCGATCATCGCCTGATCCTTCGTGTCGACGCCGTTGAAGATCACGCCCATCAACCCGATGTCGAGCGCCTGCTTGACCACCCACTGCGATTGATCCGCTTCCGGCGGAAAGCGCGCCATCAGCGCGACGTTCGGCTGCACGCTCTTCTTGGCGAGGATCGCGGCCTTGTCGGTGAGCCCAGAGAGGAAGATCGCGAGCCCGGGGAAATCGAGCGGGTTGTGCTCCATGTCGGCGTAGACGAAGTCCACCGGTGCGCGCGCCGTGTCGCGCGCGTTGGCGAGCGACATGTCGCCGGTGATCAGGCCATACACCGTCTTGCCTGCGGCCAGCTTCGCGACCACAGGGTTGAGGTGTCCAGCCGGCTCCTGTGCTCGTACGGTCGGCAGGACTGTGCACGCCGCGAGCACGATCACGACCATCAGCTGTCGCATGCGGCGCATCCTAGCACGCGGCCAGGCACTCAACGACTGGGCGCGGATCCCTTCGATGATGCGGGCTTGGCAGAGCGGCTCAGATCTGTGAACACTGCTTCGATGAACGCGTTTGGATCGCCGAAGACGCCGTCGTAGTCCAGCGTCGGCTTCGCCTGCTTCACCTGCGCGAGCGTCATGCCCTTCTTCACCATCTCGCGGATCCGATCGGTGATGATCGTCATCGTGTCACGGATCTCGGCGACGTCGCCTTCGTTGCAGATGCGTCCGTGCCCCGGAACGGCAAGCGTGCCGCCCTGGTTGTTCTGCAGCGGGATCATGATGTCGAGGATGTCGTTCAACGCAGAGAGGTACCCGTCGATTGATCCGCCGCGTTTCAGATCGATCGTCGGGTACTTCACCGTGTCGAGGATGTCGCCGGTGGCGATCACATCCGACTTCCTGAACCACACGATCAGATCGCCGTCGGAATGTGCGGCCGGCTTGTAGAGGATGTCGATCGGCTCGCCGCCCCACGACCAGTCCTTTCGCGGACCAGCGAACGTGTTGTCGGGCCACATCACGTTCTCACGTGCCGGCTCGCCGAGGAGGCCGGCCATGCGATGCATCGCCTTCTCGGTGGCAATGATCGGCGCACCCTGCAGACGTCCCGGCTCGCGTTGGGCGCCACCGCCGACCGCGGCATAGATGTTCCGCCCTGCTCTCGAGATCGCCTCGTTGCCGGCGGTGTGATGTTCTTCGGCGCTGGTGTTGATGATCTGGCGAATGGGGAGCGGTGAGATCGTCTTGATTGCTGCGACTACTTTCTCCGCCATCGCCGGAACGCTCGTATCGACCACGAGCAGGCCATCGGGATCGGTCTGCACGACGATGTTCGCGCCGGAGCCGGCGACGAGGTAGACGTTGCCCTGCACCTTCACCACCTCGACGTTCCCATCGTCGTAGGCCGGCTTTTGCGCTTTGACGTTTGGAATCGTGCCGGCCTGTTGCGCGTGCAGATGCGTCGGAATGAACGATGCGACGACAAGGGCCGATGTCGAAGCGATGAGACGAACGCTCGTCATCGTGCCCTTACTTCGTCGTCGAGGTCGTCGACGGGCGCGCGGGTTGCGTCTTCAGCAGCTCCTGGATTCGTTTCATGTACTCCGGATACATCGTCTCCGCGCCGCCCTGTGTCGCCTCGAACGGAATGTGATGAATCTCCGAGTACTCCGGATGTTTCGTGCCGAGCGGATATGCCGGCACCTCACCGCGCTTCAATCCTGGTAACTCTTCGACCACTTCGGATGGGAGCGCACGTCCGACATTCTGCGTCGGCGCGCGCTTGTATGTCGTCGTGCGAACCAGCGGCTCGGTCAAATAGATCGGATCGTCGACGTAGTAGAAGTGCGTGATGAAGTCGCCGTGCGGAACGAAGTACTCGGTGACGACGGCATACGGGCTGGTGGGCAAACCGTTGCGGTGGATGAACGCGTATTTGATGTGCGTCGTCACCACCTTGAGGATGCCGTCTTCCCACGCGCCCAGCGAGAAGCCTTGATACAGGTGCTCGGCGTACTTCGATGGGCGCGGCCTGCCGTCCATCCAGATCGTGCGATCGGCGCGGCCGAAGAGGCCGTCGATGTGATAGGCGACGATGTTCTGATAGATCGGATCGAGGTCGGCGGTCATCCGGAAATTGCCGGACGGCGCGCGCATCGAATATGTCACCGGGTGTGGCCGGTTCTGCCACTCGGGCAGCGATGCCCACGTTGGCTGCCAGCTCTCGGCGTGCTGGCGCGCAGCCGCATTGATCGGCATGCCGACGTACTCGCCGACTTCGACGCCGGGATCGCCGCGCAGCGGTTGTTCTTCCATCGTGCCGGTTTGACCCGACCACATGCCGAGGATGTCGATCACCGGCCCGGTCGCGACCGTCGGGGTCTGTGCGAGAGCCGGCCGCGGAACGATGAGTGCAGCGATGACGATGAAGGCGTGTGTCTGAAACATCAGATGACCCCGCTGGTGCCGAGAATCTAACACGGGACGGGCGCGCCAGCGTCGCGTGCCAGTGCGCGGCATTTCGCACAGCGCAGCGGTCGCATTTCGCAGAGCGCAGCGCCTACCGCAAATGGGTGAGACGGCCGTTTGAGGCCTGTATCCGCGCTATCATCCATCGATGACTCGCGTCCTGCAGACGTGTGCGGTGTGCCTGTTGGCGGCCGCAGTATTCGTGACCGTCGCTGGCGCCAGCGGCGACAGCCCACTGGTGAAAGCGATCAAAGCCGGCGACGTGCAAGCCGTCCGCACGCTCGTCAAGTCGGGCGCCGATGTCAACGCGAAGTCGGGCGACGGGTCGACACCGCTGTTGTGGGCGGCGCAGAGCTCATCGCACGAGATCGCCGGCATTCTGATCGCCGCGAAAGCCACCGTCGATACGCCGAACGACTACGGCGTCACGCCGCTGCTGCACGCGAGCGGCATCGGCGATGCGCCAATGGTGGATCTGCTGCTGAAGGCCGGCGCGAGTCCGAATCGCACCCACCCCGAAGGTGAGACGCCGCTGATGGCAGCGGCGCGATCGGGGAGTGTTCCTGCGGTACGCGCGCTGCTCGCGCGTGGCGCCGACGTGAACGCGGCTGAGAAAGTTCAGAACACCACGGCGCTGATGTGGGCTTCTGCAGAGAGTCATATCGATGTCGCCGATGTACTGATCGAGGCGGGCGCCGATGTGAACCGTCAGGGTCACGTCACCACGTTGACGCAGCGCCACAACGCCGATCACCCAAGCGGCGGCTTCACCGCGTTGATGTTTGCGGCGCGCAACGGCGATGAGGCGATGGTGCGCCGGCTCGTCGCCCGCGGGGCCAACGTCAATCTGAAGAACGGCGACGGCGCGTCCGCCCTCATGGTCGCGATGTACAACGACTGGTTCGACGTCGCCAAAACGCTCGTCGATCTCGGCACCGACGTCAACGACGGTTCGCTGTATCTCGCCGTCGAGATGCGCGACGGCACGATCGATCAGTTCGCGTTCGACGGATCGCGGCGCCGGCCCAATCATGCGAACACGACGACGGCGCTCGATCTCGTGCGGATTCTGCTGGAGAAGGGTGCCGATCCGAACAAGACGTTCACCGGGCAGCTCCATTCGACGTCGATGCCCAACACCGATCGGTTCGACAACACGCCGTTCTTCCGCGCCGCGATCGCTGCCGATGTCGAAACGTTGAAGCTGCTGATCGCGCACGGTGCGTCGCTCGAGCAATCGCCGGCGGTTGTGAAGGCCGCCGCGAAGGAGAAAGAAAGCGATCAGCCGGCGGAAGAAGGCCGCGGCCGCGGCAATCCCAATGCTGGCCGCACGGCGGCGATGATCGTGATGACCGGAGGGCGCGGACCGGCGATGACGGGAGGTCCGGCCTACATCCGAGACGGCCCGGCCCCGTATCGCGAGCCGGGCAGCCGAAAGCCGGAAGACGCGTTCGAGCTCCTGCTGTCGGCAGGTGCGAATCCAAATGCGAAGGGACCCGATGGTGTGCCGCTGCTGCATCAGGCGGCGCGCATGGGCAACCTCGAGATGATCCGCGCGTTGGCGAAGGCGAAAGTCGATTTCACTCAAAAGAACAATGAAGGGTTCACTGCACTCGACGTCGCCGAAGGCAAGCAGCCGGCAGGTCGAGCAGGCGGGCGCGCTGGTGGACCTCCAGGCGGCGGACGCGGTCGCGGACGCGGCGCGGCGAGTCAACAGGATGTCGCCAAGCTGCTGCGCGAGCTGATGGGACTGCCGCCCGCGCCTGCATCAACACCCGCAGAGGGCGCGCAACAGTGAAGAAGACTGCGTTTTCAGCTGCGTTGTTGTTTTTCGCAGCAACCGTGTCCGCCACGATGCAGAGCCCGGCGCCGAAGGCGCCGGACGCGCGTACGGTTGCATCACCCGAGAGTCCCACCGCTTATCAAGCGATGGTCAGCAAGTACTGCGTCGGCTGTCACAACACCCGCAATCCGCTTCCCGCCGGCGCGCCGCTCGCGCTCGACAAGGCCAACTTCGCCGATCCCGGAGCTGATGCGCTGACGTGGGAACGCGTGGTGAAGAAGCTCGGGGTTGGCGCGATGCCGCCGCAAGGGTCGCCAACACCAGGCGCCACGGAGCTGACGAAATTCCGCGCGTCTCTCATCGCCAGCCTCGATGCCACCGCAGCGAAGAAGAACAACCCGGGTAAGTACGTGTTGCATCGTTTGAACCGCACCGAGTACGCGAATGCGGTTCGCGATCTCGTCGGCGTCACCGTCGACGTCAGCGACATGCTGCCGAGCGATGGCGGTGAGTTCGGCTTCGACAACATCGCCACGGCGTTGAACACGTCGCCGCTGCTGCTCGAGCGGTATCTGTCGGCCGGATTGAAGATCGCGGAGCTCGCGGTTGGCGATGCCACTGCCGAACCAGGCACGGCCACCTTCACGATCAGCACGGTGGTGACGCAATACCAGCACGTCGAAGGGCTGCCGCTCGGGACGCGCGGCGGCATCCTGGTTCGTCATCCGTTTCCGGCCGACGGCGAATACGTGTTCTCGGGACGGCTGTTGAAGACTGTCGCTGAAGGTCTTTCCGGCGTCGAAGGGCAGGAGACGCCGCATCAGTTCATCGTGACGATCGATGGCACGCGCGTCTTCTCGGCGCCGATCGGCGGCAAAGAGGATCACGACCGCGCCACCGAGAACAAGCCGGTGGCGCGCGAGGAGTTCGACAAGCGGATGATGTCGCCGCGCATCAAGGTGACCGCCGGTCTGCACGAGGTGGGATTCACGTTCGTCGAGCGGCCGACGCTGTCGCAGGACATGTGGCAGCCGTCGTTGCGGGCGACGCAGGAAGCGCACAATCCGTCGGGGATGCCGAGGCTGCGCAACGCGATCATCGAGGGTCCGTACGGGACACCGAGCGTCAGCGACACCGATTCGCGGAAGCGTTTGTTCGTCTGCACTCCGAAGGCGGCGGCACAGGAAGCACCGTCCGCCTCCGCCAAGGCTTCGGCGCGATCTCGCCGAAGCTCGCCTGAAACCAATGCGAGCGAAGACGGATGCGCATCACAGATCCTGTCGACGGTTGCGCGCCGCGCGTTCCGGCGGCCGGTCACCAAGATCGATCTCGATGCGCCGATCGCGCTCTACAACGACGAGCGCAAAGCCGGTGGCGACTTCAATGCCGGCATTCGCGCTGGCCTTTCGAGAATCCTCACCAGTCCATCGTTCCTGTTCCGCTCAGAGGATGATCCGACGACGCTGGCGTTGGGTGCGGCGCACAAGGTCAGCGATCTCGAGCTCGCGAGCCGACTGTCGTTCTTCTTGTGGAGCAGCATCCCCGACGATCAGCTGCTCAATCTGGGCATCGCGGGCCGGCTGCGCGCGCCTGGCGTGCTCGAGGCGCAGGTGAAACGGATGATTGCGGATCCGCGCGCCGACGCGTTCATGGCCTCGTTCACCGGCCAGTGGCTGCAGCTGCGCAATCTGGACAAGGTGACGCCCGACGTGCTGCTGTTCCCCGACTTCGACGACAACGTGCGCCAGGCCCTGCGTCGCGAAACCGAGCTCTTCTTCGGCAGCATCGTTCGCGAGAACCGCAGCGCAACGACGCTGCTCGACGCCGACTACACGTTCCTCAACGAGCGGCTCGCTCGCCACTACGGCATCCCGAATGTGTACGGCTCGCACTTCCGCCGCGTGCCAGTCAGCGATCCAAACCGGCGCGGCCTGCTCGGTCAGGGCAGCATCCTGGCGATGACCGCCGTCGCGACGCGCACGTCGCCGGTATTGCGCGGGAAGTACATCATCTCGAATCTGCTGAACACGCCGCCGCTGCCGCCGCCGGCGGTGGTGCCCGATCTGGAAGAGAGCGCCACGAAGGACAAACCGTCGACGGTCCGTCAGCAGCTCGAACGTCATCGCGCCAACCCGGTGTGCGGCTCGTGTCATCGCAATATCGACCCGGTGGGCTTTGCGCTCGAGAACTTCGACGCGGTCGGGCAGTGGCGCACCACGACGCGTGAAGGCCTCGCGATCGATACGGCCGGCGTGCTCTCCGACGGCACCAAAGTCGATGGACCAGTGGCACTGCGGAACGCCATCCTGTCGAGGCCAGATGTCTTTGCGGGGACGGTCACTGAGAAGCTGCTCATCTACGCGCTCGGCCGCGGTCTCGAGCCGGTCGACATGCCGGTCGTGCGGAATATCGTCAGGAACGCCGCTGCGCAGAACTACGCAATGCAGTCGTTGATCTTGGGGATCGTGACGAGCGATCCGTTCCAAATGCGAACGAAACTATCGGATACTGGTAACGCCCCTGCAACGACCCGGGCGGCCAAGGAGTAGGTAGCGGGATGGTCATCACAAAGAAGCACCTGCCTCGTCGAACGTTCCTGCGCGGCACGTTCGGCGCGATGATGGCGCTGCCATTTCTCGATGCGATGGTGCCGGCGCTCTCGGCGCAGGCCGTGAAGCGGCCGTTCCGCTTCGGGGCAATCTACATCCCGAACGGGATCTACCCGCAGCTGTGGCATCCGGACGTGACCGGGAGCAAGTTCGAGTTCAAGCAGATCATGGCGCCGCTCGAGGCCTATCGCGATCATCTCGTCACGATCAGCGGGATGAAGGCGCCCGACGGCAACCCCGACATGGGCGGCGTGCACATGGGCGCCAGCGCGGCATGGCTGAACGGCACCGGGCCTGTCACGGTGATGGCGAAGTTCGTCGTGCAGTCGAAGAAGTCGATCGATCAGTACATCGCCGACGCGGTTGCCGAAGACACGCCGCTGCGATCGCTCGAAGTCGGTACCGAGGACATGGGCACCTCCGCGGGCGCGTGCGACGGCTATCCGTGTGTGTTCTTCAACGCGATCTCCTGGCGCGACGACAAGAGCCCGCTGCCTGTCGCCGTCAACCCACGCGTGACCTACGAGCGGATCTTTGGCGAGACTGGATCGTCGAAGCGTCGTCTCGCGAACATGCGCCGCAAGCAGAGCCTGCTCGACTCAGTCGCCGATGAAGCGCGCCGCATGCGCAGCAAGCTCGGTCCGGCCGACAACGCGATTCTCGATGAGTACCTGACCAACATCCGCGACGTCGAGCAGCAGCTCGATCGCATGGACGCGCGCGCCGCCGCTGTGCCGGAAGGCGCGGTTGCCCCCCTCGGCCTGCCCGACAACATCGACGATCACCTGTCGGTCACCTACAACCTGATGCTGCTGGCCTTCCAGGCCGACATCTCGCGCGTGTTCACGTTCATGGTCGGTCACGAGGGCAGCGGCCGCAGCTACGCCAACATCGGCATCCCCGAGCCGCATCACCCGGTGTCGCACCATGGCGACACGGCCGAGGGCATCGCCAAGTACGCCAAGCTCACGACCTATCACGTGACGAAGCTCTCGGAGTTCGTCGCCAAGCTGCAGGAGACGCAGGACGGCGACGGCACGCTGCTCGATCGCTCGTTGCTCTACTTCGGCAGCGGCATGGGCAACGGCAACGTCCACGATCGGCAGAATCCGCCGGCGCTGTTGGTCGGTGGTGCGAACGGTCGTCTGAAGGGGAACCGCGCGATCGTCAACGACAAGAAGGACCCGACCGCGAACCTTCTGCTGGCGATGGGCGAACTCGCCGGCGCCGAAATCGAATCGATCGGCCACAGCACTGGCAAGCTGAGCCTCTGACGTTCAATTCCCAACTACCAACTACCAATACCCAACCACTCCCAACTCCCGGGCCCCAAATCTTGGGAGTTGTTGGGAGTTGGGAATTGGCAGTGGTTGGTCGTTGGCAGTTGGGAGTTGGGCGTTGACAGTGAGACAGCGGCACGTCCGAAAGGACGTGCCCTACGACCCGCCTCGGCCGGGGCCGTACCACGGCGCCCATCCGGTGGGTTGCGCATCCGGCAAGTTGAAGAGCACCGCGTGAATCTCCTGGATCATCCCTGACTTCAC